>Ga0265296_1000033_pt1 | contig 327829 bp, 296 predicted proteins | sample MunlanPumphouse1_FD_189073 | JGI IMG/M metagenome (GOLD analysis project Ga0265296, IMG submission 189073) | Groundwater microbial communities from a municipal landfill in Southern Ontario, Canada - Pumphouse #1 | ecosystem: Environmental > Aquatic > Deep subsurface > Groundwater | place...
GGTCCTATGGGGTAGGGCGGATTCGAACCGCCGTCAAAGCGTCCCAAACGCTCTAGGATGGACCAGGCTACCCTACTACCCCGTGCCATCATACCTGTGCCGGCAAGATAAAAATAGGTAGTGGATCAGTTCAGAGCGGCAGCGGCTTCTTCTTTCCATCGGAAACGACGGTGCCGGTATATTTTCCCTTGAGAATTGCATTCGAGAGGTTTTTTGGATCCCGGCCGTCAAGCACAACGAGCGGGATACCGCTCCGCTCCACAACCCGGGCAGCGACAATGTCCAGCACGTTGTTCGACCCGGCGCCGAGGCCCGTTCCCCCGACAATGTCCAGCAGCTGTTTGGGTGTTAAGAGTGCAAACCGCTTTGCATCCGGAACTTTTTTCGGGTCTGCCGAATAGATGCCGTCAACGGACGTTGCGTTGATGAAGACCGCTGCCCTGACCCGCTCGGCAAGGACTGCCGCTACAGCGTCGGTTGTCTGGCCGGGCGTGATCCCGCCCATAACAACGATCTTGCCGGACTCGGCAAACTTCTTTGCCTCCGAGTGGGTCTCGGCAACTTTCGGGTATGCATCCTCCCCGAGGGCAGAGATCAGGATGGTTGCATTCAGCCTTGTTATCAGGATGCCGATTTCATCCGAGGTCCCCTCATCGATACCCAGCTCGCGGGTGACGCTGATGTAGCGCCGGGCCTCGCCGCCGCCGCCAACAACGACAAAGAGCCGGTGGGACTTTGCGATCTTCTTCAGTACGGGAACGTATTCCTTGATGGTATGGTTCTCCAGCGTCGGGATCAGGATGGAACCGCCCAGCGAGATGACAACCGTTTTCATTGCATTAGTTTTTGTACCGGAGGCACATAGAGTTGTTCTATGTTCTACTGCCCAACGTGCAAAAGCCAGGAGATATTTCCGGTCGCTGGTGGGTATGTCGGCCAGATCTATCTCTGCAAGGACTGCGGGTATCGCGGATCGTTTGTGCTTGAGATCGATTCCCCCGATACGCTCCGCGAGATGGAACAGGACCTAAAAGAGCACCCGAAATCGTCCAAACATTGATCCGGTAGTGCGTAAGTCCGGATTTTTTTATACTACCTTTTTATTGGATGTTGTTGTCACAACTTCTCTATGTTCAGCGCCCGTCATCGTAACCCCCCTCGGGACGGTATGGTCATCAGAACATTGGCAGATGCTAAGCAATGTCCGCACCTGACGAACTGTGATACACAAATTACCATTACTTGTGGTACATACCGGCATGAGGGTGGATCCAATCCCTGAACCGGATTTTCATCCGAAAAAACGGACCGTATTTTTATTTTTTAACTATCCGGAATGTGTTATTTAAGAAACGGGAACGCAGCCGGTTCTCCGTTACTCTCCGGAACCGGATTTCCAAAAAAAACGCCGGAGAGCCGAGCCCTCACCGCACTTTTCCCGGCCCGCTGAACCGGTACGCTCCCTGCGGGACCGACATCTCGAACCGTGCTCCTTTCTGCGGTTCGCCGGATTCCCGGATCGTTATGCCCGTTATGCCCAGAATATCCCGCACAAGGAAGAGGCCAAGGCCGGTATTATGGCCAAACCCCCGCTCGAAGATCCGTTCTTTGTTCTCCCGGGGTACTCCCGGGCCGTCATCCTCCGCATAGAGGATGAGATCTCCTCCATCCCTTGTGTACCGGAGGGTGAATGTTGTCATGCCGCCGGCATACCGGATCGCATTGTCGAGAAAGTTGTAAATAACCCTCTGGAAGAGGTGGTCTGCGAGGATCTCAAGGCCCCCGGTCTCATCCACCACCCGGAAACCCGAACAGTCAAGCTGCCGCCCGGCTCCTGCCAGCGCTTCGCCCACATTCTGCCACGAGGGGGCAGCAACACCGAGATCCTGGTATTCCTGGGTGAAATCGATCAGGGTCCGGATCCCTTCTGCGGATTCATGAATTCCGTTAAGATATTCCGCCCCGCTGCTCTCTCTTGGGGTCTCTGCTGCCAGTTCGAGATTGATGAAGAGCGCAGTCAGCTTGTTCTTCACATCGTGCCGGATGATCCCGGAAAGGAGGTTGAGCTTATGGTTGGCTTTCTGGAATGCAGTCTCGGCGTTCTTCCGCTCCGTCACATCCCGGAACGACAGGAGATGTCCCCCCTCGTACTCCCCTTCAGAGGGTATGGTGACGGTCCTGACCTCATAGGTGCGGGACAGATCCCCGGGAGGGAGCCGGATCTCGTTCCTGTCCGTTCCGGAAGATTCATCCGCTTGGAAAAAACGTTCAAGCCCGGGAGCGACTTCGGCCAGTTTTCGGCCAACCCCCTCATCTTCCGTCATCCCGAGCAGAGCTGAACCGGCCGGGTTGATGAGCGTTATCCTTCCCGAAGCATTGGTTGCAACAACCCCGTCCTTCATCGTTTTTACGGCAAGGGAATTTGTCAGCGGCTGCAGGGAAAAGAGCCTGAAATTGAGCGTGGCTATGATGAGCAGGAATCCCGAGATAACGAATGTCACCGGGGTCCAGTCAAACCCCGCTTCGGGATCGAGTTCGAGATAGTAGAGGAAGGTTGCAATGAGCGGAATGATGCCCGCCGCAAGGACGAGCGAGATCTGGTTCCGGAACAGCGTGCCTACGGTCCTGTAACGGATAACAAAGAGGATAAAGGCAGCAAGGATCAGGACAAAGGAGTAGGACGCATTGATCCAGAAGAGGGGGCCCTGGGTAAACGTCCAGATAAGGGAATTTCTCGGCCCCTCAACAACAGAAAAACCGGTATAATAGAGGTGGTGCAGGTCATTGGTGGCAACGAGGCAGACCGTGAGGACCGGCACCACGAAGAGGAGGGACAAGAAGAGATTGGAAGGCCGGTAATCCTGCTCGGTATACCAGAGTGCAAACAGAAGGTAGGCAACCGGGATGGTGACGATTGCAGGGTAGGCAAGAGCATCCATGGATAATGCCATGGCAAGATTTGTATTTGCCAGCGATACCGCTGACGCTGCAAGCCAGATCGTGGCCGCAACAAAGAGGACAAGAACCGGGACAATCCCGGGAGTCTTGCGGCGTTTCCAGGCAAAGAGCGAGAACGACCCGAGAAGTATTGCCGCGATCACGAGGATGAGCGAGAGCGGGGAATACTGCCAGCTCATTCTCTGTCCTGCCATGCCCGCCAGGGAACCATGGTATTACATTTGCCGGTGACGGGGAAAAAAGGTATTGCCGGACCCATATCTTCATGTAACGGGAGAGCAATCCACGATCAGGAGATCCCCATGCACGAGGCACGCCAGTACAGGAAATCGGAGAAGGATACCGTGACCTGTTCACTCTGCAGCCACCGCTGCGTGATTCCTTCGGGAAAACATGGGATCTGCGGGGTCCGCGCAAACGAGAATGGAATCCTGTATGCAACAACGTACGGGAAGATCAGTGCCGAAGCGGTCGACCCCGTTGAGAAGAAGCCACTGTACCATTTCCTGCCGGGCACACGCACGTACTCTCTTGGGAGCATCGGGTGCAACTTCCATTGCCGGCATTGCCAGAACTGGCATATCTCCCGGGCAAAGCGGGATGAGACGTTTCTCGGTAATCTCTCTCCGGCGGACGGGGTGAAAAGAGCACAGGAAAGCGGCAGCGCGAGCATCTCGTGGACGTACAACGAACCTACGATCTGGCACGAGTACACGCTCGACATGGGAACCCTCGCACGGGCAGCCGGCCTTGGCACCGTTTACGTAACGAACGGTTATATTACCGAAGAAGCCCTGCGGGAACTCGCACCTATGCTCTCTGCCTTCCGCGTGGACCTCAAGGCGTTCACGGAGGATTTTTACCGGAATGTCTGCGGGGCGCACCTCCAGCCGGTGCTCGATTCGGCCGTCCTTGCCCGGGAACTGGGTATGCATGTCGAGACCGTCACGCTCGTGATCCCGGGCCTCAACGACAGCGTCGAAGAGCAGACCTCCCTGATACGCTGGGTGATCGAGCACCTGGGCCCCGAAACCCCGATGCACTTCTCGGCGTTCCACCCGGATTACCGGATGACCGATCGCGGGAGAACGCCTGTTGCAGCACTTGAAAAGATTTACCGGGTGGCAAAAGAGCTCGGCCTCCGCTTCCCGTATATCGGCAATGTTGCCCACCACCAGTACGAGAACACGTTCTGCCCGTCCTGCGGGGCTTCCCTCATCGAGCGGCTGGGTTTCTCCAGCCGGATCGTGGGGCTTGACGGGCAGCAGTGCACACATTGTGGAGAGAAGATCGAGATTATTCTGCATGTCCCCTGATCCCGCCAGAACACGCTTCCTCGCGGACCGTATGCTCGGTACCCTTACGAGATACCTCCGGTTCATGGGCTACGATACCACGAGCGCAAACGGCCTCGCGCCGGGGAACCGGAAAGAGGACACGGTGCTGCTTGACTTATCCCTCCAGGAGAACCGGATTCTGCTCACCGGCGATGCCGAGCTTGCCCGTCGCGGGAAAGAGCGGGCAGTATACATCCGCAGCGGGGATATTTCGGTGCAGATTCAGCATCTCATCGATCACGGGTTTGTGGAGTCCCGTCTTGATCTCAGCCGGTGTTCACTCTGCAATACCGTGCTCCGCATTGCAACGGATGACGAGATCGGCAGATCCGGTTATGCGCCTCAGGACCGGGAAGGGTTGTCGTTCACCTGGTGTGATCACTGCCGGAAATTGTACTGGAACGGGTCACACGGAGAGCATATCGCGGATATGCTTGAAAAAATAGCAAGAGGAAGGTAGCGCTCCTATGGAGAGGAACGGTTCCGCGCCGGGGAGGAGAGCGGTACGGGTTTGACCGGGTACTTTTTCTTACCCGGTTCTTTTTAAAAAACTCAATTTAGATCCTGAACCCAGATTACGCTACTGGAGAAGAACATATGAAAAACCAGCAGATTATCCGTTGGGGCGTGGATGTTGCCCTGGGCATAACATTCCTTCTGAGCCTGGTAACCGGCCTTACCAAGCTCACTGTACTGATGCGAGTGACGGGAATCGGGCAGATTGTCCTGCCGCTTGCGTGGATCTCCGATATCCACGATATGGCAGGTGTACTTCTCGCCAATCTCGTCTTCCTCCACCTGTACCTGAACCGGCAGTGGATCCTTGCCACAACCCGGCGGATCCTTGCAGGAACAATGGCAGACGAATGAATGCCGGTACCGCAGGAAAACGGGGGTTACCCAAACTGGCTCCGGTTCAGGTCACCGGTAGTGGAATAGCCCCGCGCTTCCCAGTAGCCACGGTACGTGGGATTATCCGAGAGCTCGATCTTCTCCACCCACCGGATCCACTTGTATCCCCACTTGTCCTCCGCCACCAGCTGGAACGGGAAGCCCCGCTCCGCCGGCATCGTCACATTGTTCATCCGGTATGCCAGCAGGATATCGCGGTCCTGGAAATAGGAGCGGGGAAATGAGGTTGTGTACCCGTCACGGGCAGTAAAGATCACTGTATCTGCGAGGGGGTCCGGCCCGGCATCTGCGAGAATATCCCGTACAAACACCCCTTCCCAGAGGATTGTTGCATCCCAGCCTTCCACGCAGTGGAGGGTGACGACCTTTGTATAATGCGGATATTTCGCCAGGATCTCATCGTATGTAAGAACCCGGGTCCGGTTGGCAAGACCGGTCACGGTCAGATGGTAAGTGGAAATATTGACCTGCTGGGGACCCCGTATGGAATTTTCCCGGAGATCATTCACTGACGAGAGGTCTGCTCCCTGGTACGACCGGATTTCCACGGCACCAAGGGAAGCCGGGCCACCTGGAGCGGAGCCGGTAGTGATTGAGGGAATCTGGAGGACCATGAAAAAAAATGCAATGGCTATCAGGAGAAGTACCAGGATAATGAAGCCGGTCCGGTAGTTCATGAAGGATGATAGGTACCGCAGCTTATCAAGACTGTGATGGAGGGAAAAATGAGTCAGATCTCTTCTACAAGCACTTTAAAGAAATCCTCGGAGGCGTTCCGCTCGGCCCACGGGCGGTGGCCGCATTTATCGAGGAGCACGAACCGGAAATCCTTGAGTTCCTTTGTCAGCGGCTCGTTCACGCCTTCCGCCGGGTGAGGATCCCAGTTGCCGTGGATTGCAACCACCGGGCATTTGATGGATTTTGCCATCTGGATGAGGATCTGCGTGCGCCGGAGTTCGGCTGCCTCGTCCCAGACTCCCCGGAATATATCGTACTGGCAATGGAATGCTTCGTCTTCAGAGTTCGTGGGATCAAAAGCATCGGCCCGGGCGAGCAGGCAGCCGAGCCGGGCCAGGATGGCATTCTTTTCTGTGGTTTCGGGATTGTCGAGCTTACCGATGAGCGCCTGGGCCTCGGCCTGGTCTTTCTGCTTGAGCCGGATGAGCCGGGTCCTGGTGATGGATGCTGCGTACTGGTCGTCAAATGGGGGACAGCTGACAAGGATCAGTTTTTTTACCAGCGCGGGATACCGGGCTGCCACAAACCACGAGAGAAAAGCTCCCCAGGAGAACCCGACAAGGGTTACCGGCACTTTGCCCTGCTCCAGAAGGATCGAGCGGAGTTCCTGGACCTGACCATCAAGCGTTGTTTCGGTCTGGAGCGGCTCGAGCACCCCCTGTACCGTTGACAGTTCCCGGGCAACCGGTGCAACTTCGCCGGGAGCACCCGGGCCCCCGTGGATGACTGCAACCGAATACGGTCCGCGCCCCCATTTCCGTACCGTGCTCATACAGTATTCCGGTTATCTTCAGAGTATTTATTATTCCGGGTGAGGGGGTTTTATGCCGGAGAGGCGGCACTTACGTTTTATTCCGCGCTTTTTTCATCAGCGCAAGCAGTCCCTCAAGGATCTGCAGGGGAGTCGGGGGATTTCCGGGAATTTTCAAGTCTACCGGAAAGATCCTGTCAGCCCCGCCAAGCACCGCGTAGGTCCCGGCAAAGATCCCGCCATCGCAGGCATCGTCGCCAACCGCAACGACAAACTTGGGTGACGGCATTGCATCGTAGGTTTTCCGCGCTGCAATCGCCATGTTGTGCGTCACGGCGCCGGTCACAACCAGCACGTCAGCGTGACGGGGCGAGGCAACGAACGTGATACCGAACCGCTCGACATCGTAATAGGGATTGTTGAGGTTGTTGATCTCGATCTCCGCGGCATTGTCGCTGCCGGTATCAAGTTCCCGTATCGCAAGGCTGCGCCCGAAAACGGCATCGATCTCGCGCCGGAGACCCAGCCCGGTAGCTTCAATCTCCTCGTTGCGTGCGGGAATATCGCGTGTCACTTTCTTTTTTAAGAAACAGGATAGTGCGTTTACCATTTCATCTCACCTCACAGGTCCGTTCCCGCGTAGGACAGGTTCAGGCTCTTGTTGATGACCGGGAAATCCGGTACTATGTTGCCCTGCACCGCGTGTTCAATGGCGAGCCAGTTGCAGAACGATGCCGTCCTCATCTTATACCGGTCTATCACTCCGTTGCGGACAAGAACCCAGCAAAGATTTTCGCCCCGGGCAGACTCGACAAGCGAGAGTGCATGCCCGTCCCGTACCACAAACTCCCCGGCAACCGGGCCCTCGGGCATTGAGGCGAGCAGCTGTTCGATGAGATCCATGGAATCGAAGATCTCGGACGCCTTGACCGTGAACCGGGACAAGACATCCCCGTCATTGAGGGGTTTTGGCTGGGGGACAAAACGGTCATAGATGCCATACGGGTGATCGGTCCGAACATCCCCTTTTCCCCCGGAAGCCCGGGCTGCGGGGCCGGTGATATTGAGCGGCTGGAGCAGGTTCTTTTTGATGACACCGGTTGAAGCAAACCGGTCGATGACGGACGTTGTCGAGAGGACGATCTTGAGGCCCACCCGGTACCGTTTCCGGAACACCTTTGCAAAGATCCCGAGATCCTGGAGTTGCTGTTTGCTGATATCGTGGGAGAGTCCGCCACAGCAGACCATTCCCCGGAGGAAGCGGGAGCCGGTCAGGTGGGCATTCATCCGGAACATGTCCTCCCGCAGGACCGAGAACTGGTTGGCACCCAGCGGGAATGCAATGTCGATAAGCATACCGGCCTGGTCCCCGAGATGGGAGCAGATCCGTTCCAGCTCAAGGAGGATAGTGCGCAGGTACCAGGCCCGGTCGGGGACTACTGTACGGGAGATCCGTTCAGCCGCCATGCAGAACGCGGTTGCATTGGCAACGGACTCATCCCCGCTCACGGCTTCGGCTATGCGCATGCAGTCCTGCGGGGATCGACCTTCCGCAAGCTTCTCGATGCCCCGGTGCTTGTAGAACATGCGGAGCTCGAGATTGAAGATGGTCTCTCCGATCACGCTGAACCGGAAATGCCCGGGCTCGATAATTCCCGCGTGCACCGGCCCGACCGGTACCTGGTACACCCCATCGCCGCTGACTTTCCGGAACGGATATTCCTCACTTGATTCAACAGCCAGTTTGGGCTGAATGGGCACGTTCCTGACGGATTTTTTCAGCGGGTGGAATCCCTCCGGATAGGTCTCGTGCAGGAAGAGGCGGCGATCATCGAAGGACCCGTCGAATTCCACGCCAAAACCGTCCCGGCATTCGCGCTCGAACCAGCAGGCCGAGGGAAACTCCCGCGCAATTGAAATGGCCCGGTCCTTAACGTTCCGGATAATTACAAGAACACTCGTCTTCCTCTCGAATACGTAGAAGAGCGAGAACCGTGAAGAGGCCACAAACCCTTCAACACAGAAGAGACCGGAAAGGACGCACTTTCCCGCGGAGAGGTACTGGACCAGGGTCTCGAACTCGTATCCTTCCTCCGTAAGATAATATTCCCCGCTGCACCCGCTCACGATCCGGCCGGGGTCGGTAATACAACCAACCATCTCCCGGACTGCTGCAAACCCGGCATCTGTACTATCGGTCATCAGAACCTCAGCTCCCCTAAGATCTGGTTAAAGAACGAGATCTCACCTGTAGTAAAGATGATCCCGAGGATAACGATAAGACAGAGGAGAATGACAATGGGCACCTTCATGCTGATCGGCGTGTGGTACTGCTCGATATCCGAAGAAGCCCCCGGTGGCGAAACCTGCGTAAAGGCAGTGATCACGAAGTAACCAAGGGCAACCGCTGCGATAAAGAGGAGGACGAGGACAACTGCAAGTACGATGGGAGAGACTGCACCCAGCCCGAGCAGGATGAACAGCTTCGAGAAGAAGATGGGAAATGGCGGCATCCCGACTATTGCCAGGCTGCCAAGGATGATGCCCCATGCGGCAAGAGGCTGGAGCCGGAAAACGTCCCGTATCTCATCGATGGCATTGCTCGATAAGTGGCTGCGGTACTGGCGGTGAAGGATACCTGCCGAAAAGAAGAGGGAGGCTTTCGTCAGGGAGTGTGCCATAACGTGGAAGAGCACCCAGAAGATCGCAAGGGGCGTGCAGACAGCAATGCCGATGAGCAGGAGGCCCATGTTCTCAACGCTCGAAAACGCGATGAGCTTCTTGAGGTTCTTCTGCGGGAGCATCGAGACCGCTGCAATTGCTATCGTAAGGACTCCAAAGAGCCCGATGAGCGGGGTGATTGTAGTAATCGCGGCGTTCTGGTGGGCGATCGCAACCATACGGAGAATCCCGTAGATCCCGACATTCAGGAGAACCCCGGACAGGATTGCGCTGACGGCTGACGGCGCCTTTGCATGGGCTTCGGGAAGCCAGGTATGGAACGGGAAGATACCGGATTTTGCCGCAAACCCGATAAAGATGAGAGCAGAGGCCGCAACCATCATCCCCGGGGGAAATGTGGCGGCATGCTGCATGAGTTCGGTCCAGTTCAGCGTCCCGGCCCCTGCCCCAAGGACCATGCGGGAGGTCTCGAAGAGGAAGATGAGGCCGACGAACGAGAAGAGCATGGCAACCGAGGCAACGAAGATGTACTTGATCGCGGCATCGATGTTCTCCCGGGCTGAAAGGGTGGCGATAAGGATGGCGGATGTGATCGTTGTCAGTTCGGCAAAGATCCAGAAGAGGGCCAGGTTGTCCGAGCAGAACGCAAGCACGATGATGAGAAGAAGGAGAGCCCATGCCGCGTAGAAGAGTTTCAGGCTTCCCTTCTCCAGTTCCCCGCTCTCGAGAAGGCCGGTCACATAGCCTCTCGCATAGATCGCAGCCAGGCTGAATATGACTGATGTTATCAGGATCTCAAAAACACCCAGGTGATCAATGAAGAAGAACTGGTTGCCGATCATAAACGAGGATACCGGTACTGCATTCAACAGGATGATGAAGACCGTTATGATGGTAAAAAGGATGGCCTGGACTGCGCAGACAAGGTTCATCCGGTTGGCGGTGTGGCTTATGGCAATGAGCAGGATGGCTGCAATGGTGCAGGCAATAAACGCTATCAGGATCATGGGCCCTCCTCCTCTTCCCAGAGGTGGAAGCGGTGGAGCCTCTTGTGATAATCCTCGAGCGTTGAGTCGATCCCGACCGTGAGGATCGTTGTGAGGAGCACGACGATTACCAGGTCGATGATGATCAAAAACTCAATGATGAAGGGGAGCTCCGTGACAAACAGTCCGAAGAGCAGGACGCCGTTCTCCATCGTGAGGTACCCGATCACTTTGGTGATCGCCCGTTTCCGCGAGAAGGTCACCATCATGCCCATGAGCATTAACGAGATGCCAAGGACTGCCCCGAAGAAGAGGAAGCTCTGGCGGGCCTGCGTCCCTGCAAGGATCTGCGAGAGCGCGATGTAGATGACGAGCATCAGCCCCATCGAGAGGAGGAGGGATGTTGTCGGGCCGATGAAATGGAATTCGATATCACGACGGATCCGTACCTTCTCCTGGATGGTTGCGATAAAGTACGGGATGAGGATGACCTTGCTTGCAAAGGTGATGACGGCAATGGCGAGCAGCACGGGGGCTCCCTCAAGCAGGTAGAGGACGAGGGCGATGAGCACCAGCGTTAAGGACTGGATGGCGTATACGGAGACGAGCGAGAGGAGGTTGCGGGTCGAGATGATGTAGGCCGCAGTGATGATCACGACGGCAAACAGGATCTTGATGACTGCCTGGGCAAGGGCCGTATCGATCATGCGAACACCTCGATGATGATGATCAGGGTCGAGAAGAAAAATGCCATGGCAAAGAGGCTCGGGAGCCGGAAGAACCGCATCTTTGCAGTCGAGGATTCAAAGAGCCCGATGATCCCGGCAAGAATGCTGCCCTTGACAACGAAGAGGACTGCTGCAAAGGCGAGGCCGGCAAGGGTGAACGTTGTCATGAGACCGAACGGCACAACGAGGTTGATGAGGAGGGCCATCAGGAGTGTCAGCTTGATTGCCGATGCGAGTTCCATGAGGGCCAGGTTCCTGCCGGACTGTTCGAGGATCATCCCCTCGTGGATCATGGTCAGTTCGAGATGGGTCTCCGGGTTGTCAACCGGGATGCGGGAGGTTTCTACAATGAGAATGATAAAGAGCGAGATCCCGATGAGGATGAGGACCGGGGTGGATAATGTCCCGGCAGCTGCCGAAGAGGAGAACATGTCGAATATGTTGAGCGACTTGAAGACGAAGACCAGCGCAGCAAAGACGATGATGGTTGTCGGTTCGATGATGGCGGAGATGCTCATCTCCCGGGAGCTGCCCATCCCGCCAAAGGCACTGCCGGCGTCGAGGCCGGCAAGGGCCATGAAGAATTTGGCAAGGGCGAGCAGGTAGAGGAAGAGGATGATGTTCCCGATACCCCCGGCCGCTTCCGGAACAAAGACGAGCGGGACGAAGAGGGCTGCAACAAGGAGGGCTGCCATGGTGACGATGGGCGTGACCCGCATGATCCTTGAAGAGTTGGGGGAGTAGATGACCTCTTTTTTCAGGAGTTTTGCGAGCGTACAGTACGTCTGGAAGACGGACGGGCCGCTTCTCCCCTGGGTTCTGGCTTTCACTTTTTTTATCAGGCTCACGAAGAGCGGGGCTACGGCAAGGACAATGAGTGTATTGAGGATGAGATAGAGAACAAACATACCGTTCATGCAAACCACCCGAGGTAGACGATGATGGCTATCACCGCAAAGAAGACATAGAGCAGGTACGTGTCAAGGCACCCGTTCTGGACCCGCGATACCGCAGTTGCGGCCTTCAGCGAAGCCCGGGATATCGGGAGATAGAGATACTCCTCGAAGAGTTTGAGGAGCCGGATCTCGGCGGTCCCCTCTTTAAAGAGGGTGTTTTTGTCGTCGAAGAATGTGCGCTCATTCTTCATCCGGGTCCGGTAGATTGATGAGAAGATGATGTCAATGGGCTCCGAGAACCCGTGACCGCTGTATTCTGTTGATGGCTGCTGGGAAAGTGTCCCGCAGCCCCAGGTCTCGCTCACCCGGACTTCCCTTGACGCCGTGAAATACAATACGATCCAGGTCAGTCCTCCCATGACGAGGAGGAGAAGACCTATCACGAGCATATCCGGCTCAGGGACGGTTAAACCCACGAGCTGGAAGATCTGCAGGGCAAAGATCCCAAGGAAGATACACCCGGCGGCAAGGATTGCGGGTCCGAGCAGCATCAAAAACGGCACTTCCTTTGCTCTCGCGCTCTCTTCCGATCGCGGCATGGCGAGGAAGATTGACCCGAATGCCTTGACAAAACAGGCTGCGGAGAGTGCACTCGTCAGAGCAAAAAGGGAGAGGCAGATGAACATGACCACCTTGAGCAGGGGATCGACCGCCGATACTGACGAGAAGAACGAGATGAAGATTAGGATTTCGCTTGCAAACCCGTTTAAGGGGGGGAGAGCCGCGATTGCAACGGCGCCGATAAAGAAGAGGGCCGAGGTCCAGGGCATGACATGGGAGAGCCCCCCCATGTGTTCGATATCCCGTGTGTGCGTTGCATGGACCACGGAACCGGAGGTAAGGAACAGGAGGCTCTTGAAGAGCGCATGGTTGAGCGCATGGAAGAGCGCCCCGAGAAGGCTTATTGTGGCCAGGACCGGCAGGTTGACTGCGGTCAGGATTACCGAGAGGCCGATCCCGATGAAGATGATCCCGATGTTCTCGATACTGCTGTAGGCAAGCATCGCTTTGATGTCATGTTCCTTGAGGGCGTAGATGATGCCAAGGACCGCAGATGCAGTACCTGCTGCGAGGATGAGGAGGCCCCACCAGAGATCAGGTGTGAAAACATCGAGCAGGAAACGGATGAGACCGTATACCGCGATTTTGAGCATCACACCTGACATCAGGGCCGAGATCGGCGACGGGCTTGCCGGGTGGGCATAGGGGAGCCACTTGTGGAACGGGATGATGCCGGCTTTGATGGAAAAACCAAGGAACAGGCAGACAAACGCAGCCGGAATAAGGGGGGAGGCAGGTGACTGCGCAAGGGAAAATGCAAACGAACCGGTCCCGGTATAGAGTATGATAACACCGAGAAGCACGAAGAGCGTCGAGAGCTGGGTCATCACAAAGTAAAAGATGCCCGCCTTCCGCGTCTCGGGTGAGGTATACTCGTACATGACGAGAAGGAAGGAGCTCGCCGCCATCAGTTCCCAGAAGAAGAGGAACGAGAGGGTGTTGGACGATGTAACAACCAGCACCATGGAGAGGATGAAGAGGTTGGCGCAGCCGCAGAGCAGGTTCCTGCGCAACCCCCCTTCAAGGTGTTCGACATATTCTCCTGAATAAACCGCCACGCAAAGGGAAACGACTGCGATGATGAGAAGGAAAAACGCTGCAAGGCGATCGATCACAAATGCAATGGAGAAGAATTCGAATGGCTGGTACGCGGTCCAGGAAAAGCCCTGGGTGGTGATGAGGACAATCAGCGAGAGGACGATGAGCACCGCGGACGATGCTATCGTGCAGAGGAGTGCCAAGGTCCGGACGAGCCTGCGGTCCTTACCGGCGGCAATGGGAATGACGGTCCCGAGCAGGAGGAGGAGAACCGCGAGGATAAACAGTTCAGTTTCCATTTAATTCACTCTCCCGGTATCCACAACGGGGAACCTGTCCGTACAGGGAAAACCGCCATCAGGCAGCACCGGGTGGGACGTTCCAATAAAAAAAACCTGAAAATGTTTGCAGAATGACATTGGGATCATCGGAGATGTTAATTTAACACGGTTATTTTTCCAGCCATATATATTAATGTGACCACAGGAACCGGAAAACGTGAAATTATTTTTATTTTTTTCCTCCAATGAAGCGCCGCCGCTTATTTTGGATAAAAAAAATCTGATAGATCATTCTCTTGCAGAATTGCAGTAAAATTTTGGAGTATTTGCAGATCTGCGCGCCCGGGCGTACACCTGCACGGAAACTGCAAAACGATCGCTGGAGCGAAAACCAATGAGTGTTCTTCCGGAAAACGCCCGCTGATTCCAAACGCCCGCGGGGGGATACCCGCAGGGTGGAAAAGATACCGGAGGCGTGGAAAAAATTTTCAAAAACGATATGAACGGTGAATCCTGGCAAAAAAGAGGAATACCTGATTTTTTCCAAGGAAAAAAATTACAGTTCTTTCTCGATCTCGGCTTTTATCCGGTCAAGGGTGATCCGCCCGATTTTTGTCACCCGTCCGTTCACGAGCACCATGGGAATCGGGGGAAAGTCCCGCTCAATGATCGTGCGGATATACTCAGGTGCACCGTCGTCAACAAGGGTCAGTTTGAGATCAACGCGGTCACCATATGTTTCATGAAGAACGCTCTTTAGTTCGCGGAATGCATCAACAAGTTTTCCCGAATACAGACATCCGGAGAGCCCGCAGGTGCGGTTCTCATCACAGGGAAAAGGGGAACATTCCGAGATTTTGAGGCCGACAACTTCGATATGGACGGTACCTGCCATACCAGTAAAATGGAACCGGCCAATATTTGAGTATTCGTTATTGGACCGCGCCAAAAAAAAAGATTGTTAAGCGAACCGCTCGAACCTGTCCTTTTTTACTTTGCAGATCGGGCAGATCTCCGGGGGATGCTCGCGGGCACAGAGATAACCACAGACTTTGCAGCGCCAGACCGGGAGAGAGAATCCTGTTGCCGGTGTTGCAGAAACGGTTTTGAGAATACCTGTCTTTTTCCGGTCCGAGCGGGGAGGGCGGCGCTCGGGAACCGGTGCTGCCTGGTTTGCCCCAAGGGAGATGGCATCGCTGACATAGAGAGCACAATAGCAGGCACCATATGCATCGAGATCCGGATCCCGGTAATCGCAGGGGCAGATGATATCGAGATCCTCCTCTTTTTTACCGGTGGCAAGACGACAGGGGCATGCCCGGTACCCGTACCGCTGCTCGTTTTTTAAGAGGCCGCGGACAAGGTTTTTGGTAAATTCCGGGTCCGGATTGAGGCGATACCCTCCCCCCTCTGCTTCTTTTTTGAGGATCAGATATATCCGTTCAACATCGCTGTCACTTATACCGGGGATGTTCATGCACCAAGAGCCTCCCGGATCTCCTGTTCGCGGAACCCGACAATCGCACGTTTGTCACCAATCACCAGCGTAGGAAAAGAACCGCTCGGGTTCCATCTCTCGACAGCATTCATCGCATCGTCCTGCTCGCTGCCCTCCAGCAGGTCAACGTACACAAAGCTGAATTCAATGCCGATCTGCCGCAGCAGATCTTTGGTCTTGCCGCACCATCCGCAGGTGGAGAGCGCGTACAGCATGACATTTCCCTTGTTCTTCCCGCTCACATGTTCGATTGCCATTTTTTGACCCTCCTCACAATGAAAGGAGATTGCGGCAGATACTATAAATAACCGGGGATCGTGAGAACGGGGTCCGTAAAAGAGAAGTGAGGAAAAATTCCGTCACTTGTTCTTCATGATGATCTCGACGTCCTCAAGGAGGGCCTGGAGATCTTCTTCGTGCTCCACTTCCTGCGAGAGGATGGTGAGAAGCATATTGTACGTTACCGGGTCCTTATCCCGGGTCTTTTTCATGAGGGCATTGTACGTCTTGATCGCACACTGTTCGCCCTTGATATTCTGTTCAAGGATTTTCACGATGAACGGATCGTCCGGCGCCTCGTATCCGCAGTTGGTCAGTTTGAACCACTGCTGGGGATTGGTAACCGGTGTACCTCCCAGCTGGATAATCCGTGTAGTCAGAAGGGTGGCATGTGCCAGTTCCTCGGTTGCATGGAGCGTCAGTTCGGCAATGACTGCTTCCTTGTTTGGCCCCTTGACAACCTTCGATCCAATCCAGTACTGGTAGTAGGCAAGCCACTCGTCGGAATATGCCTTGTTGAGCAGGTTCACGAGGTCCTTGACATCAGTATCAACAATCTTTCTGCCTAATGTTCCCATGGTAAACACCGTCAATAGCAATTACTGACTGTTGAATATCAACTCTTCACCTTTTTATGCATATCCGAACGGGCACCCGGATGCAGGAAGCCGGATTCCGGCGAAAACCACAAAGGCTACCGGACCGGCACCTGCATTATCGTTAATAACTATTCCAGCGCATTGACTATGATAAAATTATGAAGGCTGTTCTGGGTCTTGAAGACGGTCAATACGTCGTTGGGGAGGGATTTGGTGTCGAAGGGGAATGTGCCGGGGAACTCGTATTCAATACACAGATGACCGGCTACATGGAATCCCTGACGGATCCGAGTTATTATGGCCAGATCCTGATGTTCACTTTTCCGCTGATCGGGAACTATGGTGTCGATTTGCAGAATTTCCAGAACAAAAAAATTTGCGCCCTTGGATGTATAACAAAAGAGATCTGCGAGAAACCCGCCGCCCAGCCGTCCATCAGATCCTATTTTGAAGAGAACAACCTTCTTGGCATCACCGGTGTTGACACCCGGGCCCTGACCATCAAACTGCGGGTCCACGGTACGATGAGGGCAGCCCTCGTGGTCGGGAGTGACGACGGGGAAGCTGCAGTAAAACTCGCGCGGAGGACTCCTGCCATCTCCGATATCGTTCCCATCCCGGAAGTTTCCTGCAGAGAACCGTACCACATTCCGGGAAGCGGAAAACGGATTGCCGTCATCGACCTCGGCATCAAGAAGAACATGATAACAAGCCTCCAAAAGCGCGGAGGCGACCTCTTCGTCTTCCCCCACAACACCTCCGCAGACCAGGTTCTTGCCTGTAAACCCGATGCCCTCTTCGTCAGCAACGGTCCCGGAGATCCCAAACAGGCCACCCACGCAATCGCGTGCGTCCGGGAACTGCTCGGCCAGATGCCGATCTTTGGCATCTGCATGGGCAACCAGGTCTCTGCCCTTGCACTGGGTGGCAACACCTACAAGCTCAAGTTCGGGCACCGGGGCGCAAACCAGCCGGTCCGGTTCAAGGACGGCAGGATCTTTATCACCACCCAGAACCACGGTTTTGCCGTGGACGCCGAATCCCTGCCGGAAGGCTCAAAGGTCACTTACACCAACGTCAACGACGGGACTGTGGAAGGTTTCGAGAACGAGAAACTCTGTCTCACAACCGTCCAGTTCCATCCGGAAGCCCACGGGGGGCCGCGCGATACGGAAGCGCATTTCTTCGACGCCCTTTTCAGGAGGATCGCATAACATGCCCAGGCGGACAGATATCAAATCGGTTCTCATCATAGGATCCGGGCCTATCCAGATCGGCCAGGCAGCTGAGTTTGATTTTTCAGGATCACAGGCCTGCAGATCGCTCCGGGAGGAAGGGATCAAAGTCATCCTCGTCAATTCCAACCCGGCAACGATCATGACCGACCCTGAGATGGCAGAGGTCATCTACATCGAGCCGCTCAGGGCCGAGATCATTGCCAAGATCATTGAGAAGGAGAAGCCTGACGGTATCCTCTCCGGAATGGGTGGCCAGACCGGGCTCAACCTTACCGCGGAGCTTGCCGAGATGGGCGCCCTTAAGGGTGTGGAGATCCTCGGAACTCCGCTCGACGCCATTTACAAGGGAGAAGATCGCCAGAAGTTCCGCGACCTGATGGTGGAGATCGGTGAGCCGGTCCCCAAGAGTATAGTTCTCAATTCCCTCAACCAGGTGGATGATGCAATAAAGGAGATCGGTCTTCCTGCTGTAGTCCGCCCTGCATATACTCTCGGGGGAGCCGGTGGCGGGATCGGGAAGACCCGCGAGGAACTGATCCGGATCATCGAGCTGGGCCTTTCCCGCTCGCGTATCCACCAGGTACTCATCGAAGAGAGCGTCATGGGGTGGAAGGAGATCGAGTTCGAGGTGATGCGCGACTCTGCCGATACCTGCATCATAGTCTGCGGCATGGAGAATGTCGACCCCATGGGGATCCACACCGGAGAGAGCGTGGTCGTTGCCCCGATCCTCACCCTCCGTGACGATGAGTTCCAGATGATGCGCAGTGCAGCGATCCACATCATCCGCTCGCTGGATGTCCAGGGCGGCTGCAATGTCCAGTTCGCGTTCCTGAACGGGGATTACCGCGTCATAGAAGTGAATCCCCGGGTCTCCCGCTCGTCGGCCCTCGCTTCGAAAGCCACCGGGTATCCCATTGCACGGGTGGCCGCCAAGATCGCCATCGGCCTGCGCCTCGACGAGATCACGAACACGGTGACCGGTTGCACCCCTGCCTCCTTCGAACCCACCATCGACTACATCGTTGTCAAGGTCCCCCGCTGGCCGTTTGACAAGTTCAAGGGAGCTGATCGGACCCTCTCGACCTCCATGAAGAGCACGGGAGAGGTCATGTCAATCGGGAGGACGCTCGAAGAGGCCTTCATGAAGGCCAAACGGTCCCTGGACACGGATGTCCGGACGCACACGAGCCCAAGCGAGATCCGGATGATCCTCTCCCGGCCAACGGACGAGCGCTTCCACTGCCTGTTCGATGCGTTCCGGCTCGGTTTTACCCTTGACGAGATCACGAATCTCACCTCCATAACGCCATTCTTCCTCGAGAAGATAAAAAATATCGTGGAGATGGAAAAAGCGCTCGCGCTCCGGTGCGATGCAACGACTGTACCGGCCGCGAAAAAACAGGGTTTCTCGAATGCAGAGATCGAGAAACTGAGCGGCAAATCCCGGGAAGAGATCGAGAGCCTTGCGGGTCTGCCCTCCTACAAGATGGTTGACACCTGTGCTGCGGAATTCCCGGCAAGCACCCCGTATTTCTACTCAACCTATGAGCCGGCCTGCGAGATCGTGCCAAGCGACCGGCAGAAAGTGCTCATCCTCGGTTCAGGTCCCATACGGATCGGCCAGGGAATAGAGTTCGACTACTGCACGGTCCATGCGGTCCAGGCGTTAAGGGAAGAGGGAGTTGAAGTCCATATCGTCAACAACAACCCCGAGACGGTCTCAACCGATTTCGACACCTCCGACCGGCTCTTCTTTGAGCCCATGCAGCTCGAGGACGTGGCAAATATCCTCCGCAAGGATCGGTATTGTGGTGTAATGGTCCAGTTCGGCGGCCAGAACGCGGTCAACCTTGCCGTTCCCATTGAGAAAGAGATTAAGCGTCTTGGTCTCCCCACACGGATCCTCGGGACGAGCCCGGATGCCATGGATATTGCTGAGGACCGGGATCGCTTCAGCATGCTCTTAAAAAAGCTCGCAATTCCCAGCCCGGCCAACAGCTCGGCCTATTCCGAAGGTGAGGCAAAGGCAATGGCTGACGCGATCGGGTACCCGGTGCTTGTGCGCCCCTCGTACGTGCTTGGCGGCAGGGCAATGGAGATCGTCCACGATGAGCGCGAGCTTGAGACCTACATGAAAGAGGCAGTCCGCGTCAGCAAAAACCACCCGGTGCTCATCGACTCCTATCTCCAGAACGCAGTTGAGCTTGATGTCGATGCGGTCTGTGATGGCGAAGAGGTACTGATCGGCGGCATCATGGAGCATATCGAACAGGCAGGCATCCATTCAGGGGATTCAGCCTGCGTGATTCCCACCCAGTCACTCTCCCCAGAAGTTATTGTAAAAGTGCGGGAATACACAAGAAAGATTGCACTCGGGCTTGGCGTGGTCGGGCTGGTCAACCTCCAGCTGGCAGTCAAGGACAATGTGGTTTACGTTCTCGAAGCAAACCCGAGAGCAAGCCGGACCGTCCCCTTTGTCTCAAAAGCCACGGGGCTCCCCATAGCGAAGATAGCTGCGAAAGTGATGGTGGGACGGAAACTCAAGGATCTCGGATATCACGAGCGCGAGTTCAGGCACATTGCTGTCAAGGAAGTGCTCCTCCCGTTCAACAAACTGGCAGGAGTTGATACCATGCTGGGGCCCGAGATGAAGAGTACCGGAGAAGTGATGGGCATTGACTACGACTTCGGTCTGGCCTTCTACAAAGCCTGCCTGTCTGCCGATAATGAGCTGCCCACCAAAGGCAATATTTTCATATCGGTGAACATAGAGCAGAAAGCAGAGGTAATACCGATTGCACGACAGCTGCGGGATCTCGGGCTTACGCTCTACGGGACCGAGGGGACGGTTGACTACCTGTATGAGGCAGGAGTTGAGGCAAACCTTATCCGCAAAGTCCAGGAAGGCTCACCGAATGTTCTCGACATGATGCGCCACGGGGAGATACGGCTCATCATCAATACCCCGCAGGACAAGCAGTCACGGCACGATCACTACCAGATCATGCGTGCGGCAGTAGACTATGGTATTCCCTATATTACCACCCTGCAGGCAGCGCGGGCGGCGGCGCTTGCGATCGATGCCATCAAACACGAGAAAGTTACCCTTGAGCCAATCGGCCATTACCTGAAGTAGCACCGGCGTAAGATTCAGGATTTTCCTTTTTCTGGATTATTCAATTGGATTCCACGTACTGCACCAAAGGTTTACGGATCCTGTCAATGAACTCACAATAATTGAATATCCTTATATACCGAAATAACAAAAAAAGATGCATGAAGAAATTACTTGTTGTTCTTGCGATCCTGTTTATCGGGATTCTGCTTGCGGGATGCACATCCCAGCCGGCAGCACCAGTAGCCACCCCGACACCCACCCCGGTTGTAACCGCTGTCCCGACAACTGTTGCACCCACCCCGACGCCCACCAAGGTTGTCGTCATCGTTGTTGAGAACAAGACAACCCCCGTGAAAACCACCGCAACCCCGACAAAGGCACCGGTCTACACCATCACCTTCACGCAGGATCTGACAATTGTTCCGGGCACTTCAGCAACCATTCCGGTTGGCAGCCAGGTAACCTGGGTAAATGCAGACCCCTACAAGCCCCACTCAGTTATGGCCACTGATGATACCGATGGTGCATGGTTTGGCGGACAGACCACGGCAGAGATCCCCGTCGGGAAGTCCTTCACGGTTACGTTCCCCAACAAGGGGACATTTGAATACACCACCGGTCCATTCCAGCCCCAGACAACTGGAATTATCACCGTCAGTTAAAAAAATACTCGTTCAGGATCAAAAAAGCCTGAACAACCTTTTTTGTTCTTGGGATCTCATTCCAGGGAATTGTTATCGCTTTTGAGTAGTTGTTGACACATCCTCCGGCAACTGGCCCTTACATTATAAGGGAAAAACGTCAAAACACTATATCACGATTAGTAAATAAGGAGTATCCATCATGGGAAAAGGTACGATTGTTCTTGCATATTCCGGAGGCCTTGACACCTCCATCTGCATCCCCCTGTTAAAAGAACGATATGACTATGACCGTGTCGTCACCGTTGCGGTCAATGTCGGCCAGCGCGATGAGGAGATCGAGGTTGCGACAAAGAAAGGCGAAAAACTCGCAGACAAGCATTACACGATCGATGTCCGGGAGAAGTTTGTCAGCAACCATATCTTCCCTGCGATCCGGGCCAACGGGTCCTACGAGGGCTACCCCATGGGCACCTCCCTTGCCCGGCCCCTGATTGCTGAAGAGGTAGTCAGGATCGCAAAGAAGGAGAAGGCAAAGGCAATCGGTCACGGCTGTACCGGCAAAGGCAATGACCAGCTCCGGTTCGATTTCATCATCCGCAGCGCCGGCCTCGAAGTGGTAGCTCCCATACGGGAACTCAATCTCACCCGGGACTGGGAGATCGATTACGCAAAGAAGCACAAGATACCCGTGCCGGTCAAGAAGGACAAGCCCTGGAGCATGGACGAGAACTGCTGGAGCCGGAGTATCGAGGGAGGAAACCTTGAAGATCCGGCGTACTATCCGCCGGAAGAGATCTTCCTCTGGACCGTCTCTCCTACAAAAGCGCCAAACAAGCCGGAAAAAATAACACTCGGTTTCGAGGCAGGGATCCCGGTATCCCTCAATGGCAAGAAACTCGGTGGATATGATCTCATCCAGAAGCTCAATACCCTTGCCGGGGGCCACGGGATCGGGCGCAACGATATGATCGAGGACCGGATTCTCGGTCTCAAGGCCCGGGAGAACTACGAGCACCCGGCAGCAACTGTCATCCTGACCGCCCACCGCGACCTTGAGAGCCTGACTCTCACCCGGTCGGAACTGGCCTTCAAGCGGATGGTTGATGACAAGTGGTCGGAACTGGCCTACAAGGGCCTTGTCTACGAACCGCTCTATGCCGCTCTGAATGCATTCATCAACACCACCCAGGAGCGGGTGAATGGCAGTGTGGATCTCGAACTCTACAAGGGCAGTGTCCGCGTCCTCGGCAGGAGCTCGCCGGATGCAATCTATTCAAACGACCTTGTCTCCTTTGAAAGTGCCACGATCGACCAGTGCCACGCCATCGGGGTATCGCAGTATTTCGGCATCCAGGCCCGTCTTGTCCGGCAGATGCAGCAGAAAAAGAAGAAATAATTTTTTTAGGGTAATGTACTATTCCAGCCCCTTAAATCCAGGAAGGATTTACGGAGTGAAAAAAGGTAAAAAATACATGCCTGAAATTTAATGCAAAAAAGGAATTTCGTTTCGGAGCGGAAATACTGACGCTCCAGAGGCTTCGCCCCGCCGCTATGGCGCCCCGGTTGCGATAGTGCTGTATTACCTGAATCGGGATTTTTGGTAATACCGGGGAATCGCATGCGCCCCCGCCCCCAAGGGGCAGGGCTGGCGCAAAAGGGGGGGGGTTATTGTAAAAGATAGATGTCAGGGGCTGGATTGGCACTTTACCCTTTTTTTTATCTACCCGCCCACCGGGAAATCCTCCGGATCATCAACCAGAACCGGGCCGGATCTTCAACCGGGCTTTGCGAATGACCTTATGGGTGCTTTATCCCCGCGGGGAAGACCTGCATAAAAACAGAAACTTATAAGGATTGACAATCAAGATTCGGATACTATGTGCGCCAGTTTTTTTTCCCGGTTCATAAAACAAAAACCGCATATTGTGGAGTGCCCGCCTCCCCCCTCTATTTCCCACGGTGCCGGTATGCAGATTCCGGAATACAAGAACAAACCGTACTTTATCGTAGCCTCCGTTGAGATGGGAAACACCACCACGAAATGCATCCTTACCGGCGTGAGTCTTGAGACCGGCATGTCGTATGTCATCCACAAGACGGTGAGCATGAGCCGGGATATCCGGCCCCCGAAACCCGGCGAAACGATCTTTGGCGCAACACTGGACGGCACGGAACTCACAAGGGAAGCGGTTACCGAGCTTGTCCGGGATACCCTGATCCAGTGCCACGAGGAGGCACATCTCGATATCCAGAAAGACCTCGACTTTGTTGTCCGGAGTACGGGCGTTGTCGCGGAGATGGAGTCCCCGGACCAGGTGGGGGATTTTGTCATCGCCCTTGCAAACGGGTGCCTCAATGCAGGTGTTCCGCCCCGGAAGATGACGCCTCCCATGTCGAAAGCCAACCTCCCCGAGAAACTCCAGCAGTTCAGTTTTGCCGACAAGGTGGTCTTTGTCGGGGCGGTTGCAGGTGTTCTTCCCCCGGTCGGATCCACCGGGGTCGAGATGGTGGCAAACGAAATGGAAGGGGAACTCGCAATGGCAGGGATCAAGGAGGGCGCCAAGTGGACACCGGTGGATTTCCGGAACCCCTGCATCTCGGTCGACTTCGGGACAACCCTTGACGGGAGGATCACGAGCGATGTTGACCCGGCTAACCCGAACCCGTTTGCAAAGACCGTGGGGAACTTCTGCGGGCTTGCCGGTGCCATTCCCGATGCGATTGTCCGGGGAACGGGACTTGTCCAGTCAAGAACGGGAACCGCTCTCGACATCTTTGGCGAACACAGCACCTCCGGTGGCCTGTTCTCCAGGGGCAGCCACAGGGTAGTCGAGGAGTACGTAAACCGCTGCCATGAGCATATCGATATCCGGAACGTCCCCCCCGAACGCGACCGCTTCGGCAGGGTGCCGGTCAATGCCAAGCTGGCAGAGGAGTCCGGCATTGCCATGATCGGCTGCGACTGCGGCACGAACAGCAGCGACATGGACAAACTGCTTGCAATCGGGGCTGAGATCCACAAGAACCACGGCCTCTCGACATTGAACGAAGTGATCGACCGGGTCTGCGCCCGGATGGCCCTCCGGCTTATCGATGTTGCCGTTGAGAAGAATCTTGTCCCCCGGAATGCCTCGATCGGGTTCACCGGGAGAGCAGCCATCTCCGGCAGGAAACCGGATTATATCCTCGAAGGGATCATAGAGCGCAACCTCTTCGACGATCCCGTGGACCACCTTGTTTTTGTCGACGACGGTCTTGCGCGGGGAGCCTCCCTTATGGGGAGGTGTATGAACTCGCTTGGAAAGCCCAAGAACCCTATCGGGGGGGTGCGGGGCGGACGATGTATTATGAGCCAGCGGATAAAGATAGGTAAATAGCAACAATACAGGACTGTAAAACCATGACCGACGACGAAAAACTCTACGATATCCTGATCCCCCCCGGGGTTCCCCAGAAGATCATCTTTGCCATAACCGAGAAGTACGATGTGAAAGTCGTGGAACGGATGGAGAAGATCAAGTTCGCGAACATGGAAGGCGACGAGCGGGAACTCCTGGCATTCCGGGGAAAGCTGGACGTGATCCAGAACGTTGAGAAAGATATGCTCGAGCAGCTCAGAGCATTTGTTGAAGAAAAATAAATTTTTAATTATTTGTTTTTTCATTCATTCCGGCAGCTTGTTTTTCAGAAGCCGCACAAGCAGGGCTTTCTGGGCGTGGAGCCGGTTTTCCGCTTCGTCCCAGACAAGGCTCTGGCCCCCTTCCATCACTTCATCGGTAATTTCCTCGCCGCGGTGGGCCGGGAGGCAGTGCAGCACCCGGGCCTCCGGGGATGCAAGCTTCATGAGCGGGGCATCAACCGAGTAGTCCTTAAAGATCCGCACCCTCTCTTCCTTCTCGCCCTCGTCTCCCATGGAAACCCAGGTGTCAGTGACGATAACTTCTGCATCCTTGACCGCGATCTCGGGTTCCCGGACCAGGGTCACATTTCCCCCAAGGGCCCGGGCTTTGGCAACGATCTCCTCCGGGGGCTCGTAGCCTTTGGGCGTTGACACGGTCACGTTCAGGCCGGTGAGGACGGTTGAGAGGATTAAGGAGTTGCAGACATTGTTCCCGTCCCCCACCCACGTAACGTTCAGCCCCTCAACCGAGCCGAAGTGCTCCTGCATGGTCATGATATCCGCAAGCAGCTGGCAGGGATGTTCGAGATCGGAGAGGCCGTTGATGACCGGGATTGTTGCATATTTTGCATACTCTTCAATCGTGCTGTGCTTGTAGGCCCGGATCATCATGGCGGACACGTACCGGGAAGCTGCCCGGGCGGTATCGCGGATCTCCTCGCCCCTGCGGATCTGCATGTCGCGGGCATTTAAGAAAAGGGCATGCCCGCCCAGCTCGTTCATCCCGACTTCGAACGAGATATGGGTCCGGGTCGAGGACTTCTCAAAGATCATGGCAAGGGTTTTTCCGGCCAGCAGGAGATGGGTTGTTCCTGCCTTCTTCTGCCGCTTGAGCTGGTGCGCTTCCGAGAGCAGCTGTTCGAGTTCCTGCTCGTTGATATCGAGGATGGAGATAAAATCCTTCTTCATCGTAGCTCCTTCATGTGGGCGATCCGCCGGTCAAGCAGGGTGCGGGTGCCGATATCGGACCGGTGGAATACCCGGCCCCTTACGCCGGATGCTGCTTTTTCTGCGGACTGTTCCGCAGTTTCGAGCGTATCCCCGATACCAACGAATGCAAGGGTTCGCGATGACTGGGTGATCAGGTGATCGCCTTTCTGCTCCACGTTTGCATAATACAGGAGGGCTCCCGAACTGTTGCCAAGGGTCAGGGTCTCTCCCGCCCGAGGGGTGTCCGGGTAGCCTTCCGGTACAATATACTTGCATACCGTTGCCTGAGGCGCGAACGTGACCTGGGATTTCGAGAGCGAGCCTTCTGCTATCCGGCAGACGATCTCGGTGAGATCGGAGGACAGGAGAGAGAGGACGTTCATTGCTTCGGGATCGCCGAACCGGGCATTGAACTCAATGACCTTGGGGCCGTCTGCGGTATTCATGAACTGCCCGTACAGGATTCCCTTGTAGGGCTGGCCGGTCCGGCTCATGGCGGCAACAACCTCCTTCATGATATCCAGCGCCCGGTTGTAATCCGACCGGCTCACAAAGGGAAGCATGTGGTCCGGGAGGGAATAGGATCCCATTCCCCCCGTGTTGGGGCCAGTGTCGCCTTCATACGCCCGCTTGTGGTCCTGCACGAGCGGCATGGGCACGAGATGGTTGCCGTCAACGAATGCCTGGAGGGTGAACTCCTCGCCGAGCAACCGCTCTTCGATGACAGCCTCCCCGTTAAGGGACCGGACATACGCGATAGCGCCAGCCCGGTCAACCTGCTCTCCCATGATGCGGACGCCTTTTCCGCCGGTCAGGCCGATAGGCTTGACCACGACATCATCCTCGTAATTCTGGATGAATGCGACCGCGTCATCGTTCGAGTGGAAGATGCGGTACATCGGGCAGCCGGCGATCGTGTGACGGTTCATCATCTCGCGGCAGAAGCCCTTGTCGGTCTCGAGCCTGGCTGCCGCCCGGGTCGGGCCTACTGCCGGAATGCCGGCCTCTTCAAGAGCATCGACAATCCCTGCTTCGAGCGGGGCTTCCGGGCCGATGAAGGCACAGTCTGCCCCGCTCTCCTTTGCAAAGGCCACCACACGGGCAGTATCCGTCTCTTTTACGAGCAGGGTTTTTTGGGCAAGCGCCGCAATGCCGGGATTCTGTTTGGCCATAACCGAAATAATCCCGGTCTCCGGGTTGCGGGCAAGGGCAACAGCTATCGCATGTTCCCTTCCTCCCCCGCCCACAACAAGTACTTTCATGATCCTTCCTATTGTACGCCCGTATTACAAAGTCCTTACTGTTTTAAGAGCTCGCTCACTTTCACGAGCGGGATGAGCTGCACGTCGTGATCTCTGAGCTTGGACTCTGCACCCTGCTCGCGATCAACGACCGTTACTACCCGTCCTGCGCTGGCCCCGGCTGCCCGGAGGATATCAATACCGTACATTGCCGAGCCACCGGATGTGGTGACATCCTCGATGAGCAGCACGTTACGGCCTTTGACCCTGCCGATGATCAGTTCTTTTTTCCCGTGATCTTTTCCGGAGGAACGGATGATTGCGTACGGTTTTTTGGCAGCAAGCGCCACGGCCACCGCAAGGGGAACTCCCCCGACCGCAACTCCAGCAACGATATCGAACTCGTACGATTCCGAGACAACCCGGGCAATGGCAGAGAGGAGGTCCGGGTTGGTTACGGCAGTTTTCACATCAATGTAATACGGGCTTTTCACGCCGGATGCGAGCGTGAAATCGCCAAACTCTATCGCCTTGTACGAGACAAGCATGTCAGTTAATTTGTTCACCATGGTACCTCCTTGACTTTGAGAAGATAGCCGATAATATTGGTTGCCCGGTGGAGGATGGGCGTAAGTATGAGAATGAGGATAAAGGCTGCAAGTGTAACCTGGGCAAAGAGCCAGGACGGGTCAATGACGAGCAGGAGCAGAAATGCCCCAATAACGAGGTCATACATATCTGCGAGAGGCCACTTGGATCCCCGCTCTTTACCTAACCGCCGCTTGAAGAAACTCTTGCACAGGTCGCCCAGGAGGGCCCCTGTGGCAAGCAGGGAGATAGAGAGGAGTGTGTGAGCCGGGAGATACGTGAGGCTGAAGACTGCCTGGGCCTGGATCTGGAGTAGTCCGATGACAACGCCGGCAAGAATGCCCGCAACAAGTCCCCGGTAGGTCTTCCCGTCACCAAAAAGGCGGCGCCCGTCCGAAAAATTCCTCCCGAGATCTATGGGAGTCCCGCCGCCAAAAAGTGCAGCAACGGGATTGGGGATATACGCCGGCAGCATGATCCAGATGGCCGAAAGCAATGCTATTATGAAGAAGTCAATACTAATAATGTAGCACTCCGATACCTCTAATAAAGAGCAGTCAAAAAGATTAAGGTTACTCAACAACCAAAAAGTATTTGATAATCTTCAAACGGGTGGACATCAATGCTGATAAAAAAGACACGGGGTCTTTGCCCAACATGCAATTCCGTCCTCGATGCGGAAATTGTCGAGGAAGAGGGGAAGATCTGGCTGAAACGGACCTGCCCGGAGCACGGAACCTTCCGGCACTTGTACTGGTCGGATGCTCGGATGTATCATCGGTTCGAAGAGTACGATGCCGTGGGAAAAGGGGTCACGAACCCCCAGAACCCGGATGCTCCTCTGAACAGCTGTCCTACAGCCTGCGGGCTGTGCAGCAACCATCATTCCGGGACCCTTCTTGCCAACATCGACCTGACGAACCGCTGCAACCTGGATTGCGATTTCTGTTTCGCCAATGCACGGGCCTGCGGTTTTGTGTACGAACCGGAATTTGACGACGTAGTCAAGATGCTGCAGGTGCTCAGGGACGAAAAACCGGTCCCGGCCCCGGCAGTGCAGTTCTCGGGTGGCGAGCCCACCATGCGCGACGACCTGCCGGAGATCATCCGGAAGGCAAAAGCCATGGGCTTTCCCCAGGTGCAGATTGCAACAAACGGCGTGCGGATATCAAAGGAGCCGGAGTTCCTCCAGCAGCTCAAGGATGCCGGTCTCAACACGGTCTACCTCCATTTCGACGGGGTGACTCCGGCCACGAACCCGTTCCTGAAGATCCACTTAAAAGCGATCGAGAACTTCAAGAAAGTCGGCATGGGCATTGTCCTTGTCCCGACCGTGATCCGTGGCAGGAACGACAAGGAGCTCGGCGATATCATCCGCTTTGCCATTGAGAACATCGCCGTTATCCGTGGCGTGAACTTCCAGCCGGTGGCGTTCACCGGTGCGGCAAGCGACGACGATCTCCAGAAATCCCGGATCACTATCCCCGACGTTGTCCAGGAGATCGAGAACCAGATGCCGGGTCTCCTGAAAAAGGACGACTTCTACCCGGTTCCCTGCGTGCTTCCCTTCTCGGACCTTGTCGAAGCCTATACCGGCCGCCCCCAGGTCCGGTTCACGGCCCACCAGCACTGCGGTGCTGCGACCTACGTCTTTATCCAGGAGAATGGGAGCATCGTTCCGGTGAACCGGATGGTGGATGTGGACTCGTTCTTCGAGACTATCGAGCATATGGCCGAGACGCTCAAGAAAGGCGGTACCCTCAACAAGTACAAGGCGCTTCTCGAAGGGGTCAAGAGCATGCACGACTCCGTCAAGAAAGGGGAGCAGGGCAATACCACGGAGTTCTGGAAGATGATCGGGAAGACCTTAATCGGCCAGAACTTCGAGGCGCTAAGGGAGTTCCACTGGAACGCGCTCTTCATCGGCACCATGCACTTCATGGACAAGTACAATTACGATATCGACCGGGTCCAGCGCTGCTGCATCCACTACGCCACGCCGGATGGCAAACTCATCCCCTTCTGCACCTACAACAGCGGGCCGGTGTACCGCGAACAGGTCTGGAAGAAGTACGCAAAGAAGCCGGAAGAGTAAGAACCTCCTTTTTTTATACGATTTATTTTTCATTCGCTGCTGCGATGCCCCCACGGCAAACGCCTTGCCGGGTTTTGCTCCACTTGCTTACTGGTATTCATCCTTGAAACTCCCAAAACCGCCGCGAGGACACTCCCGGGGGGCAGCGGTGTGCATCGCACATTCCCCTGATGGGTGGGGGGCCCCCATTGAGACCGCAACGTCTTCACGCCATCACCAGCCCCCACCCCCACACCCCATGGGGGGGTTTTGCCCCCCCGCGATAGGGCTTCCGGCGTAAGAACTGGCATTTTTGTCACATGTACATGCGATAATCGCATGTACATCCAACTGTCGCATGTACATGTTACTGCAATTTTTCGCCCTGCGAGCCATGTTGGCAGGGGGGTCCACCCCCCGCCCCAAAAAAGACAGCGGATCGGATCCGGCAACCGGCCGGGAATCTTCTGGTCACGTATGGAAAGCGCAAACAGATACGGATACACTTTCCTGTGCACCAATCCAGCCCGGAGATTTCACCCTCTTTAATCCGGATCCCCCTTACGGGAACGGCAGATCGATTCCTGTCCCGTACCGCATTGCAAGGTGTGCGATTGCCAGATCCTGGATGGCAAGACCGGTCGAGTCAAAGATCGTTATCTCGTCGGGCCGGTCCCGCTTCTTCTTCCCGATAACAACCTCCCCAAGCGTTCCTGCAATCTCATCCTTACGGTACAGGTCTTTCTGTATCGGGACATTGATCTCACCGGAATGGACTGCCTGGGAATAATCGTCAACAAAGACCCGGGCCCGGCGGAGCAGCGCCGGGTCCAGCTCTTCCTTGCCGGGTGCATCGGCCCCGATGGCATTGATGTGGGTTCCCTCGTGCACCCATTCACTCTTAACGATTGGCGAGCGGGAAGGGGTGGTTGTGACAATCACCTCCGCATTGCAGGCTTTTTCTATGGATACGGCCGAACAGTCGAACCGGCTCCCCAGTTTTTGTGCGAACGCTCCGGCATGGGCAGGATTCCGGCTCCAGACACGGATCCTGTCGATGATCATTTCCTCCGCGGTTGCCAGAACCTGCGCTTCCGCCTGGCGACCGGTTCCCACGACCCCGAGGGTAATCGCCTTTTTCGGGGAAAGATACTTGCAGGCAACTGCCCCGGCAGCCCCGGTCCGGAGGTCGGTGAGTTTCGTTGCATTGATAACCGCCACCGGCATTCCCGTGGCAGGATCGAGGATGACGGTCAGGGCCATCACCGTGGGAAGACCCCGGGCAGGATTTTCCGTATGGACGTTGACGATCTTGACCCCGGCGATTGCAAGCGAGGGAAGATATGCGGGCATAGTCCGGAAATCCCCGGCAGGGAGGGTCACGTACACCTTGGGGGGCATCTGGACAAGGCCGTTCCCGTGATCGGCAAACGCAGCCTCCACAATGCGGTTTATCTCGCCAGGATCAAGGATCCTCCCGGTATCGGGGATATACTGCATGAGCGAGTATCAACGCTCATGCAATTTCAAGATATGGACGGTCCCCTGTCCACAGGGATAAGAACAGGATCATGCGGGAAGAAACGGGAAATGGAATGAATGAAAAAAATTACTGGCAGTCCATCTCTTTTAAGGTTTTATCGGCAAGTTCCTTCATCCGGGCCGAGATCCGGCTTGAAGACGTGTAATCCACTTCTTTCATGGCATTGGCGATCTCGGTGCCGAGGACGAAGATCGCGTACTTGTGCTCCATCTTGCTCTTATGCTGCTGCGAGGGGGTGATCTTCAGGGCGCTGTACTGGGTGAATTTCAGCTCGGGATTAAGTTCTTCGAAATAATCCTTCACCTCGTACAGCATTTGGTGGAGATTGATCAGTTCCTCTTTGTGCATAGCATCACTCCAGACAGTAACATGGTCTGGAACAACATAAATAAATTTGTGTGAGGGGAATTACGACCCCATCTTCATGAGCCGGATCGTCAGGGGCCGCTTGATAATTCCCTTGAAATCCCTTGCTGCCACGTACGAGAGCCCTTTCCAGACCAGGCGGTCTAAGAGTTTCTGGTCAACCGGGCGGTCGACGACAAGGCCGGTCGCCGATCCCTCGATGGTCTCGATGGCTTTTTCTACCTCTTCGGAGCGCAGTTCCTTGACAACGGTCATATCATCGGCCAGGAACCGGGCCATATTGTGGCCCCTGACATCATCCATATGATCCCGGAGGCTCAGGGGCCCGTCGGAACTGTCCCGCACGCGCTTTGGAGCCGGCGTGTGCCGGGTCTTTCGCTCATGCGATTCCTCCTCGTCAGGAAGTGTCCGCTGGATCTTCAGGTCCGCGGGAAGCTCGGCCGATCCCTCAAAGTACTGGTCGCGGACATATTCGACCGGCACCTTGTTGCGGAGGGTCTTGATGACCTCCTTCCGTGTCATGTCCTCTACGCTCTTTCCCTTGGGCGAGAAGGCAACAAAATCGATATCCGCTACCTGGAGGAGTTCTCTGAGGATCAGTTCCCCGCCGCGGTCGCCGTCGAAGAAAGCCGTTGTCGTCTTCTTCTCGCAGAGTTCGACTACGGTTTTTGGGATGTTGGTGCCTTCAACGGCAACAGCATTCTTGATCCCGTACCGCAGGAGGTTGATGACATCGGCCCGGCCTTCGACAATAATGACGGCATCGGAATCGAGAACATTGGGACCTGCCGGTACCCGTTCCTCCCCGATTGAGCCGATCTTCTCGATCCTTAAGCTCTGCCGGACATCGTCCAGCAGCTCGTCGCTGTCGATCGCCCCGTCCTCGAACCGCTCGATGAGGATCTCTTTTGCCCGCTCAACGATCAGCTTCCGCTTGCTGACCCGGATGTCCTCGATAGAGGCCACAACAACGTGGGCAACGCAGGGACCAACACGGTCGATCATCTCAAGCGAGGCCGCAAGGATGGCGGTCTCTGCCCGGTCAAGCGAGGAGGAGATCAGGATCTCCCCTTTCGTCTCTCCTTTCTTGCTGGTTATCTGGACGTCGATTCGTCCGACACGCCCCGTTCTCTGGAGATCCCGCAGGTCAAGGTCTTCGCCGAGTAACCCTTCAGTCTGCCCGAATATGGCACCGACTACGTCAGGTTTCTCGACCACCCCCTCTGCAGTGAGGCTGATGTGAATAAGGTACTTGGTAGTATCTGGTGAATACACGTAAACGCACCCCCATGGATCATGCGGTGAATGAAATGCCTGATCATAGGTATACGACATATATATCCTGTGGAATTACTTAAAAGGTGGCCTGGGGGCGGGCAGGCGGAATACGGGAAAACAGGGAAGAACGTTCCGTTTTTTGGAAAATCCAATGTATTCTATCCGGGAACAGATATGAATTCAGAAGCGTGACTGCACCTTTTCGAGCACAACGGATCTGGACTGGCCGGCAATGAGCAGTTTTTTCTGGGAGGATAGTGCCCCGGCCTGGATACTGACCGATGATGCAGGAATATCAAGCATTTCCGCAACCAGGCTGATGATAGCCCGGTTCGCTTTCCCGTCAACCGCTTCTGCGGATACCCGGCAGCCTATAGTCTTGCGCCACGCATTGTACCCGTCAGGAAAAATGTTCTTCTTTGCGCCGGCGGTCACTTCGATTGCCAGGATGACTCCCTGCCGGTTTTCCAAAACAGCATCGGCAATGTCTGGCATACCGTTCCCTGCAAATTGAGAAATGTTGCCCGGTTTTAACGCACGTGGATCATAAGTGGCTGTTGCCGTTCTTCACCGGTGTTTAAACCCAACCGGGCGTATGCCTGTCGCGCAACCGGGTTGTCCCATGGTTCATATCCAGACGCTTGTCAATCGATCGCCCGGGGACCTATGGATGCGCTGTATCGGCACCATCCGTTTCTTTTTCCCGCTATATAGCACTTCGGTACGGGTCACCTGTGTCCCGTGGAGGCAGGGCTACCCGGGGCTGTACCCGTTCCCGGGCATCCACCGCGGGGTTCCCGGCAGGAAATCCCCGTTGTTGAAAACAACCTGGCCCTCCATGACAACTACCATTGGAAAAACTGCCGGCATACCTTCGAACGGGGTCCAGCCGCATTTGCTGTGGAGGTTGTCGGCGCTAATCCGGACCGGCTCCCTGGGGTACAGGGCAAAATCCGCCCGGTTGCCCGGTGTGAACCCTGCGGCAGGGATCCCCATCAGGAGCGAGGGCGTGACGGCGGTTTTGAGGATCACGTCGGATAAGGAAATCCTCTTTTCAAGAACTTCTGCAAGGAGGAGGGGGACCATGGTCTCGACCCCGGGGACACCGGAAGGGGCTGCGGGGAAAGCGACATTCTTCTCGGATTTTGTGTGGGGGGCATGGTCGGACGCAATGACATTGATCTTATTCCACCGGGTCCAGAGGTTCTCCCGCTCCGCGCTGCTCCGGAGCGGGGGGTTCATCTTGGCAAACGTGTCGGTGCTGCCGAACCGGTCATTCGAGAGGAAGAGGTGATGGGGCGTAACTTCAACCGTACCTTTGGCGGCATCAATGGAGGCGCCGGTGCTCATGTGGCAGAAGTGGAGCCGGCAGCTGCGGGTATTGCACCGGGTCACTGCTTCCACGGCCCGCAGTTCGCCTGCCGGGGATCGGAGGGCGTCATGGGATGAGATGGTGTCATCCTCTCCCGGGCTCACCTCCTCTGCATGGATGGTGGCGAGCGCCCCGAGAGCGCTGATCTGCCCGAGGGCATCCTCAAGCGCGGTTTCATCGACTGCATCGCCATAGCTTGACGGGGCAAAGAAGGTCTCGCCAAATGCGGTTGCGCCGGCTTCCCACATGTCGGAAAACGGAGTATCGCGGGTAACCCCGCTGTTGATGGCGAAATTGCACAGCGAGTGCTCCCGTGCATCCGCCACCCGGTTCCGGAACGAATCAGGATTTGTTATGGGGGGAATGGTGTTGGGCTGGTCCACAACAACGGTCACTCCCCCGGCAAGAGCGCTCCGGCTCCCGGTTCCCCAGTCCTCCTTTGCCGACTGGGATCCCCCTCTCATATGCACATGGATATCGACAGCTGCCGGGAGAACCATAAGGCCCGTACAATCAAGGGTCTGGTCTGCCTGCCCCCCCGCCCCGATGTGGCCGACAACGCCGTTGCGGATCTCGACATCCCCGGTACGGCCGCCGGGGAGCGCGACATTTTTGAGCACGAGGGACGGGCGGTTTTTCATGGTTCTTCTCTTGTCTGCATGAGATTATAGCGGTGATGTCCGGGGCTGCAGGGTTCAATGCAGGATGCGGGCACAGATAACTATTCAATACGCGTTGGCTAATAATTGCTTATTATACTGCCGGCATGCCTGCAGCATGCCGGGGGGCTTTGAGTTATGGACCGGATCATCAAAATTACCCTTGGGATATTTATCATCATCCTCGTAGCGTTCGCCGCGGTTTTCGTGTACAACGGTTACGTTGAGAACGCGTACAGGTCATCGCTGTCGAGCACCTACACCTATTCCTGCACATTTGGCACGGATTCCCCCTTGTACAACGTGACATTGTTCATCCCGCTCCCGGCAAACAGGGCCGGGAATTCTCCGGTTGTCAACCAGTTCAGCGCGTTCCAGGTACCCGGTGTGCCGGATACCTGGAAGACCGTCATCATCGGCTCGGACAAGATGACGATGCTCAAAGTCACCACGCCTGCCATTATTCCCCCTGCCGGGACCAGCGCAAAAAATCCCTATCTCATCCGGTTCGGGACGGAAGTGAGCACAAAAGGGCCCATTGACACGGCCAATCCTGTCCTGGACAGCGCCATGTTCCGCCCGGTCAAGATTACCGGAACCTCCGAATGCCCGAAAGGTTCGGCCGGGACTTCCTGTATCTCCTATTATACCACATCGTTCTATGCGGATTATACCGCAAACCCGGACGCCGAAGTAACCTTTGCCTCGGAGCTTGTTGGGAAAAATACCTGGAAGATCTTCGAGCCAAAGTCCAACGAGTACCGCACCGGAATAAACCTCCTGCTGTTCGGAGAGAACCACGGGTGGACCGCAGCAAAGGGATCCCTTGAGAGCGGTATCGGGATCTACGATGCTCCCGTACTGCCCTCCTGATCAGTTTTTGAGATTCCCCTTTTTTGTTCTGACTTTTTGTTCTGAGTATGAATACCGGTAAACCCCACAGTACTGCACTCATGGAATCCACCACCAATCCCCGGCAAAGAGCCTCTGTCCGACCCGGACTTATTGTTGAGATCATCCTCAAACAGGACCAGCGCAGTGGCAGGCGGACACGGGGGGTTGTGCAGGAGATCCTGACCAACTCATCGTTCCATCCCCACGGGATCAAAGTGCGTCTTGCTGATGGCCAGGTGGGCAGGGTTGCGGCAATCCTGCCGGAAGAACCCGGTACGGACAAAAAATAGACAAATCCCCTGCGCAAGTTACGGGGAGAACCTGGCACCGCCCCCGCACGTTTTCTCGTTCCGGCATGACGGGATGAATCGCCAAACCTCAAATACAAGCAGAGAAAACCACAACCATCATGAAGATCCTCATTGCAGTTGCACCGGAAAAATTCCGGGACGAAGAGCTGGCAGAACCTGTTGCAGCATTGCAGAAAGCAGCTGTCGCGTTTGACATTGCCTCAACAAAGAGGGGAACCTGCACCGGGATGATGGGGGCAAAAGTGAATGCCACCCTGTCGTTCGAAGAGATCGATCCCAAGAAATACGACGGGCTCATCATTGTCGGGGGCTCCGGTTCCCAGGCACATCTCTGGGACGATGACCTCCTCAGCCTGCTGGCAAAATATTTTGCCGATTCCAGAAAAGTGGTTGGAGCTATCTGCTTATCACCGGTGGTTCTTGCCCGGGCCGGCGTCCTCAAAGGGAAGAAAGCCACGTATTTCAACAGCCCGGTCTCGTTCCGCGAGATGAAAGCCGGCGGAGCCGTCCTCGTTGACCAGCCGGTGGTCAGCGACAACCGGGTGATAACGGCGAACGGTCCTTCGGCCTCCAAAGCATTTGCCGAGACATTTGTCAAGGCACTTACAGCCGTAGAATGGTAACGATCCGGGTATCGGGTCCGGCATGAGGACGTATTTATTGTCTGCTCCGGGTCGGGACTGCAAAAGAACGGCCCGGGGTCCGGATATGCTTCCGGCTGGATAAAAGGAACAATAAAAGGAACAAAAATGGGAGGATTGGGATTCGAACCCAAGAACCACTAAGGACCGGATCTTAAGTCCGGCGGAGTTGGCCAGCTTTCCTATCCTCCCGCGGCTATCGGAACAATCTCTTTTTGCCCGGGTCTTTTTCCGGCTTGCCTTGCCGGCACATCTGCCCCCGTGCTCTAAAGTATTATCCCTTCAAGCCAAAAAACAATTCCCTCCTATTCACCTGGTTCACCGGGAGTCTGCTGTATGCGTGCCCGTGTGCCGGTCACTGCAGGATCAGATGACAATGCGGGACTGCCCGGGATGGTATTGTGGAGCCCTCCGTCGCAAGCCGGAACGATATGTTTTAAAAAGGTTGCCGAAGTACTGAGTGTGAACGATCGGGACGGAATAACTGCACATGACTGATCTCCAGGTATCCGGATGGGTGGAATACGAAGGAAAGATACTCGGACTTCCCGAGATCGATCTTATCTGCCACACCCGGAAAGAGCAGATCCTCCGGTTCGGCGGGGAGTTTTACCTTGCATGGGACGGGTGCAGTGCCCGCGACTGTTTTGGGGTTATGGAAGGAACCGGCCCCGCAGGAACGCTGCTCTGCAATGGCGAGCGGATCGGGTCGATTGAACCCCGGTTTTCCCCCATGCCGCTTGAGGAAGCTATCGTTACTGCCGTACAGCTGCGCAGCACCGAGGGGGTTGTCGCACTCTCGGGGGGCGTTGATTCCACGCTTGTCGCGTTCCTGGCACAACGGGAATGCGTTGCAGTGGGAATTGAAGGATCCCACGATCTCGCGCAGGCAAAGAAAGCAGCCGGGGTGCTCGGACTCTCCTGTACCTATGTAACCATCTCCGAAACGGATCTCGAAGAGGCATTGCCTGAGGTTATCCGGACCATCCCGAAAAAGGACCCGGTAAGTACCGGCATTGCCCTCACCCAGTTCTTCATCACCCGGTGGGCGGGCGAGAACGGGTACCTGCGGATCATCACCGGGCAGGGTGCCGACGAGATCTTCGGGGGCTACTCCCGCTATCTCGAATCAGCCGATCTCGAAGCCGACCTGGAGCGCGATTTCCTCGGGCTCGAACAGCAGGCCCGGCGCGACCAGGCAATCGCGGCCCTCCACGGCACTTACCTCTCCATGCCCTATCTGGATGCCCGGGTTGTGCGCGCTGCCCGGGCAATCCCGGCTGCGGACAAAGTACAGGGTGGCCGTCGTAAGATTCCCTTAAGAACGGTCGCAGAACAGTATATTTCAAAAGATCTGGCCTGGTACGAGAAGAAAGCCATGCAATACGGGAGCGGAGTGTACGGGGTACTCCGGAAGCTTGCCCGCAAAAACGGTTATAAAACGTCCATGCAAGATTACATAGACCACATCAGCAGGGTGGACCATGGTCAGTGAAAAAGACGTACAACATATCGCGGAACTTGCCGATATCGGCATCATTCCGGAGGAGCTGGGCACTTTTACGCACCAGTTCAACGCAATTCTCGAATATTTCGATACGCTCGACCGTGTGCCGGGCGAGACTACCTTCACGCACGATCTCTTCAATGTCCTGCGCGAAGACGTTGTGGAACCGTCGCTTCCAAGGGATGAGGTGCTGCGCAATGCACCGGCACAGGAAGACGGGTTCATCAAGGCGCCGAGGGTGATGTAATGGCCGGGCAGATCACGTTCGAGCCGGATGACCGGTACAACGCGTTCCTGAAAATCTGCAAAACCGCCCCCCACGGTTCGGGAAAACTCGCCGGTGTTGCCGTTGCCGTCAAGGATAATATATCCACGCAGAATATCGAGACAACCTGCGCCTCGAAGATCCTGAAAGGGTACATTCCTCCCTATGACGCCCACGCGGTCGGACTCCTCAAAGCCGCCGGGGCAGCCATTGCCGGCAAGACCAACATGGACGAGTTCGGCATGGGAACCACCACGGAAAACTCTGCTTTTGGCCCCACCCTCAATCCCTGCGACACCGGCCGCGTGCCGGGCGGTTCAAGCGGCGGCAGTGCTGCGGCAGTTGCAGCCGGCATGGTCCGGATGGCGCTCGGTACCGACACCGGCGGATCGATCCGGTGCCCCGCAGCGTTCTGCGGCATTGTCGGCTTAAAGCCAAGTTACGGGCGCGTCTCCCGGTACGGCCTCATCGCGTATGCAAACTCGCTCGAACAGATAGGACCCATGGGAAAGACGGTGACGGATGTATCGGATCTCATGGGCGTCATTGCCGGGTACGATCGCCATGATTCCACCTCCCGCGACAAGCCCTATGCCCACACCCCCAGGGCTGACATAAAGGGACTCCGGATCGGTATCCCGCAGGAATATTTCGGAAAAGGCGTTGACCCGCAGGTTGCCGCTGTTGTCAGAAAGGCAATCGGGCGCCTCGAGGAACTCGGCGCAGCAACCATTCCCTGCAGCATCCCGTCCATGGAATACGCCCTTGCCTCATACTATGTCACCTGCACCTGCGAAGCCAGCTCCAACCTGGCCCGCTTCGACGGGGTCCGGTACGGTCCTGCCGCAGATACGAAGAAGTCGTGGCACGACGCTTACCAGGAAGTGCGCCGGGACGGGTTCGGTCCCGAAGTACGGCGGAGGATCATGCTCGGCACGTTCGCCCTTACGAGCGGTTATTACGGGAAATACTATGCCAAGGCACAGATCGCCCGCGAGAATGTCAGGGCAGATTTCAACCGCATCTTTGCCGATGTCGACGTGATTGCCGGCCCGACCATGCCGACCATCGCGTTTCGGCTTAAGGAAAAGAGCGACCCGCTCTCGATGTACCTCGCCGATATCCTCACGGTCCCGGCAAACCTTGCCGGCATCCCGGCGATCTCGGTTCCCTGCGGCAAGTCGGAAGGAATGCCGGTCGGTCTCCAGATCATGGGCCGGATGTTCGAGGATGAGCGTATCGTCGATGTTGCCTATGCGTATGAACAGGCGGTGAACTGATCATGGTGGATGCAGAAGACCAGGTTATCGTTGGCCTCGAAGTCCACTGCCAGCTGGATACAAAGAGCAAGCTGTTCTGCGGATGTTCCACCGATTACCGGAGCGACGGCCCCAACACCCATGTCTGCCCGATCTGCCTCGGCCTGCCCGGCGTCATGCCGGCCCTCAACAAAAAGGCGATCCAGTACGCGATGCGGGTGGCAAAAGCCCTCAACTGCGAGATACTCAACGAATCCGAGTTCTCCCGGAAGAACTACTTCTATCCCGACCTCGACAAGGCCTACCAGATCACCCAGTACGACAAACCGCTGGCCGAATGGGGATACCTTGAGATCGAGAGCGACGAAGGCGGGGAGAAACGGGTGCGGATCACCCGTGTCCACGTAGAGGAAGACCCGGGAAGGCTCGTCCACATGGGAAACGTTGAGCGGGGCAAGTACTCGCTCGTGGATTACAACCGGGCGGGCATCCCGCTCATCGAGATCGTGTCCGAGCCGGACATGCGCTCCCCTAAGGAAGCCCGGAAGTTCCTCAACAAACTCCGCGCAACCTTAGAATACCTCAGTGTCTTTGACTCCGAGAAGGAAGGCTCGCTCCGCGTTGACGCGAACATCTCGATCAAGGGCAACGAGCGGGTGGAAGTGAAGAACATCACGTCCTACAAGGGTGTCGAGAAGGCACTCACGTTCGAAGTCACCCGGCAGAAGAACCTTGTGCGCCGGGGCCAGCGGATCGACCGCGAGACCCGGCACTTCCTCGAAGCCCGGGGAGTTACCCAGTCTGCCCGGAGCAAGGAACTGGAGAACGATTACCGCTACTTCCCTGAGCCCGACCTGCGCCCGCTCCGGGTCAAGTCCTGGGTCGAGGACATTGTCCTCCCCGAACTTCCGGATGCCCGGCGGGAGCGGTTCATGAAGGAGTACGGCTGCTCGCTCAATCATGCCCGCACCCTCACCGGCGAGCTCAAGCTCGCAAACTTCTTCGAGCAGGTGGTTGCCGCGGACAAGCCGGGCCTCTCGCCCCTTGCCTCCACCTGGATTGCCGACACCCTGATAGGTGAACTGAATTACCGCGACATGAGCCTGGATACCATCGACGCAGCCGGGTTCACCGGGCTTGTCCGGATCCTTAAAGCGGGCACCATCACTGACAAGAGCGGGGTGGATGTCCTGCGGGTCATGCTCGACCAGCGCCAGAAAGGCGAGACCCTTGAGACGGCAGAAGGGATTGTGAAGCGGCTGAACCTGGCAAAGACAACCGGGGATGCCGGTGCGATCACCGCGGCAATCCAGGAGGCAATCCGGGAAAACCCGAAAGCCCTTGAGGATTACCGGAGCGGCAAGGCCGGGGCGATCAATTTCCTTGTCGGGCAGGTCATGAAGAAGACCCGCGGGAAAGCCGATCCGGCAGAACTGAACAAGCTTCTCTTAGAAGCGCTCAAAGCCATGGGGGTGTAACTGCCGTGCACCTGATTGTTGCGGAAAAGAATATCTCGGCACGGCGTATTGCCCAGATTCTCAGCGGCGGGAAGAAAGTTTCCGAGAACAAGGATGCCGGCGTATCCACGTACAGTTACGGGGACACCATGACCATGGGGCTCCGGGGCCACGTTGTCGAGATCGACTTCGAGCCGGGCTACCAGAACTGGCGCAGCGACAAGTACACGCCGCGAAGTCTCATCGATGCCAAGACCATCAAGATCCCGACCGAGCGCCGGATCGTTGCCCTGCTCCAGAAGCTGGCAAAGAAAGCCGACCGCGTCACCATTGCAACGGACTTTGATACCGAAGGGGAACTGATTGGAAAAGAGGCCTTCGAGCTTGTCCGGGCCGCAAGCCCCAAAGTCCCGGTTGACCGGGCACGGTTCTCCGCTATTACGGAACAGGAACTTACCCACGCATTTTCCAACACCACCGAGCTGGATTTCGCCCTTGCTGCGGCGGGGGAAGCCCGGCAGTCCATCGACCTGATGTGGGGTGCATCCTTAACACGGTTCATCTCCCTTGCAGCCCGGAGGGGTGGCCAGAATATTCTCTCGGTCGGAAGAGTGCAGACCCCGACGCTCGGGATGATCGTTGACCGGGAGAAAGAGATCGATGCCTTTGTCCCGGAAAAATACTGGCAGCTCTCGCTCTTAACCGAGAAGTCCGGGGAGGCCATTGAGGCCCGGCACACGAACGGCAGGTTCCATGAAAAGGCCGTTGCAGAAGCGGCCCGGGACCGGACAAAGGCCCCGCTTGTCGTGACCGATGTCAAGTTCGGCAGCAAGCAGGACCGGGCGCCATCGCCATTCGATACAACAACGTACATTGTTGCGGCGGCCCGGCTCGGGTTCTCGGCCGCAAATGCGATGCGGATTGCCGAAGACCTGTACATGAACGGTTTCATCTCGTACCCGAGAACCGACAATACCGTGTACCCGCCATCGCTTGACCTCAATGGCATCTTAAAAACGATCAGTAACTCCCCGTTTCGAAAAGACGTGGAGTGGGTGATGGCAAACCGCCGGGCCGAACCCACGCGGGGCAAGAAATCCTCGACCGACCACCCGCCGATCCACCCGACCGGGGGGGCAACCCGGGAAGCACTCGGCGACGACATTTTCAAGATCTACGAGCTCGTGCTCCGCCGGTTCCTTGCAACCCTCTCGCCCGATGCACAGTGGAAGACCCTCAAGATCCTCTTCAATGCAGGAGGAGAGGAGTACACAACAACCGGCGGGCAGCTCATTGAACCCGGGTGGCATACGGTCTACCCCTTCAGCGAGGCCCGCGAAATGCTCCTTCCCGCGTTCGAGACCGGGGAACACCTTCCGATAAAAAAGGTGCAGCTCGACGAGAAAGAGACCCAGCCGCCGGCCCGGTACACCCAGAGCAAGCTCATCCAGCGCATGGAAGAGCTGGGCCTTGGCACCAAGAGCACCCGGCACGAAGTGATTGCAAAACTCGTATCCCGGAAATATGTTGAGGGCAATCCCCTCCGCCCGACCCTTGTTGGCAGGGCGGTTACCGAGACGCTGGAGCAGCACGCGGATGCGATCACGAAACCCGACATGACCCAGACGCTCGAAGCGCACATGCAGCAGATCAAGGAGAGCAAGCGAACCCGGGAGGATGCCATCCGGGAATCGCGGGAGATGCTGCACCATGCCTTTGACCAGCTCGAAGCAAACGCGCAGGTGATAGGCGACGACATCCGGGACCGCACCGCCGAGGAGATGAACCTTGGCAAATGCCCGGTCTGCGGCGGAACCCTCGCAATCAAGCACCTGCGGGGAAACACCCAGTTCATCGGGTGTTCACGGTATCCCGAATGCAGTTTCAACATCGGGCTTCCCATGGCCCAGTGGGGTTTTGCCGTCCGCACGGACGAAGTCTGCGACAAGCACCAGCTCAATTTTGTCCGGCTCATACGGAAAGGGGCACGCCCCTGGGACATAGGCTGCCCGCTCTGCCACCACGTCAACTCCAACAGCGAGTCGCTTGCCGAGATACCCTCCCTTGACGAGAACCTGGCAAAAAAGATCCGGGCGCAGCATATTTACACCGTTGCCGAACTGGCACGCAGTGCTCCTGACGTGCTGGCAAAGAAACTGGAACTCCCAATAGACAAGGCAGAGCGGCTGATCCGTGACGCCGAGACCGTCCTTGCCACCCTCCGGCGCCGGTCCGAATGCCGCAAGTTCCTGCGCGAGAACCTCATCCCGAGAAAAGGGCGCAGCTACTCGAAGATCATGGGCTCCCTGAAAGAATCGGGGATCTCTGAACTCTCGGGCCTTGCAAAGACCGATATCGCGAGCCTGAAGAAAGCCGGGATCGGCGAGGGAGAAGCAGAAACCCTCCTCCTTGAAGCCAAAAAAATCTACCATGGCCAGATCCTAAAAGAGATCGGTATCCCCGCAGTAAGCCTGAAAAAATACCTGGCGGCCGGGATCATGGAACCGGAATCCTTCTGCACCCACACGCCTGCAGCTCTCGGGGACCTTACCGGCATGTCACCGGCAACCGTCCAGAAACATGTTGAGATGGTCTGCACATACCTTGGTAAGCCGATGCCTAAAAAAATCTCAAAGATCCAGATTGAGAAAGGCAAAAAAGAACTCCTTTCCATCCGGGGACTCACTGAAACGATCCTTGGGAAGCTGTTCCAGGCCGATATCGTCAACGGTGACGCCCTGCTGGCAGCAGATGTTGCAGGTGTTGCCGCAGCAACCGGGATACCTGAACAGAAATTAAAGGATTTCCAGAAACTCTGCCAGAAAAAGAGAGAAACTTCCGTTATCCAGCTCTAAAAAAAGAGCCGGATCATTTATTCAGGGCAAGCTGGATTGCAACCCGCAGGTCATTATTATTAAAAAATCTTCACGATAAACGCCCCGTATTTTATCTTTTTCGCCCATCCAAGGGATACCGTTTAAGGGTATGGAATTCCAAAAGGTACAGTGATTGTGATGAAGTGGAAAGACTGGGTTCATGTGACCAAACTCGATCCCGACAAACAGCTGAGACCCGGTGATATCGACGCGATTGCCGCGAGCGGCACCGACGCTCTCATGCTCTCCGGCACGCTGAACGTTACGGAGGAAAACCTTGCCGCACTCTTAAAACAGGTCAAGGCCTACGACCTCCCGCTGGTCATGGAGCCCGCAGGACCGGAAGCGGTCCTGACAAAAGGCATAGATTATGTTTTTGTCCCGAGCGTCCTGAACACCACCGACGTCCAGTGGATTGTGGGCAAGCACCGTGCCTGGGTGCAGATGCAGAGCGGGAAGATTCCCTGGGAATACATTGTTCCCGAAGCCTACATTGTCCTCAACCCAAACTCCTCGGTGGGGAAAGTGACGAGGGCGGTCTGCGATCTCAAGGCCGACGAGGTTGCCGCATATGCGACTGTTGCCGACCACTACTTCCATTTCCCGATCATCTACCTTGAATACAGCGGCACCTTTGGCAACCCGGAGGTTGTGAAGGCCGCTTCAGAAGCCGTCGACAAGGCAATCCTGTACTATGGCGGCGGGATCAACTCTGCGGAGAAGGCTGCGCAGATGGGAAAATATGCCGACACGATCGTTGTGGGAAACGCCGTGTATGACCAGGGCGCCGGTGTCCTGAAAGCAACCGTTGATGCGGTCCAGTAACTTTTTTTTATGCCCGAGATTGATATCGTTCTTGTCGAACCTCTCTACGAGGGAAATGTCGGGTTTGCCGCCCGGGTTATGAAGAACTTCGGCTTCACCCGCCTCGTGCTCATCAACCCGTGCAAGCTGGGCAATGAAGCGGATGGCCGGGCGTCCCATGCGTACGATGTGCTCCACGCAGCAGAGGTCTGCACGATTGAGGATGTTTTTGCCCGGAGCAACATCGTCATCTCGACCACCGGGGCCGTGAGCAAATCGGTCTGCCACGCCATGCGGATGCCGTTTTATTCCCCGAAGGAACTCCGCGAGCGGATCAAGGACGTTGACGGCCGGATCTCGATCCTGTTCGGGCGCGAGAACTGGGGCCTCAACAACGCGGAGGTCAAGCGGAGCGACATGATCTGCACCATCCCGACCCACGAGGAGTACCCGATCCTCAACCTGTCGCATGCCGTGGGGGTTGTCTGCTACGAGCTCTCGAACCTCCCGCTGCCGGAGATCCGGCTCGCGCCACCGGGGGATATGAATCACCTCTACCGGCACGTTGACCGGTACCTGGACGAGATCCATCACCCGGAGTTCAAGCGGGAGAACACGATGATCCTGATCCGGCGGGTTCTCGGCCGGGCCAACCTGACCATCCGGGAGGCAAGCACCCTCCACGGGCTCCTGCGCCGGAGCGAATGGCATATCGACCCGGCGCTGCTGGACCGGGACCGGACGGGGACATCGAATCTGCGGGATGCCGGGGAAGAGAAAGGGGAGCGGTAGACACTATAAAATTCATTTGTCAGCAGTATACGCGTTCAACATTGCTCGGAACATCTTGCCGTGATTGGGATATTTTAAATGAAGCAATTCATGCACAATAATTTTTTTCCGCTCGTCTTTGGATTGGCGTAAAATTGCCGGGTCAAAGGTCAGCCTGCCCCTGCTTGAACAGCTCGCCAACTTGTTCTTCATTTTCCGCAGGTGAATTTCTTTGATTTCAACCTTGCAGGTCTTCGCCCATCCTCCAACAGAACGTTTGAAAAATTCCGGTGAGATCATATGACTGCCCGTTTGAGAACACTCATGATCTGATCAACGATCTTTTTGATCTCTTTGACATCGCGGATTCCGGATTGCAGGATAACCGTGTACAGTTCCTGTTTCACATCACGGGCCTGTTGTTCACTGTTTCTCCAGTGAGGATGGTGGTTGAGGACATTCTTCATTTCATGGGCTTTTGTTTCCGGATCGCTGATACTGGTTTTGTTAAGGATCCAGAAAATTGAAAATTCTTCTATCGGGATATTGCGCTTCTCCTGTTCAAGCCGGGCGGCATTGATCTCTTCGAGAATGGTTTTAAGTTCGGCTAATGTTTCCTGCGTGGTTTTCTGGCGGTCCTTGTAGAGCTGGATCACCGCATCCGCCTTTTCACTGATGGAAAGAAGGTACGGTGAATCTTCCGTATGTTTCCGTACGAGATTGGCAATCCCTTTGCTGAGATTGAACACCTTCTCGATATCAGAGACCGGCTGCTCTTCAATATACCGGAGGACTTTATCGTTGATCTCGTAAATTCCGTCGGGTGAACCGATCTCACTGCTTAATGTATGATCCTGGACAAGTCGTGCGATCTTACGGGAGAATTCCCGGTCAACGGAGATGCCGGGGTCAAAGTTTTCCCGCACCATACGGTACATTTTCGCAAGCGTATCCACGTCATCGATGTATGGTCTCAGGAATGCATCGGGAGAAAGGATTTCATAAATGTCCGAAAGTTCGTGGAAGAATGCATAGAAGGTATGGCGGATCTCTTCATTCAGGAAATGTTCAAGCACTGCTTCGACCGCCTTGTCCCGAGTCTTTCCTTTGGCAAGCCCGAGGTACTGCTGTGCTTCCCGTGTCATCAGCCGTGTGAACCGGGCTTTGAGTACGTCAAGGTCATTTACGATATTCTCGATATCGCTGGAGTCGAAAGCGAGGGCTTTTTTGAGATTGTTGAAGATCCCGACAATGTCGAGCACGAACCCTGCGGGTTTCCTGTGTCCTTCATCGTCTTCATAGGGCCGGTTCACCCGGGCAATGGCCTGGAGGAGGACATGATCCCGCATGGGTTTATCGAGATACATGCAGTAGAGGACCGGGGCATCAAACCCAGTGAGGAGCTTTTCGGTGACGATGAGGATCTTCGGGTTTTTCTCCGGGCTCCGGAATGCCTTGCGGATGCGTTTCTCTTCATCTTCAGCATGATAGTATGTGCGAAGGTCTACGCGTTCATTGCCTTCATCCCGGGGATTCGAGCTGTAGACAACCTCCGAATATTCCGGGGGCAGATGTTTATCGAGTTCCTTTTTGTAGAGCGCACAGGCTTCCCGGTCAACGGCAACCAGGAACGCCTTGTACCCCATAGGCTCTACGTTGTTCCGGAAATGTTCTGCCACGAACTGTGCCACCTTCGGCACCCGCTCGGGGCTCTTCATCATGTTCCGGAGGTTGACTGCTTTTTCAAGAACCTTGTTGAGTTCCGCGACATCGCTGATCCCTTCCGCTTCGGCAAGGTCAAGGAATTCCTTTTCAAGAGTCCGCCGGTCAACGAGCAGGTCATTGGGAGCGAGCGTGTAGTGGAGCGGGACCGTGGTGCCATCGCTGATGGACTCTGCAATGCGGTACCTGTCGAGATAGCCGTGAGGGGGATCGTCGCGCCCGAACGTGATGAACGTCCCCTGTCCGTACGCGGTCTTATCGATGGGGGTGCCGGTGAATCCGATGTAGGTGGCATTCGGGAGAGCACCCATGAGGTAGTTGCCCAGCGTGCCGGTGGTGGTACGGTGGGCTTCGTCCACGAGAATGAAGATCGTGTCCCGGGTATTGATCTTTTCCGGCATCCCTTCGAACTTGTGAATCATGGAGACGATGAGGCCCCGGTGATCGGAGGCAAGAAGTTTCTGAAGTTCCCGCTTGCTCTCTGCGACTTCGACATTCCCGATGCCGGCAGCGGTGAGATTGCCGAAGAGCTGTGTTTCGAGTTCGTTCCGGTCCACGAGCAGGATCACGGTCGGGCTCTCAAAGACCGGTTCGCGGAGGATCTTCTGCGCCGCCACTATCATCGTGTAGGTCTTGCCCGATCCCTGCGTATGCCAGACAAGGCCGCGTTTCTTTCCGGCATCCCGTGCCCGCCCGAGCAGCTTATCGACAGCCCGCATCTGGTGCTGGCGGAGCACGACTTTCTTTAACTCTTCATCCTGCCGGGTGAAGAGGATCCCATCGGTGAGCAGCGTGAGAAAACGTTTCCGGTCACAGAAGGTTTTGACCAGTGTCTCGTAATCCCCGCCGGCTTCATCCTTCCAGTTGAAGAGCGTCTTTTTCGAAGTGTTCCAGGTGGCGCTGTAATAGTACCGGATGATGTGGGTGAGAGCATAGAGCTGGAGGACCGCGAGCAGCTCGGGGCATTCGCGATGGTAGCGCCGGATCTGGTCGAGAGCTTCAGCAATGCCCTCTTTCTTGTGGGCGGCCTTGGCCTCTACGAAAAAGACCGGGATGCCGTTGACGAGGAAGACCACATCCTCGCGGATGGTCTTTGAACCGTTCGTGAACGAGAACTCATCGGTGATGTGGAAAGTGTTGTTCTCAATATCATCGGTGTCGATGAACCGGACATCCCGCTCCCGTTTCTCTGCCGGGACAAATATCGTTTTTACTCCTTTGAGAAATTCCCATGCAATGAGGTTGCCTTCAATGGTGGGGGGAATACGCCCGATCCGTTTCGCGAGTTCGGTGGCGAGCTCGCGGGTCATGAAGGAATTGTTGAGCCGGATTATCTGGTCGATGAAAAGATCTTTGAAAAGGATGCCGGTGGGGCCGCCTCTTAGCTTTGTGGCTTCATCCTTCGGGACATATTCCCACTTTGAATATTCGGCATAGGCAATGAACGGATTCTGTACTGAGCCGCGCTCACCGCCGAGTGTCATGTATCACTCCTCTTCCGGAACAAGGATCCAGATTCGTTTTAATGGAAGGTCCGCTTTGATCTCATCTGGGATTTTATCGTAATAGGTCTGGATCATCTGAATGAGATCATCGGCATTCCAGAGTCGGATCTCGAAAAATTTTGTTGATGTTTCTTTTGGGACCGTCCCGCTATAGCCGCCCCATGATACCAGCAAGCCATGTTCGGCCTGGAAATTCTTCATGACCCCCTGCAGTTCCCGGACAATCTTCACATCACACGGACTGTCACTGGACTTGACCTGAACAACCAAACGGGGATGATCAAATCCGAGCGGACCTTTTCCTGCGATGATATCGACACCTCCATCAGCGCCAGGTTTTGCGATACAGATAGTATACCCCTGTGCCTCAAGTATGGCGCCAACGAGCCGGGGTAAATCATGGCCCCGGAATTTCCTGCTGATAAGATCCCGGAGCTGGTCGGTTGCCATTTCCTCAATATCGAGAACGAGAGCAACATCCCCCTCGCCTTCTGCGGGTTTTTGCCCATCAATCTTTCTTTTCACCGAGGGGGTCTTTCCCTCCAGCAATTCCTGGATCCGCTCTTCAGCATTATTCCGGTGAATCCGGCACACGGTCATGAAGGCACCAAGCGAATAGAGGAGATCCTGATCGAACTTGTCGCGGGGGATCTCTTTTACCCAGTCAACCTTGCGGCAGTGGCGTGCATTCTCCGGAAAATCCTTGTGATAACTGTAAGGTCCGGCAATCTTACCGAATGCAATAGCAGCCCTGCTCTTCAACGGCATCGCGATAAGATCACCGATCTCCATGCCATGCAGAAACGGCCAGATCTGGCTTTCCCAGTTGATATGCGTCTTAGGTTTATCATCGGGAAATGTTTTTTCAAGGAGCGCCCGCAACTGATCCCGGGTCTCGATTTTCGAGAGGTCCGGCAATTCATTCCAGCCGATGACGGCGACTTTATTTTCAAGGGCAAACTCTTCCCGTTCACCGTACCGGCCGCTGCGAACCATCCAGAGGGTCATAGTAATGTTCCTGTGTTAATCCTACTACACCATTAATCTCTTGAAGTTATTTTATCGGGGCAATATCTAAGTCTGACTGTGGATTGTATAACCAGAAGTTCAACGGATAATTTGGATTAGGCGTCTGCAAACCTTTGTTACTCTTCAAGCTAACGCCAAGCTTGTTTGCTTTGCATAATTTGTTAAAATATGCCAGGACTTTACATCGTTCTTTATCCCGGTTCGAAAATTCTACTGAGGTTTCATTCTGGAACAATCGTGTCTGGCCACACTCTAAAAATTCCCATTCACAAAATTTTGCAAAATTCATTCGGGAATATGATGCGATGCCGGCAAAAAAATCACATACCTGAGTGGGGTAACATGAAGAAGATTGTACTTCGGTTATCCCGTCAAGCGTTACCAGGTTTTTAAGACCCAATTCATCATCAGAATCTGATGGTAACTGGCGTGTTTTCTGAAGTTCACGCTCGATGAAAGACTTCAGGTTTTCCCAATCAACTGAACTCTGCTCATCGGGGAAAAATTTCCAGAGTGACGGGTGTTCCCACCGATGCTTCAGAACATTTTTGAAGAGGTGGTAATACATTCGCCGGAAATTTTCATTGTCATCCCGCCCTACAATTTTATGGCGCGAATCTTCAACATCCCATGTCAATACATCGATGCGGAATTCTCCACCTATTACTTGTTTGATCACGTAATCGACAATTTTCGTTGCACAAAAACGCATTTTTGCATCGTTAAGGTTTTTCCATTTGAACTCGCGGACGCTGCTGCCTTCTAATGTTGCATGAATTTTTTCATCAAACAAATCCAGATTACGATGAGGCAAACTTACCATCGCGATGGAGCGATATCTGCCAATATTATGGTTTGATTCATCGGAAAAGGCGCAATGGGTAATTCCCCGGATATCAGTAAGACATGAAGACTTCATACGGTAATTTCATTTACCCTAATTTTCGCGGTCATGAGATCGTGCAGGAGCGATGTGAACAGGGTGTCGAGCGTTTCCCTGCGGGATTGTTCGGCAGCGAGTTTTTGATCGATGGAGGAGAGGATTTCAACAATTTGTTGTTGAGTCTTTTCGGTAGGAATTGGAACTAAAATTGTTTTGATAATTGTTGCGCTTAAATTCCTCTGATGAGCACCATGTCCAAGCAATCGATTTTTTTCGTAACTAAATTCGAGGTAGTAATAAAGAAAAGGCGTTAACATTTTTTCTGAAGGAAATATTGCTGCCACTGCTTGATTTATCGATGCGTCAATTCCCGTAATTCCAACTCGGCCGCGAGTAATTCCTTCACCATACATTGCCATCAAGAGAGTCCCCTTGGGAACCATCCGAGTGGATGAATTTTCTAGCCCCGCTTTGGTAATTTTTTCTTCAGTTTTTTCAATTATCGAATAATTGATTTCTCCAGTCCTGATCCATGGAATTTCACCATTCCAATAACTTGGCTCAGTTCTACTCGGAGTACCTCCAGAAGAAATTTTTGATATATTGCCTAAAGGCTGAAGATCCCACCCCTCTGGCACCCGCCCGATCTCCGTCTCCTTCAGCGCCACTCGCTCCGCTTCTTCCGGTGGCACCGGGCCGTACGTGAACAGGTGCTTCATCATCGCCGCCTTGAGCGCTTTGGTCGCCGCGATCACGTCATCCGTTTTTTCCTTTGCCTCCTGCACGGTGCGGAGGGTGGTGGCGATGGCGTGCTGTTCTGGGAGAGGGGGGAGGGAAACTTTGAGAGATTTTATTTTTGCTTTGTTCAACGTTTTTCCTTTAATTGCAGTATCGTAGTATTCGGAAAAATCGATAGTTGGTAAATAATAAAAGAGATAATCTCTCGTGACTTCAGAACCCTTTGGAAAAATCGCAGCAATAGCTTCGTTATGGAATGCATCAACTTTTAAGATACTGGTTCTTCCAATCGTTAATTTGAAGCTCATGAAAAGTGTTTCTTTCGGGATAATTTTTCCGTTCAAAATTGTATCATATGCAAGTTGAGAAACGGTCTCTTTTGTAAAATTAATATCACTGAAATCAGACATATCAGAGATACTTACCCAAGGATAAATTCCGTTCTCCCAATATTGTAGATCTTTCCTTGGAGGCGTTCTGCCTAATTTGAAATCTACAATATCCTCTAATCTCTTAACTCCCCACTCTTCCGGTAACACATCCTGCTCCTTCGCCATATACCCCTTAGGAACATCAGATGATTCAGTCACAGTAACACCGGTAATAAACAGAAAATTTGATTCGAATCGATAAGCAATGTGAGTTTCCTGAAGTAATACGTCTAACGTTATCGATTTGAAATATGAATAACCGGAAAAGAGTACTAGAACAGAATCAGGAATGGGGGGTGGGACTTAAACCCACCAAGCTGTCAGCGTGGTTAGAGGACTTCGACAATTATTCCCTGCGTCATCACATTGAACGGGGTGTCACACCCCATGCCGACAGCCCATCCAACGATCGTACAGTAGATCAGCGTTCTCATCTCGTTCCGAGGATACTTTGCTAACTTTCTCATCATCAACATCACCTTCATAGTCAGGTACAATGCGACAACGGCGGGAATGATCGGGAGTCCTACCCCCACCCATTTTTTACAAAATATTATTCGATCTCCATTAATAAAAACGTGACTAAACCTTTTCAGTAAACGAACTGGCATTTGCCACAAGAACGCAATCCGACTATTTCTTCGCTTGCTGCTTCCCGCCGTGTTTCCGTTTTGTCCGGAAGATATTCATTGATTCTTTTGGGGTAACAAGAAGGATGTGATATTCATCATTGAGCATCTTCTTCCCATTTTTTATCAGGGATTTATCGAGGGTGACAAAATAGTCTGCCTTATCGAGAATCGCCGAGGTCAATAACGTTGCATCATGGGTTTTGGCTTCTTTGATCATGAAGAGGATTGAAGAGTAGACATCCCAGTAATTCGGGCTCTCCGGGGATTGTTCAACCATCAGCTGAATGACACTGTCTCGTGTTTTGCCGTCTTCAAACAAGGGAATGAATGCCTGGAGGGTTTGCTTATACACGGCCTGGTAATCTATTGCATCAATGATCGGATCATATCGTGGATTTCTCCACATGGAAATTGGACAACCTTTATTGAAGAGAAGAATACTCCGCATCTCATCACGGATTGCAGAGAATAATTCATTAATCGCAAGATGTGAGACAAAAAAATTGTCGGTAATCCCTTGGTTTTTCTTATCGATGACAGTGTTTACAAATGTCAGGGATGGTTCATACCGGCTTGAATAAATTTCGAAAAACTGACGTGGAAGAGCAGATTGTTCACATAATAACTGGAGGACACCGCCAGTTCCAAGAACCCAATGGGCCAGAACATTAGTATCAATATACCAGCGCTGAGGTGGAATGGTATCGCCCTTCGATAAAAATTATTTTTTCTTCTTTTTTGAACTCCACAATCCCTTGATCTGACCAGCTTCGCCATATGCGCTAGAACGCTGGCGAATCTCGTAATATTTCCCTGTCAGGGGATTGTAAATTCGTTTTTTTGCGGTTGATGGTGACATGATCGTCTCCTTCCGATATTCAATTATACATATGCTCTCTGGCTATAAACTTGTTTATTGAATCAAAGTTCAAGCCCCAGACCCGCCAGCACTTTCTTCAGCCGCTCGTCCGCTTCCTGCCGCACCTCTTCAGCTTCCCGCAGCAGCACAACCGCGTCCTCCAGGGGGAGCGTCTCGTCTTTGCCGTTCTGTGTAACGTACCGGGACGGGCTCAGGTTGAAATCGTTCTTCGCAACATCGGCAGCAGAGACAATCGTGCTGATCCCGTCCACCGTTTTCCAGTCCCGGAAAATCCCGGCAACCTGCGCAATGTTCTCGTCTGGCATAAAGTTCTTCGGCCGTCCCTTCTGGAAGAGTTTCGCAGCATTGACCAGCAGGCACTCGCCCTTGTGCGGCTTCTTCCGGTTGATGACGAGGATAATCCCAGGTGCTGTTGTGTTATAGAACAGATTCTCCGGTAGGAGAATGACCGCTTCCACAAAGTCGTGCTCGGCAAAATATTTCCGGATATCGCGTTCCCGGTTCTTCCCGGTATTCCCGCTGCCCCGCGAGACGGCTCCGGTATCCAGCACCACCGCCATCCGCCCGGTTTTCTTTAAGGAGGCGAACATGTGCTGGATCCATCCCCAGTCCGCACTGCTTGAAGGTGGGAAGCCAATCCCGAACCGGTTGTAAGTATCGGTCTCATAGATCTTCTGCTCGAAATCCTGGTTCCACATCGGGTTAGCCGTCACGATGTCGAACTGCCGGAGCGCCCCTTCTTTTTTCAGGAACTGGGGGAACTTCATCGTATCTTGGAGAGCGATCTGTGCCTCCATGTCGTGGATGAACGTGTTCATCTTCGCCATGGCAAACGTTGCGTGCTGGTTCTCCTGCCCACAGAACTGGAGCGGGGCAACTTCGGGATCATTGTGATAATGTTCCCGGAAGTTCATCGCACACTTGATCAGCAGACCCCCGGACCCGCAGCACGGATCATAGACTTCCTCACCCGGTTTCGGGTCGAGGATCTGTGCCATGAGAATGGCAACCTCACGCGGGGTATAGAACTCACCGGCACTCTGGCCGGATCCTTCAGCAAATTTCCGGAGCAGGTACTCGTAGGCCCGACCGATAATATCCGGCTCAACATCCGCAAGCCCGAGCCGGTGTTTTCCCATGACCCCGATCAGCGTCTTGATCGAATCATCTGGGATGATCCGCTGCCCTGCTGCGGTCGCGTTGAAGTCCACGATGTCAATCGAGCCCTGGAGCTTTGGATTCTCCCGGGCAATCGATCGCATCGCGTCCGTGATCAGTTCCCCGAGTCCCGTACTCTTTTTGGCGATTGCATCCCAGCGGGATTCCGGTGGCAGGTAAAACCGTACCAGCTGGTGATCCTCCGCAAGGATCTTTTCCACAAGATCGCTGCTGCCGTACCTGCTCTCCAGCTTTTTCGCTTCGTCATCAAAGACATCGGACAACCGCTTTAAAAAAATGAGCGGCAGGATATAGTCCTTGTATTTCGGGGCATCGATCTCCCCCCGGATTTTGCAGGCAGCTTCCCAGAGCCAGCCCTCAAGGGTGGTGATATCGAGCGTGATATTGTTTTGAGATTGTGCCATTGGTTCCTCTGTGGAATAGTTTCGTGAAGAGAGAATGAATAATATTCCGAAGTTATTGAGAAAAAATGTGGACGTAATTATTGTCGACTTCCTTCCGGTTCTGTAATCCTTCGTCTATTACCAGTACCGTTCACTCACTCAAAATCTCCGGTAAGTGCAAGTCCCGGTGCCCGTCATGTACTGGCAAACGCCCCACGCTCACCGGCCCCGGCTGTGCCCGGGTTTCAGTAGGGGGGACTGTGCCGGAAATAATTGAGCTGCCCCTGCATGAAAATTTTTCATCGGATCTTGTTTGAAAAATTCCGGGCAGACCCTGGCAGAAAAAATAATTCAAATCCTGTCGGAAATTTTTCAACCGGACCGTGATTGAAATCTTTTAAGCAGACCTTATCAAAAAAATTTCCGGGAAAAATCAAAAAACAATTTCACCCAATTCCCTCAGATCGAAAAATCCCCGTTCCCCCGTCCTCAAACCACCCCCCGGAACCCCCTCAATAAGCACTTCACAACCCCACCCCTCCGGGCACCGGACGGCCCCCGTCTCCCCAAAAATTCCAGACAAAGCCCAAAATGAGCCCCGTCTCCGATCCGATCACCCCCTGTCTGGTCGAAAACTCCTGGAGGAATTGTATAAAGGGGGGGTCCGGCAGGAACCGCGAAATTCACGTCGGTTTCCGACGTGGGGGCGATCCGTTCCGGGCCCTAAAAAGGGGGTTCTTTTCGTTTTGACCGTGCTACCCCCCCAGCCAAAATTGGGGGCTGCCGGGCGCCCGCTAAATTGCAGGTTCAAAATCCCTTAAAATCTGTCCAATGGGGAAAATAATCAATTAAAACCGTATTTTTTGTATGCGTGGACATTTTTTCCCATGGTCAGAAAACTGATTTCGTCCGATTGTCAAACCGGGCATTTTACGGGCTTATTTGGGATGAGGCCCAGTCATCCTACCATATCTTCTGGATCCCCTCCAACTGCACCCCTACCCACGAACCGGTCACAGCCTGGCCGAGAAGTTTCCCCGTAAACCCCCGGCAAAAAAATTACCGGATCCGAACCCCTGGGAAAAAAGTGCGAACGTTGCCGGAAAACTTTTATAAAAAATCATATATTGATAAACCAATTTTAAAATAATCAAAGAATTGCTTTTAAAAAAACTCCAAGTAGATTTCCCATTAATTTTTTTTCTCCAGGGCTTCTACCCGGTCCTCAATCTTTTTCAAATTTGTTTTTGTTGATTCTCGCCATGCCTTGAAATCTGAGTAGAGATAAGCGAAGATGATAAACGCAATTATGATAAGCGTAGGGAGATATTGGGCGAGGGCAAATCCGATTATGCTTACGATACATCCGATAACGAATAGGAAAATCAACTGATTCCGGTTCATTGTAACACAACTCCTTGTTTAAAAGAATCCAGATTAATAGCTATGCATAAAAAATAAAAAATTAGCCTGTACATCCATCACTGTAAAGCGATATCCACTGGTTGGTTGAACCCCCGTCACTTCCGGTCAACCAGGCATCAACACCTACCCAGATATCCATCTGGAACCTGAGGTTGAGCGTTCCGAACTTGTAATGATTATAGAGTTGCCCGGAGGTAGTTCCTACACCGGATGTCTGGTATGTGTAGGAACATGCAGAGTACCCTGGGAAGAGTGGATTAATCCAGTATGAACTGCTGTTCGAAATTGATGTGATGCTGACACCGTAGTTGACATAGAACACACCGGTAGTAATAAGTCGTGCAATTGTATCTCCAAGTCCATTACGATATACATCAGTACGGGTTCTGGTAACGGTATATGTGCTCATAGGGCGCATAGCACTTGCAATGCTCGTTTCTCCGTCCGGATATACCAGATCAACAGAATATAATTGCGTCCTGACCGAGGTTTCAACGGAATATTCTCCGAAATCACCATCTAGGCCAGCAATCTTCTGCGGGGCTTCTGTTATTGTTTTGTCACCGAGTAACTTAGGGGTCAGTAGGTACGTCTCAACAGTCTTTCCATTGTAGAACGCTTCAAGTACACGATCGCCGCGGTTGATTAGAATCATCTGGGAATTCCCGAAATCATACATCCCGATTACAGCCGAAGCATTATCGGATAATTTCGCCTTTTTAATGATCAAGTCTGAAAGATCTTTTGAATCTTCGTATTTCAGGAACGGTGCCGCTTTTTCATTTACTGTGGGTTTTTGCAGGCCGAATTCGTCGAACAGATTGGCGCTGTTATCCATTGCGGGTTTTTGTATATTTTCATTTGCAGGATTTGCCTGACAGGAATCTCCTGCACTCACTATCGGTATCATCACCATCGCTGCCAGTAGTAGAGCCAGCAGGACGAGACTCAGTTTACGTAGTTCCATTCTCTTTCAACTCCTTTTGCATTCGCTACGCTCGAAAGGCACGGGAAAATTTTCATATAATCAGAAGATAATCTTCTCATGCCTACGGGCAGGACCGGGTTCAACAGAGTTTCGATGCTTGATGAACCCGTCCTTTTCTTTTCCGGGACAACCTCCGGCTGTCCATAATAAGCGATCTATTAAAAAATATTTAGTTTCTCTGTCCCAATAATCGAACTGGCAGTTTGAGGATACGGACAGAAATCATATATCCGCGTGAACTTAAAACCCGGAGTGAATACCCTCAAGGTATTCCGGGGTCTCACTAATCTCCCAGTCACAATCGCGTGGGACCCTGTTCGAATAATTCTAATGAATTCTTATCAGGCTTAACAAACCCTTTCCGGTACCGCACACTCTCCCAAAATCGCCGGTACGTACAAGTTCCGGTGCCCGTTCCTGTCCGTGCAATTGTCAAATGGTATGCGATCACCGGTTCACGGCTGGGCCGTTACACGAGACCGACCCCCCCGGGTTTCAGCGGGGACCGGTGCCCGGGCCATAAAATAATTGAGTAGACCTTGCCCGAAAAATTCCGGGCAGTCCCTGGCAGAAAAAATAATTCAAACCCTGCCGGAAAATTTTCAATCGGATGCTGAGGGAAAATTTTGAAAAACGTTGTCGAAAAAAAATTCCGGGAAAAATCAGAAATAAAAAATTTCACCCAAACCCATCCGAACGAAAAATCCCCCGGCTCCATCCTGAAACTACCCCCCAAAACCCCTTTTTATTCACATGTAACAACCCCTCCAATCCGGGCACGTGACGGCCCCCGTTTCCCCAAAATTCCCAAACAAAGCCCAAAATGAGCCCCGTTTCCGATCCGATCACCCCCTGTCTGGTCGAAAACTCCTGGAGGAATTGTAGGAAGAGGGGGTCCGGAATATTTCACGAAATTAACGTCGGTGTCCGATGTGAGGGGACTTCAATCCGGGCCTCAAAAAGGGGGTTCTTTTCGTTTTGACCGTGCTACCCCCCCAGCAAAAAATGGGGGCTGCCGGACGCCCGCTAAATTGCAGGTTCAAAAACCCTTAAAATCGGTCCAATGGGGAAAATAATCGATTATAGCCGTATTTTTTGTACGCGTGGACATTTTTTCCCATTGGTCAGAAAACTGGTTTCGTCCGATTGGAAAACCGGGCATTTTACGGGCTTATTTGGGATACGATACATCCCACCGGTTCCGGAGTAGCCCTGCTACACACCACCAATCTTCCTGATACCTGTATCATCAGTCAGCAGTTTCATCTGGTGAATCGCGATGCTGTTCAGTTTCACCAGCCGCTCCTGTTGGGAAAGATTCTCGCTGATAAACAGGGCATTGAGGTTTTCCAGGTTGGAGAGACATACGAGCTGTGAGATGTCGGCATAATCCCGGATATTTCCCGTCTTGTCAGCGTTTACCTCACGCCACTCCTTCGCGGTGATCCCGAATAATGCCATGTTGAGTACATCCGCTTCAGATGCGTAAATCGTGGTAATCTGGTGCCGGGTCAGTTCAGCTGGAATCAGGTTCTCTTTGATCGCATCCGTATGGATCCGGTAATTGATCTTTGCCAGATTCCGGCGGATATCCCAGCCAAGCTGTTTACGCTCTTCATCCTTAAGCCGCTGGAATTCCTTGATGAGATAAAGTTTGAATTCGACTGAGATCCAGGACGCGAACTCGTATGCGATATCCTTGTGAGCGTATGTCCCACCATACCGTCCCGGCTTAGAGATAAGGCCAATGGCTGATGTCCGAACAATCCACTGTTTGGGAGTCAGGGTAAAACTGTTGAGCCCGGCAAGTTTTCTAAACCCATCGAATTCGATGGGATTAAAATACGGATTATTTAGACGCTCCCAAATCCCTAAAAATTCTATGGTATTCCTGTTCCGTAACCAGTTCTGAATAATATAATCAGATCTGTCCGGATCTTTGTAACGTGCAATATCGGTAATACTGATATAATCCTCATCATTCAGCGAACAAATGGAAATTTCGTTATCCAACACACGGATCTTTGTCACTATCTTTCCCAGGTTCAATTACCGGTTATTCAAGAGATAAAGATCCGGGCACAGAGGGTGAAAGTAAATTTGTTCCGTGTCATATCCAATCGATAAATCCGGGCCGTTGGACAAAAACTCCGGAACATGCCCGGTTCTGTCCGGGCAATTGTCAAATGGCGTGCAATGACCGGCTCAGGGCCGGGCCGTTACGCGGAGACACGGCCAGCCCCCGGATTTCGGAGGGGACGGGTTGAGCCCGGGTCTCCTTGTACGGAAGCACGGTTCGTAACGGGCAAACGCGGATACTAAAAAAAATTATGGTGATTTCTGACGGTGAAACGTCATAGTCATTGCAAATGCATTTCCATCCGTATCCCTGCCCCCTGGATGAGTGAGCGCAAGGAACATGGTATCCGGGCCGACAATCGTACCTTTTGCCCATCCACCCGGCCGATCGATCATGTAGACGGACTTACCGTCAGGATCAAAAATACCCACCAGGGTCTGGTTTGCGTAGGTGCCATCCGGTTGTCTGAACACCTTGTATCCCTCCGCGATATGGCCGTGCTGCGAGGTAACGATCCACGTATTTTTACCGATAGCGACCGGCTGGATCGTGGTATTCAGGTAATACCCGGCCTCCTCATCGGATATCCAGACTCCGGTAATATCGGGATATTCCGTCATGGATGCCGGGGCATTCCCGGGTGAAGCGGCAGTCGCCGGAACCTGGGTTGTCATGAGCGGGACCGTCTGTGGGGCACTGTTCGTACATCCCGCTACGAACAGGGTCATAATCAGGACTGCGAAAAGGAGAACGGAACGCTGAAACGACTTCATAGCTTCACTAATCCAGCTCTACCAATAAATAAATTCTTTTTCTCTATCCGGCAAGGCAGCCCGCTGTCCCGGCTCGTACTGCTCATGTTCTGCTCATACGCTGCTGCAGATCTACCCGGCCAATTACCTCACTGATCACTCTTACAAAATCTCCGGAGCCTGCCCGGTCCGGTACCCGTTCCTGTACCGGACAATTGTCAAACGGCATGCGATCATCGCCCCCGGCCGGGCCGTTACGCGGAGACCAGGCCTGCCCCCGGGCTCCGCAGGAAATGGTGAGGGAAAATCAACGCCCTTACAGATCCTTTTCTTTAAGATACGCAAGAAGTGCTGTGCGGACCAGCCTGAGGTTGTCGGTTGACATATCGGCAGAATTTAAGTTGAGGGTAATGTAGGTATCCTTTTCCGGCAGGTAATCCCAGAGCGTGAACGAACCCGGGTATCCCCCGCCATGACCCTGCAGGGTCAGGTTCGCATCTGCATTGAGCCCGGTCATATACCCAAGACCGTAGCCCTGCTCGCGGGATTGTATCGAGGGTTTCTCCATAGTGGCAAACGACGATTTGCTGATCAGTTTCCCTTCCCGCAGCGCACGGTGGAAGCGGTTGAGATCCGCAGTTGTGCTCACAATGTCTCCCGCCCCGCGATCGAACTGTACATACAGGTTGGAAAAATCTGCATACGTGCCATTCTCTCCGCGCTGGGTAGCAGTCATGTGCGGCCCGGGGATGTGGTTGATATCCAGGATGAACGTGTCGTTCATGCCCGCAGGGACAAAGATGTTCCGGGTCACGTAATCCTCATAGGGAACCCCGGCGGCGTTATCGATGATCAGCGTTAAGAGGATATAATTCACGTTCGAGTAGGTATAATTCGTTCCCGGCGGGTAGAGCGGGCTTTTACTTATACCCTGTTCCATGGCGGCCTGGTACGTTACCGGAATTCCCGGGTTCTGGTATTCCCGGAGCAGGATGGAGATTTCGTTATAATCCGCGATACCGCTGGTGTGATCGAGAAGCTGGCGGACCGTGATCGTTTTGCCGTTTGGGATCTTTTCAACAAGATCGGCCGGCAGCCAGCGATCTATAGGATCATCGAGCGAGAGTTTCTTCTCTTCTGCAAGTTTCTGGATCGCAACGCTTGTGAACGTCTTCGACGTGCTGGCAATCAAAAAGCGCATACCGGGCTGTGCCTTTTCTCCGGTAATCGGGGAGGCGTTCCCGGCAGCGGAATTCCAGGTCCATTTCGGGGTTACGATCTCCACAACGGCACCGGGGATGCCGGCTTCCTGGATTTTGGTATCCAGGATGTGCTGGAGAGCGGCTCTGGTCTCTTCGGGGGGTGGACTGGCCCCCCTGCCCCCCGCCTGTTGCTGCGGGGTTACGGATTGCGTGCACCCGGAGGAAACGATTGCTGCGATGACGATGAGGACGATGAGGATACGCTGGATGTCAGACATAGATCTATCGTTTGTGTTGTTGGTGTGACAGATGATAAATGGCAGTTTTTGTCTCCAATGGGTTTGCCGGAAAAATCTCCCCAGAGAAAATTGCCGGACGAATAGGTACCCCTCCCCCCATTTTTCCGTTGGTTTTTTAATGAAACGAAAATATTCCCCTCCGGAATCATCCCGAAGAGGAAAAGAGGTCTTTCTTCCGGCTCCGGTCACCACCCAGACCCCCCGGTATTCGCATGTACTGGTGCCCGTTCATGTACCGGTAATTATCAAACGGAATGTGATGATCGGTTCATGGCTGGACCGTTTCAAAGAGACCCGGCCAGCCCCCGGGCCAAAGCCACGCGAACCACAGCTGAAATATTCTCTCCCGTCTCATTATTCACATAAACAGGGTAGGACAATGAAACAACCTGACCTCGCAACTGAGATCGATATGTTCGGACGGATGACGATTGCTCTTGAGGAGATTGAAAAATGCCGGGAATTTGTCTCTCTCATACCTGAAGTCAGGACGAACATGGCATTTGCCCATCCTCATGCAAAAACGCCCGATGAAATCATGGCTTTTGATGGCCGGATTACCATCATTAACGGTATGCCCCGGGCTCCCGGGAGAGTCCGGTTCGGGGCATCAAGCCATATGGCACGGCTCATCATTGAACTCATGAAAACCGATCCCTCCGTCCGGGCCGGGATCGATTTCGCAAATCCCCCGGGGTTTTCAGACTGGCTGGCAGACTATGGCATAAAGCAGGGCTGGGTGACTGCCATGATTGACCGGAGGATAGAGCCTGCCGAACTCAGGATTGCCGAGGGGTCATCGATGCCGTGGAAAGCACAAGAAGCGGTCCGGGCTGCGGGGGGGAGGGTGCCGAAAATTATCTGCGATACCGGTGGAATGGGAAAGGAGCCGGTCTGTATCCTGACAGGAAAAGAACCCATCAGTCTTGCACGGGATGTGTGCGGGATTGCACGGGCTTACGCACAACTGCGGGAATAACTCTTTTCCCCGACTTCGCATCCTAATGTTGTAATAGTATTCCGAATAATATTATTGAGGCAATTACTATGGAGCTCGACGAAATTACCATCAGCAGGGCGATTCTTTCAGCCCAGATGAATACCCTGATCGATTATATGGAACTGGACGTGGCGGTCGTGGGAGCCGGGCCTGCCGGACTTACCTGTGCGGCACTGATCGCTGAAAAGGGCATCAAGGTTGGCATCATTGAAAAGAAGCTGTCAATCGGTGGCGGGATGTGGGGTGGCGGGATGATGTTTCCCCGGATTGTCGTACAGGAAGAGGCACGTAGTCTGCTTGACCGGTTCTCTATCAAATCCACTATCTACAAAGAAGGGTATTATGTTGCAAAATCTGTCGAAGCTGTCTCCAAACTTACCGTTGCCGCATGTGATGCCGGAGCAGAATTTTTCAATCTCACCTCCGTAGAGGATGTTATGATCAAGGCAGACGGACGGATCAGCGGGCTCGTGATCAACTGGACTGCCGTTGAGATGGGAAAACTCCATGTCGATCCCCTTGTCATGGGCTGCCGGTACACGGTCGATGCAACCGGCCATGATGCGGTTGTTGCCCGGCTCGTGGAGAAGAAGGGCGGGAATCTCCAGGTGAAAGGTGAGAGTTTCATGTGGGCTGACCGTGCCGAATCCCATATCCTTCAGCACACCAGGGAGGTATTCCCCGGCCTGGTTGTTGCCGGTATGGCAGCAAATGCTGTCGGGGGAGAGAGCCGGATGGGCGCGGTATTTGGCGGAATGCTCCTCTCCGGTGAGCATGCGGCCAATCTTGTTTTGAAGAACCTGAAGATGTGATGGAAAACACCTTTTTTGATTTTTTGTTATCTTGCGTATCTCAATTTTTTCTTTGACCACGTAAACACCCGGTCCTTCCGGATCATTTTTGCCCCCTTTTCCCGAAGCACCGGATGTCGTTGTTCAGACCCGGAGTTTTGATTTGTACATCAGGTTCCCGACAACGAGACCTGCGGCGAGCGTTATTGCGACAATGAACCTGTGGGAGAACTATGAGAGCCCGAGCCGGATCACGAACCTGCGGGCAGTTTCAAACCTCACATCCTCCTCGGTATCCGCATCCGGCATATCCTCACCATCCCGCAGGTTGGAACTTTTCATACCCTGGTGCCGGGGGCCAGACGGCTCACAGGGTATTTTTGTAGATCGTTCCGGCCTTCATGACCACACGGATATTCCTGCTGTCGGTTATTGCGGAAATATCCTCAACCGGATCCTTTGCCAGGATAAGAATATCGGCAGTGGCCTGTTCGGAGATCTCACCCAGGGTGCCGGACTGGTTCAGCACCTCGGCGTTGATCTTTGTTGCCGAGAGGATCGTATCGATCGGCTTCTCAACGTGGGAACGCAGGGTAAATTCAATGCTCTGCTCCTCCCAGAGCGGCCCTAACAGGTCGGTACCAAACCCGATCTTCACCCCGTGCTTCCGGGCAATCTTCACGGCCTCGAGTGCCTGGACCCGGACGGAGGCGATCTTGTTGATGCTCACTTCGGGGAACTGGTATTCGGCGCCCCGCCGGGCGAGCGCGTCATAGGTGATGACGGTCGGTATCAGGTACGCTTCCTTCTCCTTCATCAGGGCCGCGGTTTCGTCATCGAGCAGGTTGCCATGCTCGATAGTTCTTACCCCATGATCAAGGCAGATCCGGATGGCTTTTGCCGAGTACACATGGGCGGCAACGTAGGTGCTCTTGGCTTCTGCTTCCTCTGCGATTGCCGTCAGCTCTTCGCTGCTGTACTGCGTATCGGTCACGCGATCCCCCGGGGATGCAACCCCCCCGGCCGCCATGATCTTGATGAAGGATGCCCCCTTCCGGAACTCTGACCGGCAGGCCCGCCGGACCTCGGTGATCCCATCTGCGATCCGGCCGATACTGGTTGCCGAGGTCTGCATGGGCGCCCCGTATTCGCCGTCATAGGTCATGGCCCGGAAATCCCCATGCCCGCCGGTCTGGCTTAATGCCCGCCCGCAATAAAAGAGCCGGGATCCCAGGATCAACCCGTTTTCAACGGCCATGGCGAGCCCGAAGTCTGCACCGCCTACATCCCGCACGGTGGTGAACCCCCGCTGCAAGGCATCCGAGAGGTTCTTTGCCGCACAGCAGGTGATGTACGTGAAGGGCAGCTGGGGTGTTGCAAGATCCACGGTTGCAGAGGTCACATGAACGTGTGCATCGATCAGGCCGGGAATAATGTATTTCCCCTCAGCGTCGATGATAACATCCCCCTGCCCGGCCGTGACGGGATTCTCTGTCAGGGTGGTAATTTTGCCGGATTCTACAACAATGTTCTTTTTCTCGTACCGGGAGGTGTGGACATTCAGGACCTGGCCGTTTCTGATGATTGTTTTCATGGTACCATCCATTGTTTCAAGTTCCTCTGCGGATCGAAGCTGCTGCCTGGAGGATCAGCTGCACAGCAGCTCATGCGGCGCACACCTTTCCTTGATCCGGGTTCTACAAAAAGCCTTTGAAAAAAGAATTGCGGCCCGGGGTTACCGGGTGAGACAGCGAGAGAAAAAATTAAAACAGGATATTTACGCCATTGATAGATGCCGGTGCAGTCCGCCGGACTGAAACCGAAGCACCGATATCCGGTTTGACTTCAAGGGAGAAGGCATCATTTTTGTTGATGCCGCGGGTGGGATAGGCGCAGATGTCGAACAACTCCCCGTTTTCGAGCAGGCTGTTTGAAGTACCCCTCGGGTTCTGGACACTGGTAATCGCCCATTTACCCGGTGTGACGCCCGTGCCCTGCCATCCGGCTATCGGCTCAAGGGTCTCAAGTTCGGTGGCATTGCTGTACACCAGGACCACTTTTTCAAAATCGATCGGCGTTCCGCCCGCTGCAAGCCCGATGGTGAAGTTCACCATCGCAATCGACTCTCCCTGAGTCCCGACACCGTAGACATTCCCGACAATCTGCATGTTGGACCCTGCCGACTGGACTCCGGTGTGGACCACTTCCTGGCTCTTCTGGGTTGTGTAAAAACCGGCGCCGAGGACAACGTACGAGAAGACCGCGGCAACAACAACAAACGCAATGAGGACAATTGCAGCCTCAAGACCGGTAAACGCATTATCTCTGGTACAACGGGTTCGCATACACGGACCTCCCTGAAGAATTTACAAAAATTACTCTCTATTATTTTTATAGATTTGTATATAAATATAGGTGGAACCCGGCAGCCATTTGTTAAAAGGCTGCTGGATTCCGATCCATTGCCAGAAGTCCTAATGATACATGAGCGCCTACCTATTCCCCATGATTCTTGTTGACTGGCAGCTCCTCGACCGGATCGGAAGGGGCCACATCAAAATCGATCCCTATGATCCAAAACTGATCCAGCCCAACTCGCTGGACATCCGGCTCGGGAACCACTTTGTCTGGTACAAGCCGGGAAAAGAGGTCATCGATCCCTTTGCAAAAGATTCCGTGAATACGGATGTAGAGGAGATCCATGCCGACTCGTTTGTCTTGAACCCGGGACAGTTTGTCCTTGCCGAGACCCTGGAATGCATCGGCCTTCCCGACAATATCGTTGCAACCATTGAAGGGAAATCCAGTATTGCCCGGCTCGGCGTTACCCTCCACCAGACCGGGGGCTGGATCGATGCCGGGTTCCGGGGCACGATCACCCTGGAGATGGCGAACGTGAACACGCGCCCGGTGAAAGTCTATGCCGGTATGCCCATAGGCCAGCTCGTCTTCTACACGACCGAGCGGGCAGAGATGCCCTACGACAAGAAATGCGATGCGAAGTACCTCGACCAGCGGCAGGCAACGCTCTCGCGGTACCATGCCAACAAAAAGAATCTCTAGGCCGGTTGTACAGGACAACGGATCAGCACCGGTTACCCACAATAATATACCGGTAAATCCCATTTATGATCAATGATCAGATCCATCCGGAGATGAATTAATGCGACTTCTTTTAATCCATTCTGATTATATCGAATACGAAGCCAAAAAGAAGACAAAGATGGCTGAAGAGGGCGCTGTCCTTGCGGACAGGGAAGAAGAAGCCCTTACGGTTTTCTGTGCCGTGGAATCGATCGACGAGGAAGATCTTGACGGAGTAATCCTCCAGGCAATCGCCGAGATCAGGAAGACGAATGAACAGGTCAAGGCAGAATCAATCCTTATTTACCCGTATGCCCACCTGTCCAGTGATCTCGCGTCCCCCGAGACCGCGGTATCTGTGCTCAATGCGCTTAAGACCGGTCTCGAGGCAGAAGGCTTTGCCGTCAAGCGGGCACCGTTTGGCTGGTATAAGTCGTTCAAGCTCTCCTGCAAGGGCCACCCGCTCTCCGAGCTCTCCAGGACCATTATTCCCGGTGAGACAACCATCAAGCCGGCGAAGAAGGAAGTCACTCACACCTGGTTCGTGCTCACTCCCGACGGGAAGAAGCACGATTACAAGGAGTTCCTCGATGACACGCCATTTGGCTGCCTTGTCAAGAAAGAGCTCGGCGTTGCGGTCCCGGTCGGGGGAGACCCTGCCCACGTTGACCTGATGCGCGGAAAAGAGCTCGTGGACTACGAGCCGGCCAGCGATGTCGGCTGCCTCCGCTGGATGCCCAAAGGCAAGATCGTCCGCGACCTGCTTGCCGATTACGTGCTCCACCTTGTGCTGGAGTACGGCGGCACCCCGGTCGAGACCCCGGTCATGTACGACCTTGGCGACAAGGCGATCTTCGAGCATGCCGACAAGTTCGGCGAGCGCCAGTACCGCTTCAAGTCCAACAACCGGAACATGATGCTCCGGTTCGCGGCCTGCTTTGGCATGTTCTCGATCATGCGGGACATGCACATCTCGCCCAACCACCTGCCGATGAAGATGTACGAGCTCTCGACCTACTCGTTCCGCCACGAGCAGAAGGGAGAGGTCATCGGCTTGAAGCGCCTCCGGTGCTTCACGATGCCCGACATGCACTCGCTCTGCCTCGACATGCCGCAGGCGCTCACGTGCTTCGAGGAGCAGCTCGCAATGGGCTGGCAGACCGGCAAGGACTTCGAGACAAAACTCGTTGCCGCGTTCCGGTGCACGGAAGCCTTCTATGCCGAGCACGAGGCCTGGGTCAAGAAGATCGTCAAGGAATCCAACTGCCCGATGCTCATCGAGGTCCTCTCCGACCGCGTCCACTACTGGGTTGCAAAGATCGACCTTGCAGCAATCGACGGCCAGCTCCGCCCGATCGAGAACCCGACCGTCCAGATCGATGTCGAGTCCTCGACCCGGTTCAACATCAAGTATCACAAGGAAGACGGCACTCCCGTTTACCCCCCGATCCTCCACTGCTCCCCCACGGGCAGTGTCGAGCGTGTGATGTGTGCAATCCTCGAAAATATCTCAACGCAGGAAGTCCCGGCACTCCCGACCTGGCTCTCACCCGTTCAGGTCCGGGTAGTCCCGGTTGCCGAGCGCCACGGGACATTTGCCGCAGAGGTCTGCAATGCTATCAACGCTGCACAGGTACGGTGCGATGTCGATGACCGCGAGGAGAGCGTAGGCAAGAAGGTCCGGGAAGCCGGCATGGACTGGGTTCCCTACGTGATCGTAGTAGGCGACGAGGAAATAGCCTCGAAGAACCTGACGGTCACGATCCGGAAGAAGTCGCAGCCGAACAAGCCCCACAAGGAGCAGATGACCACCGACGCCGTGATCGCAGCGGTGAAGAAGGATACGGAAGGAAAACCGTTCCGCCCCCTCTATACCCCCCGGAATCTTTCAATGAAAGCCCGGTATATCTGATCTCTTCTATTTTTTTCGTTGTTTAGCGATACTGCGTTACCGGATATCCGGAAAGAGCCGTGCACAACGGGTATACGAAAAATATCCGGAAAATAAAAACGGGTTCCGGGATACAATGACGGAACGGTACGTTGTGCTCTTAAATAAAAGCCGGATACGTTTACTTCAGGTAGCGTTCGATACCCGCCTTGAGCTCTGCAAACGAGACGGGCTTGTTGAGCACCCCAAGATGGGGATCATTGATCCGGGCAATATGCTCTTCTACCGCAGGGGCAGCAGAGAAGATGATGACCGGGAGGTCTTTTATCCCGTACTCGGTCCGGAGTTTTTCCAGAAATTCCCAGCCATTGATGGGCATCATCATGATATCGAGCAGGACGAGCGAGGGTGGATCCTTCCGGATTGCTTCAAGTGCTTCAAGACCGTTCCCAATCAGTACCGGCTCGTACCCGAGTTTGCGGATCAGCAGGTCCATCAGGTCAAGGATCGGCTGGTCGTCCTCTACGACAAGGATCTTATGCGTCATGGTCGATCTCCTCCATGGGGCGCTGCTTGGGGATATGGATCGTAAACGTGCTTCCGAGATTCACGATGGAATCCACGCTGATGAAACCCCCGTGCATCTGGACATATTTCTTGGCAATCGAGAGCGAGAGCCCGATCCGGTCATACTTCCGGCTCATGTTCGAGGAGTCGGCCAGCTGGAACGGCTCGAAGATCTCGTCCAGCTGGGTGTTGGTGATACCGATCCCGTTGTCCTGGATGGACAACCGGTGCATGGTATCGGTAGGGGTGGTCGAGTAGATCACCCGGATCTTCCTGGGCGGCTTTGAGTAGTTGACCGCATTCGAGATCATGGACTCGATCACAATCGAGATCTTGTTCTCATCCGCTTCAAAGGTCAGGTCGGAGGGAAGGTCAAGCGTGATCTCGGCCTTGGTCACGTATCCGCCGGCATCGAGGATTGTCCGGAGCATGGAGTTGACGGAGAAGATGGAATATTTTAAGGGGATCTTGCCGGAATCGAGAACTGATAGTTCCAGCATCTGGTTGATGATCTGCCGCTCGCGATCAACGCTCTTTGCGCACCGGTTCAGGATAACTTTGGTCTCGTCGGTAACCCCGTACGTCTGGGGGTCTTCCGTGAGCAGGTTGAGGTAGCCCATGATCGGCTGGAGCGGAGTGCGGAGCTCGTGGGCAATGGTGCTGATGATCCCCCGCCTCCGGTCATTATCCTTCTGGATCGTGAGTTTGAGCCGTTCCCGCTCGGTGATATCCATGACATTGATGAGGACTGCCGGACAGCCCTTCTGGGTGATCCAGGTGAAGAAGAAGGCCGCAAGCCGGAGCTCGCCGGATTTCGAGAGGAGCCGGAACTCGGTCATGACGGGCAGGGGGATCCGTGCATCCGCGGTCTCGGAAAAGAACGGGAATTCGTTCCGGTCCTCATGGTGGATGAGCGGGAAGAGGTCTTTTCCCAAGAGCTCTTCTGCGTCATAGCCCGAAAATGCCAGAAACGAGGGGTTCACGTAGACGATCGTGTTGTTCCGGAGAACAACAATCGATGTCGGGGCGTTCTCGGTGACCTGCTTGTACTGCAGGTAATTCTCTTTTGCCTCCTCTTCAGCGCGTTTCCGTTCATCGATGTTGATGACCGAGCAGCTGACCAGGTTTCCGGTTATCCGGCTCCAGGCAAGGTTGACCCAGAGGATTCCTTTTGTGCGGGAGAGGAACTGGGTCTCAAAATTCGTGACATCTTCGCTTGAACCCAGAAATTCAAAGAACCGCCGCTGCTCATCTTTCGAGGCGAAGAGCTGGGGAAATGTCATCGTGTAGAGTTCTTCCTGCGTATAGCCCATCAGGTCCAGGAGGAACGCGTTTACCATACGTATCTCAAACCGGTTCTGGTCGAAGAGGACGATCCCAAGGAGCGAGGTCTCGAAGATGCTGCGGTAACGGGCTTCGCTTGCATTGACTTTCTCGATAAAGTAGGAGACAACCGCGGCGATACAGATAAAGAGGATTGCCTGGCCGGTAGTCAGCAGCAGACCTGCCGCATTGGGAAAGACGTACAAGTACGCAAGCACTTCGTACGCGATAGCGCAGAACCCGGCAAGGTAGAGGCCCCGCCGTGGAAAAAAGTACGTGGCGTAGAGGATGGGGAAATAAAAGAGCTGCGAGTAGAACGTCTCGATGTGGAGCGAGAGGGAGATGGCGGTGATGAGAATACAGCACAGGGTGAGGGATACGATAACGGAGATACGGACGATATCGGTGTGCGATAACGGTTTTCCTGCAACCCTGATGTTCCGGTTCATGGATATTCTCGTTGTTCACGGTCAAAGTTAATAAAACCCGTCTCTTTGCAGGTGAAAATCCGTAAATCTGTAATCATTTGTACGACTGGCAGGAGTGCCCCCGGGGATACCGCGAACTGAACAGCACAGGACGACCCGGAAAAACCGGTGTATTCCGGCATCAAAAAAAGGATCGGGGCTTTGTTCAGACACAGAGCGGGGAGAGTTTTTCTTTCAGGCGCTCGACTTGCAAAACCGCGGTTCCGATGTAGGCATCGGGGGCAAGCAGGGCGTCGATCTCGGCCTTTGAACAGTACCGGACAATCTCCGGGTCTGCCCCCAGGATCTCGGCAAGGGGTTTTCCTTCTGCAAGCGCTTTCATGCTGGCCGTCCGGATCCGCTCGTGGGAGTCCTGCCGGCTCATGCCCTTCCTGGTGAGCTCGATCATCACCGATTCCGCCATGTTGATCCCGTGGAGGAACGCGAGGTTTCTCCGGATTGCGGGCTTGTTGATGACGAGCCCCTCGAGGACAACGGTCATCAGCCGGAGGCAGTGATCGGTGAGGATGGAGGATTCTGGGAAGATCACCCGCTCGCAGGAGGAGTTGGTGAGATCGCGCTCGTCCCAGAGCGTGTTGTTCTGGAGCGCAGGCTCGACCGCCGAGCGGATGATCCGGGCAAGACCGCAGACCTGCTCCGATTTGATGGGATTCCGCTTGTGTGGCATTGTGGAGGAACCCACCTGCTTTGCACCGAAGGCTTCCTCGACTTCCCCAATCTCGGTCCGCTGGAGCGAGCGGATCTCAACGCCAATCTTGTCGAGCGTTGTTGCAACACCAGCGCAGAACATGAAAAATTCCGCATACCGGTCGCGGGAGATCACCTGGTTTGAGACGTCCACCGAGCTCATGCCAAGGAATTCCATCATGGAGGCCTGGACTTCAAGGCCTTTGGGGCCGAGCGCTGCCTGTGTCCCGACTGCGCCGGTCATCTGGCCGACAACAACGCGGGGGCGCATCTGTTCGAGCCGCTCGATATGCCGGCTCACTTCGCTCGCCCAGATCGCAAAGCGGAGACCGTAGGTGGTCGGGACGCCGTGCTGACCGTGGGTCCTGCCAATGCAGACGAGCGTCTTGTTCTCGTCTGCCCGTTTGAGAAGCACGCCAAGAAGACGGCGGAGTTTTTCGTCCATCAGGTTGAGCGCCTGGCCGAGCTGGAGGCCGGTTGCGGTGTCGAGAATATCGTTGCTCGTTGCACCGTAGTGCACCCAGCGCCCGGACTCTCCTGAAACCTCGGTTATCGATTTGACGATGGCCATCATGTCGTGGCTGATCTCCAGCTCGATCTCCTTTGCCCGCTCAAGCGAGGCTTCGTGTGCCTTCTCGCTGATCTCGACTGCTGCTGCGGCCGGGATCATGCCGTGGCGGGCTTCGGCCTTTGCCAGCGCAACCTCGGCTTTCACAATACAGGAAAACCGGTACTTCTCACTCCAGACAGCACGCATCTCCTGTGTGCCGTAACGCTCCTCGATGGGGTGGACTGCCATGGGTAGAAATGGGTTTTGCCGGAATATAAGGGGTGAGGGGGATCATCCCTTGCCGGGCAATGGGAATATCCTGACTATTCCCTGCACAAAACCATTGAAAGAATGAGGTGATCAAAAAAAGATATAGGGATCGTTTACCCGAAGTGCTGAAAAAGGGAAGATGCCCTGTCTATCGAACTCCATGAGTTTATCTTTGCGCCCGTTATTAAAATCATTAGAAATATAAATTTGCGATGTAAATAAATACCCTGATGAACCAAGGAATCTCCCCTTTTTTTTTACTCCACACAGCGATCATATGTCTGCTGGTTATCCAGCCTGTGAGCGCAATGGATTGGAGCATGGCAGGAAAAGATTCCGGGCATACCTCATTCTCTCCGGATATCATCCCGCCACCCCTGAAACTATCCTGGATTACCGAACGGGGTTTTATGGATACCTATCCTCCCCCCGGGGTAATTGTATCCGATAATATAGTCTACACCCGGGATGTTCTGCTGAACGGGAGTGAATTTGAGACCGGGACCGGTGCACGCGCTACTGTTAACGGGTCCTTGATCTGGCGCTTTTCCGGAGCTTCGCCTGCCGTTGCATACCATGATTATCTCTATGCATGGAACAACGAATCGGTTATCAGCCTGAAAAACGGGATGGAAGTCTGGAGGCAGCCGGTCACCGGTCCGAATTCCCCGATCCTGTACAAAGACCTGCTTATCGCCGGAAATGTCACGGCATTTCATCACCATAATGGAAGTGTAATTTGGACATATCATCCGCAATTATTGGTGCAGGAGACCCGGCATACCCGGATCGATTCGTATCTCCCCCTTACCGCGGGAAATGAGACGGTCATTCTGGCGATAAATTCAATGGAATCAGAACTGGCAGATGCCGGATCAGGATCTGGTGCCAGCACTGCCGGCGATTCCCGGACCGCGTTTGCCTACAAATCCTCTCCGGATGAACAATCCTGTACCCTGATAGCGCTTGATGCTGCCTCGGGAAAAGAGCGATGGATACAAAAAATCCCGATCCTTTCCGGGAGTGCCCCGGTCATATCCGGCGATCGGGTATTTATCGGGGGCAATGCGACCGTCCGCTCATTCTGGCTGAATGACGGGAGTGAGATCTGGAGGGCAGCTCTTCCCGGCTACTCACGAACCTTGTCGGCAGATCCGGAATTTCTTATCGTTGACGACCGTTTTGGCCATAACGTCACGGCGCTTCGTCTTGAGGACGGGAAAACTGAATGGATCTACGAGAGTGAGGGGAGATCCAGATCGATGTCAATCGCGGGGCCGGTCCTGTATATTGTCGGGACGATGCCATCCGCCGGTCTGGTGGCACTTGACATAAAAACCGGAACCCCGATCTGGGAAAAAGAGATGCCGGCAGACTGGACCAGTATTTCATCCCAGCCGGTAATCAGCGGGGATACCCTCTATATCACGACCATGACCGGAAAGACATATGCGTTTTCACCTGCCCCCCAGGATCAGAACCCCCGTCCAAATCCCCTGCCATCCTCGGAAATTGTACTCTCGATCACAGCGTTAATCTGCATTTATGCCGTCACCCGCCGGGAATCATAAGTAAACTCATTTTTTAGTAAAAAATTTTCTTCACCGGATACACTTGTTCGAGACACGGGCCCTGAAGAGGAGTTAAAAAAATGATGTATGAGAAGATTATGTATACTGAACTTCATTCGTCCACTTGGATTCATGATACGACGAGTTGAAACAGCCCGGGGTGCATCGGGGGATTTCAGCATCCGTCATTATTTCCATACGAGGCTGTGATTTCATGGGAACTCCAATTCGTCCCCGGGTTTCTTACACGGTTACAGATGGGGGTGGGGACCCATTACCCGTCCAACAATATCTCCACCCGGTTTGTAAGTTACGGTCCTGCAAAAGAATTTTTCCGGTTTTCCCGATGATTCTCAGTAAGAGATCAGTTCGAGGCCGTCAATTGCTGAAAAATGCCGGTCCCTGGTTACCAGCGGTTCATCGTGGCGGAGCGCAATTGCCGCAATAAGTTCATCAAAGGTTGAGATATGCCGCCCGCTTCCGGAGAGCGTGGAGGCAACTTCGGCATAAATGACCGCAGATTCCGCATCGAACGGGACAACCGGGAAAAACCTGAGAAATTTTTCCGAAACATCATACACGTTCTTTTTCCCGCTTTTCTTTGCCCCATAAAGGAATTCTGCGCTGCTGACCGAGGTGGTTTTTAAGGATTTGTGGGTTTTTATAATCCCCTCGGCATCCGGATCCCCTTTCATGAGATCGATGAGAAAACAGGTATCCACAAGAGTCAAAGCGATACCTTCCGTGGCCTGACACGATCGAGCTTTGATTTCGCAGTTGTCACGGATTCTGCAATCTCACTGCGGACCGCAGGATCGATTGTCTGTAAAAAAGCGCAGACACTTTTTTCCTCGCCACCGGTGACGCGGAGTATCACATCGGAATAACTCTCCCCTGCACGTTTCTGTGCCTTGAGAGCGTGATATGCGGATTCCCGGATGTTGATGGTCTTGGTCACCATGAAAGATTCATTGTGTATACACAGTTATACTTTTTTCGGCACCCCGGTTTATTTCCCGGAACTTCCCCGTGGGGGCGGGCTGCCATGGGGATAAACGGACATTCCGCAGATACTGCGGCTGACCCGTTCCGGTCTTTTTCAAGAGTGGGGGGTCGGCGGTCCCGGCCCGAACCTTCATCAGCTCCCATCCCCATTTCCATGCATGGTACGCCCGTCATTGGTTCCGGATATCCTCCTGGCCGTTGGCTCTGTCGTTGTCTCAGTGCTCTGCACCCTTCTGGTTCAGCCATTTGCAGGACGGTATGGCATGGCCATCACCTTCCTTTCTGCCCTCTTCCTCCTCCTCTATCTTGCAGCCTCCCGCCGGGGCTGGAGGGCGCCGTTTTCCCTTCCGGTGGCCAGGTCGCAGGTCCTCTCCGAGGTCTTTTTAGGGTTGTTCCTCCTGGTTGTGGCGCTCGCGATATCCTGGTACCTGGGTCTTGCCCTGTCCCGGGCGTTCACGGACGAGGACGGGATCCTCCTCGGCCTTGTGATCTTCGGGGCGCTGATGCTCGGTATCTCTTCGTACCGCGACTGGCAGTAGACCGTCTCTGCGGCTGGCACCTTCGCCCCGCATCCCCACACCCATAAAACCCACGAGCGCCAACAAGGTACCCAATGGACAGCATCGACACCTTCTTTCCCTACTCCGGTTACCGCCCGGGCCAGCGCCACATGCTCGAAGTCGCAGCCCAGGTTGCAAGGGATGGCGGGATAGCGATGATCGATGCCCCGACCGGCTCCGGGAAGTCGAGCGTTGTTGCCTCGCTCCTCGCTGAGCGGAGAAAGCGGAAGATCGTAATAGCGGTCCGGACCGTCAGCCAGCTCACAACGTTCATCCGCGAACTCGATCTTGTCAAGAAAAAACAGCCGCAGATAAAAACCGTGTACCTTGTCGGGAAAGGGAGCATGTGCCCGCTTGGCGGCGAAGGGGACATTTACCGGAGGTGCGAAGGCGTCAAGGCGTACTCGAACTCGCTCATGCGGGACCGGGCGGACAAGGGAGCCCTTACACCGGGAAAAGACCCGTTCATCATCCAGCAGATCCGGCTCATGGACAAGGAACACCCGATCCTCTGCCCCTACTATATTCACAGCAAGATGTTCGTGCCGGCCGAGACTGTCGGCGTCAAGATGGTGCCCTCGACCGCCCTCCGCACAAAAGCCGACCGGGTGATAGCAAATCCTGTCCCGCCCCGCGAGCTTGCGGAGTTCTGTGCCGACATCTGCCCCTACGAGCTGATGATGCAGGCAGCCCGGAACACGGACGTCGTGATCCTCAACTACCACCACCTCTTCAACCGGGACATCCGCGAGCAGCTCTACGCAAATCTCGGGGTGGAGCCGCAGGACGTCCTCCTCCTCATCGACGAAGCCCACAACTGCGGCGACGTCATCACCGGCATCGAGAGCGTCACTCTGGAAGAGCGGGACCTTGAACAGGCCTCCCGCGAACTCTCCGGCATGAGGAAGCGCCACAAAGGGGCAGAGGCAGTCCAGCACGTGCTGCCCCGGCTCACGGAGTTCATCCGGGGCCTTACCAACTCCATGGAAAGTGAGGACTGGTTCGATCCCGCTATCTTCGGGCGGATGATCCTGCGGGAGTCCCTCTACAAACAGATGGACGAGATCGTTGACGATCTCATGGGGCTCTCGGAAACGATCCGGGAGAAGAACCTCAAATCCGGCGAGTACCGCGAAACCGCCATAGAACGGCTGACCGTCTTCATGGTCCGGCTGGCCAACTCCTCAACCGACCCGGCCTTCCTGACCGTGTACCGGAAAGACGAGAGCGGCATCACGCTCGAAGTAAGGAACATCGATCCCGCCGCAGCCCTCTCGGACGTCTGCGGCTCGCATGCCTGCTGCATCCTCATCTCGGGAACCCTCTCGCCGGTCGAGAGTTTCCGGCGCTACTATTTCGGCAATGCACCGGTCACCGCCCTCTCCCTCCCCAACGCATTTCCCAAAGAGAACCGGCTCGTGACGTGCGCGAGCGATATCACAACCGCGTACTCGATGCGGCAGAACAAGGAGAACACGACCCGGATCACGGACTATATCCGGGCCTTCTCCGCGCTCAAAGGGAACCGGGCAGTCTATTTTCCCAGTTACCAGATCCTGGAATCGTACGCAAACCTCGCCGTCCCGCATATCCGCAACCGGAAGATCTTCATAGAATCGCGGGATGCCGCGGAGGCCGGAGCTGCGCTCTCCCATTTCCTCTCGCTGCCGGACCGGGGCGAATCGGGCGTCATGTTTGCGGTCTGCGGGGGGAAATGGAGTGAAGGTCTCGACTACCGGGGCGAGATGCTGAACGGGGCAATGGTTGTCGGCCTCCCGCTCGCCCCGTTCAACCGGGTGCGCAGGATGATGATCGACTATTTCCGACACAAGTTCGGCGAAGAGGGCGAGTTCATCTGCTACACGCTGCCGGCCATCAACCGCTCGCTCCAGGCCCTCGGGAGGGTTCTTCGGACCCCCGAAGATCGCGGCGTCCTTGTCCTTGCCGAGAAACGGTTCCTGGAAAAGCGGGTGAGAGGTGCCCTGCCCGGCTGGATGCAGGAAGAGATGATCGAGTGCGATATTGCGAAATACCGGGACGTGATCGGTTCATGGAAATGAGGAGCGGGTCCTGCCGGCTCGGGCTCTGGCATGTCCACGTCCACTGGTGCGGGAGTACGATCCACCAGGTCCGGTTCTCCCGCGAAGGCATACAGGGCACGGTTCCGGAACCGGTCCGGCAGTACTGCGCCGGCCTTCCAGTGGACCTGACCCGGCTTGACGCAGTTCCGCTCCACTATGAAGGAACCTACAACCGGATTTACGCAAACGTCCGCAACGTTCCGTACGGCCGGACCGCAAGTTACGGTGAGATTGCCGCACTTGCCGGCACCGGAGCCCGCGTTGTCGGGCAGGCCATGGCCCGCAACCCTACGCCGCTCGTCATCCCCTGCCACCGGATCGTTGCAGCCCGGGGAATAGGCGGTTTCTCCCCCGCAATCGAGATCAAGGAAGCGCTCCTGGCCCTGGAACAAAAAGGTCTTCATAAAATACTTTGCAAAAAAAGATCTATATAATCGGAGAGCGGGTGTTGACACGGTCAGGGTACGGTCGGATGCAGATCCTGCCCGTGTCCGGATACGACCAGGTGAGCGGGTGAGATCGGCAGTTATTCTCGTGGGCGGAGAGGCAAGACGCGCAAACGGGCAGGAGAAGTACTTCTTCGTGTACGAGGGCAGGACCTTCATCGAGCGCCTGATCGATTCACTCAGCCCGGTCGTGGACGAGATCATCCTTGTTGCCCGCGATCCGGAACAGTGCAAGCGGTTCCATACCCTCAACGGCACGCGTGCCGTCCGCTGCATCAACGACCTCCGGACCGGTATCGGGCCGATTGGCGGGCTCCATGCCGGCGCTATGGCGGCAACCGGTGATTATCTCTTCGTATCTGCCTGCGACATGCCCTGTGTCGAAAGCAGCGTTGTCCGGTACCTCTTTGACTCCATAGGGTCCTATGATGCGTCAATACCCAGCTGGAACTATGACATGATCGAACCGCTCCACGCAGTGTACCGCCGATCGGTACTCCTTGAGTACCTAAAAAACCATGAATCCTATTCCCTGCGCCCGATGATCCGCAGCATCAACACCCGCTATGTTCCCGTGGACGAACTCCGTCAGTTCGATCCAAACCTTCGCACGTTCACCAACATCAACAAGCTCGAAGATCTCGAAACTATCAATGCCCGCCCGGCAAACGGGCAGAATGTCCCGGAATAACCCGGAACCGGCTCTTTTATAAAAAACAGGATTCTGTATAAATTATATGTAATAGGATCACGGACTACTATTGTACTGATCCATTCGCAGAAGAGCGGTACCGGGTTTCTCCTTTCGGCAGGAGAACGGGTGATGATACCTTGAAAAACGAGAATGAAGACTCACTGCAGCTGTTCATCATCGCTGCGGCGTCCATTGGTGCAGTTATCACCACGGTCTTCTCGCTCACCCGCGGGATCTTCGAGATCTTCCCGTTTTTGTATATCCTCCCCATCATCCTTGTTGTCTATTTTTACCCGAACCGTGGCGTGATCTTCTCCCTGGTCATCAGCCTGACCTACATCAGTCTCGTATACCTGTTTAATTTCACGGACCCTGCGATCATCGCCATTTCAACTGCCTGGTTTGCCATCTTTATGACCATTGGCGTGGTTGCCTCGTCCTATGCAACCAAACTCCAGGCCGAGAAGGCCCGGATTCACCAGATCCTCAATAACTCGCAGGACGGTATCTTCTGTTTTGATATCAGGTCCGAGCAGGTGCTCGAGGTTAATGCCAAATGTGCCCAGTGGCTCCGGTACGAGCGCACGGAACTGCTCGGAACAAGCCTTGCCCTTATCTGGTCCGATGCGGGCGAGCGTGAAGGGTTCATTGACCGGCTGAAAAAAGATCCCCGGAACACCGAGACGGAAGGACTCTTCCGGGCAAAAGACGGGACCGTTATCCGGCTCATCATCTCGGCGGTCCTGGTGTTACCGAACCGGGCGCTCTGTTCTGCCATAGATATTACCGGCGGCAAGATTGTTGACGAAGAGATCAGAAAGACGCTCGATGACCTGGAAGAACAGGTCAGGGCCCGCACGGCGCATCTGGAAGAGATCAACGAGAAACTGCGGGCAGAGATCCTTGAGCGCCGGAGAGCCGAACAGAAAATGTTATCCGGGCTCATGAACCCTGACGACGAGGAGGTGGAACGCAGATGAACGTTACTCCTTCCGTAAAACGCCAGGCGTTCTGGACCGTCATCATCCTTGCAACAACGTTCTTTGCGATCTATTCAACCGTATTCTCCTTAACCCACAACATCTACGAAGTATACCCGTTCCTGTATTTTTTGCCCATCATCCTCTTTGTGTACCAGTATCCCCGCTGGGGCGTGCTCTTCTCCCTTCTCATGAGCACGGTCTACCTGCTGCTCGTCTACTTCTTCAGCAACTTCAACCCGGCCGTTATCGCGGTCTCGACTGCGTGGTTCGTGATCTTTGTCACTATCGGGGTAGTCACGTCATCCTTTGCTGAAGGTCTCCGGGCAGAAGAGAGGAAATACCGGGGCATCTTCGAGAACTCGCAGGCGGGGATCTTCACCTTCGATCTCACAACAGGGCGCATCCGCGAACTCAACAGCAAGTGCGCCCGTATGCTGAAATACGGGAAAGACGATCTCATTGACATGGACCTGGCGGTAATTTTTCCAAACGCTTATGACCGGGAGACATTCATCAACGAGATCCGGTCCCGGGCAAAGACCGGGGATACCGAGCTCCGGTTCCAGACACGGGACGCAATCGTCCGCCATTTCCTCGTCTCCGCATCCCTCTCGCCGAATAATCTGGTTATCTGTTCGGCCATTGACATCACCGACCGGAAACTTGCCGAGCGGGTGATCCAGAAAGCAAAGGACGATCTCGAGCAGCGGGTCCGGGAGCGGACGGACGAACTGCTCCGGGCAAACGATGTCCTCAAGGTGGAGATACAGGAACGCAAGCGGTTCGAGGCCGCCATCCAGCTCTCCAACCGGAAACTCAACACCCTCTCATCGATCACCCGCCACGATATCCTCAACCAGATAACCGCCATTGTCATGTACCTCTCGCTTGCAGAGGAGACCACAACCGATCCCCAGGTGCTCGATCATCTCCAGAAGATAGGCCAGCTCACCGAACTTATCCAGGCACAGATCCGGTTCACCAAGGATTACCAGAGTATCGGGGCAAATGCCCCCTTATGGCAGCACGTGGGCTCGACCGTCAACAGTGCGATCGTCAATCTTGACCTGGGCCCGGTCACGGTGAAGAACGATCTCGGCAGGCTGGAGATCTACGCAGATTACCTGCTTGAGAAAGTCTTCTTCAACCTGGTGGACAACTCCCTCCGGCACGGGGAGAAGGTTACCTCCTGCCGGTTCTCCTTCCATGAAGAAACGGACGGGATTACGATCGTGTACGAAGATGATGGTATTGGTGTACCTGCAAATGCCAAGGACAAGATCTTCAAGCGGGAATATTACCGGAATACCGGGTACGGGATGTTCCTCGCCCATGAGATCTTAAGCATCACGGGTCTTTCGATAAAAGAGACCGGCGAGCCGCAGAAGGGTGTCCGGTTCGAGATCCATATCCCCGCAGGGGAGTTCCGTTTTGCTGCTGACAACTTTGTACCGGATACCGGCAGTTTTTAAAAAAAAAGGTTTTATAAACTTCTCTTTTTTGTTTCTTCCAAAAAAAACATACGGGAGTTACAGGTTCTTTTTCCTGCCGCTTGCGTCTCGCATGTAGTGCCCGAACTCGCTCTTCTGGAGCAGGTCGCCTGAGAAGACCGGGCCATCCCGGCAGACGCGGAGACCGGACGGGTCCGTGCAGCACGAGCCGCAGACCCCGACACCGCATTTCATGTACCGGTGGAGCGAGAACTCGGTCTTGTGGGCAAGCCCTTTCTCGGTGACTTTGGCGAGCACGGCCCGCATCATGACCTCCGGCCCGCAGACCGCAAACCGGTCATAGGCCGCAAGGTTGAGGTCGTCCATGAGTGCCGTGACAAACCCGTGGTGCCCCAGCGATCCGTCGTCCGTTGCAATGATCACGTCCGTGCATTCGTCGAGCTGGTCCACAAACAGGAGTTCGCTCTCGCTCCGGGCCCCAAGGAGCATCGTCATCACGCAGTCGGCCCGGGCCAGCGGGAGCAGCGGGGCGGCTCCCACGCCGCCGGCAATGGCGAGCACCTTCTCTCCCTTTGAAAAGCCGTTCCCGAACGGGCCCCGGATCCCGAGTTTGTCCCCCGGGCCGAGATTGAAGAGTGCACCCGTTGCATCCCCCACGTTCTGGACCGTGATGCTGTTCTCGGAGGAGAGGGCCATCGGAATCTCGTCCACACCCGGCACCCAGACCATCACGAACTGCCCGGGTCTGAAGGTGAACGGGGTGTCGAACATAAACGTCCGGATCTGCGCCGTCTCTTTCTTCACCCGGATAATGGTCACGGGAACGGACAGGGCATCAGCCATGGGCACACCCCACAATCTCTCCGGCTTCGATCCCGTTCTTCGCATACAGGTCTTTTTTAATGGCATCAAACACGCTGACATCCCCGTAAACAGCGCTGCCGATCTCAACTGCCGCTGCGCCGGCCATCATCATCTCGATGACATTATCCGCAGATGCAACTCCCCCGCAGCCTATGATGGGGATCTTCACCGATTCATACAGTTCATACACGCACCGCACCGCAACCGGGAAGATGGCCGGCCCCGAGAGCCCGCCGTACCCGTGTCCCAGCATCGGCCTGCGCAGGCCGGTCGAGATCCGCATTGCTTTTACGGTGTTGATGGCAACGATCGCACTCGCCCCGCCGTTCTCGGCGGCTTTCCCGATGGCCGTGATGTCGGTTACATTCGGGGTCAGCTTCACCCAGGTTGGGATTGCGGATTTGCTGACCGCCCGGGTGCAGGCTTCGACAAGAGCCGGGTCGCTCCCGATTGCCGCACCATACCCTTCCGCGTGCGGGCAGGAGAGGTTGAGCTCGAAACCCGAAGCCTTTCCGGAAAACCATCCGGCCACTTCAGCAAATTCTTCCGGGTTTCCGCCAAAGATGCTGACCACGACCGGCTTTTTTGCAAGCCCGGTCAGTTCTTCCACGAAATCCTTCGACGGGTTGGGAAGGCCCATCGCGTTCATGAGCCCGTCTTCCAGCACCACAAGGCAGGGGCCGGCATGCCCCTCCTTTGCCACCGGTCCTATCGACTTGGTGACCACGCCCCCGGCCCCGAGCAGCAGCATCCGCGAGAGCGATGCCCCCGTTGTTCCCAGGATCCCGGCTGCGAGGACGAGGTGGTTGTCAAGTGCAACGCCACCGGCAGTTACCGGACCCGGCTTGAGAGTAACCATTGATCAGAAAATGGTCGTTAATTTATTATAAAGAGCATCTTTCCGGGGATTCATGAAGCCCGGGAAAAACCGGAATTACGAACCCGCTCCTGATCACGGGAGTCACTTAATTATTCTCTGCATACCCATATTGGTACCAGATGGCGCGCCTTGCAGTTGTGGGAGTGGGCAGGATTGGCGGCGGGGTTGCTTACCTGGCGGCATCGCTCGGTATTGTCGACGAACTGATCCTGTATGACAGTGCCCCGGACCTGCTCAAAGCCCAGGTGCTCGATATCGAACACACCGGCCTTGACATGGCCATCAGCACGGATAAAAACGAGGTGAAGGATGCGGACATCTGCATCCTTTCTGCGGGACTCCCGCGCAACCCTTCCGTAAAAACGCGGGCCGATCTCCTTGAAGCAAATCTCCCGGCAGTAAAGGACTGCACGGCGCTCCTGAAGGGGTTTGAAGGAATTCTCATAACGGTAACAAACCCCATGGACATCAACAATTTTTATCTCTGCAAAAAAACGGGCATGGCACGGGAGCGCTGCATCGGGTTTGGCGGCCAGCTCGACAGTGCCCGGTTCGGCCTCGCGCTCCGGAACCGGAACATCAGCGGCTTCCCGTTCGTTCTCGGGGAGCATGGCGAACACCAGGTCCCGGCCTTCTCCCGGCTGGACGAGCCGGTTGACGAGGAGAAACGGAACGAGATCCTCGCGGAGCTCCGGGGCGCCAGCATGGAAGTCATCAAGGGCAAGGGAGGCACGGTCTTCGGCCCGACCCTCCACCTCGCGCACCTTGTACGGATGGTCCTCTCAGACACGCGGGATCTCGCAATCTGTTCGGCAGTGCTTGAGGGCGAGTTCGGCATTACCGGCTGTTCGCTCGGTGTCCCGGCCCGGATCGGGCGGGACGGGATTCATGCGATAGAAGAATGGAATCTCGATCCCTGGGAACGCCGGAAGATGGACGAAGCCGGATCGTTCGCACGCGAACTCTCCACCCGGGCGGTTTCCTGATATGGGATCGCAGGCACAATTGACTTTAGAAAATTGTATGAACGCACCCAGTACTCCGGGGCAGTCACCCGACAGTATCTCCATCGCCATCAACCAGGTAGAATATAGTAAAGTATTACCGGACTGTCCGGTCATCCATGTCTTCGGACGCAATAACAAGGGGAAGGCCATCAGGATCGATGTTACCGGGTTCAAACCATATTTCTACATTCCTGCTGATGAGGCGGACTCGAAACAAATACCGTATAATGCAAAACTTGAGCCCGATACCATATACCGCTCAATTCAGAACGAGCCGCTCCGAAGGCTCTATACAAATCAACCTACAGATGTCCGTGAAGTGCGGAACCTGTTCCGGCATTTTGAAGCCGACATTCCGTTTGCCACACGGTTCATGATCGATTGTGGGCTCACCGGAGGGATGTCCGTATCGTCCGCAATTACGGAAAACAAGGATCTTAGCCCGGCGGTAGTGGATTATCCAGATAAGCCCCGTGTCACGGACAATGTGCGGACCGATGAGGGGTCGGCTCCAGATATTATCGTAGACTATAATGATCTCGTTCCCGCCGAAGTAGATGCACCTGCCCGATCTTGTATTATTGATATCGAATGTGAAGACGAACGAGGATTTCCGGATCCTCAGCGGGATGCGATCATCTGTATCACCGCGTTCGATTCATTCAAGAAAGATTATGTTACGTTCCTGCTGTTCAAAGGTGGAATTCCCCCCTCGATTATGGAACAGCAGGATATCGGCGGACTTGTGAACGGGTGTTTTCAGAAAGGCAGACACACAACCTGTGCCTACGAAACCGAAGTTGACATGCTCAAAGCATTTGTCGCGTACATTACCGAACGAGACCCGGACGTTCTCTCGGGTTGGAACTTCACTGAATTCGATATGCGTTACATCAATGACCGGATGGAGGCTCTCAAACTCCAGCCCTCTCAACTCGCCCGACTCACCGGATGGTCAGACCGCAGCGCACTCCGGGGTCGAGCGCTCTTCGATCTCCTCAGTGCATACAAAAAGATGCACTTGAGTCAGAAGGAGTCGTACCGGCTCGATGCGGTCGCCCTTGAGGAAGTTGGCGAGCAAAAAGTGCGTTACACCGGAACGATCTCTGATCTCTGGAGAAATCAACCGGCTCTGCTCGTGGAGTATAATTTCAAGGATGTTGAGCTCTGTGTCAAGATCAACAATAAGGATAACATTATAGAATTTTACCGGGAGATTGCTCGTTACGTAGGCTGCCCCTTGGACAAGACCCTTAACTCATCAAACATAGTTGACGTTTTTGTCCTTCGGAAAGCATTTGGCAAATATGTTCTGCCCTCAAAAGGGTTTGTTAATGCAGAAGAGTTTGAAGGAGCGACCGTCTTTGAGCCGAGCAGGGGCGTCCGGGAGAACGTCGTAGTACTTGATCTTAAGTCCCTGTACCCGATGGCGATGATGACGATCAATGCCTCAATGGAGACGAAGGATCCGAACGGCGAGCTCCATGCTCCGAACGGGATCCGGTTCCGAAAACAGCCGGATGGGTTGACTCGGAGTATCATTTCAGATCTGCTCAAGGAGAGGGATGAGAAAAAGGCCCTCCGCAACACGTTCGAATTTGGCTCACCTCAGTACGTTCTCTACGATATGCAGCAGAATGTGCTTAAGGTCATCATGAACACCTACTACGGTGTAAGCGGGTACCCTCGGTTCCGGTTATTCGATCGGGAGATTGGTTCTGCGGCGACTTCGGTTGGACGTGCGATTATTGAGCACACCCGACGCGTGATCGAGCAACAGGGTTACAAGGTCATTTATGGGGATACGGATTCCTGCATGGTCCAGTTGCTCCCAAAAGATCTCGACAAGGAGCAGACCATCGCACTTGCCAGACAAATCGAAAAACGCCTAAATGAAAGTTATGCAGAATTTGCAAAAAATGAACTGAATGCGGATGTTCATTTCTTCTCCATCAAATTCGAAAAGATCTATGCCAGGTTCTTTCAGGCAGGGAAAAAGAAAAGATACGCAGGCTCACTCGTCTGGAAAGAGGGAAAGGACGTTCATGAGACCGACATTGTGGGTTTTGAGATCCGACGTAGTGACACCCCTCAGATCACGAAAACTGTTCAGCAGCAGCTGATGGTGATGATCCTTGAAGGAAAGGGGAAAGAAGAGATCCGGAAATACCTGATAGATGAAGTGAAAAAATATAAAACAAATCAATATTCCCTGGATGTGATTGGTATACCCGGTGGAATTGGGAAGGATCTCAATGATTATGACATAGATGATGCCCATATTCGCGGTGCGAAATATTCAAATGAACACCTCGGAACTAAATTTGGTAAAGGTAGCAAGCCTAAACGCGTATATATAAAAAATATTGACAGTTCAGGAATTTCTGACACAAAATATCCTCATACTAATGTGATCTGTTTTGAATATAGTGATCAGGTTCCAAAAGAATTTCACGTTGATTTAGATTTGATGCTGGAAAAAACATTACAACAACCACTTTCCCGTATTATCGAAGCTCTTGGATGGGATTGGAATGAACTTTTAGATCCAAGTAAAAAGATTACAACGGGAACAACTTTCGATCAATGGGGATCATGAAGTGAGCGGAAATAATCCGGTGATTTTCTTTTTTTGAGGAACTTCCAATTATTGCATTAATTCTTAATAGTTCGATGGGGGCTGATGCCCCCATACCCCCCGGTTGCGATAGATTGCGCCGCCCCCGACGGGGCGCCCCCGCGGCGCTTCGATTTCCTGCCAACATCAAAAAAAGGGAATTACCATGGAGATGTTTTCGTTACGTTGTCGGTTGACTCCCCCGTAGATTGTTCGTATAATTGTGGGGGGTCAAGGGGACACTCCCCTTGGGCAGCCTCCCCCTCTGGGGGAGCGAGGGGGTCACTCTCACAGGTATATCACACATTGGTAAAACCTGAAATTAGTTGCGAGCTTGTGAAAAAATTTGCAGTTTCGTAAAAACCAAAATTTTCATTAGGAGCGAATTCACCCTACCCGAGCCTTGCATGCAGCTGCCGGATCTGTTCCCGGACCGCAATCGCCCGCTCGAAATCGAGCCGCTCGGCAGCATCATACATCTCTTTTTCCAGGCTGATCACCACATTGGGGATCTCGGTCTTCGGGATATGGCGGATGTCGGTTATCTCGACTTCCTTCTCCTTGACCGGCTTGATGATGGTCTGCGGGACGATGTTGTTCTCGGTGTTGAACGCCACCTGGAGGGTGCGCCGCCGTTTCGTCTCGGCTATCGCCCGCTTCATCGAATCGGTCATCACGTCGGCATAGAGGACAACTTTCGAGTTCACGTTCCGGGCTGCCCGGCCAATGATCTGGATCAAGCTCTTGGTATCCCGGAGGAAGCCTTCCTTGTCGGCATCCAGGATCCCGATGAAACCGACTTCGGGGATATCGAGCCCTTCCCGGAGCAGGTTGATCCCGACAAGGACATCGAACTTGCCGAGCCGGAGTTCGCGGATGATCTCGCTCCGTTCGAGCGTCTTGATATCCGAGTGGAGGTAGCGGGTCTTGATCTTCCGGTCGGCAAGGAACTCGGAGAGCTCCTCGGCAAGTTTCTTGGTCAGTGTGGTGATGAGGACACGGTCGCCCCGGGCAATCGTCTTTTGTACTTCCCGGATAACATCGTCCGTCTGGCCTTCGATGGGCCGCACTTCAACTTCGGGGTCGATAAGACCGGTTGGGCGGATGATCTGTTCAACGGCTTTTCTGGACTTTTTGAGCTCGTACTCTCCCGGGGTTGCCGAGACAAAGACCACCGAGCTCATGTACTGCTCGAACTCGTGGAACTTCAGGGGCCGGTTGTCGTACGCGCTCGGGAGCCGGAAGCCGTAGTCGATTAAGGATTTCTTGCGCGAGCGGTCGCCGTTGTACATGCCGTGGAGCTGGGGGATCATCTGGTGGCTCTCATCGATGATCAGCAGAAAATCGTCCGGGAAATAGTCGAGCAGGCAGTAGGGCTTCTCGCCCTCTTTCCTGCCATCGAAATGCCGGGAGTAGTTCTCGATGCCCTTGCAGGAGCCGGTCTCCCTCACCATCTCGATGTCGTACCGGGTCCGCTGTTCGAGCCGGTACGCTTCCATCATCCCGAGTGTTGGCAAAACTTCGGTGAGTTCCTGCTGGATCGAGTCTATGGCAGCGGCCCGGGCGCCCTCGGGCGTGACAAAGTGCCGGGCCGGATAGACATAGAAATATTTCAGCTGCTCTTTCCGGTTGCCGGTGTTTTTGTCCACTTCGCTGATACGCTCGATCTCGTTTCCGAACAGCTCGATCCGGATGATGTCGTTGAAGTAACCGGGTATGATATCGATGGTGTCGCCCTTGACCCGGAACCGCCCGGGCATCAGCTCGAGATCGTTTCGCTGGAAGAGGATGTCGAGGAGCCGGCTCATGATCTCGGTTCTTGAGATCTTCTGGCCTACTGCAAGCTCGAACCCCATGTTCCGGAAATTCTCCGGGTTGCCAAGACCGTAGATGCAGGAGACCGAGGCAACCACGATCACATCGCGGCGGGTCGAGAGCGAAGCGGTGGCCGAGAGACGGAGCATCTCGATCTTGGGGTTGATGGCCGAATCTTTCTCGATGTACTGGTCCTTTGCCGGGATGTAGGACTCGGGCTGGTAGTAGTCGTAGTAGGAGACGAAGTACTCGACGCGGTTGTTTGGGAAGAAGTCGCAGAACTCCGAATAGAGCTGGGCGGCAAGCGTCTTGTTGTGCGCAAGGACAAGGGTTGGCCGGTTTGCGGCCGCGATCACGTTTGCCATCGTGAACGTCTTGCCGGAGCCGGTGACGCCAAGCAGGGTCTGGTACTGCTCGTTTCTCTCAAGACCTTCGGTCAGCTCCTTAATGGCTTCCGGCTGGGAGCCGGCCGGCGCAAAGGTTGAGACGAGCTGGAAGTCTGTCACGGTGCTTAGGATCTCGGATTGTGATATTAAAAGGAATGGGGATGAGGCAGGAAAGTGAACTGATCCTGCCGTGCCATGAGATCCGTACCGTGAGGACTTTCAGAATTGCAGATGAAATAGTTTTTCAATAATAAATATAATTATCTTCAAGTGATTATTTTAATGAGTGCACAGCCGATACCTGCCAGGGGCGTGAGCCGGATGCATCTTTGCAAGGCTGCAGCCGGTTGTTGCTTCATCGTTCTTCTCATGGTGATCCCCCCGGTTGCTGCAACCCCGTACGCGAGAATCATCGGGGGCCAGGTCACCGGCCTGAACGAGACGAGCCACACCCTGACAATAGTAACCGACTGCGACAGGTTTCCCTGCGATGAGGATATGCAGGGATCCTATTCAGGAATCGTCCGGAACGATTCAGTATTTGGTTTGCTGCGGACGGGAGAACCGGTTGTGCTGATGTACAGGAGCTGGATGGGTCAGTATCCCTGCAAGAGCGGGGATTACGAGGGCCGGTGCATGGATCCCGGGCATGAACCCATTCCCGTTGGAAACTGGGAGGGAATCTCACGCGTTACCATGGATCCCGTTGCCGGCCGATGGCTGACAACGGATCTTTTTGGAGACCCCCATGAGAGCACGGTGCAGCTTGTCAATAATTATTCACTCGATTATGAACCCGGGCCGGACAGTACTGCATGTCCTCCTGATCAACCACTCTGGGAATGCAATGCCGGCTATCTCAATGTCACCCTCTCTCACAGGAACACTGCCGTTGCAGAGACCCGAATCCTGCGCAACACCACATTCATGTATGAAGATCCGGTTGACAGGACAACGGTCACCATACTGTTCCGGGGGGGCAGGGCAACACCGCGTCATGTCGTAAGTCCCGGGGGATGCCCCTGCACGGATATTGAAGTCCATGCCCGCCCGATACCGGTGATGCCCGTGCAGGCATCACCACCCCTGCCCCCCAATCCTCTACGCTCCGCAACGCAGGCAGCTTCGCTTCCCTTTGGGATATCGCTCATCGCGCCATTCCTTGCCGGGATTCTCGTGCTTGAAAGAATAAGAAAAATGTGATCTGTAAAAAAACCGTGAGAACGTGCCGGCCCCGGGGTTCAGATCTTCCCCCTGCTCCCCGTTCTTGTCATCGGACAGACATTGCAGCCCGCCATCTCGCCAAAGCAGAAGAGGAACCGTTCCCGGATCGTCTTTGGGAGCAGGTCTTCATGAATCGGGACAAACCCGAATGTCTTGTAAAACTGGATGAGGACAAGCGTCGAGTGGATAAAGATCTGCTCGTTTCCGCACGTATCGATGAGTGCCTGGACCGCGAGCCGGGCATACCCTTTGCCCCGGTGCTTCTCGCCTGAAAAGACGCAGTCCATCTCAAGCCCGTCCGGGTGCCGGGTACACCGGGCCGTTGCGGCAAGGCTGCCGTTTTCAAAAACTCCAAAGACCCGCTCGCCCGGCATGTCGTTCTTCTGGCCGCGGTACTCTTCCCATAATTTCTCCGCGAGCCGGAATTCTTCGTGTGCGAGCTCGCGGACTTCGATTTTTGATCCAGGTTCTGCCATATTGCTGATGAGGTTTTCATCTGCAATGTTATTTGAGGTTCGCGATGTGTGCAGGAACGGTGCCGGCAGAATTAATTCAAAAAATTTTTTAAAGTTCCGGAATGGTTTTGGGATCGTTGAGCTGGCAGCATTTCAAATTTTTTTCATAACAGATCGAACCCGTTGTTTTCTTCACTCAGGGAAAATCCCTGAACTACCCCGGTCCCCGCAAACGACCCGGCAGATCGCTCACGTCGATAAAACACTGATCAGGACATTTTCCGGTGTCGTGGAAAACCTGCCTCTCCCCATGATCACCGGATTGCCCGGATTGCCAAAATACGCTCTATACGGGCCCCGTTTTTCCTGATTTTTTGCCGAACGAAGATTCGACAGGAAATCATAGTGCAATTGTTTTTGAAAATGCTCAAATATCGCCCCAATTGCGTAAATAATAATAAATTGGCGGTTTTTGACCGTGCTCTTTATTGCGTTTCTGTTGGCCTGCCACCTACTTCAGTCCGTTTTTTTAAGAAACGCGATTCTAAACCCCCTGGCGTGCCCCGGATTATGAGGCGAAAACGGGGCGTTTTTAGCAGGTATTATAGCGAAATAGGCGGTTTTTAACGGATTTTTTTCACGTCGAAGCACGGATCGGTAGCAGAGAGGTCAGAAGGCTAAAAACCGGCCCGGTTCCTGAAGGGAAGTACGAAAAATATTTTGAAAGATTTTCCGGAAATTTTTTATTTCATCCGGCAATTTGCAAAAATTCAGAGACAATCAGGATGATTTCATAAGGGTCTCCGCCCACGCCCGGTTCGCCCGGAGGGCACAGCCCCCCGCAGACTCCGTGAGCAGCCCGTGCTCGTTGCGGATCCGGGCGAGCAGCCGGGAGCCGAGCGCCTCTTTGAGCGGCACAAGCCCGAGGTTCGCGTCCGAGTACGGGGCAGCGGGGCAGGGTTCGAGGTTGCCGGACGGGCTCACATGCACGAATCCCCGGCCCGCGGCAAGACACCCGCCATACAGATCCTCATCGCCGGGAAACCCGATGAAGAGTGCCGGGAATTTCCGGGTAAAGTCTGCAAGGACAATCCGGAGGATCTTCTTCTGCTCCGGAGTCAGGACAAGGTTCCCCGTGTCAGGCTCCATGGGCACGAACTCGACAAACGTGAAGACCCGAACGCCGGCTGCCATCATCTCCCGGATAAATTTTTCATCAGTCACCCGCGAAAAATTTTCCCGCGTTGTCGTAACCGAGCAACCGAAGAAGATGTTCCGGCTTTTCAGCCGGCCGCAGGCTGCCAGCAGCCGGTCATAGACCCCGCTGCCCCTCCGCAGATCGGTGTCCTCGCGGAAGCCCTCGAAGCTGATGACCGGCACAAGGTTCCGGCATGCTGCAATTTTTTCTGCAACCGCGTCATCGATAAGGAGACCGTTGGAAAAGACCGGGAAGAGGATCGCCGGGTGTTCCCGTGCCATCTGGAAGATCTCATCCATCCGCACGAGCGGTTCGCCACCGGCAATAACGAAAACGGAGACGCCGAGCTCCGCGGCCTGCCGTACAACGGACGCAAGAACCGCCGGGCTCATCTCCGCAGCGGGTTGTTCACCCCGCCCGTGCATGTAGCAGCCGGCACACGCGAGGTTACAGCGCGAGGTGATGCTCGCGATCATGACCGGTGGTACGAACAGCCCGTCACGCTCGTGACCCTTCCGGACCAGCGCAGCTTTTTGCTGGTGGTGCAGGATCACGGATCCCGGGATGATAAGTACCGGCTCGGAGGCAATGATCCGGATCGCCTGGCTGAGGGTTTCTGCGATTGTGGTATCGAATGTATCGCGGTACTGGCGGTTGCTGTCCTGCATACCTGCACCTTCCCGGTTATAACGCCGGACTCCTGGTTTTCCGGCCTTTGATACTACTGATCGCCCGGCCGGCCACTGCCCCGATGAGGATGATGCCTGCAAGAGCGCTGAATGCAAACTTGAGGAGCGTGGCCGCCATCGTAAAACCCGCAATATCCGGAAGATATGCCGGCCATGCGAGGAGCATGGCGATGATCCCGAAATTCTCCAGGTAATCGCAGAGTCCCCCGATCACGGGAACAAGGTTGAGCCGGTGCCACCGGCTCTCCGCTGGCAGCCAGGTGTGAAGGAGCCACGAGATGACCGTCGAGAGGAAGAGCGCGTAGAAGAACGGGACGAACATATCGAGCAGCGCAATGTGCGTTACGTAAAACGCCCGGCCCGCTTCGCCCATAATCGCGAGAAACGCGTACGCCTGATCGGGAGTGTACAGCACTTCCATGTCGAGGACACCGACACCCCCGGTGATCGCATTGAGCTCCGCTATGCCGAACGGCCGGCCGTTGATGAGAAAAGCGGTGACCAGGAGCCCGGCAAGGGCTGCGAGCATGGTGCGCCGCGAGGTGATCGCGATGATCCTGTCCGACAGAACATCAAGAATCCGCTTTCCGCTCTCGATCCCGTCCATGCCTATTCGCCCCGCTGGTCCAGCATATCCTTAATCGTGACATCCGGGTGGTGGTACCGGGGTTTCCCGGCAGTCCTGCCGCCGATCTCAACGGCTCCCTGCGGGCACCAGTGGATACAGGCATAGCACTGGGTACAGTTCCTGCCCCATCTCACTCCATCCGGCGTTGTCGTGATATTATGGGTGGGGCAGATCCGCGTGCAGGTCCCGCAGTGGCTGCACGCCGCTGTGGCATGGAGCCGGCCCGGCACATTGTACACGGAGGTCATGAGCGTTCTCGTCACGGCACCCCCGAACTTCAGGAGAGCCGAGTTCGTGCCCTCAGGTGCCGCAACCTTCCGGTCCCGGACGGCTGCCGCAATTGCCGCAATCCGGCTTTTTGCACCGGTATATTTTTCCTGCCGGTGGCCGGCATCCCCCATCAAATCAACGGGACCGATATAATTCTCCGGCATGACAACGACAAACCCGTTTGAGAGCGTTGTTTCCTTCTGTTCAAGGAGCGTTTTGAGACTGAAGAGCGCTCCCCCCGGCCGCTCCCCGCAGGTTGCAATGCCGAAGAGGTAGGGCCTGCCGGTGAACCGGATATTCTCAACAAACTTCCGGACAATGGCGGGCATGTCGAGGAAGTAGACCGGAAACGCGATCCCGACCGCATCTGCATCCGGGCAGATCCCGCCCGGGTGCATGGCCAGCCGGAGGGGGATCAGTTTTGTATCGCCAAGTTCCGCGGCAAGGTCGCGGGCAACGGCCAGCGTGTTTCCCGTGCCGGTGAAATAGTAGAGGATGGTCTTCATGCATTGTCCTGTTACTGCTTCCCCGTGTACGTGATCGCACCTTTCGGGCAGGCATCGGCACAGCTTGCGCAGAGGATGCACTCGGCGTTCTCCATCCCGCCCTTCCGGACCATGCCGTTCACATCGAGCCCCATCGGGCATTCCTTTGTGCATTTCTTACAGTCAATGCAGCGGCCGGCATCGGCGTCCAGATGAAGGGCCGGCCACCGGAACAGGTTACGGATCTTCCGGCCCGCGATCATCAGGACTGCGATCGGGCAGAACACGTGGCAGAACCCGCGCCTTCCCGCGAGGAATGCAATGATGAAGATGATGACAAAGATTATGCCGACCGTGATCAGGACTTCGATGGACGATATCGAGATGCCATTCACCGTGCCAAACAGGGGATCAACGGAACGGATTCCCCCGGCGCTGTAAAAGGAGAACGCGATCGCGGCAAGCCAGAGCACCGTGATGCCGTACTTGACATAGTTGCGCCATCCGTCCTTCACGGTGTGTTTGATGACCGGCGAACAGATCTCCTGCCATGCCCCCATGGGGCAGAGCCACCCGCACCAGAGCCGGGCTACAACGAGCGAGAGGATGAAGAGCGCGAGGTAGAGCAGCAGGCTGCCGGTGGCAACACCTGCTGAAGCCCCCATCAGGATAACAATGGGGGAGATGTAGAAGATCGTAACCGGGATTAAGAGAAAGGAGATGACGAGCAGCCATTTCCGGATTGCCTGGCGGGACGATGCGTTGTTGTCTTTTGGTGTATCTGTCATGGTGATTTTCCGTAATTTGTCAGTTTTTCCCAATAATCGTACGTTGCTTCAGATTCTCTGCAAACGCTTCTGCAAGCCGGAGGTCGTCCGCATCCGGTCTTCCTTTGTTCAGCCCCCCGAAGAACCGGAGGAAACTGTTCGTGTTGAACCCGGCACAGCTGAATTCATCCATAACCACGTAGCCCCGGGCTTGCAGTGTTTCCCGGAGTGCCGAGTGGTTGTCCCGGATAAACTCCCTGAGCCGGTCTCCCTGATACAACCCCTCCGGGGCCCCGAATGTCGAGAAGATGAAGGCGTTCCTGCCATGGGCATCCGGCAGCCGGCCGGCAAGGTCAAGGATCGACCCGTGGTTTTTTGCTCCGTATATCCCGGAACCGAACCCGACCAGGTCGTACTCCGCAAGCTCTTCAGGGATTATCTCCCGGGGCGTTTTTACCGGGGCGCCAAGGACGTTTGCGATAACGTTTGCTATCTTCTCCGTATTGTTGTGATGACAGGAAAAAACAACAACAAGGGATTTTACCGGCTGTGTCTCCCCGGCCGTGTTCCGGGTCGGCCCTGCGTTCTTTTCTTCCGGGCTTTTCATAGCCTATGATTCCTCTCCCTGCTGGGTTTTCATGTCGGCAATCTTCAGGTCAGGATGACGGTACCGGCCCCGCCCCCTGGTCTTTGGTCCCCACTGGACCGCTTTTGCCGGGCAGAGGTTCAGGCAGGCCATGCAGAGTTCGCAGTGGTGCTGCCAGGACGGTTTATCGTTCACCATCACGATGTTTTTTACCGGGCAGACCCGCGAGCACGTACCGCAGCGGGTGCAGTTCTCATCGGTAATGAACTGTTTGTCGGATTCGTGGATTGTTTTGATGAACCCGGTATACACCAGGCTTTTCAAGAGAGATGAGATCGGTGAGAACTTAGGGCGGACGGCAATCCCCGTATCGATCAGGCCGGCAATGTTCGCAAGCCGTATCTCCGCTTCTGCAAGGAGCGTCTCCTTCTTTTTTCCTTCCGCCGGGGAATAGAGCGGGACAAAGTTTCCCACCATCGGGACTGCCCAGGCAGCATCGAGCGGCTGGCCGGTCTTGTTCTTCACGATGTCGTTCATCTGGTGAAGGGCGGATCCACCCACACCGCCATTTGTTAAGACACAGAATGTGTAGCCGGCCTTTGAGAGGTCAAGCCGTGCAGCAAATTCCGCAACAATGGACGGCAGCCCCATGTCGTAGACCGGTGCGATAATGCCGACACGGTCTGCTACCGGGAGTATATCCCCGGGTACGTTCTGCAATGGTGCAATCGCTACAAGCTCGCAGTCCCCAAGGGAGGCGGCAATCTGCTTTGCAGCGGCAAGCGAGTTGCCGGTGCCGGTGAAATAGTACATGATCGTTTTCATAGTGCACGTCCTGTCTGCTCGATATACTCTGCCAGGGCATTCAGTTTTGTCTCGTCCTTGAGATCGCGACCGGTGAAGACAACCTGCCCGGTGACGGTTATGCCTTTTTCTTCAAGGGCTTCTGCAAGCCGGGGCAGGGTCTTTCCGGCTTCACTCCCGCAGGTGGCAAAGAGGATCGCTTTTTTCCCGCTGCATCCCTGCAGGGCATTGACTGCTGATACAATTGCGGGTGTTGCTTTTCTTGTCCAGACCGGTGTTCCGATCACGACAACATCCGCAGAAGAGACATCGATCACTTCCGGTTCAATGGGACTCCACTCGTGGTTCATTGCGCGGAACAGCCCGAGGAAGTAGGCAAGAGGAGGTGAATGTCCCTCCCTGAGTTTTACTTCGATAAGATCCCCCCCGCAGGCCAATTTCACATGCTCTGCCACGCTCCGCGTATTTCCGGAAGGGGAGTGATAGATAATGCAGGTATTCATGATTTCACGTCACTTTTCTGCCAGGTACTTGTCCGGGGTTCATCGTCGATCCTGACCGGGAATGCTGCCGAGATCTGACCGAGCAGTTCATTGCCCACGGCCGGGTTTTTCGTATCCTCTTTTGTGAGGCAGATCTCTGCCATAACCTCAACACCCCGTTCTGCCAGGGCAGCAGTCAGGAGCGGGAGGGCTTCGCCCGGTCGTTCGTTGCAGGTGACAAAGGTCACGGCCATCTTCCCTTCGCAGCCTTTGAGGGCCCGGACCGCCGCGTTGATTGCCGGCGCCGGCTTCCAGGCCCAGACCGGTGTGCCGATGATGAGCAGGTCGTACTGCGAGACATCGATCTCTTCGGGAACGATCGGGTCGCAGGCCCCTTTGCGGGACCGGAGGACACCGGTTGTGTACGCCGTGAAGTTGGAGTACTCGGTTTTTGTCTTCACTTCAATGAGATCGCACCCGCTGGAGGAATGGATTCCTTCTGCAATTCCCCGTGTCACCCCCGAATATGAGTAGAAGAGCACGCATGCCCGGATACTCCGGTCGCGGGTGGATTTGCGGATCAGTTCCCGGCTGCAGTTCTCCATGACACTGGAGTACATCAGTTCGAACTGCTCCCGGAACTCAACAATGCGATCCCGGTTGATCGTGTAATAGACATAGAATCCCACCCGGCGCGAATCAACAAGCCCCTCCCCCTTGAGGGTTTTTAAGTGCTGCGACACCGCCGGCTGGGAGATTTTCAGCCGGACCGCGAGCTCACTGACGCCGAGCGTCCCGCTCGTATCGGTTGCGAGCAGGTAGATTATCTGGAGGCGGGTGAGATCGCCTAAGGCTTTGAACTTCCCGGCCATGACCGGGACGATCTCGCAGAGTTTGTTGCAGACTTTGCATTTGTTGCAGGGTTCCATGGATTCTGTATAAGTGTTTGCTTATACACTTATAGGCTTTCTCTTTTATCCGGGCACCTCCGCCCGCCCCGCTCTTTCATGCCGGCAGAATGTCTTTACCGGGTTATCCGGTTTTTCCGGAATTGCACGGGAGATACTGCCAGACCCATACAATGCAGATCGCAATCGTGCTGCCGATGAGCACTTCAAGGAACCGGGTCATGGCATTGACAAGCGGCGGGATCTCCGGGTTGATTGCCGATATAACCATAACGATCCCGACCGTAAGGGCAGCAAGCCGGGCCGGGCCCGGAATCCCAAGAACCTGGCAGATGAGGACAACAATGCCGATCAGTAACGCCATGCCGGCTATGCTGAAGGGAAATATGCTCAGGAATATCCCGCTCAAAACCGCTCCCAGAAATGCTCCTAAGACCTGAAGCCAGGCGGTATCCTGTGTTGAGGAACAGCAGTCCTGCGTAACACTGATGAACGTGATCATCGCCCACAGGGATCCGATCATCGCTGTACCGGATGTAATGTGGATGATGTTTTTGGAGAATAGCAGAGCAATGGAGAAGGAGATGAGCGCTCCAAGACCGTACTGAAGGGCAATAAGGATCGGTGCTGCCAGTTTCTGTACACTGCCGGAACCCGTCCTGCATGTTTTTATTTTCCCGGGATCTGTCACAAATATTTTTCTGGCTTGTATAGGATAAGGATTTATTGAGATGGATTTTTCTCTGACCGCGATTTACGGGCCGGGCACCGGAAGCGTTTCCCGGTATCGTTAAGATACGGGAGCCCGGCAACCGGTCTGCGCTGTCATCCGGCCGTCATGGATCTATCCGGAAGACCCGGTTCCTCTCACTTTTTTGGTACAATGGTATGCTTGGCCATATCGACCTTGTAGGACATGGGCCGGTCGAGCAGGTCGAGCACGTTAATCTTCATGTCGATGAGATCCTGGAAATTAAATGCCTCGAACTGGTTTTTGCCATCCACCTCAAAGGAGACCATGATGTCGTTTCCCATCTTCTTGCTGGCTTTGATGTCGTGCATACAGTCCGATTGGAGCGGAAGGTAATGAACATTACGGCAGAGGCAAAGGCCGGATGGGATGGTGTGATACCCGTACCCTGCCAGAGGGGTGGGTGGAGTTCACGCAACGGGGATGTAGATCTCCGTCAGGATCTCTTCCGGGGGAACCTCCATCGGGTCGTTCGGGTAGACTTCCCGGATCGGGCCGGCAATGGTGAGACCCTGCTCCTTGATCCAGGCAAAGGCCTGCAGGTACGTTGGTTCGCAGGTCTCGTACGGGCCCTTGTGCACGGTATGAACCATCCGGCCCCCGGGCAGGGTGTACTTCCGGATATCCCCCGTGCCCTGGACCGGGCCGTTCACCGGCCAGGCGATCTCGACCCGGGCGGTTCTTTCTGCATTTGCCGCCTTTACTGCTTCGGGAGATTGTTCCTTGCAGATAAAGACGGGCGGCCCGGCAATCGGAATGTTGTGTTCCAGCATGTGGTTTAAGACTTTCATTAAGAGTTCCGGGATGAGGGCATAGGTGCCGGTCTTTTCTGTCCCGAGTACGTCCATGGGCGGTTCATCGATAAGGGAAATTGCAGGTTTTCCTGTCATACTCAAACGTGAAACTGAATTGGTATTAACGGCCGGGGTTGCAGGGGGTGAAAGTGTATGTCAGTTGGGGGCTGGAAAAATTTGGCGCTGGAAAACCGGTGAGTGCTGTGGGATGGTTGATGAGTCGTACTTCCTGAACAGGGCCGGCGACAGAAAAGATCCCGGCACCCGGAAACCGGCGGGCCAGATCCCTTTATGCCAGAATATGTACAAAATCTAGGGTCAGGTACCTGATCATGGATTTCGCAATTCTTACTCAGCTCAACGTCCTGTTGCAGCTCATGTGCGTTATCATCGTGGCCGCCTACCTCCTTTCGAGGAGCCGGATATTTCCGGAGATCCTTGCCGGCCATGCGACCCTGAACACGCAGATCATTCTCGTGGTGTTCTTTGGCGCCCTCTCCGTGTATGGTACGATCAGCGGCATTGACTTTCTCGGATCGGTCGTGAACGTCCGCGACCTCGGGCCCATGCTTGCCGGCCTGCTTGCCGGCCCATGGGTTGGCATCGGGGCGGGACTGATTGGGGCTGCCTACCGGCTCAGCATGGGCGGCATCACCGTCTATTCCTGCTCGGTCACCGCAGTCTTTGCCGGGCTCTTCGGGGGGCTCATCTGGCTGCACTGCAAGCGGAAGTTTGCCGGCTGGAAAATTGCCGTGCTCTTTGCCATCCTCATGGAAATCTTCCACATGGTGCTCACACTCCTCATTGCCCGCCCGTTCGATGCTGCTCTTGCGATTGTCGAGAGAGTGTACATCCCGATGATCCTTGCCAATGCCATCGGGATGTTTGTCTTTGCCTACATTGTCAAAAACTACCAGCACGAACAGCAGATCCTGGCTGAACGCGATGCCCTGATCCGGGAAAAAGAGCACGAACAAAAAAATGGGTAATCAATAGCCGGTGATTACGGCACCCCACTTTTTTCAGCAGTCATGTTTTTTTTTATTGGGTGACAATCATTACCCGCAGAAAAAGGCGGTTAAGAAAAATATTCCAAAAAGAAAAATTGCTCTGTAAACATTTTTTTGGGTTTTCAAATGGCGTCCTGTTCACCGTGTGTGATCCCATCTTTTGTTTTAATTTAGGGTAATGTACTATTCCAGCCCCTGAATTCAGGAAGGATTTACGGAGTGAAAAAAGTAAAAAAAACATGCCTAAATTTTAATGCAAAAAGGAAATTCGTTTTGGAGCGGAAAGACTGACGCTCCAGGGGCTTCGCCCCGCCGCTATGGCGCCCCGGTTGCGATAGTGCTGTAGTACCTGAATTGAAATTTTTGGTAATACCGAGGAATCGCATGCGCCCCCGCCCCAAATGGGGGCAGGGCTGGCGCAAAGGGGGGGCGGACTATTGTAAAAGATAGATGTTAGGGGCTGGATTGGCACTTTACCCGAATTTATTTTTCAACGCATGAGTACCGCTCATTCCATGCGATGCTCACGTGTGGAGGGGGGCGTCTTTTTTTGAGGGCGGAAAAACCGATCACTTTGGTTTATAATGGCCCCACTTATCAAGGGCGCCTTTGAGTTCCTTTGCTTTCTTTGCCTTCTCTTCGAGCGTGACGCCTTCCTGCCACGCCTCGATAGCCTGCATGGTTGCCCTGGCCCCGGCCCGGGTCCCTTTCGGGTGGCCGTGGATGCCGCCGCTGACAAGGAGGACCAGTTCGGTGCCGTAGATATCGAGCACCGGGGGAACAAGTCCCGGGTGGAGACCACCGGACGAGACGGGGAACGCGTTCCTGATCTTCCCCCAGTCCTGGTCGAGCAGCAGGGTGCCGACCGCTTTTGTCTTCTTCTCCCGGAGCACGTCTGCGATGACCGTTGATTCCTTCTTTGAACCGGTCAGTTTCCCGACCGCGGTTCCCGAGTGGATCTGCGAGACACCGACAAGACGCATCAGCTTTGCCAGGAACTGCATCGTAATCCCGTGTTTTGGGTTCCGGTCAAAGCTCGCGTGCATGGCCCGGTGGGCGTGGATGGCGAGGCCGAGATCGGAACAGTAGTCCCGCATGGTCATGACGCTCGAAGTTCCTGCCACGACTACATCGATCATCGCGTAGTTCCACCCGTACTCAGCGAGGAGGTCCGCCCGCTTTTTCATCGTTTCCGTGTCGGCCGTAATGTTCAGGAACGCGGATTTCGTCTCGCCGGTCTCTTTCTCGGCCTTGTCCCGCAGTTTCGACATCAGCTTCACCCGGTCATCGAAGCGGTTGAACGAGACGGACGTTAAGTTCTCGTCGTCCTTGACGAAATCAAAGCCCCCCATCCAGGTCTCGTACCCAATCTCGGCATGCTCCTTTGCGGTAAAACCGATCTTCGGCTTGGGCACGGCACCGGTCAGCGGGCGTTTTGCAACCTTCATCATCTTCCGAATCCCGTCATTCCCAAAGTGCGGACCCTTGAAATGTTTCAGGTATGCCTGGGGGAACGAGACATCGACAAGCCGGAGGTTTTTGAGCGCTTTCATCCCGAAGATGTTTCCCGCAATCCCGCTCATCAGCTGGACGGCGTTGCCCTCTTCCCAGAGTGCGACCGGGTAGGCGATCTTCACGAAGTTTCCATCTATTTCGAATGCGGTTGCCTGGAGCGCCTTCATCCGAGGGGGCATGGTAAAGAGCGTTGTCCAGGTACCGGTCGAGCTCTCCGATGCGATACGACCTACCGCCTCCTCGCGCCCGATCCCTGCAGCCGGTTCAAAATAAAACAGGACAACGAGATCGTCCCGTGCCGGAGTATAGTTCAGATCAACGAATTCATTGTACCAGTCAATTGCCATAGAAATCCCTGTACCTCTAAAGGACATGCCGGTTAAAAAAGATGCACAATGGGGTATTGCGGACCCCGGGGAGGACGCGAATGGTTAACAGGGCGGTTCACCGGATCCGTGCCCGGCCGGAATCCTGAAACCTGCAATGAATCCGTTCATGTGCAGACCGGCAAATTCCCCTGAACCCCGTCTCTGTCGTTATCCCGACAAAAGAGTGTGGCAGCACTGTATGCGGTTCTTTTTTTTGAATCGCACGGAAAAAAATGGGTATGATCAACTGATGGTCAGGCCCTGCATAACGGCAGTTTCCGGTACTTCGTATTCCCGGCCGGTTGATAAGACTCGGTATTTCCCGGTTGCTTTTACCCCGTACGGGTTTCCGGTTGTTGAATACGGGACAATGAATTCGCCGTTCGTGCTCTCCTGCCGGTACACGTAATTCCTGCCGGTATTTGTCACCAGGGGAACCTCGATGGTCCCGGTACCGCTGATATGCGCACCCTTTACGTATTCAAACACTTTTACGCTCTTATGGTTCAGGGTATTTGAATCCGGGGCATTATTCGGGGATTCATGGACCAGCCGGTAGTGGCGGAGTGCCGAAACATCCCCAATCGGATGGGTTGTGCTGGTACTCAGCACCGCTGCATGGTATCCCGCAGGAGCTTTGAGGTTGTACTCTTTCACCCGGATCAGGGCATCCGTGATATTCATGGTCTGGGCATTCATGATCACCGGCACGGATGTCCCGGTGATGACCGGGTCTGCCAGTTCAACGTAAAACGAGGTGTTTCCCGCAGGGGTCATCGACCCGTCAAAGTTGTGAAGCCGTGAAACCATCGACTGGTAATACAGCGGTTTGTTGAGGATTGCAAGGGTTGCCGTGTTGGAGAGGCGGTTCTGATCGGGCACCAGCACATCAATCATATAGGGATCCAGGCCCGCCGTTGAGTTGTACCAGGTTGCCATGGGTCCGAATTTACTCCAGTCCATCATGTAATCCGTGACAACATACCGTGTCCCGTCAGCGTCCAGGATTGCGTTTGCCACTCCCTCATCGGTTGCAACAAAAAAGGCAGCAGCCCCGTTTGGTCCTGCAACACCCTGCTGGAACGGGTTTGCGTTGGGAATGCGCTTGGCGATATAGGTGATCATGTGCCCGTAATCCCACCACGACATGACCCCGTACGCTGTTTCCGGGTACGTGAACGTGTCTTTGTCGTACACTGCCAGGTAATCAACGCCGGGATCCGGGGTATTTTGCCCCATCCATTCCAGGGATTCTTTCCAGTCCGGACTCAGCGCGATTCCTCTGCTCGAAGAGAGCAGGTAACTGTACGATGCTGAATTGAAGACAAACAGGATCGCAATCGCGACCGTGAGGAACACAGGGAGGAGCACCAGATAATCCGGGGATTTTACGCGGGCTGCTTTTTTTGCAGGTTTTTTGGATGATTTGCCGGGTTTCCGGATGGTGGGTTCCGGAAGATCTGGTTCTGCCGCCGGTTTTGCAGAGTCAGATCCCTTTAAAAATCCGCAGACTTCCTTTTCGCTGCGACTGATGACAAAACTCACGCAGACTGCTGCAAGAAGAGCGATGTTGATCCCGAGATAATATTCGTACCGCACGTGCTGCCAGGTGGAGTAGAACATCACGACAGACCAGACAAGGGCAAACACCTGGTGCGGATGCTCGTTACGGACATTCTGGTAGAGCATGACAAGCACCCCGCCGGCAAAGAGCAGGAGGCCGTAGTTGAAAGCCATCCAGGCAGATCCGACCGACCAGCCCATGGCTTCCAGAACCGTATTCGTGACCGCCTGCTGGCCGAAGAATGCGCTGAGATTGCTCATCAGGATGTTAAAAATGTCCGGTGTCGCAAGGGCAATGACCAGAACGATCGCAACGGCGATCCCAAGAATCGACCCAAGGTACAATGCGGGATTTTTTCCTTTCAGGTACTGTGCCAGGAAATACAGCACGAGTGTTCCGGCAATCAGGCCGGCATACACAAGGATGTGCCCCAGGGAATAGGTGGAAAGGCCGAGGCTCGCGGAACTGAAGCCAAAGAGGAAAAGCCCGATTGCCGCGGTTGCAAAGACAACGGTATTGATGAGCACGAGATAGCCGCTCGAACGGTTGCGGCAGACATCGACAACTGCCTGGATCACCGTGAAGATCCCGACGATCAGGGCAAAGAGGATCATTGTCGGCATGACGAACAGGCCGGCAAGGTAGGCGATGCCCGCCAGGAACGCGAGCACGATCGTCCGTTTGTAGCTGGCGATCTGGTGTAAGTCAATGGTATTGTCCTTGTCCGAGAGAATGGCGTACGAATACAAGAGGCAGAATAGTGTTGAGAAGAGAACTTCGGCTATGTGATGGTCGAGATACCCGTAAAAAGATCGGTAAAAAAACTGGCCTGAAACGATTGCGGTAAACCCGGCGGCAAGAAGACCCGTCTTCCAGTCCCCGAAACATTTGCCGGTAAAATACATGACAACGATCGTTGCGGCGGCCATCAGCGGGGGCACAAGCAGGGCCGTGCTGATGATCTCGGGCCGTGTTGCTGCCCCGGTGATGAGACAGCAGACAGAGAGGATCAGGGGAAAGAGGGGGCCCCAGTAATTGACCGTCCCGGTGGGGTACAGGGTCATGGCATCAAACCAGCCGTACTGGGGGAAATGTGCAAGCATCTGTTCCGTCTGGCGGAGGTTGTAGAACGGGTCATCCATTGCTACAAAGTTGATGACATCCATATTCCCCATGGTCAGCATGGGGAGGAGGCGGATCCAGAGGGCGAATATCACAAAAGCGGCAAGAATGCCGGCAATGATATACGACTGATATTTTTGAAGAGCGGAAAAATCCATGAACGATCACTTTGCGTTATCTATGGTACTCTGCACAGGATGTTAATAATTTTTAAAACGGATAGTAAGCAGTACACTTTTTTGTTTTTCTTTTCCGGACATCGCGAACATCCCGTTACGATCCAACAACAGGATCGCATAACCTATGCTGGTTGAGAAATATATCCGGTATATGCATTCCCCACGGATCCCGGTGGTGCTCGTTCACGGGTGGAACAGCCATCCCGGGATCTGGAACCGGCTCTGCCGCAGGCTTGATTCAGCTGAAATTCCCTATAGTAAATTCGATCATTCCGGGATGCAGGACTCGTCTTTGGAAGAGATCGCTGAGGCACTGGGAGATTACATCCGGCATACCCGGAGCACAACCAATTACCCGGGGCCGGTTGATATTGTCTGTCATTCGGTGGGAACCTGTATTGCCCGGTATTACCTGGAAGCCGGGAGCGGGGCCGACCGGCAGGAGAACGTACGCCATCTCATCGGCATCGGCTCTCCCAACAACGGATCGGCTCTTGCCGAGCTCTTCTTTAACCCGGAACATGGGCCGAGGATCATCGAACGGTTAAACGGGGTGTTCGTTCCGCAGGGTTTCGATCCGCAGACCGATCTCCTGGTCCAGGGGGTCCGGCCTGCGAGCCGGACCATGCAGGAGCTCCGCTCTGCCGGGATCCGGAACGACATCACCTACCATATGATCGTGACGGCCAACCCGTACAGTATTCCTGCCTTTTTCCCCCTCTTTGACGGGAAAACCTGGGAATCGTCAGAGGATGGAACGTATTTTATGACAAAAAACGGCGATGGGATTGTTTCCCACAGGGAATCCGCCCTCCCGGGTGTGACGCTGGATATCCTCCCTGCCGAAAAGGATGATACTATGGATCTGATCCCGGTTGATCACTACTGTCACATCAACCTGCTCAAGAACCCGCGGGTTATTGAACGGATCCTGGAGTACCTGACCGGGTAATTGCCGGACGGTCCGGTGGTAATGCGGGGGAGTTTCGGTTTTTTTATCCCTGAGCCGCCCGGGGGCGGTGGTCGTTTTGCCTTGGGCCAGGTGGAGCCTCCGGACAACAATCCCGAAGTTCCCTCCAGAAAAAAACACGTTCTCTTTTCCAAATGGATCACCTTTTTACGGGAGGATCCGGATTCCGGTCAACCCGGACACCCTGCGCATGAGGCGGTTATGAGAACGGACAGGAACCGGTGAGTGGAAGATCTGCTGAAAAAAAGAGAGGGTTAAGGGAAAAGATGATTACTTTTTGGAGATGGCTCCCATGAGCTGCCCGATGATCTGCTCGGAGTGGTTCTTCATGCCGAACCAGAAGGTGATGGCGATTGCTGCAGCAAGGCCGATACCAATACCCCATGCAATGGGCGTGACGAAGGTGTAGATGATCGTCAGGTCAATCATGAGCTGCGAGAGTGCAAGGATAACGATCACGAAGTACAGGAAAACGCGCAGGACCAGCATTACCGGAGTAATGAGTTCAATGTTCTGGGTTTCGTGGTACTTGGCAAAGAGATCGATGAAATAGTCAATGAGGATGAAACCTACGACAAGGATGATGACAAATCCTACAATGTGCGGGATATAGCCGACAACGGCGGTCATCAGGAGGCTCATGTAGTCAAGGTTGAGGAAATCCACCGCAGCGAGGATAGCGATAAGGTAAACACAGACCCTTGTTGCCACATCCCCGAGGTACCCGAGAGTGACGCCGGATTTGGTTATCTTTTCGGCAAATTCAGTCTTGTTCACCATGGCATTCTGAACGATCTTGTCGATAACAAAGCGGACTGCTTTTCCAAGCAGGCGGCCGATTATCCAGCCAACCAGCAGGATAATAATTGCACCGATAATTCCGGGCAGGGACGTAGCAAGTACGTCAACCCATTTGTTTTGCGTAACAACAGTAACTGTATCCATAACTCAAACTTCCTACAATCTGGAATTTGCTTCCATATCATAATAGATAATTGCAATAGATATATTTTTCTTTCATCAAGTATACATATTGATAGTAGAAAACAATTATAAATTTTTCATGACACATAAGTAATAATTGAAATGATCTCATGATGCAGGACTACCAGCACGAGCTCAGCCAGATAAAAGAGCTCCTGAAAAAAAGACCGGAAGGCATGAGTGTAACGGATCTCTCCAAGGCTCTTGGAAAGAACAAAAACACTGTTGGCAGGTATCTTGATATCCTGCTCATCTCCGGGCAGGTCGATATGAGAACGTACGGGATGGCAAAAGTCTTCTCCCTCTCCCAGCGCGTCCCCCTCTCCGCCCTGATCAGTTACTCCAATGAGCTCATCATGGTCCTGGACGCTGACTCGCGCATCATCCAGATCAATGAGAACTTTCTCAAACTGCTTCACCTGACCCGGGACGCAACGGTGGGGCAGAATCTCGCATATCTCTCCCCCCCGGACGTGGATATGCACGAGCTGCTGGAAACCCTCTCGGAGGATTCCCTTGGAAAAGAGCACATGCTCACGTTCCACGTGAGGGACATGGGGGAGCGAATCTTCAAACAAAAATCAATTCCTGCAGTGTTTGAGGATGGCGGGAAAGGCCGGACCATCATTCTCGAAGATGTTACCGAACACATCCTTGCCGAGCGCCAGATCCGGGAGAGCGAGGAACGGTTCCGGATGATGGCGGATAATATCCAGGACGGACTCATCATCATGGAGAATGATAAAACTGTGTACGCCAACCATCGCATTGCCGAAATTAGTGGTTACACATTTGAGGAATCATTCGCTCTTGAGCCCCTGGCAATTGTCGCTCCGGAATGCCACGACATAATAAACCGGCAGATCAAGGAACTTGAAAGCAATCCCGAAAAACCGGGTGAGATCCAGGTCTGGATTGTCAGGAAGGATGGTGAGCGGAGATTTGTATCCGCACGCATCAGCAGTGTCCGGTACCAGAATACCAATTATAATTTCGTCATCTTTACCGATATGACTGCGTCAAAACAGCAGGAACTTCTTTTGCGGGAGAGCGAACAGCGGTTCCGGATGATGGCGGAAAATATCCAGGACGGCCTCATCATTGTGGAAAACGAGAGTTTTGTCTACGCCAATCGCAGGGTTTCTGAGATCAGCGGTTATTCCACGGAAGATCTCATCCATATGCATTCCTCGGATCTTCTTTCCGCTGAAGACCATGAGCACCTGGAAAAAATGATTCTCAACGCAGGTCCCGATGCGAAAAAAAGTGGGGAACTTACCTTCTGGATCAACCGGAAAGACGGGACGCGGCGATGCATATTGGGACGTATCACGTCTGCTACGCAGGGAAAAACCATTAGCACCTACGTCACGATGACCGATATAACGGAATCCGCAGAGCGTGAACGCACCCTCCGGGATCGCATCACCTCGCTCCAGCAGCTGATTTCCTGATCCTGCCGGTCCGCCCGATAATCTCTCACCCCCTTTTTTTATACGCCTTTTTGAAATCTTCCGGTACCGATTTTCTGATCAGGCGCGGGCGTTGTCGCGAATCTTTTCAAAAAATATCCGGTGGGAAATTGTGGGGGCCAAACCATGGTAGTGCCCCATTTATTATATGATTGTATAATCTATAAACAAAATGTTTATTATACATTACTTCCAACAAAATGAGTGCAACAAGCCCAAGGAGCACCTCCCGATGAGCCCGCAGAGCAAGAATGAAAATGTGCACACACGACCATCCGCATTCCTGCACCGGAAAGGGCGCCATAATCTGCTCTTTTACCTTTGCCTCCTTCTCATTGCCGGTATCTTTATCATCGCTGCTCCGGCACAGGCTGCCGGAGGTGACATCTCCCTCCAGCTGGATCAATCCAGCCGTTTTGCACCGGACGGGATGGTCTGTCAGGAACATTTCCACCCGGCAGAAGACCATGATGCCGGAACGGGAAATATCGGGGTTAGCAAAAATCCCGGGGCAGTCCTATGATCTCGGCGCTGGTTGTGGATTCCGATCCGGCCATGAGTGCATTTATTACCGGCATCTGTGAGAACACCGGTTCCTTCAAAGTCCACACCGCGGAATCCGGCGAGGCCGCCATGGTCTGGCTCTTTACCAACGATGTGGACGTCATCGTATCCGATTACCGGATGCCGGAGATGACCGGCATCGAACTGCTGCGTTCTTTGCGGAACCAGAACATCCGGATCCCGTTTATCCTTTTTACCGAGGATGATTCCGGGTTTTTGAAAAACGAGGCGTATAAGAGCGATGCATACGGGTTTATCATACGACGGGGAACAGAAAAAAAGCCGTTCCTGGATCTCATGCGACTGATGTACTGGGCCGGAGGGTATCACGATGCAGATGAGTGATCGGTCACATTGCCCTTCCAGAAAAACCCATCCCGCCTCTTCCCAAAACGGGAATGCCCGGATGCGGGGACCAGAACTGATCGTAACGGGACAATGGAGATCCCACCATCATTTCAATTTCGGCAGATCGTAAAAAAGCCAATCTTTGTATGAATGCCCGACAGATAGTGTGATTGTTATGTTTCCCGCTGGAATGTCGCGGATCGAGCGGCTGCTTCTGGTTACTGCCCTTGTTCTTTTCATCCTCCTTGCCGTGAAGATGACGATGTTCATTGTCACGATCATCCTGACCTCGGTCTTCCTCACCATGCTTGCATACCCGGGCGTGAACTGGCTTAAGAAGAAGGGACTCTCCGATCTCCCGGCGGTCTCGATCATCACGGTCGTGGCCTGCCTGATCATCCTCGCCTTTATCCTGCTGACCCTGTTGTCGTTCAATACCCTGGTTGCGGATATCCCGCTCTACCAGCAGGAGCTCAACCTGCGGCTTGCGGACATCACCGCTCTCCTCCAGTCCGTGGGAATCACGAGCGACAAGCTTTCGTTACCGCCACTGGACATCGGCAGCATCATCTCACTGGGGATATCTTCGGTTATGGGCCTCAGTGAAGCCATCATCTTCCTTTTCTTTGTCGCCGTGACAACGTTTTTCATGCTCCTCGAGGTTCCGGACCTGAGCGCCCGGTTCAGGCAGCTTGGGGGAAACAACCCAGAGACCATCCGGCAGGTCTCCCGCATGGCCGGGTATGTCATGGATTTCATTGTCGTGAGAACAGAAACCAATTTTATCCACGGGGTGCTTTTCGGAGGGTTCCTCAGTATCATGGGCGTGCATGCCGCAATCCTCTGGGGAATTTTAGTATTCCTCCTGGGCTACATTCCCTATATCGGACTCATCATCGCATCTGTGCCGGCGATCTTTTTTGCCTGGCTCCAGTTCGGGGTCTGGGGAGCGGTGGCCGTCATTGCCGCAGTCTGCGTGCTGAACCTGATTGTTGAAAACCCGGTCTATTCCTACCTTGCTGCACGGAAATTTGAGATCCCGGCCCTCGTCGTCATCATCTCCGTGATCTTCTGGGGATGGCTGTTCGGCCTTGTCGGCATGCTCTTTGCCATCCCCATCACGCTGATGGTCTTTTTGGGATTCCAGCTCTTTGAGGAATCCCGCTGGATCAACCGGGTGCTGGGTGTCAGCCACCTGTTCGAAGAGGAGAGTTCTCCCCAAAAAGAACCGGATGCCTGAGTCCTGACAACGGATGGATTTACGCGGATCCCATCACGGGATCACTTTCTTTTTCCGGAGCAGGCGGTTGTAGGCGATTGCGAACCGGTGCGCCTCATTGCGGATCTCCTGGAGGAAATGGAGGGCCATCCCCTTCTGGTCCAGCCGGAGCGGGAGCATCTCGCCAGGGATATAGATGTCCTCCTCTTTCTTTGCAATCGCTATAACCGGCACATCCACGCCCAGGTCCTCAAGGGCAGCCGATGCTGCCGAGAGCTGCCCTTTCCCGCCATCGATGAGGATCAGGTCAGGCAGATCGGCATCCTCCTCGATGAGCCTGCGGTACCGCCGGGTCACGACTTCAGCAATCGAGGCAAAGTCATCAACACCCTCAACGGTCTTGATCTTGAACCGCCGGTAATTCTTCTTGTCCGGCACCCCGCTTCGGAACTGGACCATCGAGCCCACCATCGCTGTACCGGAGATATGGGAGATATCGAAACACTCGATCACCTCCGGCAGGCCTTCAAGGCCGAGATTTGACTGGAGATCGTTCATCTTGAGATCGTTTTTCAAAAACGCAAGCTCGATGTTCTTCTCAACTAAGGAGAGGAGCTTCTTCTTCTCGCCAATCTTCGGGACCGTGATCGTTACCGCATGGCCCTTTCGCTCCGCCAGGTAATCGGCTAACGCCCCGTCTATCTCGTGGGCCAGGATCAGTTCGGCAGGAGGCATGCGCTCGGTGTAATACTGGACAAGGAACTCCTCGAAGAAATCCTCGCGGAGGTCAAAGGAATATTCCTGTTTGCCGGCAAGGCGGCCTTTCTCTACCGGGAAGACCATGAGGTAGACCGTGGGACCGGCAACCGTGTACGCAATCACGTCCTGGTCGGTCTCGCGGACCTGTTCCACGTGCTGGCGCTCGGCAAGATGTTCTATTGCAGCAATCTGGTTGCGGATGGCAAGGGCTTTTTCGTACTCCTGCTGGGAGGACTGTGCAACCATCTCTGACCGGAGGGTTGCGATAAGTTCGCTGCTTTTTCCCTTGAGGAGGCTCCTGGCCCGGTCAACGCTTTCCCGGTAATCTTCCTCGCCGACAGCCCCGATGCAGGGAGCGCTGCAGGAGTGCATGTGGTGCCGGAGACAGGCACGTTTCGGCAGCTTCCGGCACGAGCGGAGCAGGAAGATCCGCTTTATTACTTTGAGAACCGCATCGCGCTCGGCCGCGGATACGAACGGGCCGAAATAGGTTCCCTCCTCCCGGTTCTTCTGCCGTGCAATGCCAATGCGGGGATAGGGTTCCTTTGTTATCTCGATGTAGGCATAGCGTTTGGCATCCTTGAGATCGATATTGTATTTCGGCTGGTATTTCTTGATGAGATTGTTCTCGAGGAGGAACGCTTCCGTCTCGGTGTTGGTCACCAGCACGCTGACCGAGACTATCGACTCCACGAGCTTCCGGGTCTTGGGGTCGTGATCCTTCTTCTGGAAATAACTGCCAACTCTTTTTTTGAGGTTCTTGGCCTTTCCTACGTAGATGATCGTGCCTTCACGGTCAAGGAACTGGTAACACCCGGGGCTCGCCGGGAGGGTGGCCGTGTCAAACATTGCTGTAGTAGGGTCTCGCGTGCCAGCTATTAAGGGATAGGCATTGATCAATACCCCCGCAGGAAAGCACCTGTGACGGATGCGGGCATGGGCAGCGGACCGGTCAGGATCTCAGGGGGCCGTATGCGGGAGCGCAGGCAGAGCGTAGTGCGAAACGGGCAGCAGGATGCCGGCAGATTAAATATTACGGGATGTCCGGGCCGCCCCGGGTGTATCCCGCTGAATCCAGGACCGCGAGCCAGTCAAAATCGCAGAAGCTTTGGGGAGTCAGGGCAAAATAACCCGGGTTCTTCTTGCTTCCCGGACGGACCCGCAGAGCCGCGATCTCTGATGCCGGGAGCCCCCTGCCACGATAGGTAGGGATGAACCGGGCCGGCCCCGGCACGGCAGTCAGCAGGGCTTCTAGTGTGCCGTCCCCGGGTTCCTCGGTACCGTCCCCTTCGCAGACGCCAACTGCAGACCCGATGACTGCATACCCCGGACCGATGATCTCCTGGAGATGCGCTCCTGCAGGCCACCACGTGAGTGCATGCTTCCCGAGCTGCCACCGGGCCGGTCCGCGCTGCAGGTGGCTGTTGTGGGCAAAGGCAAAGACCTTCCCCCGGCCCCGTTCGCACGAGACCGCATACGCGAGATTGTCCGCCATCATAGCATCGCGCCAGCCAAGGCCGTTCATGATCCGTTCCCCCGGTGCCACCTTCTTTGCGAGCAGGGCATGGTAGTCCAGGAGCTGCCGGGCCACCGAGGCATACTGGACCGCTTCATGGTAGCAGTAATCGCCGGTCTTTGCCACCAGCTCCGGGCGGCGGGTGGTAAGTTCCATGATGAGATCCTCGGTCTCGATCCTCAGTGCGCTGGCAGCCGGCGAGCATCCGATCGATTGCTCCGGGTCCATCATCGCAGCAGGGTTCTCCCACGCAGAATCGTCTCCAAGGAGGGCGTTGATGCGGTCAGATCGATCGGTATCCTCAGTTTCGTCAACCGAAGCGAGATACTCAAGAACGAACTGCAGGAGCTGCCGGGGGCTGTCGCTTGTGGTCATCTCGGTCGGGCTGTCGAAGCCGTAGAACCGGACTTTTGTGGTGTGGGATGGGTCGGTATTGTACTGCCGGATCCATTCTGCGAGTTCCCGGTTCGCATCGAGCCTTCCGAAATTATGGCTGAACCCGGTCTCCCGTATATCATCATACGATGCCGGGCCGCGACCGAGGACATACTCGTTCACCGCATGCGCCCGGGGAAAACTGCTCTCGATGGCAATGGCGCTGTAGCCGTGCTTTTGTACAAGCTGCTGGAAGAGCCGGTTCCGGAGCAGGAGGATCTCTTCGCCGCCATGGAGTGCCTCGCCGAAACCGAGCAGCTCGACTGCGGGGCTGAGGGAGCCTATGAGCCTTTTGACGGTGATGTTGAAGATGCCGGGGGAATCTAAAGAGAATCGTATCGATTCGTTGAGGACCCAGTCCTCGAGGGTTGCATATTCCGGGCCGTAACTTTCCGGGAAAAAATCAAAGTCATTCATTTCTTAAAAGCCCCTCGGGGAGATCGGATCTGTCCTTGCCGGTGTTAATTCTGCTCTTTATTTGTTTAAGCCTGAGGATTCCTGTTTGCCGGGCGCTCTATCCCCGCAGCCTCGTTTACGGGGAGTGCCACCATACCCGGGGGGCCTCCCCGCAACAGTGCAAAACAACGGGTATTTTCTGAAACAATGCTGACCCGCCGTGCCTCAACACGGCCATGACGCGGGAACCCACCGAATTCCGATCATATCTCCGGTCAAAATCCCGACAGCCCGTTCAATACCGGTTCACTAAAAAATTCAAAAAAAGGAATTCTTTTACTTCGCGTTCAGGATGGGCTTCAAAAACTGCCCGGTATAACTTCCCGCAACCGCCGCCACCTGTTCGGGGGTCCCGGTTGCCACGATCTCGCCGCCGCCGTCCCCTCCCTCCGGGCCGATATCGATGAGATGGTCGGCCGACTTGACAACATCGAGGTTGTGTTCGATAACGATCACGGTATTGCCCTTCTCCACGAGATCGTCGAGCACCTTGATGAGCTTCTTGGTGTCATCGAAGTGGAGACCGGTTGTCGGCTCGTCCAGGAGGTACAGGGTCCTGCCGGTGGCACGCTTGGCAAGCTCGCGGGTGAGCTTGATCCGCTGCGCCTCGCCACCCGAGAGGGTTGTCGAGCTCTGGCCGAGCTTGATGTAATCGAGCCCTACCCGGGACAGGGTCTCCAGCTTGGACTGGATCGAGGGAATGTGCTCGAAGTGCTTCATCGCCTCTTCAACGCTCATGTCGAGAACGTCGGCGATCGACTTCCCCTTGTACAGGACTTCCAGGGTCTCGCGGTTGTACCGCTTCCCCTTGCACTCCTCGCACTCGATGTAGACATCGGGGAGGAAGTTCATCTCGATCTTGATGAGACCGTCGCCTTCGCAGGCCTCGCACCGGCCGCCCCGGATATTGAAGGAGAACCGGCCCGGCGCAAAGCCCCGCATCTTCGCCTCCTTTGTCCCGGCAAAGACCGTGCGGATCTCGTCGAAGACTTTCGTGTAGGTTGCGGGGTTGGACCGGGGGGTCTTTCCAATCGGGGACTGGTCGATGACGATCACCTTGTCGATCTCGGCATCGAAGACGATCGCGTCGTGCTTGCCGGCCTGCTCCTTTGACTTGTTGATGATCTGCATCATGCCCTTGTAGAGCGTCTCGTACACGAGGGTTGACTTCCCGCTGCCCGAGACCCCGGTAACGACCGTGAGGAGACCGATGGGGAACTTCGCGGTGATGCCCCTGAGGTTGTTCTCCTGGCACTTCTTCACCGTGATGTACTTCTTTGGGACCCTCCTTGTTTTCGGCACATCGATCATCTTTGCCCCGGAGAGGTACTGGCCGGTCAAGGACTTCTTGTTCTTCTCGATCTGCTTGGGGTTGCCTTCCGCGACAACGGCGCCTCCGTGGAGCCCGGCACCGGGGCCCATGTCGATCACGTGCTCTGCGGACCGGATCATGTCTTCGTCGTGCTCCACCACGAGCACCGTGTTCCCGAGGTCGCGGAGTGTCCGGAGGGTCTCGATCAGTTTCCGGTTGTCGCGCTGGTGGAGCCCGATGGAGGGCTCGTCGAGAACATAGAGCACGCCCATCAGGTTGGATCCGATCTGGGTTGCGAGCCGGATCCTTTGGGCTTCTCCTCCGGAGAGCGTCCCGGCGTTCCGGGAGAGCGTGAGGTACCCGAGGCCGACTTTTTCCAGGAAATCGATCCGGCTTTTGATCTCCTTCGTGATCAGGTTGGCAATCTCCGCTTCCTTTTTGGTCAGCCGGACGTTCTTGAAGAACGCGATACCTTCCGAAATCGACATGTCCGTGACATCGATGATCGATTTCCCGTCGATCCGGACCGCGAGCACCTTGTCCTTGAGCCGTTTTCCCCCGCAGGCCGGGCAGGGGGAGACCCGCATGTAGCCTTCGAGCTCGCGCTTACGCCAGTCTGACTGGGTCTGGGCATAGAGCCGGGCGGTCTGGGGGAGGAGACCTTCCCATTCGCCCGTGTGCGACCATTCGGCGTCGCCGTTCTTCATGCTCATCGAGAACTTCATCCGCTTCGAGGAGCCGTACATCAGGGCGTTGTACTGCTCTTCGGTGAGGTCCTTGATAGGCGTCATGGCCGAGAAGCCGTAGTTCTTTGCGACCGTTGCAAGGTACTGGCCCCGGAACCCGTCCATCGGGTTGCGGTACGGGGCGATGGCACCGTCTGCGATACACCGCTCCTTGTCCGGGATGATTAAGTCGGGGTCGAACTCCATCTTGACCCCGAGACCGTGGCACTCCTCGCAGGCGCCGAACGGGCTGTTGAACGAGAACATCCGGGGCTGGAGTTCCTCGAATGCCATCCCGCAGACCGGGCAGGCCATGAGGGACGAGTAGGTGGTCTCCTTCTCATCCTCGCCCGCAACGAGCACGAGCCCCTCGGACTTCTTTAAGCAGTTCTCCACCGCCTCGGCAAGCCGGGTCCGGTCGGAGGATTCGAGCCGGTCGATCACGATCTCGATGTCCTGCTTTTTGTACCGGTCGAGGCTGATCTCCTCGTCGGTCCGGATGATCTTCCCGTTGACCCGGACCCTTGCGTAGCCTTCCCTGTTGAGATCTTTCAAGAGCTGCTGGTACGTGCCCTTCTTCTGCCGGACTATCGGGGCGAGAATGGTGACCTGGCCTTTGTGCTCGGAAGCGATCTGGTCGGCAATCTTATCCGGGCTCTGGGCCGCGATGGGGATGTTGTGCTCGGGACAGAACGGCGTCCCGATGCGGGCATAGAGGAGCCGGAGGTAATCGTAGATCTCGGTGACGGTCCCGACGGTGGACCGGGGATTTTTCGAGGTGGTCTTCTGCTCGATGGAGATCGCAGGCGAGAGCCCCTCGATGGAGTCCACGTCGGGCTTGTGCATCATGCCGAGGAACTGCCGGGCGTACGAGGAGAGGGACTCGACGTACCGGCGCTGGCCTTCCGCATAGAGGGTATCGAATGCGAGCGTTGATTTCCCGGAGCCGGAGACTCCCGTTATGACGACCAACTTGTCCCGGGGGATCGTGACGCTGACATTTTTGAGGTTGTGCTGGCGTGCACCTTTGATGATGATATCTTTCATTGTAGGTGCTCAGACTGTTAAGCTCCGGTAGTTAAAGGAGTGAGGTTTGGGGCATGAAAGTGAAAATTGAATTCAGGGTTAGAAATGCGTTTTTATCGAGTTCATGCGTTGGAATCCAATCCTTCGCATCCGATTTGCACGCTGAATAAAAAAAGAGGGTGAGATTTACAATTTCAGCATGCCTTTTTCTTTGAGATAATACCCAGGACCGGATACGCTAAACGAAGCGGTCAATATCTGCTCAAGCGACTTTTGAATTGGTTTGCCCGTATCCAACGCTTTTGCAAGATCCCATAGTCCTTCTTCAATCTTCTTGAAGGTTGCATCATCCAGAGGAACTGTTGTTTCACCAGATTTAATCCGCTTGAATCGATCAAACAGGGTTTGATAACTTGCATTCAGAATGAGGTCTGCGAGTAAAATCTCACTTGAAAATGCATACCGATATGATCGACTTGTAATCCCATAGCCCGCTGAAAAGTAATATATTTTTTTCTCTGGATTTTTTTCTTTCTCCATCAGTCCTGCGATATTTCGCAGTTCCGTGACCAGCTCTTTTTTGAAGAAATCTTCATGCGTTGCCATTACTACACCTCACAATCATTTAATTTTCTGGCATCATCGGAGTTCCATAAGTTTGATACATATTGGGGGCTCGCGGTTCCATCCAATGTCATTCCATCTAGTGGAATTCGAGGATAACCTCTCTGTACTTTCCAGCCGGTTTCACTTACTGGTTCGGGCCCTATTGATGACGTAGGCCGTGGCATATGGCTTTCGAGATAGTCATGAATCTCATATAACGTTTCATCTCCCAGGACAGATTCAATGGCCACGATGTTTAATCGTTTTGCGACTTCAACCCATGGTGAAGCCACATTCAGGGAATAAAATGTGACTGAACCTACCCGACGTGTTTTCAGGATTTTGTTATTTACGAATTTTTTGATAATTCTCGTTGCGGTAACCCTTGAAACGCCAACCTCTTCTGACAATTCTGTTACGTTGAATTCGATGTCCTGCAAAGGTAATAGAAACTCCAGTAATCTCATTTCACTGGTGTTCCCAAACACTCCCTCAAATGGTTGCTGCATATGACTCACACCATACACCGTGAATTAGACTGGGGCATCACTCCCGATCTCTACCCTGATGTTATTATTATTATTATTATTATTAAAGATATGTAAAGTAAATTGAACACACGTGTAAATATTATTTAATATGTCGGATCTTACCCAACGATGTGTTAAACCCATGCGCAGATAGTACCAGCGTGGCCTGATTCATATCAGAGATGTAAAACTTGATATCTTTCTTTCTTATCTGGGTAATATAACCCTCATTTAACAGGGTCTTAATCGCATCATCGAATTCTTTAGTAAATCGCTTTTTTGCATATATCTTTTTAATTAATTCTGAGTTTTTCCCTCGGTCCTTTGCCAGAGATCGACCTTGGTACAGCATATCCAAGATGAAAAGTTCTTCATCAGATAACTGGCAGCACACAGTAACATAATATTATTTTACGTTAATTATAGTGTTTTGGGTTTTATGAATTCCCCCCCGTAACCGGGGGCGAGCGGGTCACATCGGGCTTGTGCATCACGGCCTGAGGAACTGCCGGGCGTACGAGGAGAGGGACTCAGGCGTACCGGCGTCGGCCTTCCGCGTAAAGGGTATCGAATGCGAGCGTTGATTTCCCGGAGCCGTTCGAGGCTCCGCTGATCGTCGCGGGTTTGTCGCGGGGATCGTGACGCTGACATTTTTGAGATTGTGCTGGCGTGCACCTTTGATATTGATATCTTTCATTGTGCGTGCGGTACTGATTAGTGCTGGGTATTAAAGACATTTGATCTATTCAAGGTATTTACCAAGTGTATTTCGAATGAAAAGTTTGCCGAATTCGGACAATGAATTAGTTGGACTGAGAAAGCCTATTTTTTTCATTTCTTCCAAAAAATCAGAGTTTAACACCTGAATATTTTTGTAGGCCAGTTTAATCGCATAACCAGGGTCCATTTTTCGGTCGATTTTCAGATCTCTAAAGCCAGAATTGAGTAAGTAAGACTCTAATGGGGTAAGGTGCACGCATAATCCCCAGTCATTCAACCATTTTTTTACTGAATTACCAACTGAAATATTACAATTCTTAATCGTGAATTCTCGGTATAATTTTCCGACTAAATCCGATGGAAGTGTTTCCAAATTTTCTTCTTTCAACAAACAAATTGGTTTATCTAATCCTAATAGATAACCTACCTCCAAAGATACATTTGGGTTAAAGGATTCTTGAGAAATTATTTCAAAAACTGCGATTCCAAAACCACATCCATGCAAATAAGTTAAAATATTGAAATAGGTGTCTGAGTGATATGCCTTATCATCAGCACGAAGACCTTTTAGCCCGGATTCTGCCAAGCTTTTTCGGAGCGCCGATAAAATATTTGTGTGGTCTTGGGTATTACCAAATTGCATCATAATAAACGCAACTTTTTTGGGATCGGGGTGATCAAGTTTGAATTTTTTTAGGCTCTCTTGAATTTCATGTGGAATATGAACTTTAGAGATATTTTGTATCGAATGTTCCTCGACTGAAATGGCATTTTTTTCTTTTCCCGGTACTAGGCTTGGAGGCTTCGTTTGCAATATTGATGGTAAATCATAACCGGCATTTTCAAAATCTATGTATAGCCATTCCTCATCGCATTCTAAATCAAGCAAATCAAAACCAATATCCTTAATTAATTCAATATTAATCGGAATGGAACTAAATTTAGAATAATACTTCAAAAAAGCTGCAACAATTTTCCCAAATTTTCCTTCTTTGTCAATATAGATTTGAGTTAAGAACCCTCCAAATATCTCATCGGTCCATGAGAGCGGAAAATTATTTGAATCGTAATCTTGGTGATCTTCATGTTCAAACACATCATTGAATGAGCGTATCCATAAATCCTCGATATCATTTTCGAGACAAAAAATTTTGAATGGTCTTGATTGTAAAAAACCGTCGACATCTAAACTTAGTAAATGTGCATATATTCTTTTTAGATATCCAGGGATTTTGATATTTTTTTTCATTTTTTAAAACTCTCTGCATTTCAGTATCATATAATTTTTGAGAGAATCTAATATCTATATTGGCTAACTGATGTGAAGCCTTAAGGGTTCCCGGGATACACCTCACACCAGGAACCGGCGTTGCTCAATGTCTACGGTTACCTGCACTTGACGACGGGTCCGGTACCAACCCGGTCCCGGGTCCGCCCACTGCGTCTGATATGAGAGCAAATGCACCAGACTCCGTAAAACCAGGCCTCCCGAGTCAGCAGATTTGTGAAATTCGGAAACGTTCTTCGTTTCAACGCGTAAAAATCTCGATTCGATAACATGAGAAGAAGATTACCCACTTGGGGCGCATGGAAAAATAAGTCAGGTCATTTGGTGGTCTGCAACGATTGGTGTAATGTTAGTGAATTCGAATACGAGGGATCAGTTCAAGAAGGGACAAAAATTTTCTATGGCGAATCTTCGAGCGTAACCGTTTCAAAAGATAAATACCTGAAAATTTTTCAAGATTTCAAGAAAAACACTCCTTTTAAGATGGGAACTTCAAGAACGTCACCTCCCAATGGAAGCGTCGGTAACTGGTTGAAAAACAATGTCACAGAAACTGCGATTGCATCATATGTCGGCTCCATTTTGATTCATGAAGGTTATGCCATTAAAGGAGAGGATCCTTCTACAATTGAATTCAGAAAAAATAGTATCGAAGGGTGAAATGAATGACCGCTCATGAACAAATGCTGATTGCCGCAAATTTGTTGGTTGTTGTAAAAGGAATAAATGAATTTTCTTCAGCAGAAATATTTTCACTTCTTCAATGTGCGGGATCGGATTATCCGATAACAACAATCCATCCTGAAATGTTGCGATGTTGTATTAATTGTCCTCGGGAGCATGAAACGCCTCATGATTATTTTGAAAAGATTGATCGGGACAAATATCGATTGGTTAAAAAATTGTCTTGAACTTGAAAGCTACTGGCCCACTACAGAATATAAAAAATAAATTTTATATTTGCCCCATTGGTTGGTCCATCGATTGATTTTCTTTTTACTCTAGCCATATTTTCAAATTTTGTACTTCCAAGTGCTCCACAGACAAGAGGCAGGCGGTTTGTAAAGTTGAGTTCATGGTGAACATCTCCGGATCGGATTGTCACTTCTTTTTGACCCCGTGTTCTTGCAGGAATGATGTAATGGTCTCTGCAATAAATACGAGTTTCATCTGAAGGGTGAAGCTCATCGGCAACAGTTGAAATTTCGGTCATTGAATTCCACTAGAGCGCAATAATGCAAATAGTTATCTCAGTTCTCAGTGCCCTCAGTACCAGCGATTGACGACGGATCCAGTACTAAACCCGCCCCCCCGGATCCGCCCAACCCCACAGCCCCGCCCCAAACGCTGCCGGTCGGAAGGAGCGCTGGATCGAACCATTAAACCCAGCAGAAAAAATGTATACTCTTTCGGGAATAATGAGTACCTATGAAATATACGGTGGTGCTCGAACCCCAGGAAGAAGGCGGTTTCACGGTTCAGTGCGTCGAGATCCCCGGAGCGATCAGCCAGGGCGAGACCCGTAAAGAAGCGCTCGCCAATATCAAGGAAGCAATAGAACTTGTTCTCGAAGTCCAGCGGGAAGAGTTACACCGGAAATCTCCCGCACACCACTGCGAAATCTCCCAGGTCGAAGTGGCGGATGTCGCATAAACTCCCGGTCGTCTCCGGGGAAGAGATGGTCAGGTACCTCTCGAAGCATGGGTTCGAGGTCAAGCGGCAGACATCGAGCCACGTTGTCGTACAAAAAGAATGGCGTGTCTTTTCTGTTCCTCTTCACCGCGAACTGAAGAAAGGAACATTGATCGGGATCCTCAAACAGGCCGGGATAGAGGTCGAGGATTTCAAACATGGATTCCGGTAAGAAAGAACCTGAGGATCGCTGCTGATTTTTCGAATGTGATCAAGTAGTACCTGCCATTATCAGTGCCCTCGGATCCGAAGAATCACTACGGGTCCGGTACTAAACCGGTCCTGGGTCCGCCAATCAATAGAGAACCCGGCCCCGCCGCACGCGATCCGCCGGGTAGAACTGACCCATCCCTCTGTCCTGGTTCATGAGAGGTCCGATAGTCAGGTTTTATGGGGCGGTTCACCGCTTCCGGGTTGTTTTTTTACCCTTGGGCCCGATAACGGAGTCGTGCGGTGCATTGTAAAACATGCTTGAGGCCGGCCCTTCTCTGAGAACCTTCTGGTTATATGCCTCGATATATTTTTGAACCGCTTTTGAATCCATGACATCGATACCATCAGAGCGGGCTGCCATCACAAATCTTTTTGACATTCCCCAGTTGTCAGGATTGGATGACCGCTCCATAATGCGTTCGTGCAGAGTTTTTATCTCGCGAGCCATAACGGCAGCATTTTTCTGAAGATGATGTTCGTCAAGGTATGCAAAGAATGCAGAAAGTACCGGAACAACACACCGGAAAAACTCCGGACCTTCGGACATCTTCTCCGGGAATAAGTGAACGCAGCATTCTCTCATCGCATCAGCATCCCATTCCTGCGGGACACGCCCAAGATAACTGAACATCATATCAGTAAAAAATCCGGCAATATTTTCAGACTGCAACCGCTCATCTTCGCTTAAATTCAAGAAACGCGGACTGGTACAAAACCCTTCGCCCCAATCGAAAATAACAAAGTCCAGGCACTCGTTGAGTGCAGATTCCGATAATTGTTCAGACGAAACGGTTCTCTTTTTTCGTTGTTTCATTATAGACTTCCCCAATAGTGGAGGATCTTTGTTCAGCAGGGCCTTTTTAGGTACAACCGTTGTTCCAACGCCTTCCGGTCATCCAGACTCTTTCTGATGAAAGGATCAACACCACCGATTGACTCAAGAATTGTTTCCGATTTTCATGAACGTAATCTTTTTGCTTTTGAGGCATTCGAGATCGTAATGGAAGCGGGAGACTCACTAACCTATCATATCTTTGGAAATTTCAACTCCACGGTTGCAGGCCCCAGCTCAGTGCCCCGGGCTCCGACACCTGACAACGGGTCCGGCACCAATACGGCCCCGGGTCACGACATTACCGGCGGGTGGTTGCCCCGGGCGGGGGCAGGTTCACCGTTGGAGTCCCTACACACTCCGAAGAGGGGGGGTCGGGAAATCTCAACGGTGGGACAGGGATTCCATCAGCGAAAAAAGATCCGGTCCGGTGATTTTTTGTCTCTCACACCGGAACCGGAGAATTCCTCTCTCTGGATCGGAGCACGGCCTTAAAGATCTCACCTGCGGCCAGTATGATCAGGCCGGGGATGAGACAGAGCAACCATTGGTACGGGGTAAGTGCTGTGGTCCCGAAAATATCCTGGAAGAGGCGGGTTTCCGTCATCAGGATAGTCCCGAAGACAACCCAGAGATAGATATACACAAGCCGGGAGTTCGAGAATGTCGCTTCCTGGAAGGCAGTATCTTTCGGGAATCGCAGGTTCCATGCAAGAAAGATATTCATCAGCGAAAGAGATACCAGCGCCATGGTCTGCCCGATTTGTGCCGAGTTAAAGGTGACCTTGCCGATGTGGAAGAGATAAAGCGCCATCGCGGCCATGAGCAATCCGGCACTGAACAGCCTGATAAACATCTTTGTCGTGATGAGCGGTTCACGGACTTTCCGTGGTGCCCGGTTCATGATCCCGGGTGACGCCATGTCAAGGCCGAACGAGATGCCGATGGGTGCAACAACGAGCATGTGAATCCAGAGCACCTGACCGGGACTGAAGAGCGCAGTCCCGGCGATTGCAAAGATCGAGGACCCCAGGAATGCCAGGATGAACATGAACAGGTTGGCGATCTGGATCCGCAGGTATTTCTGCAGGTTATCGTACACCTTCCGGCCTTCTTCGATGGCGGTCACAATGGTCGCAAAGTTATCATCGGTGAGGATCATTTTGGCCGCCCCCTTTGCAACATCGGTTCCGGTAATCCCCATCGCGATGCCGATATCTGCCGCCTTGATTGCAGGAGCGTCGTTCACACCGTCGCCGGTCATTGCCACAATATTGCTTTTCTTTTTCAGGACTTCCACCAGCCGGACCTTATGTTCCGGTGCGACCCGTGCGATAACCCCGATCTCATCGATCTGGCGTTCCGCCTCTGCATCGCTCAGTGCGGCAAATTCGGCACCGGTAACCGCCCGCCCAACAATACCCAGTTCCCGCCCGATGGCCTCTGCGGTCACGGCATGGTCCCCGGTGATCATCCGGACCCGGATCCCCGCGTTTTTAGCCTTTGCAATGGAATCTTTTGCCTCCGCCCGCGGAGGATCGACCTCTCCGACGAGTGCGGTTATCGCCAGGTTCTGCATAAGGGGGATGAGGTCGGCTTTCGGGTCGAAGGTCGTCGGGTTGAAATCACGCTGGGCAAATGCCAAGACACGTAGTCCTCCGCGGGCAATTTGCTCGTTTTCACGAAGGACCTTGTTCCTTTCCGCTTCATGCAGTTCCTGCGCCGTGCCGTCCGGCAACAGGTAGTACGACGAGTGAGTCAGGATAACGTCCGGTGCCCCCTTCACATAGGCACGGATGATCTCTTTTCCCGCCGGATCCTTCATGCGATGGAAGGTGGCCATGAATTTATAGTCGGAATCGAAGGGTATGCTGGCGAGCCGGGGATGGTTTTTTTGGAACTGCCTGACATCAATCCCGCCTTTCTCTGCAAGGACATAGAGTGCCCCTTCTGTCGGGTCCCCGATTACCTGGCCGTCCCGGATCTCGGTATCGATGCAGAGCGCACAGCAAAAGAGAATGAAATCGAGATTTTCTTCCTGGTCCCCCTGCGTCCTCTGTATCTTTCCCGTAAAACTGTAGCCTTCCCCGGTAACGCTGTAGCGATGCCTGACCGTGGATATCGTCCGGACCGTCATCTGGTTCATCGTCAGAGTCCCGGTCTTGTCCGAGTTGATCGCTGAAGTGGAACCCAGGGTCTCCACAGCGGGCAGGTTTTTGATGATGGCATTCTTCTTTGCCATTGCAACCGTGCCCATGGCGAGAATGCTGGTGACGACTGCCGGCAGGGCATCGGGAATCGAACCGATGGCGAGTGATACCCCAATGACAAATAACGTGGTGAAAGACTCACCCTGGGAGAGCCCGAGTACGACAATACTGATAAACGAGAGCCCTGCCAGGCCGATGATTATGAGAGTTAAGTTATTGATCTGCCGGGTAAGGGGACTCTTTTCCGCCTTCTGATCCCGGAGCATAGTGGCGATATGACCCACTTCGGAGCCCATTCCCGTGGTGGTGACCAGGATCTCTCCATGTCCACGCGTCACATTCGTGTTCATGAACGCCATGTTCAGCTGGTCACCAAGAGAGACGTCCTTTTTTGTTAGAGGGTCCGTGTTCTTCTCCACGGCGGTGCTCTCTCCGGTAAGGGCAGATTCTTCTATCTGGAGCGTTGCCGTAACGATTACACGACCGTCGGCCGGGATGCGGTCGCCGGCATCTACGATCACGATATCGCCGGGGACGATTTGATCGGCTTCGACCTGGACAACCCCGCCATCCCGCCGCACTTTGGCAACAATCTTCATCATCTTGTTGAGTGCTGCGACACTGGCCGCTGCCTTCGCCTCCTGGCGATAGCCGAGCATTGCGTTGAAGATTGTCAGGAGGAGAAGGAGCAAAAAAGTGCGATATTCGCGAATAAACAGGCTCACGATCGCCGCGATGATCAGGACGATCTGCATGTACGAGGTATACTGCTCCAGGAAACGAAGCCAGGCAGGTTTTTCTTTCTCCTCTTCAAGAATGTTTCTGCCATATAACTCAAGCCGGTGGGCGGCTTCGGCGGCACTGAGCCCTTTTTCCAGGGGTGTTCCAAGTTTTTTTGCTGCTTCATCGACGCGTAGTCCGTACCAAATCTCTTTAGTAGCCGCGGTAGCGGAAGGCTGCGGTGGTTGGTCGGCCATGGTCGTGAAATTCCCCTTTTTGTCCTTCATCTTCCCATGTTCATTTCGTGAAATTCTCGTGCAGGGTCGGTTGCAGGATGGCTGATGAGTTGTCGGCCCTGTCGGTTTTTCCCCCAGGAGAGGCCCCGGTTTTTCTTTTCCTTTCTATCTCGAATTGATTACGGGAACACCATCAGTTCACATCCGGATTTATGATGAGATACAACACGTGAATATATATTGGACATATATAAAATGATTGTGGAGATCTGATTTTTTTGTAACTCCCACCCACACTGCGTTCGATGGCGGCCCCCCCTCTTCTCCCGCCACGTGCACGAGGAGATCCGCGACACCCCCATAACAGGAAACCTGATTATCTCCTCCGCATAATGAATTGATCAGCAAGCAGCAGGTGAAGACCCGTGGAAGTCGAAGAACAGATCATCAGGGAACTGCACCAGGTGCCACGCCAGCACTACCGCGAGATCCTTGATTTCATCCGGGCGAAAAAGAAGAACGCCGGCAAAATACTTTCCGAACCGGCACTTGCCAGCGAATCTTCCTTAAAAAAGGACTGGCTGCGTCCTGAGGAAGACGAGGCATGGGCGAACTTGTAAGAGGCGACGTTGTTGTCGTCTTATTCCCGTTCTCGGATCTGAGCAGCGCAAAGAAACGCCCGTCCCTTGTCCTCGCAACACCGGACGGCGATGATGTCATTCTCTGCCAGATAACCAGCCGGCTGGTATCAGACCGGTATGCAATTCTCCTTAGCGAAACCGATTTTTCTTCGGGATCTCTCCGTCAGGAGAGCAATGTCCGGCCAACCCGGATTTTTACTGCTGATAAAAGAATCATCCAATATACCGCCGGGCATCTGAAGGATGATGCGATGACCGCGATTGTCAACCGGGTCGTTGAGATCATGCAACAATAACCCGGCCTATTATCAGTGCCCCCGGTTCCGGTAATTGACGATGGGTCCGGTACCAAACCGGTCCCGGGTCTGTCATTCAAAGAGTGGACGGGTCGCACCACCGGGCGGGCAGGAATGGGAGGTGGACCGTAGAATGATAATAGCACATGATATTATATTCTGACTCCTATACTCCGGCATGAGATGGATGATTTTCATCAGCGTCCTCTTCATTTCTCTTCTCCTCGCGGCAGGTTGCATTTCCCAGGATGCCGGCCCGTTGCTGGCAACCAGCTCCCCACGAGGCGCCTCCACCGGTTCTTTCGTGCCTCCGAGCGGATCCTCAATTGCAATTGCATTCGATGCCAACGAGATGTCAACAACCTCGCCCGAGGCAAAGGAACAGTTCATCAAAGGGCTGACGTACTCAACTCAATACGCCCGTTACAACGACTCACTTGCATTTTTTGATGCAGCCCTTGCGATCGACCAGAATTTTTCTGAAGCCTGGATAGCGAAGGGGGTCGCCCTTCACAATATGAAACGCTATGATGAAGCGATCAAAAACTATGACAGGGCTCTTGAGATTAATCCGGATGATGCGGGTGCCTGGTCCGTGAAGGCGATGACGTTCAGGGATTGGGGAAAAACAACAGAGTCCGGGGAATCTTCACGGAGAGCCGCCGAGCTTGATCCCAGATATCGAAATTCTCCGCAAACACCGGTCACTCCGGCCTGAATACATCCATTCAATAATTATCTGACCGATTCTGGTGGGGATTATCGTGTGGCTCGCTTCGTCCCGTCAGTACCGGCCATTACTCAGTGCCCCCGGTTCTGACACCTGACAACGGGTCCGGTACTAAATTCTGTCCCGGGTCCGCCCAACCCCCACAAGCCCGGCCCCTCCCCGCTACACTCAGCCGGCAGGGGAGACGGGGGATCATGGTTCCGCCCCGTATTTTCAAAAAAATCCGGTCAAACCAATCACAAGATCATATAACCGGAAAAAATTCCCATGGTTCGCAACCGGGTCCCGATTTTCATGTGAAAATCGATCAGCGACTGAAAACCGGTTGGGCCCATAAGTACAGACGGAACGTGAAACCGGATCCCGATTTTGAAACTGCAATCGCGATCAGGATCGCGATCAAAAACCAATCCGGATTAATCTCGATCCGAATTTGATCGCAGAACCGGATTCCGGTTCTTCCGGTAAAATCGATCCATGGATGGTTTCTGCAGAGCAGACATATCCTGATACCTGGCCATTCCCCGTGCTCTCAATTCCCTCAATTGACGACTGCCCCCTCCGCCTCATGTCCCGGGTCAGCACCACCACGCGGCTGGTAAAGAGGTAAGAACCGCAATACAATTGGTAAATATATTAACATAGAAATTCAAAATTCGTGGGAATGGCGAATCAAAAACGAATGCAATATTGTAAAACAATCATCGATTCGTTTTTGAGGACTGATCATCGGAGATTATCACGGGCCCGGGATTTATTACGGGTCATAGCACCAACTGGCAGCAGAGCGCCCGTCCCCGGTTATCCAGCAGGTGCCAGGACCATGCTCCGGGTCCGGGGAGGCATCTCGTGACACGCTCCCGCACGACCTGGGCCCTGGTCTTCATCCTCCTCCTCGCATTTGTCCTCCGTTTCTGGCAGCTCGACCTCAAGCTGCTTCACCATGACGAAGCGGTTCATTCCTGGTTCTGCTACCAGTTCCTGACCACGGGTGCATGGCAGTACGACCCCAGTTACCACGGGCCGTTCCTCTACTACGTGACGACCGGCATGTTTGCCCTGATCGGTCCGTCGGACTTTGCAGCCAGGCTGCTCCCGGCGCTCGTCGGATTCGCCATCATCCCGCTCGTGTACGCGGTATACCGGATCGGGTACATCAGAGAAAACCAGATGCTGGTTGCCGCTCTCTTCATCGCCATATCACCGGATATGGTCTATTTCTCCCGCTTCCTCCGGCACGACATTTTCATGCTCTTCTTCACCATGCTCCTCCTTGTCGCGATCCTGTACTATTTTGAACGGGGCCAGACGAGGTTTGCCGTTCTCGCTGCTGTTGCGGCAGCCGGTGCACTCTGCTGCAAGGAGGAGATGCCGGTCATCATCATCATTTTTGCCGTCTTCTTTGCGTTTTCAGTCTGGAGAGGACGGTTTACCCTTCCCCTGCAGTGGAAGGCCGATCTCATGCTCGCGGTTATCCTCGTATTCGCGATCATGAGCGTGCTGTACTCGGCGTTCTTCAGCCATGTCGATACCCTGGTTGGCCAGAACTTCAGCATCACCACACAGGGTCTCAATTTCAAAATGAACACGACCGGCTGGTACCAGGCCATTGACCACTGGACTGCGATGCACAACCAGCAGCGGCTCGGCGGCCCGATGTACTTCTACATCCCGCTCTTCCTCCTCTACGAGCTCCCCATCTTTATCCTCGCCCTGATTGGGACGATCCAGTTTATGACCACAGGACTCCACCCGGTCCGCGTTGTAAAAAAGGTGAGGAACTGGATCCGGAGACGCCGCTATACCCTCCCGGCAGGAGATCTCGCGGCAATAACACTACAGCAGATCCGTGACCGAAAGGAAGCCGGCGGGAAATCCGAAGAGTTCTTCCGCTTCTGTATCGTCTGGATGATCGGCACAATGGCCCTCTATGCCTTTGTCGGGGAGAAGGTCCCCTGGCTCATCATCGCCCAGCTTCTGCCGATGATCTTTGTTGCAACCTACCGGCCGGGCTGGCAGAAGACCGCGTTTGTACTCGCGGGCTGCCTCTTCCTCCTCGTCGTGACCTGGCATGTCGCATTTGTCCCTGTGGACATCAACGAACCGATCGTCCAGGTCCAGAACTCGGAAGATCTGCGGGTGGTGATGGGGCTGATGGACAATACCAGCCTTGTTGTCATCGCCTCAGAGCACTACTGGCCGCTCCCGTGGTATTACCGGGGTGATGTGTGGAACAAGAAGATCAAATTCTACGGCGGCATTACCGATATCGGGACCATAACCTGGAATGACCCCGGCATGATCATCCTCCATGATACGGAGAGCTACCCCTCCCTTGAAGGGTACCAGAAAAAGACCTATAAACTGAGCTACTGGTTCTCGTTCGATGACAATAAGAATCGGCTGCCGGATTACTACCTCCACCGCGACGGGAAGATGGGGAGCATCAACATTGATGTCTTCACGCGGCTGCCGGCGTATGCAATCCCTCCGAATGTAATCCTGTCCGACAAACTCCCGGTCAATGTAACGTAATTTTCCGGATCCCGGGCACGATTCAGTACTCTTTTTTTCAAAGATTTGTCTTGCCCATCCCGCCAAGACCCTGTAACATTTTTCACAACAACCGAAAATTCCCTCGTCTCAAGTACAGTTGTTTCGCCGGTCCTCTCCAGCACAGTAAAGGCAGGCTTACATCGAAAAGTCCCATCCCCATCCGACCCAAGGATCCAACAATCAAAGACTCGTATGTGCCACGATCCGTCCTTACCGGCGCTCTTCAGGGCTATCGGTACCAAAGAAGCAACAACGGGCCGGTACTAACCGATCCCGGTCCGCCCAATGGCCACCAGCCCGGCCCCGCCCCAAACGCACGCGGCACAACCCGCCAGTACCGGCGCTGTTTGTGCCCCCGTTATCTGATATGCGACAAAGGCCTCAGTATCGATCCGGTTCCGGACCCGTCAATCCAAAGAAAGGATGGGTCCGCACCACATCACCCGCCAGATAAACATGATGTCAATCTTTATCCGAAATCACACCCCTAAAAGGAATGATGAAAGAACTCCGGAGTGAGATTGAGATTGCCGCATCGGCCAAACAGGTGTGGGAGATCCTCACCGACTTTGCGGGTTTTCCAAAATGGAATCCGTTCATTCGCCGGGCACGTGGAAACCTTGTGGCGGGGGAACGGCTCGAAGTCTTGATGCAGCCTTCCGGGGCGAGGGGAATGACTTTTTCGCCCACGGTTCTCAATGTTGAGACTGACCGGGAGCTTCGGTGGATCGGCCATCTCTTCGTACCCGGCCTTTTTGACGGCCAACATATCTTTACTATCGAACCGCTCGGAACAGGTCGGGTTCGTTTTACCCAGCGGGAGATCTTCACGGGCCTGCTCGTCCCCCTGTTGGCACGGATGCTCGATACCGGTACCCAACGCGGTTTTGAGGAGATGAACAAAGCGCTGAAAGCCAGGGCAGAACAGACCGTAGGATGACGACGGGTCCGGTACCAACCGGCCCCGGGTCAGCCCACTCACCTCCAGCCCGGCCCCGACGCACGCGGAGGGCATAGGAGAACAGACCCCTCTTCCTGTCCAGATGTCCATGAGGAGTCCGACAGACCGAGCCGCTGGAACGGGGTTTTTCCCGCAACTTTCCACTATCGCCGGACGAACAAAAGAAGTGGGGCGGTTCACCGCTTCCGGGTTGTTTTTTTACCCTTGGGCCCGATAACGGAGTCGTGCGGTGCATTGTAAAACATGCTTGAGGCCGGCCCCTCTCTGAGAACCTTCTGGTTATATGCCTCGATATATTTTTGAACCGCTTTTGAATCCATGACATCGATACCATCAGAGCGGGCTGCCATCACAAATCTTTTTGACATTCCCCAGTTGTCAGGATTGGATGACCGCTCCATAATGCGTTCGTGCAGAGTTTTTATCTCGCGAGCCATAACGGCAGCATTTTTCTGAAGATGATGTTCGTCAAGGTATGCAAAGAATGCAGAAAGTACCGGAACAACACACCGGAAAAACTCCGGACCTTCGGACATCTTCTCCGGGAATAAGTGAACGCAGCATTCTCTCATCGCATCAGCATCCCATTCCTGCGGGACACGCCCAAGATAACTGAACATCATATCAGTAAAAAATCCGGCAATATTTTCAGACTGCAACCGCTCATCTTCGCTTAAATTCAAGAAACGCGGACTGGTACAAAACCCTTCGCCCCAATCGAAAATAACAAAGTCCAGGCACTCGTTGAGTGCAGATTCCGATAATTGTTCAGACGAAACGGTTCTCTTTTTTCGTTGTTTCATTATAGACTTCCCCAATAGTGGAGGATCTTTGTTCAGCAGGGCCTTTTTAGGTACAACCGTTGTTCCAACGCCTTCCGGTCATCCAGACTCTTTCTGATGAAAGGATCAACACCACCGATTGACTCAAGAATTTTTTCCGATTTTCATGAACGTAATCTTTTTGCTTTTGAGGCATTCGAGATCGTAATGGAAGCGGGAGACTCACTAACCTATCATCTCTTTGGAAATTTTAACTCCTCGGTTGCATGCCCCAGCTCAGTGCCCCGGGCTCCGACACTTGACAACGGGTTCGGCACCAATCCGACCCCGGGTCCGCCCACTCACCACAAGCCCGGCCCCGCTGTATTGGGCAGGCAAAGAAAAGATCCGGGACTGAACACTCGTGCCGGATCATCTCAGGCAGATGAAGGAACCGGCACAATGATTCCTTTCCGGATTGCGCCGGCAATATGCGATGCCAGGTCCTGATATTCTTCCGGTGTCAGGGTGAGCACATCGAGGGCAACTCTGAATTTTCTCACGGTCTGGATCTCGGCATCTTTCGTTAAAAGAGCCCGTTTGAAAATATCCCTGCCGGTGAAATCAGCAGAGACGATTGCAATATCGATGTCACTGCGGGGCGATGCTGTTCCCTGGCCACAAGACCCGAACACGATAAGGTCGTGGATAAGGATCCCGTTTTCCCTTGCGACAGCGCCAAAAAAAGGTACCGCTTCAAGGACTTTTGCTTCAACCCTGGAAGAATCTCCGTCGTCTCGCGTGTGATACGTTCGGATCCCATTACCGGGAATATTCCCGTAGGATCTCAGCAATCTTTCCCCGGGTTGCTGGGATATTCTTCGTGACAATCTGCCAGATGACTTCGTGATCTACGGCAAAATAATGATGAATTACTTTGTTCCTTAACCCAACGATCGTTTTCCAGGGCACTTCGGGGTGCCGTTCCCTGACATCATCCGGGATCGCCGCCGCAGCTTCACCAATCTTCTCGATGTTGCGTTCAACTGCGTCGACAGTCTGCTCGCGAAGAATGAATTCATCATAGGATAATCCGGCAACGTAACGTTCGATCTTATCCATAGAGGAGAGGATTTCTGAAAGGTACAATGCGGGAGACCTGGCGGTCATGCGTACTGTACCTCGGCAAGGATAGTATCCCGGATGAGCGGGTGAAGGGATCTCCGTATGACCAGGTCTACTTTGTGATGGAGAACAGATTCGAGATAATCGGCGAGGTCAACAAGTTCCCACCCGATCGGCCGGTCGAATTCTACAATAATATCGATATCACTGGCCGGGGCTGCTTCTCCGCGTGCATAGGATCCGAAGATACCGATGGATGTCACGCCGTATTTTTCACGGATCTCCGGCAGGCACTTCCGCAGGCTTTCTCGTATCTCCTCAGCCGATGTCATGGTCCCGATAAAAGATGATAGTCTTCGGACGGTAAAAAATGCATGGTCTTCTCCTGCTTCCCTCTCCGACCCGTTCCGAACTTATTATCAGTGCCATCAGTTTCGGTAATTGACGACGGGTCCGGTACTAAACCGGTCCCGGGTCCGCCCAACCCCCACAAGCCCGGCCCCGCCCCACCGCACGCGGCCGGCTTGAGTGATCGGATCGGAATGCTCTGGTTAAAAAAAATTTCCGGCAGAACCGGTTCGTGCTGAAAAAATTTCCGGGCCGGTCACATTTGCACCGGATTTTTTCCCGGTCAAAACCGGCATGGGCAAAAATATTTTTTCCGGGCCTTGTTTGCAAACGTCCGCCCCCCCACGGTGCCGGATCGCATGATCCCGATATCAGAAAGATCTGTTTCCATGACGGTGAAAACCTCCCTTCGGCATGAACCCGATCCGGAAAACAGGGGTTTCCTTCATGTACCAAGCCTGAAGTACGGCCGGAAAAAGGGGGGCACCGGAAGGCCGCTATTTTGCAGGTTGAAGTGGGGCTATAATTGGCTCTTTTTTGAAAATACTTAAGAATTGCCGGTTTCTCCGTGGGCGTGGACATCGTTTCCACTCCAGCCGGATGGATGGATCGTCCGTTTGGCAAACAAAGCCCGCTGCGGGCCCCGAATAGTACAGGTCTTCCGGGAGCGGGATTACCCCGGCGGGATACCTGGACCGGATGCAGGGGTCAGGCACAGGGACATGGGTCTATCCCGGGCAGAACCGGGTGGGCAAAAACCGGATACGAATCGTTGTTCCGGAACCGCCGGACAGAGATTTCCGGGTGCCGCGAACCGGAGAACCATTTGCGATTAATACGATGCCGAAAGATTATTCCGGGAGGTTATACGATGCCGGTCATTATCTTAAAGATACGAAAAGGCCTGTCCACGGAACAGAAACGCAGGATTGTTCAGGAATTTACTGATACGCTTGTTGCAACCGTTGGGGTGACGCCCGGTCTCGTGACCATCTTTATCGAAGAGCACGAGCCCGAAGATATCGCAAACGCCGGAAAACTCCGGTGCGATCCTTAATCATCACCTTTTGCTTTTTTTCCGTGTGAGATAATCCGGAAGAGAACAAGGCTTAAGATGCCGGATGACCACGATCAGGTAGTGGTGCAATCAATGAAAAAGAACACAACCCGATCCAGCCCGTTCCATGATACCCTTCGGGCATCAGCCTGTATCCTCGTAATTATCCTGACCGGATTTCTCATCATCTCTCCCGTATCAGCGCATCCCCCCTCCGACATGGTACTGTCCTACAACGGGATCACAAAGGATCTCCAGGTCACAATCACCCACCAGGTTCCCAATCCCCAGGAGCATTACATCCGGGAAGTTGCGGTGTCCATCAACGGAAAAGCGGTGAACACCTCCACGTACACCCGCCAGCCGGCGCCGGATACATTCACCTACACGTACCCGGTTGCGGTGTTGCCCGGCGATGATATCGAAGTTGTCGCACAATGCAGCCAGGCCGGTTCGATCAGCCGGAACCTCTCCGTGGCACCAACCGCGTCCCCGTCACCCGCTGCCATACCGGGAACGCAGAAAGCCGCAGCAGGACTCGCCCCGCTTCTCGGTGCAGCGGCCCTGGTCCTGCTGATAAAAAAGTAATTTTTTAAAAACCCGGGGGATCAGCGATCTCTTCCGCCCCGCCGCTCATCATACGGGATCTCCGCGCTTCTCCCCTGCGAGAGCTTCTTGCGGTCGCTCCTTGCATTCTCAAACCGTTCTTCCAGGGGAATATCGACACTCTTGCCCCGGGAGAGGGGTTCCTTGTCTTCCCGGGAACTGCCGAACCGTTCCTCCAAGGGAATCTCAACGCTCCTTCCCTTGGATAACGGTTCGCGGCCCTGCCGGGAATGCTCAAAACGGTCCTGGAGCGGGATCTCAACACTCTTTCCCAGGGATAACTCGCCCCGCTCACCGCGTGAACGCTCGAACCGTTCCTGGAGCGCTATCTCATCGCTTCTCACGCTCGTGTACCGGTCCTGGACCTCGCGGTCGCGCTGCTGCCGGCGCTCCTCGACCGGGATGCTGTCACTCCGCCGGGACGGGGGACTCCGGGACACGGTCTGTGCCGGCGCATCGGAATCCGGGATAAAATCAATACCGGAATCTGCCATGCGGCCCGGGGTACTCCGGGCCGGCCGGTCATCGCGCTGCAGTGCCGGCATACGCGGCACCGGTTCCTGGCCACGGACCTCGCCCCTGTCCTCAGACGCATGGCGTGGGCCGGTGTACGCATACCGGCTTTTGGGAACCGGGGGCGCACTATTCCCGCGCCGGACTTCGGCTGCTGCCCGGTCTATCGTATCAGTCACTTCCTGGGGGTGCCACTCGGTGAACATCAGGAACTGGAGAAAAGAGTCCGGCTCGCGGAACACCGACGCACGGATTCCCTCAAAGACGATGGTCCGGTCAATGTCCCCGTACCAGCCCCCGGCCCGCTCCACGATCGCATCATTGCCGTCAAAAATATAGACCCGTTCTATGGCGCCGTCCCGTCCCCACCCGGTCTCCGACACGCCGCTCTCCTCGAACGTTAACGTCTTCCCGACCGCTCCGTAATCCCCGCCCTCCCGGACCGCGATCCGGCTGCATCCCTGCTCATACCGGAACGTCCGGGGCCGCTCGCCAAATGAGAAGGTTTCTTCAAGCATCCCGTACGGATCAAAAACAAACCGCCGGAGGATCTTGTCCCGGCGGACCGGGTCGTTCTCGGTCATTATGTTGGACGCATGATCGAAGAGATACAGGCGCCGGAGCGTTTTCCGGTCGTCGAGTACCTGTATACCGCCGCTGCCGTACTGGTAATACCGGACAACACTTCCATGCCGGTTTCCTGTATGTTCGGTTATGACTGCATCTGCCACTTGAGATCACCTTCGGGCTTTGCGTACTTTTCCGTACATTGCTCTTCGTTAGCCAAATAAGTATGTTTCGCGAAAGATGCGGGCAGGATTCCTGCCGGGCGGTGATATGCCCCGGGGAGTAAACTTCATTCCCTTTTGCTGCAAATACAATGCATACATATGACAGAAGAATCCCCGATTTCCGAGCCGGTCTGTATCAGCCAGACTCCGCCGGAAAAAACCCTCTACCTGGCAAAATGGAGCATGCGGTTCTGGGCCTGGCTCATCGATATCATTGTCATCACCCTTTTTCTGAATATCGTTCACGGCATTCTCGAACCGGTCTGGGTTCTTCCCTTTTACTGGGATATTCCCCACTGGGACCCGTTTGCCGTCGGGTTCCAGACCCTCTTCTTCTTCCTGTACTGGACCGTCATGGAAGGGTTCCGGGGCCAGTCCATCGGCAAGATGGTGATGAACTTGAAAGTGGTCAACCGGGATGGTACCCGGATAAATTACAGCAAGGCCGCCATAGAGAGTTTCGGGAAGACGTTTGTCCCCGTCCTCATCCTCGACTGCCTGATCGGGTGGTTTGCCATGCCCGAGACAAAACTCCGGGTCTTCAACCGGATTTCCAACACGATCGTCATCAAGACCGACTACAAGGAGCCTGCCGGGATCCTGTACGTCAAGGATAAAGAGTAACTCCCTGCACTCCCGTTTTTTTTCCATACCTTTTTGTAACAGGATCTGCTCCGGTATACTATGGAAGAGCCGGCGCTCAATTCTTCAGCGGGTGGATTAAACGATCCGGAACCCCCATCCGGCGATGAACGGCTGAGGCATTTTATCGGCATGCTCTCCGATGACGATGAGATGAACCGCTGGAAAGCAGCAGAAGTGCTGGGACGGATCGGGGATACGGCCGCAGTTGCGCCCCTCATCGATACGCTCTGGGACGAGGATGCCCGGGTCCGGCTCAAGGCGGCCTGGGCGCTGGGCATGATCGGCGATCCCGAGGCACTCCGGCCGCTCCAGCGCCTGTACCGCATGGAGCGCGAAGATGCGCAGGAGATAATCGAAGAAGCGATTGCATTGATCAAACGGATAATGGCTGAACCCCGGGGATAGAGCCGGTTTTCCGGGCCTTGGCTCTCTCTTTGTTACCCAACCGGATTAAGACAGGTTTATCGCATGGATCACCGAATAAAAATGCAGGAGTTCCGGCATGGAAAAGATCGAATCGCTCTATAAAACCGAGAACGGGACGGTTCTTATCGAGATCAAACTCACTTCGATCCTCCAGATGTTCAACTCGTTCGACCCCGCACCGTTCCACGAGAAGGAACTCGATTCTGATGCTGAAAAGTATATTGTCAATATCGTCAACGACTTCCCGGCAAAAACCCGGTTCCGGATCATCATCCACCTGCCTGCAGACATTGCCGACAGCAATGATGCAAAGAAGATAGTTCCTGCAATCCATAACCACTTCCAGTACAGGATGCTGGTTGCCGACATGCAGTTCCGGTCCCGGTTCCGGTTTGGCAGGAGTGCCATGCTGATCGGCCTCGGGTTTCTGGCAATTGCCCTCTTTGTCCGGTTCCTGATAGCCTCGTACAGCAGCCAGCTGGTTGCCCAGCTCCTTGCCGATACCCTGCTGATTGTCGGGTGGGCGGCAATGTGGGAGCCCGTCACGATATTGCTCTACCAGCTCTGGCCCATCATCAAGCTGAAAAGGACCTACGAAAAGATAAGCGGCATGGAGATCGAGATCCGTTCGTCCGGATGAACCCGGCAGACCGGAAAGACCACTCCCTTTTTTTGGCCCGGGCGGATTTTCCGAAATGTTTTCCTGCGTGAATGCAAGATCAGAAAAATCTTTTTTTGCCTGTTGACACTGGCACGAATGCGGGTTTTCACCCAAATGAAGAAAATTGCAGTTTTCCGGGTACAGGAACTACTCTTGTTCAGGTGTGATACTGCGAAAAAAGATACGATTTCAGAGAAATATGAGGTTGTTTTTCTGTCCCGGAGGCCGGAATCCGTAAGGATTAATCCAGCCACCGGGTCAGATCTTCCACCGGGGGCCTGATGGAGGGGGAGAGTTCATCGGCAGGAACGCCAACCGCACATCCCATCAGTTCCCATTCGCCCGCGGGTATGCCCAGTATGCTGCAGAATTCCGCGCTCCGGGACATCTGCGAGGTAATGGATACCAGGTGGAATCCCAGCCCGAGGGCGGTTGCCTTGAGCCACATGTTCTCCATGCAGTGCGCAAGGGACTGGAGCTCCACCGGGGGGAACCCTTTGCGCTCGGCAACCACAATGTACACCGGGGCAGTCCCGATCCCGGGTACGAGCCCCCGCTTTTGGATCAGTGACAGCCGATCCGCAAAGGATCCCGCTCTCTCGCGGAGTGCCGGGTTCTTTTCCATCCCCTCTTTCAGTTCCTGCGCCATCACGGCAACCTGATCCATGGCAAGGGATTTTACCGCATTGAGGCTTGCCGAACCGTTCCTTAAGACAAAGAACCGGCGGAAATAATCCTTTGATGTGCCCACCGCGGCTGCGGCAAACGGGGCAAGCAGGCCGGCGTGAAGGATGCGCCGGATAGCGTCATCATCGGGAACTTCCGAAGTGAACATCCGGTATGAGCGGCGCTCGGCAAGAATCTGGTCCAGGCAGACATTTCTCTGTTCGAAGATATCGGTGCACATAAAATATCCTATAATTCAGTTGGGCGGAGTGCCTCATGAACATTGGCACGGGGAAAAAAATACGGGAAACCCCACCTTGCCGGAGGGGAGCCAGATCAGGCCAGCCGCTCTGCGTGCAGCACGCCCATGACTCCCATCACATCATGGCAGGGCTTTCGCTCGATCTCAAAGTCATAGTGCCTTGTGATATAATCGAGCAGGGCCGGGTTCGTCATCCCGCAGATAGGCGGCGTGTGCAGTTCCATCTCGATTCTCCGGACTCCTGCAAGATCGGGCGGGTGAATCAGCCACTCACCTCCTTCGCAATCGCATTTCAAAAAATCGCACCCCCCGGCCATCCGGATGATCGTCCCAAGGGTGAAGGTGGGTGCAATCACCCGGCAGTCATCCCAGCAGATCTCTTTTGGTTTTCCATCACCGATGGCTCCCCGGATGACCTTGACGGCTGCACTGTTTGTCCGGATGTTCTCCTCAAGAATTCCGCAGGTCACGGGTTCAACCGCCGTCACCTGTGACGAGAGCCTGGCGGCCCGGATACAGAACGCTCCCACGTTGGCCCCGATATCGAGGACGCGGTCGGACTGGGTGATATCGTCAAACCGGTATTCCGGCACATCAAAAATCTGCCGGAAGGAAGTCTTCCTGTTTGAGAAGATCACGTTATCGGACGTGATAACGTTCTGAGGCAAATTCATTTTTTCCTGTCAATGACATGGGCAGAACGCTCCATTAAAGATTTCTTCTCACGTGTGTCTCGTCCGTTATCATCCGTGAAACAATGAATTACCGCATGAACCCGTCAGGTGTTAATCCGGACAATTCGCGTACTCAACGGTTTTTTAAGAAAGGAACAGGGTTTTTTACCCGTATGCCGATTATTCCGGTACGTATGGGGTTCAAAGACCTGGTGTCCGGTTGTGTTCCCGAAGATCTCCTCCCTCTCCTGACCGGCCATTACACGGTGATCGGCACCGTTGCAGTCATCGCGATCCCCCGCCTGCTTGAAGATTATAAATTCACGATTGCAAAGGCTATCCTTTCGCATCGCCATTCGGTACAAACGGTGCTGAACAAGACCGCCCCGGTCAATGGCAGCAGCCGCACTGCACGATACGAGATTCTTGCAGGAAAGGATACCGTGACCACCTGCCGGGAATACGGCATTGAGTACGAGCTGGACATCCTCTCCTCGTTCTTCAATCCCCGCCTGTCAACCGAGCGCAGGCGGGTTGCCGGTATGGTCCGGCCCGGTGAGCTGGTTCTTGTCCCGTTTGCCGGTGTCGGGCCTTTTGTGGTTCCTGCCGCCCGGAGGGGGGCCCGCGTTGTGGCAGTGGAACAGAATCCGGATGCGTTCCGGTGGCTGTGCAATAATATCTGCGGGAACTGTGTCGAGGGCCGGGTTACTCCCATTGAGGGAGATGCGTTTGACCCCTCTCATCTCCAGGACACTATCTTTGACCGGGTTATCATTCCCACCCCCTATGGTATGGATTCGATCCTTGGCGTGCTCGCACCGCACGTGAAACCCGGCGGGATGATTCACTTTTATACGTTCCACAACAAGAGGGAGATAGCCGTACTGGAAGACCTGTTTGGCAGGACCGGGTATGAAGTTCTCCGGGTCCGGAAGTGTGGTAACGTTGCACCAGCTGTGGCCCGGTGGGTCTTTGACCTGAAACGGGTGGGCTGACCAGCAACTCTGCAGATGGGGATGGAACAAAAAATCAGGCTGATCGGATATCTTTTGAGCTGCACGAGGGGCAGCTGGGATGGCTGACCCGGTCCCAGGTGAACTCAGCACCGCAGTCATTGCAACAGCATTCTGAGCAGGATGGATCAAAAACCGTTATAAGAAATGATTCGTCCTGTAAACCCATGGGTATGCACACCTCTGATCAATAGATAATAATAAGTAATCTATACATTTTGTGCTTTTAAAAACAGGGTAACTCCGCCTCTGGTTCGCGATCCCCGTTCCCCCATATCCCCGATGTGATGATCTTCATTGATGGTGGGAAATGTCCGTTCACGGAAAACCAGGTATCGTGGCGAGCCGCGGATGCAGTATATGTGAACCTGTAATTATCATCGGAAAAAATGCATATATGGTAAACGAATGGAACCTCATGTACCAATCTCAATAAAAATTCCGTGATCCGCCATGTATCTTCAGACAACAACCTCAATCCTCCGTCCCTGGTTGGCTTCGGATGCCGAGGCGGTTGCCCGGCATGCAAATAATCCCCGTGTTGCAGCTGGCATGAGAGATGCATTCCCGCATCCCTATACTCTTGAGGATGCACACCGGTTTATTGAACGGGCCCCGGGAGCCGGCAACCTTTTTCTCGCAATCGAGGTTAAGGGTGAAGCCATGGGAGGGATCGGTATCCATGTGCTGGATGATGTCTATTGCCGCACCGGGGAGATCGGGTACTGGCTGTCGGAATCCTGCTGGGGGCAGGGGATCACCGCAGAAGCGGTCCGGGCACTCGTCCCGGTTGTTTTCCGAACAACGGATCTCGTCCGCATCCAGGCAGGAATCTTTTCGTGCAACCCGGCTTCTGCCCGGGTCCTGGAAAAGTGCGGTTTTGTGCGGGAAGCCGTCCTCAAAGATGCAATCACGAAAAACGGGGTTGTGATGGATGAGATTGTGTATGCAATCTTAAAAAAACAGGTCGGGGAATCAGACGGGTAAGACCCGGCTCCCGTAAATTTCATTGATGACCTGGCCCATGCCCATGTACAATGCCAGGCCACCGGCAATGAGGCCCATGATTCCGCCGGCAACAAGGATCGCGGGGTTCGCGGTTAACTGGGCTGCAACGAGGAGGATTACCAGGATGACGACTGCGGCAAGCGTGACCTGGAGAAGCCGGTGCATACGGAGCGTACAGATGAAGAGCCCGAATGCAAAAATGCCCCACAGGGCAAGGAATGCTGCAATATCAACCGGTTGCGGGGCCTTTGCAATGCCAAGGGCCGGAAGGAGAAGCATTGATGCAAACGCGATCCAGAAGCAGCCGAAACTGCCGAAGGTGAGCATCCCGAAGCTGTTGTTCTTCTTCCATTCCATGATGCCGACAATTACCTGGATGATGCCTCCATAGAAGATGGCCATGGCAAGTATGGGGCTTGAAAGGGCGGTCAGGCCTGCATTATGCAGGCTGAGCAGCAGGGTGGTCATACCGAATGAGCACAGTCCCAGGGGTGCCGGGTTGGCAGTGTTATCGTTCAGAAAGAGATTGTTCCGGTTCTTTTCTTCAATGTGTTCCATGAAATCCTCTCAATACGTGTCCTCTGGTGCAGTAAAACCGGGACTGAAAGAAAATCCCCGTATATTTACACCAGTCTATTAGAATTGTGGTGCACAATATTAAAAAATTTGCATCGGCACTTGCAATTTCATCGGGACCATTACACCGGATTCTTTCTGAAATTTTTAGAGCCGCACCACATCTAAAAAATACAGCAGGGTAATTCCAAATTTATGGTGCGCTCTGGGTTCACAAAAAGGGATGGCCCGGATTGGGTTGCAGGGGGAACTTTTTATTCAGCCCTCAATGCATCGATGGGATCCATATTCGAAGCCCGCCATGCAGGGTACACACCCGAGATAACACAGACAATTACGCCGATTGCCATTCCTTCAGGAACATAAATGATACTTTCGGGCAGGAAGAAATACGCGGTACTCCCAATCATCGCCCCGACAACAGAGTACCCTATGATAAGACTGCAGATCCCGCCAAACACGGCCCCGATGATTCCCAGGATAAACGCCTCGTAAAGGAACATCCGGCGTATTTCTCCTTTCTCCGTACCAATGGAGAGCAGGATCCCGATCTCCTGGATCCGCTCATTGACGGACATCATCATGACGTTGAAGATGCTGACTGCCGCAACAACAAGAGAAATCCCGCCGATTGCAAGGATAAAGGTCGTGATCGTGCTAAGCGTAGATGTGATGTTTGAAAGACGGGAACTTGCATCGGAGATCCGGATAACCTGGGTTCTCCGGTTAACCTTGTCATCGATCGCGGCTTCCACATCCGGTATGGTGTCGACATTCTTGACGATCACGTTCACCTGGTCATACAGGTTTTCATTGCCGAAGTGGGAGGTGTACCAGTCATCCGAAACAATGATGGCATTATCGGCCATGACTCCGTCAGCGGTCATTCCCCGGGCGGTAAGAATGCCGGCAACCCGGACAACCGGGCGGGTGACCGACTTGTTATCCTCCCCTATTTTCAGGCGGCTGCCGATCTTGATGCCCAGGTTTGTTGCAAGGGTAGATCCCACCAGGGCATCACTCTCACCCTGGATGGCATCGCCTTCGGATATGGTGAGAAACTTGGTTACGTCATTTGGGTCCATCCCGTACATTGACCCCCGCCCGTTTGTCGATCCTACCGTGAAATGCGTACTGGACCGATGTATGGGTATGACAATATTATTTCCTGACGACTCCTTGATCTCGTTCAGCTGGGCTTTATCTATTCCCGTCGAGGCGGTTGACCCGGGGCTCATCCGGACGGCATCCGGGGTTATCGAGATCGTATTTGCGCTTGCCGAAAGCTGTTCTTTTACCTGAAGCTGCATGTTCGTCCCGAGCATTCCCATTGAGGAGATCGCAACAACGCCGATAACAATGCCGATGGAGGCGAGGAGCGAGCGGAGAAAATTCAGGCGGACACTCCGGACCGAGAGATCGAAGAAAATATCTTTCATGATTCCACGATCCTCCCGTCTTCAAGTACGATCGTGCGATGAGCGTATTCAGCGATCTTCGGGTCATGGGTTACAAGAATGACCGTCTTTCCCTCGCGGTGCAGTCCGACAAGGAGATCCATGATCTGGTGGCCGGTCTTCCGGTCCAGGTTGCCGGTCGGTTCATCGCAGAGCAGGATCTTGGGCTCGTTGACAAGTGCCCGCGCAACTGCAACCCGCTGCTGCTGGCCGCCGGATAACTGGTTGGGCCGGTGAGCACTCATGTCGCTGTCAAATCCCACGGATTTCAAAACGGCAGCGGCTTTGCCGGAAGAATCCCGCTTTTTATATTTCAGGATGAGGGGATACTCTACGTTTTCATACGCGGTTAAGAGCGGGATCAGGTAAAACTTCTGGAAGATATAGCCGATGATATCGCGGCGCATGTGGGTGCGTTCAAGCGCGGTCATGCCGGATACATCCCGGCCGTCGACATACATTTTTCCGGACGTGGGTACATCGAGGATCCCGAGCTGGTTCATCATGGTGGATTTGCCGGAGCCCGAAGGCCCCATGATGGCAATAAATTCATTTTCCTGGATGTCGAGAGTGACGTGGTCGAGCGCAGTAAAGTCGCCACTCTCCAGGTGATAGACTTTCGACACATCGTCGAGCCGGATAAGGGGGGTGGTGCTCATAGTCCGCAGGATTTTAGTCGCGTTTCAGTTTCATTGCAACCCATTTTCGTTTTTTATACAGGACAATGGCAATTACGAGGATGATGACACCCGCAATAACCGGGTAGAATGATGCGATGCCTCCACCCCTTCCTCCGCTAATACCAAAGATGCTGTTACTCCCGCCGCCGCGGTACGAGGAACTTGTCGCCGCCTGCCCTGTTGCGGAGCTGGAACCGGAGGATCCGGCTGGGCTGAAACTCTGGGCAGACCGGAGATCATAGGTTTTTGTTGTAGTGAACGAATTGCCATTTGCATCTTTCCAGGTGATGACGATGGGGATGGATGAGAGATCGGTACTGGCAAAGTTGAGTTCGAAACTGGAGAAATCATCCGCTGCCAGAGATCCTATCGCATATTCCGGGTAAGGCTCGACAGCACGGGCAGGGGATCCGACCGTGACCAGCAGGGCTTTTGCATCGGTGATCCCCGCATTGTTCACATCCCCGGTGAGCTTGTATGAGGATCCCTGATTCACCAGGGCAATGTTATTGACAATGGGCTTTGCCCCGGTTTTGTCCTCACCGATATTGATGGGGAGGATGAGATCTGCTGCATGTTCATTGTCCCCGTTCTCGTAACTGATATGGAAGTTGACAGAAGAGTTGCCGTGCGGGGTGATGGTAAACGGAATCTCGATGGCACTTTCTGCGTCAATGGACATGATAAATTTCTCGGGCGGGTTGACATCCGCGTTGGTTCCTGCAGGTGTGATGATGATACTATCGATCGGGCCTTTCCGGGAATTGAAGATACTCAGGTTCACCGAACTTGCAGCATCCAGGGGAAATGCATCCGGCTTTTTCGAGATGCCGGTGCGGAGTTGGGTTGAGTCAACCGTTACTTTGATCGGGTACCGGATACTCCCGGCATCCCTTGAAGCCACGCTGAACAGGGGGAAATACGTCCCTTCCGGAGGTCTTGCCGTAACAAGGAACGAGTAGGTCATCGTGTTTCCCGGCCCGAGATAGATCATTCCCTTGTTCGCATCAGGATTTTTGAGAATAATATTGTCGTCCAGTATGGTTGCCTGGGAAAATGCTACTGCCTGGGAACCGGAGTTGGTTATCTGGACCGTGATCGTTCCATCTTCATAGGGATAGAATGACTGGGGATCAACCGTGACCGAACTCACGTATACCTGGGCCAGGGCATTTTCTGCCGAAAGAGTAGTTGATGTGCCTGTACTACCCGAACTGCTGCCTGAACTTGCTGAGCTCGTTGTGCTTGCCGACGTGGTTGCTGCAGTTGCTGCACATACCATGAACAGGAGTAAAAGTGTAATGAGAATACCGGCTCGTTTTTTCATGATTCCTCCGGGTGTTCTCTCCGTACCGGAAGATTCACCCCTTTTTTAAAAATCTACCCTTCTGTTTTATTGTTATCCGGGTTGGTTAAAACACTGGTAATATGCCGATTCCAGGGAGTGAGACGGGGGTTTTTCACTATCACCAAGGAAGGTACTGTTGTTCTGCGGATACTACCCTGCACCTGGCAGGTGTGTTGTTCTGGTGATTATTCAGAGGATCTCCCTCCGCTCGTCCCTGGGGCATCACACCGGTGCAAGCAGGACAACCCGCCAACACCATGTAATGTATATTTTACATTTTGTAATATAAGCATTGTGCTGATTCCCGCGATCTCATCGGTCACCCAACCCCTTCCCCTACCAAAGAATCCCCTGGTTATACGATAGAATAAATTGGAAAATCCGGGTATCGGCACATCTTTTCCTCCCCACTCGCATTCCTGGAAACGAAAAGAGAGGGGCCGGTCAGATAACAGAAACGATCAGGGTACAAAAACCGATAGCTCCTTTTTTTCTTGAAACTGCCCGTATCCGCTGTGCCGTGACCGGGTGAGATTCCCTGCCATGAGATTCTTTTTTATGCCGGTTACATTTCCTCTGTTTTGCCCGCAGAGGGCAATGGCGGATGACGGATTATGAGCGCTTGCATTGGTGATCCGGCAGCTCCCGGCAGGCTGACACATGCCACCCTGCAAAGTCCTCATGGTTACATTGCTCCCATGGTAGATCTTGTTCATCACAAATTTTGGCGTGTTACCCGTCCGGTTCATTGCCGGATGTTCCTTGGGAGAACGCATGGTGTCCAGGGATTGGGGTCCTGTCATATTGCACCCAGGCTGGATGAAACTTTTATTATTCATACTGGTGGGCGCAGGGTGCATTGTATGAGCTGCGCTGACCATCCCGACACACGCAATCAGGATGCAAACGGTGCAAGGATGTAATAATACATTCCGGGTGTTTTCATGGAGATCAGATCCAGTTTTATTTGCTCACGAAAACGCAACATCGGTTGCGGTTAAAGTAAAGAATTCTTTACATTTTGTACTATATAACTTTTCTTTTTAATAGTTCTCATTACAATTCTACGTGATATCCTCCCTTGCATGTGAAACGAGGAATCCGAATAAAAACGCATGAGGAATAAACCCCTGGCGGGGTTCCAAAGGAACCTGGAAAAACGGGTGGGTTTAGTCTATCTCATAGGTCAGCACGTCCTTTTCGTACGTGAAGACCTCTTCAATAGTCACATTGAAATGCCGTGCGATCCTGAAAGCCAGGTCAAGGGAAGGGACATATTTACCTTTTTCAATGGCGAGAATCGTCTGCCGGGTGACGCCGATTGCCCGGGCTAAATCTTCCTGCGTAAGATCGTGCATTGCCCGGAATACCTTGATCTTATTCTTCATCGGTCTCCCAATCCCCGTATTTCCGGGCATAATAGAGCCTGAAGCCGACATAGAGGAAGATCATCAGGCATAAAAGCCCCAGTTGGAAATATCCCATCATCTTGAGGGGCATAATCTCCAGGGACAGGAAATCTGAAGTGTGATTGAAAACCCGCTGCCTGGGAAACCGGGGGACATAGAGCAGGTTCATGACCGCACCGATAGAGAATGCACAGAATAACACCCAGAAAACCTGGAATGTTCTGAGGGCAGCTTTTTCCGTGATCTTCGCGCTGCGCTCATCATCGATCAGATCGGAAACGTTCCTCCGGGCAAGGTAAGCAATCACAATCCCGACAATGAATGCTGCTTCTATCAGCAGCGCATTATGGACTTCCACGGAATACCAGAAAATACCGAGAAGGGCAAGAGCAATACAACCTACAACAAGGTAAAAGGTATTTTTCTTCATGCAGTCCCTTTGTCACATGTTTTTGACATTTGGTGATATAATAGTGACTGTTTTCTGAAGGGGAGTGATTCGTTCCTGCAGCACGGTAACCACGGCGATGACCGGCAGGTGAAGGTGAGAACCCTGTATACGAAGACCGGACTCCCTCTGCCGGGAACAAAAGACATAAACCCGGAAAAATCCTTCACCCCGGATCTGCTGTCATTGCCTGTGTATGGTATGGATATCCTATTATCCAAATAAGAAAAACCGTATACCACGAAACCTATGGAGCCGGGAACCATTAAAATTGCCCTTATCCAGATGTCCATGAGCCGGGACATGGATGAGAACCGGAAAAAAGCACAGGACCGTGTCGAAGGTGCCGCACGAGCCGGAGCTCGGATCATCTGTCTTCCTGAGTTATACCGGTCCCAATACTTCCCCCGGCATGTCGGCACCGACATAGCGGGGATGGCAGAGACGATCCCGGGTGAATCAACAGGTATTTTTTCAGCGATTGCCCGCATGCATGGCGTGGTCGTCATCGTGCCGGTCCTGGAAAAAACCCCGGACGGCAGGATCTGTAATGCAGCCGTAGTCATCGATGCCGATGGCAGCCTCAGTGCACCCTACCGCAAAGTCCACATTCCGCAGGACCCCGGCTTCTTCGAAAAAGAATACTTCTATCCGGGTGAATTGTACTCCGTCTTCCCGACAAAGTACGGACGGATTGCCGTGCTCATCTGTTATGACCAGTGGTTCCCGGAAGCAGCCCGGTGTGTTGCCCTGGAAGGGGCAGAGATCATCTTTTACCCTACGGCCATAGGGCATCCCGATGCCAATACACCCATGGAAGGAAACTGGCAGGAGGCCTGGGAGCTTATCCAGCGCAGCCATGCGATCGCAAACAGCGTCCACGTGGCAGCGGTCAACCGGGTGGGTACGGAGGGGGAGATCCGGTTCTTTGGTGGTTCTTTTGTCTGCGATGCTTTTGGGAACGTAATTTCCCGGCTGGCAGATTCGGAAGAGACCCTGATCGCAACCGTTGACCTTTCCATGAATGCAGAAGTCATGGATTCGTGGGGTTTTTTCCGGAACCGCCGCCCGGAGACGTATGGCCGGATAGGCACCCGCTTCCCCGGGGAGACCGGTACATTCCCTGCATTGCGCACGGGTGACACCCCGAGAAACCGGGGGTTCCACATGCCTGCCGAATGGGAACCCCATACCGCGGTCTGGCTCTCCTGGCCCGGCAACAGGGACACGTTCCCGCAGATTTTCCTTGTGGAGGAAGCCTACTATGAGTTTATCGAAAAGATCCACTCCTCCGAGAGGGTAGAACTCTTTGTCCCGAGCGCTGTCGTCCACCGTAAAGTCAGGTCAAGGCTCCGGGAAATGGGGGTTGATCTCACGCGGGTCACGCTTCATACCAACGAATATTCCGATGTCTGGATCCGGGATTACGGCCCCACGTTCGTTGTCAATCGTGCTCAACGGAAACTCTCCCTTGTCCGCTGGAATTTCAATGCATGGGGAGAGAAATATGACAACCAGATCATGGACGGGAAGATCCCCTTCATGATGAACCGCCGCCTTAACCTTCCCATGTTCGAGCCGGGGATCATCCTGGAAGGCGGCTCGATCGATGTGAACGGCAGGGGCACGGTCCTGACAACAAAGGCCTGCCTCCTCAACCCCAACCGCAACCCGTCGCTCTCTGCAGATGCAATCGAAGAAAAACTCCGAAATTATCTCGGGGTTGAGAACGTCATCTGGCTCAATCATGGTGTTGAGGGCGACGATACGGATGGCCACATTGATGATATTGCCCGGTTTGTCGGACCTTCCACCGTGGTCTGTGCGTATGAGACTGATCGTAAGGATGCAAACTATACTGCCCTTCATGAGAACTATGAGATCCTGCAGAAGTCATGCGACCAGGAAGGGCAGCCGCTCACGGTCATAAAATTACCCATGCCAAAGAAGATTGAAGACGCGGATGGGCGCTACCCGGCAAGCTACACAAATTTCTATATCGGTAATACCGTTGTTATCGTTCCGGTATTTGACGATCCTTCTGATGCGGAGGCGCTCCGGATACTCCAGAATCTCTTCCCGGAAAGGAACGTTGTCGGGATCAACGCCCGGGCAATGGTTGAAGGATACGGCACATTCCATTGCGGAACCCAGCAGCAGCCGGAAGTATAATCCGGATGGCAGGGGGTATTTGACTAGTCCCTGCGTTTCTTGATGTCAGCGATGGACTCCGTTGGATTCCGTTACCGTCTTTGCCTGTCCGGAGCTCATGGGTACACTGGTTGGAACAATACTCACGGAACTCCTTGGAATATTTTCTTCGAGCGCCATTTTGATCCGGTTGATACTTTCCTGGACTTCACACATCCGTTTTTCACCATCGAACTCAAGGAAGATCTCGATATACACGTTGTTGCCCGAGCGGCGGGAGCGCACCCCGTGGAGTGCAGAGTAGTCCTCGAAGAAATCCGCCAGGTGCCGGACGATCACCATCTGTAACTCTTCGTCGAGCGTTTTATCGAGGAGATCGGGAAGCGATGAGGTGATGACCCTGTATCCCGAGAAGAGCAGGAACCCTGCAATGATAAATGATGCCAGGGGGTCGATATAGAGCGACCAGGCATAATGAGAGAACCCGAGCGAGGCAATAAGGGATACGAGAACGGCAAAATCCGAGAACGCCTTGGTCCTGAACAGGCGCCACTGCGAATCCATGATCGGCGATGGCTCCTTCTGGAATAGCCGGAAGTTCTTCCGCCAGAGCCAGGAGTTCATGGTAACCCCGATGATCATCAGGAAAATACCCAGGTAAGCCCCCTCCTGAACGATCTCTGCCGGGACTGCAATCCTGTACAGGGCAACAAAGAAGACCAGGGCAAGCGAGATGAACATCACGCCCCCGGTGACGATTGATGTTACCGTTTCGAATTTCCCCATGCCGTAATCGTATGCCCCGGCCCCGCCTTTTGCCATCTTGCGGATAGTGAGATACGCAAAAAATGTTGCCAGGATCTCGTTTGCACATTTGATGGCATCGGCGAACAGAACGATAGAGCCGGAGAGGATGGCTGCAATAATATCGGGAATCCAGAGAATGAAATCAACAATCAGGCTGATGAGTACTGTCCGTTGTTTGGAGGAGAATGATCCTCCCCCGCTGCTACCACTGGTGACTGCGTGAGACATGATAAATATGGCTCAAATCTGGTTTTTTCTGGATAAAAAAACCCTGCATTTGTTTCTGGTGTAACCGATCCAGGATTTCCGGCGGAACCAGGATCCGATCCCGGAGACCGGCTGCCTGCCCGGTAACCTTTTTCAGGTAAAAAATGCAAAATATGTGACACCTTTCTCAAGAGTTTAAAGATCATTTTTCTCCTGATTACCCGATGTGACAACAGGCATTCCCATGGACTTCACACTTCCCGACACCCTACGGTACCGATTGCAGAATTACGCCTCAGCGGTCAGGGAGACCCGGGCACAGTTTCAGGGAAGCGGGCGGGCGGGCACAAGCCCGGCATATGCCCCGTATTACGAGAGATCCCATATCCTCTTGCTCTTCGACGCCCTTGCGGGAGCGGGCACCGGTATTTCCCCGGACCTGTGGCAGGAATATATCCGGATCACCCGCAGGTTCGAACGATTCGAACGGGATGCCGGGCCGGCATACCGGAAGGAGTTGCTAAACGAACTGGTGAATTTCACCCAGGCTTACCAGGCTGCGCTCTGTTTTGCGTACCTTGGTGAACCCGGGGTGAACCCGCCTGCACAACGAACGAGAGAACGGGAGATAATCGGCATATTGCTCCAGGAACTCAAAAAAGATCATGACCTTACGGACGCTGAACGCCTCATATCCAGCCTCGATCGGAATGTTGCGGGCATTGCGGTCGCCCGGATGGAGCCGGAACCTGCTGATCCGCCGGCCATCCTGAGCACTGTCGGTGATACGGTCCCGCGGTGCAACCAGGGAATTCCCTGAAAAAGAGTTTTTAGTGCTGATAATATCCTTATCGGATCAGATCCTCTCTTATGGGCCCCCTCACGTAACGCGGAGCACGAGCAGGGTGATATCGTCCGACTGGGGCGCCTCTCCCGTGAACTGCCGGATTTCCGCAAGGAGACCTTCCATGATTGCTGTTGCGGTACAGGATCGGTTCTTTTCCAGGTATGCCACCATGCGCTCTTCCCCGAACTCCACGTCCTCTGCATTGAACGCCTCCGTTACCCCGTCCGTATACATGAAGAGGAGATCGCCCGGCTCAAGGGTGAGCTCATGCGACTCTGCCCTCACCGTTTCGAGTACGCCGAGTGCAATATCGCCGCATTCCAGGTACCGGGCCTTCCCGCCGTTCTTCTTTATGAGAACCGGGGGATTGTGCCCGGAGTTGACGTAGGTAAACGACCTCTGCACCGGGTCGAGCACGCCATAGAAGAGTGTGATGAACATACCCGATCTCCCGTCATCGAAGAGCATCCGGTTCACCCACCGCACGGCGGTGCCCGGATGAGAATGTTCGCTTCCGCTCGCGTGGAGGAGTGTCCGGGAAAGTGCCATGTACAATGCAGCGCTCACACTTTTTCCTGAAACATCGCCAATCACAAAGCCCCACCGCCCGTCATCGAAGGGAATGAAATCGTACAGGTCCCCGCCGATCTCCATTGCCGGGATCGTTGCAGCAGCAATGTCATACCCGGGGATTACCGGAATGAACTCGGGAAGCATACTCATCTGGATCTCTTTTGCGATCTCGAGCTCCTTTGTGTACCGCTCCTTTTCCGCGGTGGTGAGCCTGAGATCTTCTATATTCTGTTTGAGATCCCCGGCCATCTGGTTGAAGGACTGAGCCAGATCCTCGAACTCATCGCGGGTATCCAGCACGACCCGGTAATCCAGGTCTCCGCGACCAAGGGCACATGCCCCTTTCTTGAGGGCGTCAACCGGCTGGGTGATGATCTGGGCCAGGAACACTGCAAGAAGGGCGACGACAACGATGATTGCCAGCATCAGGACGGCAAAGATATCCCGTATGCGGTCGGTCTGCGCAGTGATCCTGGCACTGGTGTTGCGAGTCTCTGATGAGATCCGGTCCCGCGTTGCTTGTATCGGGGCCGTGACCTCGGCAACCGGCATGGAAACGGCAAAACTCCAGTTCAGGGATCTCACCGGGGCATAGGCAACGTATGTCTCGCCATCCCCGAATCTTGTCCTCTCAACACCGGATTTTCCCGCGGTCATGTTTTTGCTGATTGCATCCAGGGTCGGGTCGTTATCCCGGAATACATTTTCCGGGATATAGGCCGTGGCATTGCCGATTCCTTCCCGTGAGAGACCCGGTCGGCTGATGATGTTGCCTTTGCCATCCATAAGTACGGCATATCCCCGGCCGCCGAGCGTCTTGTTAAGGTAGGCCGAATTGATGACATCCACCGCAACATCGCTCCCTACAACCCATGTGCCATACCGTGTCTGGACGGCTTTTGATGACGTTACAACGAGCCCCGTTCCTGCAGCATCCGCGTACGGTTTCGACCAGTACACCTGAGGGATCTTTTTTGCACCGGTAAACCAGTCGCGGTCCCGGGGATCGATGGTACCATTGGCAAAACTCCTCCAGGGATACATGACAACGATCCCGGAATCCGTGGCAACATAGACGCTCGTTAAGTTGGTATCCGCTTCATACACGGCTCTCGCAAGGTCGCTCATACCCCCGACGGTGCGGTACTCATCGGCATTATCTGTTATTGCCGCACCCGGTGCAAGAAAGATAACCGTTGCGTCAGCAGGGTTTGCCGGGGGATCCTGCCGGGTGTGCGGCGTGGTGAGGGGTGTAATAGGCGGGTTGTTCCCAATCGTTTTTGCCTGCGCCGCAAGGATCTCCATCTCGGTGATCGTATCCTCAAACAGAACGTTGGTGATCTCGGCCTGGTCATAGGCCATCTGCGTGAGATACAGTTCAGCAGCATGCTCAAGGGCAATTGTGGCATCATCGATTGCCATATTCCCAAGATCCGTGCTGTCTTTTTCTGCAGAGAACCCCACGTCGCTGATCGTGACAAAGGCAACAAAACCGCATACCAGGAGTGACACGACAGACAGGATCAGGAATACCAGGAGGATCTTGACCAGAACGCTGCATGCAGGCAAACGAAACGTCCGGCCACTCATAACACATCATACCTTATAGTAAGGGAAGAGCGAATCGGGATGGTGGGAAGTGCCTTTCTGCAGGGATCCGAAAACCTGCACCCGGTGTTCATATCATGTAAGGTAATCTCTGACGTAATAAATTTACCAATCCGGTTCTGGAGTTTACCCGGGGAAGGATTCCGTTCAGAGAATCAAACCGGAATCGCAATTATCGAATGATAATATATCCAGATCAGGATGCCGGAAAGAATCCCCAGAATGAACACCGCTGCCAGGACACAAAGAACCGGGTAGGGGCTTTTGTGGTGGCCCGTTCCTGCAGCCGCAGTCCCGCTCCCGGCAAAAGGATGATGGTTTGTCTCCTTCCAGATATGAAGAGACCGCAGGTAAATCGCGCCTATTCCGCAGAATAAAAGAACAAGGATTCCCTCAGAGACCGTTCTGATTGCAAAGGATAATCCTTCCGCTGAGTGGAGCCCGCCCAGGAGTATCCCGAGAAGAAAGGAGGCAAGGGCAAAAAAGAATCCCGTATACTCCCGTGGGAAAAGGAGTTCCTGGAGTTTCCGGTTATGGTGTTCCACACACTCGACCATCTCCAGTTTCTGGTAGATGATTCCGAGAAGGGCCCGGGCATACGCATTGTAGGGAGAGATCTTGAGAGCACGCCGGAGGGCCCCGGTTGCTTCCTGCCTGCGGTCGAGTTTGTCAAGAGCCACACCGATATTTACCCAGGTATCTGCTGACATGGGATTGATCGCTGCTGCTTTTTTCGCATGAGCCAGGGCCTCTTCATACCTGTTCAGGCTGATGAGGGCAACAGCCTTGTTATTGAGGAGAATGTCATTTTCAGGAGTTACAGCAAGTTCCCTGTCGCAGCAATTGAGAGCCTCGTGGAACTTTCCCTGCTGCAGGAGCTGAATTATCTGATCCCTGGTGGAGATTTTCGTATCGGGCATGGAAACAGAGGTTTGATTGTCCGGGTTCCTAATGCACGGTAGTTATCATGGCCGATATATAAATGTAACCGTTCGCGGTGTTTTTTGTCGGCATGGTTTTTGGTAAGAGAAAAAAGGGGGAGGCCGGACGTCATGGCCTAGACATTCACATTCAGGAAAACCCGGATGAGAAGGCCGATAACGAACGATATCGCGGCAATGCCGAGACTGATTGCGGCCATCTCGCCGAACCGGCGCCAGAACGGGAGATCCTTGGCAACCGAGATGTAGAATGTGAAGAGGAATATGATGCCGACTGCTCCGCAGAGGGTGAACATGAGGGCAAGGTACGGGGAGGGAAGGATGAGGAATGGCAGGATCAGGATCGCAACCGTCCCGATATAGGTAAATCCCGTGTAGATCGAAGCCTTCAATGGATCGGACGGCCCGGCATCCGTTCTCTGCGACAGATATTCCGATGCCCCCATGGAGAGGGAGGCTGCAACGCCCATGATGAGACCTGCAACGGCAATGATCTGGGAGTTCTGGATGGCAAACGTGAGCCCGGCAAGCGTGCCGGTGAATTCCACGAGCGCATCGTTGAGGCCGAGCACCACGGAGCCTACATACCGGAGGCGTTCTTCATCAATGAGGGCAATGAGTTCGCGTTCGTGCCGCTCTTCGTTCTCAAGGATGCCGGCAACCTCGGGAATCCCATCTGGCATTGTCCGGTCCATGTCCTGGGCCCGGTGCTCGACCCGCTCAAGGATCTTGAGCGTGAACGTGAGGCCGAGAAGCTTAGCTGCGAGGACGTACATCCAGACCCGGAGGATCGACGGGGAAACATCTCTTCCGGTGTACTGTTTCCAGATTCCGTAATGGGCAAGCTCTTCTGCGGCTATTCCTGAAAGGACCTCCCGGTTATGGGGATCTTTTGTCCCTGCTGCGATCTTTGTATAAATGAGGTGTTCGGTCAGTTCCGCTCTCTGCAACGAGAGAAATGTCTCCAGCTGGTTGGGAGGAATTGTGGTGTCAGGCATGGGGTATCACACATCAATGGGGAATGGAAACCATACCCTGTCGTAACTCAACGGTCATGATGAGTCCGGTGGCAGAAACCGGTATTTTCCTTTCGGTGCAATGATCTCAAACCGGACACCGCTCCCCGGAGTGCCGGTCTCACGGATGGAAAGAGCGGTGATCGAGAGGATTTCGCGGGACAAAAAGAGACCAAGACCGGTATTCTTGCCAAAACCTTTCCGGAAGAGCCGGGCCTTGTCCTCGGGAGGAATACCAATGCCGTTATCAATATACGAGATGACCAGCCCGTCCGGGGTTTCCAGCAATGAGAATGTGATGCGGGTCACACCCTCCCCGTGACGGAGTGAATTTTCAACAAGGTTGTAAAACACTTTCTCAATTAAGGGATCCGCATAAATTTCAGCGGGGGGTAGGTTGATCTCAAGGGCAATGTCCCCAAGGTTCAGCTGCGACAGGGAATTCCGGACCGTTTTTTCAAGGTTATGCCATGCGGGAGCCTGGACCCCGATATCCTGGTAATACCGGGTGAACTCGATCTGCCTCCCGATAGCTTCTGCGGCCTCTTCCTCTTTCTCAATATACCCCCGGATATCCGGATTGGTTTCGCGCTCCCGGGATAATTCGAGAAATGTCTTGAGCCCCATGAGCTGGTTAAGGATATCGTGCCGGGTGATGGACGAGAGCATATTGAGCTTGTTGTTTGCCTGCTGCAGGGCAGTTTCCCACTGTTTGCGATCCGTGATGTCGAGAATTACTCCGACAAGTCCTTCGATCCTGCCGTCACGATCGGTAAACGTGGACTTGGATATGATGACATCGTGCAGGGTGCCGTCAGCGTAGAGGACCTGCGATTCATAGATCTGCGACCCGGGAGTTGTAAAGAGCTCGTTGTCCTTCCGGTAGTCGATGTCAGCGAGTTCTTTTGGTATAATCTCATAAACCGTCTTTCCGATGATCCGGTCTTTGCTGATACCGAGGAATTTTTCAAACGAGGAATTGCAGCCCAGGAACTCCCCTTTTGCATTCTTATAGAAGATGGGACTGGAGATCGTCTCAACAAGGCGGTTGAGGAACCGTTCCCGGTCCGCGATTAATTCCTGTGCCTTTTTGCTTTCCGTGATGTCATGGAGCACATGCACACTCCCGATGAGATCGCCGGCCGGGTTGTGCAGCGGGGAGACGGTCACCTGAAAATCCCCGCCCAGGTTATCTTCATGGATCTCGGCGGAATGCAAATTCCCGTCAGCAAGAAGGCGGGAATGGGGGCAGATCCCCAACGGCGCTGTGTGTTTGTGTACGAGCTCGTAACAGGCCCGTCCGACAACCAGGTCCGGGGCAAGTCCGAGTCTTTCGGCCATGGGCCTGTTCACCCGCACGATCCGGTGGTTCCGGTCAATGATGGCGATCATGTCGGGAACCGCATCGAAGGTCAGTTCCCACTCGTTCTTTGCCTGAAGGATCTGGTCCTGCATCTCTTTCTGTGCGGTGATGTCGTGGGCGCTTGCCGAGACCCCGATTATCTCTCCGGCAATATTTTTTATCGGGGACAGGGACAGGGACACTTGGAGAATTCTCCCGTTTTTTGCTACCCGTTCCGTTTCATAGCGCTCAACCGGCTCGCCGTTCTTGATTTTTTCCAGGAACCCGGTCATCTCATCCCGGTGATTTTTGGGAATGATGAGCGAGATGGACTTTCCCACCGCTTCTCCGGCAGTATATCCGTACAGTTGTTCAGCTCCATCATTCCAGTCGGTGATGATCCCATCCGGGGTCTTACCGATGATAGCATCGTTCGAGGACCGGACCATCGAGACCAGCCGGCGGCACATCTGCGTGTCGTGGTGCATCTTCCCGCTGAGCCAGGAGATGAGTCCTGAGAGAACAATAAAGACGAAAATCCGGGCAAGGGCTGCAATCCAGATATCCGAAAAAACCGGGTACACCGCCAGCACTTCTGCACAATAGAGGGCAGAGATTCCCACAGAAAAAACAAGTCCGCGCCTTGGATAGTAATAAGCCGCAAGAAGGATCGGGATATAGAACAGGTGGGGGAGGACGTTTGTTATCCCATTGACCAGCGCATAGCCGTTGAGGGCGAGCGCTGCTGCTCCGCTGACTCCGATGAGGAGGGGGATGAGGAGCGGGTGCCGGTAGACCTGGTCAAAGTACTGAAAATTCAAATCGGTTGTTCCCCCGGGAGCAGTACTCTAGTGTTTACCGGTATGGTTTTAATGGTTAGCGAATAGCCTGCACATACGAGCCAGATTATGTCAGATGTATCTGGATCTCTGTGGGGATCCAAAAAATGTCCGGCAGTGTAGCAGGAGCGCAAGGGAAAAACGGTATGGCCGTTTGCACCGATCATTTGCCAAAAAAGGGACCGACCTGCGGTCTCTTCTTATGAATTCGTAGACCGGGTTGCCGGGATCTCTTCGGTCTGACGGAATTGTTCCATTATCAAAAACCGCTCCGAAGGTGTGTTGATCGCATGGACAATGCCGGTGATCCGCAGCGGATCCCCGTTTGTGTCCTGCTCGATCACCTGTCCGCGAAGGGCAACATCCACCCAGGTGCCTTTTTGATGTTTTGCCCTGAACTTGCATTCGAAGAGCGAGGTTTTGCCTTTGGTATAATTCCGGAATGCAAGGAGGATGCCCGGCATGTCGAGCGGATGGATGAAGGCCAGGCACGCGTCAACCGAGAGAACCCGCTGGTCCAGATTGTATCCAAGCATATCATCTATCCACTGATTGAGATCATGGATCTGCATCTTCCGTATGTCGACATCCCAGATCCCGATATGTCCCGCTTCGAGTGCGAGTTTGAGCCTCCCTTGTGTTTCGTTGAGCGCAAGGGCTTCCTGTTTTTCCAAGGTGATATCTATGATGATGCCCCGGAATCCAGCGGGTTTACCTGTCCCGGGATCAACCCTCATCTCCCCGTATACCCGTGCGGGAAACACGCTGCCGTCTTTACGCCTGAGCTGGTATTCGCTCCCGGAGGAGCTCCTCTTTCCCTGGAGTGCCTCCTGGATATCCCGGAGCAGGCGATCCGTGTCCTGCGGAGCAATGTAATCAAGAATTGAGATCGTTCCGGAGATATCATTCAGGGTAACGCGAAAAAAATCAAATGCCAAGCGGTTGGCATAGGTTATGTTATAGGAAAGATTCATCTCAATCACGGCAAACGGGAACAGACTGGTGAGACCCTGGTTCTTTTCCCGGCTGATATCCAGGTCACGCTTGGTCTTATGGATATCAGTGATGTCCCGGAGGGTTTCTATGGCTCCTACAATCTTCCCGTCCGGATCGTACAGGGGCCCGGCACTGACAAGGAGATGAGCTCCCTTGCCCCCATAGAGATGCGATGAGTAGATATCGGTTGTTATCTTGTTATCTTCGTTTTTGATATCTGAGTATGGCATCTCTTCCAGATAGGGGCCCCGGATCACCGCATCGATAAGGATCGGTTTTCGTTCGCCGAAAAAGGGAATCGAGTATTCAAAGTCTCCTTTTCCCAGGATATCGGCCTGATTGATCCCGGTCATGGTTTCAATGGCACGGTTCCAGGCGATCACTTTTCCCTGGACATCGATGACAAATGTTGCATCGGGAAGGAAATTGATGATATCCATGAGCTTGCGCTCGGATTTCTGGAGAGCATTTTCTGTCCTTCTCCGTTCAATCGCGGTGCAGAGCTTGTGTTTGAGCTCGGCTATCATCCCCTTTACATCTGTCCCTTTCTGGATGTAAAAATCAGCGCCGTTATTGAGTGCCTCGATAACGATCTCTTCCCGGCCTTTCCCAGTGAAGAGGATGAACGGGAGCCGGCCGAACTGCTGTCGAACCTCTTTTAGCAGTTCTATGCCATCCATCTCCGGCATCTGGTAATCGGAGAGGATCGCATCGTACCGGCAGGCCCGGATCCTTTTTAATGCCTCCGGCCCGGAGGATACAACTTCAACCGTGTAATTCCCGCTCTTTTCTAAGAAAATCTTGTTCAGTTTCAGGAGAACTTCGTCATCGTCAACGTAAAGAATCGAGTACATAAAAAAAGTCCTGAATATGTCCGTTGTCTGTTTCCTGAAATCTATTGATGAGATCGTTTTATCATAATTATATAAACTGAATATCCTATATATTGCCATCGGTTTTATTGTGAGTATTCAGCCGAATTCGCCATGATATTACTCTGGTATCTCAAAAAAAGCCCCATTTGTTCGCAGATACAAAACACAATATTTATATGCAAACTCAATTGCTATGAAACGGACCCCTCCGGGGGGAGATAAGAAAAAAAGAAAACTAAAATTTTCGTCCGGTTTTTTGCCGGGACTGAACTGGAGGTCCGGATTGATTTTCTGAACCTGCTGGCAGGACCCCCGGTAATCTGGATTGCATTTCTCCCGTGGAGGAGTACTGACGAGGAGGATCTTAAAAAAAGCAGAAAATGGATTTGTCTGAAAACCCGCCGGTGGTTATGACTTCTGGTATTTTTTACCGGCCGAGAAGGCCTTGTCGATCGGCTTCCCTACCTCCCAGTAGGTTGCCTGGGCATAGACGATCGGGTGCATTTTTGTGACATCCGGCTTCCCGTCCGTTAAACAGGACTTGTCTGCGTGGATCTCGACAACCTCGCCGATGTAGAGCAGGTGGCTCCCGCAGTCAACGGACCTGAAGAGTTTGCATTCGATGTTGACCGGGCATTCTACTGCAAGAGGTGCGGTCTTCAGTTTCCCGTAGATTGATGTGAACACTTCAGACTTGTCTTCCTGTGCACCGGAGACAAGGCCGCAGTGATCGGTCTCGATCGTATGTTTTGCTGAAGGCACGTTCAGGCTGAAGGTCTTGTTCTCTTCGATCCCCTTCACGGTGTGCCGGGCCTTGTTGAGCGCAACGCAGACCATCGGGGGTGCCATGCAGGCGACCGTGGACCAGGCAGCGGTCATGTAGTTTGGCTTTCCGTTGACATTCGCGCCCACGAGCAGGGTGGGCATGACACTCATGTACGGCATCGGGCCGACGGTTACTTTCTCCATCTGGATTCTCCGGGATGATCTTGGCGGGAGAGGATTTTAAGGATATTCATGGAAAAGACGCAAGAGATTTTTACTCCCGGCTCATTAATGGCTTGGGAACACATGCTTTTTCTTTCAGAACAGGAGAAACACAACTGGGCAGAATATGCGGATACCATTTTCCGGCATCGTGTGCATCCTGCAGAGTACGATGGGAAGATCCGCAAAAACCTGGTTCCGGCATTTCACTTTTATATCGCGACATACCTGGCCGCAAAAGGTGCCGGAGAGCAGAGCGTCAGGTGGCTGGAGACCGGCACGCTCTGTGAGGAAGACGGGCTTTTCTGCTGTGCGTTCCTTCTTGGGTTTTTAAAAAGGCATGAAAATCAGCTGACAAAACCCGCGGTTGTTTTCCAGGATCCCCGCCCGTTCATCCATTTTGCCGGGGTTCCCGCCATGAAAGAGGCGCGGCGGCAGTTTGTCCGGCAGTGCAGTCATTCCCTGCCGGTTTTTAAAAAACCGGTCCGGTTCATGGATATCGGGTGTGGTGACGGGGGGCTCACAACCGCGCTCCTTCTCCACTTGGTGGAGTCCGGAAACGTATCGGAAGTCAGTGAGATCCTTTTGGTTGATTCCTCACCGGCAATGGCCGCCCTTGCGGAGAAGACTGTCCGATCCGCGTTTCCGGATGCGGTTATCCGTATCGAGAACGGACGGATCCAGGATTGTTCGGGCACCATAGATCAGAAATACGATATCGCGATGAGCTCGCTTGCGTACCACCATATGCCGCTCGAAGACAAGCGGGTCCACCTCGCCCGGCTCAGGCCCTGGATTGATCACCTGATCCTGTTCGAGCTGGATGCGAACAATGATACACCGGATCTCTTCTCGCCGGAACTTGCCCTGTCGGTATACCAGTCGTACGGCCGGATCATGGACTTTGTCTACTCGCATGACGCCCCGGTCGACGTGGTCACCGATTGCATTGACTCGTTCCTGATGACCGAGCTCGTCTCCCTCCTCACCGAACCACGGGGAACACGGAGCGATTACCATATGCTGCGGAGCCAGTGGAACTCCCTGTTTTCTGAAGTGCTGGGTCCCGAGTTCTCGCTCCGGTGCGATTCCTCTTCCTGCTCCGATGAGCACATGTCGCTCTTCACGCTCCATTATGGCAGGACGGGATGATACATACGGTAATGCGGGAAAATAGCGGGCAGCAATACCAGAACTCCTGATCCATGAGGTGGATCTTTAAATCCTCAAACGGGATCTCTCCTTATGGCAGATCATCCGGAGGGAGCAATTCTCCAGCGGGACGGGAAGACCTATGCGGTCATGGCAAGGTCTCCGGGGGGCCTCGTAACCCCGGAACTTCTTGAGCGCATTGCGGCGATTGCCCGCACCTTCCGGGTGCCAGAAGTCAAGATAACTTCCGGGCAACGCATAGCCCTCATCGGTATTCCCGGAGAGGATCTTGCGGCCGTCTTTGAGGAACTGGGAACGGATGCCGTGAGAAAGACCGGGCCCTGCATCCGGTACTTCCAGTCCTGTCCCGGGAACCGGAACTGCAGGAACGGTACCCAGGACTCGCTCGGCCTCGCTATCCGGCTCGAATCCCTGTACCGGGAGAAACCGTTCCCGGGAAAGATCAAGATCGGGATCTCCGGATGCCCCCGGTGCTGCGGGGAGAGCCAGACCCGGGATATCGGGATTCTGGGAACCTTAAACGGCTGGACACTCTTCTTTGGCGGCAACAGCGGCACCCGGCCCAGGTTCGGTGATCTCCTTGCGAAAAATCTCTCGACCGATGAAGTGCTTGATCTTGTGAGCCGCCTCCTGGAATATTACCGGATGCATGCAGGGCCAAAGGAGCGGACCGCCCGGTTCATGGAGCGGATAACCCCTGAAACATTGCGAAGCGACCTGCTCAACCAGATCCCCTGCACCCCGCTGGAATCGTGATGGCCTTATCCGTTTCACCGGATCTTTTCTTTTTGGTGGGTGAGCAGTTCTGTAAATACGATCATATCATGGGTTGAGTTTCAGCCATTCACCGGTGGAAAATTTCTCCTGCCTTATAGCGCGACGCGATGCACGGTGCCGGAACAACCGGATTCCCCCGTGAGTATGATCGTTGTCGCGTTCAATCTCCGGTGCATCCGGACCTCGGAATCATATCCTGTTTCCTGTGAGGTTCCGAATCGGGGAAAAACCGGAATGAAGGTATTCCCATCCCTGTACTCCGGTTAAAGGACCTGGATCCGGGGTGCAGAATCCCCTGGGAAAAATACGCCTTATACGGGCCCGGATTCCCGTTTCCGGATCACGGCCCCGTCAGGAAAACCCCGCAAAACGCCCCGATTCGGTTCGTGTGGAAAAGACGTGTGATTATCGCTCCGATTGCCAAAAAAGGGCTGAAATGCACCTCGTAGAATGGTCATTAATGGTGTTCTGCGGGTGTCCTTTTTCGCCCCTTATTTTACCCAATTGTTCTGAGAAACGCTGCCGGAACGCGAATATGAAGGTCATTTTTCAGGGTGATTTTTCGAGGGAATCCGCATTTTCATAGGAATGTCGTTTCTCAGATTATCCGCCCGCCGGACACGTCTGCTGGCAAATTTTTTCGGAGGCCATTTATGGGAAATTGCGGCAAACGGGCGATAAATTGAGCCTATATGAAAATGGCAATCTCCATTTTTCGCACATTTTGGTATTTTTCCAGGATGCTTGTTGGGAATGGTCTCAAAAATCGCAAAATTTGAGGCCTGATTGGCAAAATACGGCGTTTTTGGATGACGAGTATGATGCCCGGACCCTCCTCCCCCGGGAGTTGTTTTCCCCCCGGGTATCCGACAAAGATCCCCGGACGCCCCCCTCTCTTTCAGGAACCACCGGGATCCTTTCGTGTCCGGCTGAAAACAAAAATTTATTGCAGTTCTTTTTGAAAGATAACCTGAAATCTCACCATGAAGTTGTCGGAAGGGCTTTTGTATTTTGGGCGAAAGAGATGACTCACTACCTGATAGATATCCGCCTCATGGGATCCGTGAAACAGCAGATCAGCCGGTTAAGCAACCAGTTGGCGGAGAAATTCGATCTCGGAACCAATTTGGTTGTCCCGCATATCACGCTGGCCGGGCCGTTTTCAACCGGGAATGAGATACAACTCATCGAAGATTTCACACGAATCTGTACCACAAGGAAGGAGATCCCGAAATATGATGTGGGCGGGTATGGGTTTTTTGAAAGTACGAGGGTTGTCTTTGTTACGATCACTCCCGATGAGACCCTGAAACAGTTCCGGTACGAGCTTGCAGGTGCAATCTCCCCGTATTGTACGTTACGGAACTATGACCTGGATTCTGCCGACGGATTCATGTTTCACGCAACGCTTGCCATGAAACTCGACTGGCTCACCTTCCAGCGAATAAAATGGTATGTCAGAAAACAGGAGAGCGTTGTATTCCGGCACCACCCGATCCGGGCAACCCTGCTCCGGAATTCCAAAATCCTGTGCGAGTACGATTTTATCCAGGAGCGGATGCTGAGCCCGACCCAGGCCCGGAGCAAAGCAACCAGGATGCGGGACTTCGATATTCTCAAGACGTGGGCTGACGGAAGCTGGGAATGAGAAGAACCATCCGGTTTTTTATTGAAGATCAGCATTTTTTCAACCGATAACATCCGGTCTTTTTTACAAAACCCCCTGCCGGTTTCTCTTCCCGGAATACCCAGCCCAAACCGTCCAGCCCTCCCTTTGAGATTTAATAGTTCAGAAACCAAGTACTGGTATGGATATGGCAGTAGTAAAAAAATGGGCGATCTTTTTTATCAGCATTCTCGTTGCGATCCTGATCGCGGACCGGCTTTCCAATAGCATAATGGTGATGACGGGATTAACCGGTCCCGTCCAGTTCCTGTCGAGTTTTATTCTCTATGCACTCTTCTTCTTTGCAATACTCTACATCATCCAGAAAGTGTTCAGGGTGGATTTCTTCGGGTTTTACCGCGAATAACCAAAAGGAACTCCCGCTCACTTTTTTTATTCCAGGGGCCCGAACCGCGTAGTGTATCCCCGGGCAATGACCGACGCACCAAGGAGCGGCGCAAGGCCGTTCAGGCTGCTCACGGCCAGCCGTGGCATCGGCAGGTAATGATCAACGTACCGTTCAATCGGCGGGATGATCAGGTCCTGGTTGTTCAGGACAACGGAACCATCAAAGACAATCGTATCCGGGTCGTAGGCAACGATGAGGTCGGAAACCCCCCGGGCATTGACTCTCCCGAGTACCTCCAGAAAATCACGTTCTTCAGGATCACGGTTTTGCCGGATGGCATTTAAAATTTCCCCGGCAGAGAGTACCTGCTGATCTCCGGACCCCCGTCCCGTTCTCTTCTGCCACTCCCGGTAAAACCGGGGGAGGAACCGTCCCGAAGCATAGCCTTCCCAGTGTCCCTTCCCGCCACACCCGCAGGTCAGGTCGTACTCGCTGTCCACGAACAGGTGACCTATCTCGCCGGCGTTCCCATCGCGACCGGAGACGATAGTGCCGTTTGCAATTATTCCTGCCCCGATGCCGGTCGACATCGTGACGTACACGAAATTCCTGGATCTCTTTCCCTCGCCGAAATATGCCTCCCCCAGGAGACCTGCACAGCAGTCGTTGACCAGCCGGACCGGGAGATCGAATTCTGCGGCGAGGGGGCCTGTCAGGGGAATGATGTCAAGGGGGATGTTTGGGGGATGCACGATTGCCGTGCGGGATTTGTCAACCGGCCCTGCTGCCCCGATACCGATTCCGGCCAGCGTTCCTGTCTTTCGGTCTGGAACCAGGGAATGGATTGCGCTGATGATGAGATCCGTGATGATTCCTGCATCCGGCAGGTCTTTTGGAAGTTCCACTACCTTCTTCTGTTCGATCTGTCCGGTTACGGTGACGAGCCCGACCCGGAGGTTGGTTGCCCCGAGATCAACGGCAATGGCGAATTCTGGTTGTCCGGTTATATCATCGGGTGTCATTTGAAGATTCTCCGGGTTAAGGATCTCCCTCTCTTTGTAATCAGTATCACTTCTTATCTGAAGAAGATTCTCTGCATGAAGTTCGTGATGAATGAAACACGCAGGCTTCGATAATAATTTCCTCAACCGGTCTCCGTCAATTGTGTTATTTTCCAAAAATAGGGGGAAAATCCGGCTTGTCTGTGGGGACTAAATTATCCCCGACAAGGGGCTCATGACGATGACAGCAGTCTCGGAACTGAGCTACTGGGTACCCCCTCCGGGAGCGTGTGCCGGTTTTACGTCGGAGAATAACAATTGCCGGATGATAGTTGGATTTCAGGAAATGCACTTTGGTAAGAAAACCTTTTCTGGCCTTAAAAGATCAGGACTCGCTCAGTCATAGGCATGTTCACGATGCTCAATGAAAACCATATAGACCGTCTGCTCCTGTTCATCCGGCATGAAGATCAACCGGTATTTTTTTGCGAGTCTCGTGGACTTCTTGCCATGGAGTGAGCCGGAGAGCCAACCTCCAACATGCATGGGATCTTCGGAAAGCCGGACCAGTTTCTTGCCGAGTTCCGCAATGATCCTTTTATTTATTGTCCTTAATGGTTGCAAAACTTTCAAGAAAGGTGTCGGTCCGTTTGATGACCCATGCCATCAGGCACACTCGTTGAGGAGATCATCAACGGAGGTGATTGTCTTTACCCGACCCTGCCTGATGTCGCGATCACTTTTTTTGATCGCATGCATAGCTGCAGGATTGCTGAGGATCTCTACCGTATCAATGAGGGCTTCGAGATCTTCCTTCTTGACCATGTCAGCCTGAATCTTTTTGATTTCCTGGTAGACCTGATCTATCGTGACACCAGAACTCATAATCATACTTGCATTCATCATCTTAAAACCATTCGGGAATGGTAGGGGGATCTCCCCATTGTGCCGGACTTAACCCGGATCGTCCTTACGCGCAAAACGCTTTGTCGGGTTTTGCGCTTCGGATTACCGTGCTTTTCCCGTTCCAGAATCTTGCCCAACAAGGTCCTTACGGTGCGGTCGAATGACTTCGAAGGTTTTTTTTTATAATTATTTAATTTTTGAATATCGAAAGAACAATTATGTAAAAAAAGAATAGCATTTGTTAGTTACTGCATGAGCGAATACGCGGCCTTCTGTGAAAACTTATCAAACACAAATAGTGAAGCAGAACGCATGGATTTCGTTCGAAAATTTATTTTTCATGGTACACCCATTGTTTTTAAAGACCGTGAACATGATTATTTCGAATTTAGGAATAGAATCGCTAAAAAATTTAATGTAAATTTTACTGAAGTTTTTATTGTTGGTTCAGCTAAGTTTGGTTTTAGCTTTACTGGGGGAAAACCATTTGATTACGATTCTGATATCGACATAGTTATAGTTAATGAAACTTTATTCGACGAATATTATAAAAAAATCTGCGAGTATCAATATAAAATGGATAGGGAATATAGAGGGATTGCGTACGAAGAACGAAAAAATTATGCAAATTTTTTACGATATTTAGTCAAAGGATGGATGCGACCCGATCTTTTACCGATTAGCTTTCAAGTTAACGAATTAAAAACGGATTGGTTTAGTTTTTTTGAGGGGATTTCAAATGGAAGATCCGAAGTAGGTAATTATGAAGTGAATGCTGGGTTGTATAAAAATTATTTTTTTCTTGAAAGATACTATGGAACAAATGTCGAAAAAATGTACCGTTATTTAAGCACAAAACAACAAACAGAACAATTGAGTGCAAGGGAGTCATAGAATGGTAAAACAGATTACGTCAAGCCCAAGTACACAAAAAATTTCAGATCTTTATCCAAAAATTCAAAATCAACCTCCGACATTGATTTTACAGCCTGATTTTCAGCGAAGACTGGTTTGGAATAAAAGGCATAAAGAAAAATTTATTGATACAATATTACAGGGTTTACCGGTTCCTGAAATATATATCGCTCAGTCAGGTATTGATCTCGAAACAATTGCTACACAACATGTTGTTGTTGATGGTCAACAGAGATTACGAACAATTGTCCAATATATTGAAAATTCTGATGATTTTGGAAAATTGGTCCCGAAGTATAAGGATTTACCCCCAGAACAACAACGTGAATTTTTAAGTTATGATGTGGTTGTTCGAAATCTTGGTGATCTAGATTCAGATACAATCAGAGATGTTTTCAAAAGAATCAATTCTACACAATTTAGCTTAAATCAGATTGAACTTCATAATGCCGTATATGATGGTGATTTCATTACAACCGCTATGGAAATTTTAACTGAAATTGGGGATGGAAGATTTCCATTCCTTAATGAGGCTAATATTTCCAGGATGGAAGACCTGCATTTCATATTATTGATAATGGCCACTATCGAAAATAAAGGCTATTTCAAAATGAGTGACATGATTGAAAAATGTATTATCGAATATAATGATACATACCCTGGAGCGAAAACCATCAAGGAAAAATTCATAAAAATTTTTGAAATTATTGAGGGTTTAAAATTAGCGGATGATTCAATTTGGTATCGCAAATCAAATTTTTTCACGTTATTTGTTGAATTATTCAATTACGGGAAAAAAATCAATATTGACAAATTGAAGCAAAAATTAGAGAAATTTGAAGAAGATGTTTTAATCAACAAAAAAATTAGCGGGCCGGCAAACGACTACCAAACCTATTATTCATACCTGTGGTCAGGAACAAACAGTAGAGTTGCTCGGGTTTCACGTTCAGAGATTTTTAATAAATTAATATTATCCAAAATCTAACCCTTCAAAAAAATTAAAAATCTCATCAATAAAAAATTTCCTGTCTTCTACTCCTTCCCCCGGATCCCATGGATCTTGATGATGCCGGCGCAGGACTTGCAGGTATAGAACTCGTCCTTCCAGCAGTTCTCGCAACCCCAGCGCCCGCAGAGCACGCACTGCCGGAGCTCCGAGATAGCATGCGGGGTGCTGCAGAGGTCGCAGATATACCGGGAGAAACTCCCGGGATCTTTTGTCGGCGGCTCGCCCTGCTTGCGAATGACCGGGATCACGTCCTTGAGATCCCGGAAGAGGTCGCCTTCGGGTTTACTTTTTGGCGGTTCCTTTCGAAACCAGTTCTTTTTCAACACGGTCAAGCCGGGCCTCCATGGTTACGAGCGTGTTCTGCATGTCGGTTTCGGATTTTTTCAGCTCGGCAAGCCGTGCCTCATCCAGTTCAAGCTCCTTGTAATTCTGCGCCTTGAAGTCCCCGAGCTTGCTGTGGTTCACGAGCTGCCATTCCTCCACCAGGCTCTGGAACCGGCGGTCAAGGTACTCGTCTACCCGGCTCTCGATCGGGCGGGAGAGCGAGAGGTTCCCCTTTGCCCCCCGGATGTAATAGTAGACCAGAAACAGGAGGACAACCAGGATGATGACGACAAGGATGAATGTCAGAAGATCCATTTCAGATCAGCTCCTTGAGTCTCCGGGCCCGGTTCTCCAGTTCCGTCATCTTGTCGGATGCCGCGTGACTGGATGCCTTAAGCCCCGGGATCTCCTGCTCGATTGCGTACAACCTGCTTGTAAAATCTGCAATATCGGTTGTGCGGGCAAGATCCCATTCCTCGACAACCGCCTGCATCCTGCGATCCACGTAGGCGTTGAGATAACTGTTCATCCCGATCATACTGACTTCTCCAGGGTGGTGATGAGGGCGTCGAGTTTTTGAGAGCGCTGTTCAAGCGCCGACTTCTCGGCATACAGGGTACCGATCTCGCTGGTAACGCTTGCAAGCCGGTTTTCCAGCTTGTGCAGGTCGGTCTCGGTAAGGAGCTGCCATTCGTCGATGATCGATGCGAATGTTGTATCGAAATAGGCATCGAGCGTCTTGTCCATGGTCGGAAGTTTCGATTCAACCGCACCGGGGAACTCTGAGACCTGGTCCCAGAATGCAGGAGCGGACGGGTTCTGGTTTACTACCGGGTACATCTATTTCACCTTCTTCTCCTCTTCGCTTATCTTGCCCATCATGTTGTCCAGTTTCCGGGTCTTGACATAATTCTCAAGCCGCGAGAGCCGTGTCTCGATGAGCTTCTCCTTTGCAAAGATGCCGGTCTCAAGACCGGTGTTCTCGTCCTCCACGGATCTGATCTCCGCGGTCTGCTCGGGGGACAGCCGGGTGAACGGGAAATTTTTTGCCTCTGCGTGCTGCTGGAGAAGCTTGAGCTTGTCCCTCTCAAGATCCAGTTCAACCTTCCGGTTGATCGTCTTCATCAGCCGTACCTCCCGGAGCATGAGGTAGAGGATGAAAACACCGAGAATTGCCAGTGCGGCAATGATAACGGTGTCGGTGATTACCGGGGTCTGGACCACAACGGTCTGTTCTGCCACCATACTATCTAACCTCGACGCGACAGGGTATAATCACTTTCATCCCTTCGCTTCCCGCATCAGAGTTCATCTTTTCCCTTCAGGCTCTGTTTGACAGCAGCGGTTGTTTTGGCTGCGGCCTTGCCCACTTTATCTGCTGCCTTTTTGGACTCGGTCTTGACAGTGCCCGCAGCCTTCTTTGTCTCGGTCTTGACCGTTTCTGCAGTTTTTGCCGCGCCGGTCTTTACCGAATCCCCGGTTTTCCTTACTGCCGAGTCAAGTTTTCCAACGCCTTCCGAGAAGGATTTGTTGGCGTCCTTGAGTGCGGCTTCTGCTTTTTCTTTGAGCGGGGGTGTTCTCCTCACCGTAACCGTGGCGCCTTCCTTGAGGCCGAGGTCTTTTAAGTCCTCCTCACTGACGCGGACTTCCCCTTCCCCTACCATCCTGTCGGCGATCACCGTAACGGTGACGACCTTTTTGGTTGTCTCGTTTACAAGGTCCACATGGTCTCCTTCAACAATCTTCAGCTCGGTGAGCTTTGACTCGTGGAGGCGTACCCGTCCGTGGCTCGGGAACGCACGCTTCTTGATGATCAATTGCATGTCGGTCATAATGGATACCTGCTCTGAAATATGATAATGGTTTTGTATTCCTGCCGTTTCGACGGCAGAACCTGATACAGTATGGACGGTCTGCCCTAAAAAAGAAGGGTAATGTACTATTCCAGCCCCTTAAATCCAGGAAGGATTTACGGAGTGAAAAAAAAGGGAAAAAAATACATGCCTAACATTAATGCAAAAAAGTAAATTCGTTTTGGAGCGGAAATACTGACGCTCCAGGGGCTTCGCCCCGCCGCTATGGCGCCACGGTTGCGATAGTGCTGTATTACCTGAATCGGGATTTTTGGTAATACCGAGGAATCGCATGCGCCCCCGCCCCATTGGGGGCAGGGCTGGCGCAAAGGGGGGCGGACTTTTGTAAAAGATAGATGTCAGGGGCTGGATTGGCACTTTACCCAAAAAGAATGGATCCGGATTATGGCAGTTTCAGCGGGATTGTACTGATATGTTCAAACGGGATCTTCGGCGAAAAACCAAGGATATCCAGCGTTGCTTCCCCTTTTACCCTCAGGGAAATCTGTCCCTTTGCAAAGATGAAGACAAGAGCGCTCATCAGTTTCATGTTGTCGACCGAAACCGGAATCGTGAGATCATTCGGACCGGCTTTGATCGCAATACTTTCCTGGCTCCCGCAGGTGAGGTACGTCCAGTTCTCACCGTCCTTATAGAAAACACTGAACGTCAGTTTTTTGATCTTCACCCCAACCGGGTTCCGGTTCATGATTGCAAGGGTGACTGCGAGCGAGAGGGTTGAAAGGGAAAGTGAAGTGAGCGCGGTATCTTTCACGGTTATTTCCGGTTCCTTGATGAAAAGACCGCAACCCGGAATGGTATTTCCTGAAAGAAGCAGCGGCAGCCAGAACAAAAACTCACCCGGTTCTTGTTAATAATGGAAAAATGATTGATGGGATACGGTTTTCACGCAACGGCCTGCGCTTTCTTTGCCGTGAAAGAATAGGCGATCGCGATAAGTCCCATGACGATCCCGAACGCACCGGCAATGAACGGCAGGAGTGCTGCAACAATGAGCGGCATGCAGAGGAGGAGGAGACCGAATATGATGCTGATAACCCCGAGCACTGCGTTGCCTGCATCCTTTGCGGTAAAGCCCTGGAAGAGGTGAGCGCAGCCGATGAAACAGGCCCAGAAACCTACGAAGATCACAAAGAACGAGAGGACAAAGACGGTTGAATAGAGCGGGTAACACAGGATTACGATACCTGCAAGGATGTTGATGATGGCAAGGAAGATCTTCCAGCCCATATTCGAGCGGTCAACGGCAAGACTGCCGAGCGCAAATAATCCGCCCACGAGCCAGTATGCTCCCATGAACGTGATGAGGATTACCGTTGTCATGCCGGGAGTTGCAAGCAGCATGCACCCGATGAGGAGTGCGAGGATTCCCCAGATGAGCAACAGCCACCAGGGGAACAGTTTCACATCCACAACAGCGGGAATCGGCGAGGAAATTTCTTCAGTCATAATACTTTCACGTGTGTAACATAATCCGAGATAGTATTTGTAGACTCCGTTTCCATTTACCGAGATGCTGTAGCATAATCCCCCCCCCTGACCGGAAGGAATCGGACTTCGGGCCGCCATGTTATATAATGTATGTCGCATACAATCCATGTGTAGTCGGACATATCATATCACATAAATTCAGTTACCTGCCGGGAAACGTATCCTGGCATACCTCAGTTCCCATGTGTCCGGCATCACCATGCCTGACAATGTACAGGAGGAATTCATGAACCGTGAAGAAAAACTCGTGGTTGCAATAATTGACGACTGCATGCATACGGACACCCCGCATGGGCGCGCCATCCAGCGGATTGCGAAAGGTCTTGAAGAGTATGGGATCTATGTAGGGGATGTTGCTTCCCCGTCCGACGCCCGCGCTGCATATTCCAATCTCCCGGCAGTCAACTGTATTCTCATCAACTGGAATCTCGGGGGAGATACCCCACAGAAACACAAGGAGACTCTTGCGCTCATCCATCAAATCCGTGAGCAGAGCGAGCATATCCCGATCTTCCTCATGGCTGAACCCACGAGCGAGACTCCGGCATCCTTGACGGTCGACATGATCCGGGAGATCAGCGAGTATATCTACGTCATGGAAGATACTCCCGAATTTATTGCCGGGCGGATCACCGCTGCGGCCAGACGCTACCGGGAACGTCTCCTTCCGCCGTTTTTCGGGGAACTGGTGAAATTCTCAGATGATTTCGAATATTCCTGGCATACCCCGGGCCATGCCGGGGGAACCGCATTCCGCAAATCCGCGGCCGGCCGGCTCTTCCACGAGTTCTTCGGCGAACAGCTCTTCCGGTCCGATCTCTCCATATCGGTTGGCGAACTCGGCTCCCTCCTCGATCACTCGGGGCCGGTGGGTGAAGCGGAGCGGTATGCCGCGAAGGTGTTTGGCGCCGACATGACGTACTTTGTCACGAACGGGACGTCGACTGCCAACAAGATCGTGTACTTTGGCCGGGTCACCACGGACGATATCGTTCTCGTGGACCGGAACTGCCACAAGTCTGCCGAGCATGCCCTCACGATGACCCATTCCATTGCCGTGTACATGATCCCGACACGGAACCGGTACGGGATCATAGGCCCGATTCCGCCGCAGGAGATGACACAGGCCGCAATAAAGAAGAAGATCGCTCTCTGTCCGCTGGTAAAAACGCTCAAAAGCAAAAAGCCCGTCCATGCAGTTATCACCAACTCCACCTATGACGGGCTCTGTTACCATGCAACAACGGTAGAAGACCTGCTCGGGAAAAGTGTGGACACCATCCATTTCGATGAGGCGTGGTACGCGTATGCCCGGTTCAACCCGCTGTACAGGGACCGCTTTGCCATGCGGGACGGGGCAAAGGACGAGAACGGCCCCACCGTCTTTGCAACCCAGTCCACCCACAAACTGCTCGCCGCCCTCTCCCAGGCATCCATGATCCATATCCGGACCGGGCGGGTTCCCGTTGATCCCGGGCGGTTCAACGAAGGGTTCATGATGCACAGTTCCACCTCGCCGCTCTATACGATCATCGCATCCCTCGACGTATCGTCAAAGATGATGGATGGTGCGTCCGGCCGGCACCTTACCACCGAATCCATTGAAGAAGCGATCCGGTTCCGCCGCACCATGGCCCGGGTTGAGCGGGAGATTGTTTCAGGGAAGACCAAAAAGGACTGGTGGTTCTCCATGTGGCAGCCCGAGACGGTTGCGGATCCGAAAACAAAGAAGAAAGTTTCCTTTGCCGATGCATCGATCGACACCCTCCGGGACAATCCTTCCTGCTGGGTGCTCCACCCGGGCGATTCCTGGCACGGGTTTACCGGGCTTCCGGACAACTACTGCATGCTTGACCCGATCAAGGTCACCGTGCTCATGCCCGGTGTGAACCCGGACGGGTCGCTTGCAACGTGGGGTATTCCGGCAGCGGTCGTGGTCAAGTTCCTCGACACGCGGGGGATCATCAACGAGAAGTCCGGCGATTACAGCATCCTGTTCCTCTTCTCGATGGGGATAACAAAAGGAAAGTGGGGCACGCTTATTGCCGAACTCTTCGAGTTCAAACGGCTGTACGACGAGAATGCGCCGCTCGAAGAGGTATTCCCCGATCTCACGAAAAATTTCCCGGCAGTATATGCCGGAAAAACCCTCCGGGACCTGGTGGACGGGATGCATGCCTTCAAAAAGGATTCCGGGATGTGCGACCTGCTCCAGAAAGCCTTTGCACTCCTGCCGGAACCGGCAATGACCTATGCCGATACCTATTCCCGCCTGGTGCGGGGCGATGTTGAACACCTCCCCTTGAAAATGGCAAAGGACCGGATCATCGCAACGGGTATCGTTCCCTACCCGCCGGGGATCCCCCTGCTTGCCCCCGGTGAGCGGACTGGCAGGCTGGACGAACCGGTGCTCCAGTACCTCTCCTGTCTTGAGGCATTTGACAAACGGTTCCCGGGGTTCGAGCACGATACCCACGGGATAGAAAACGTGAACGGTGATTACATGATGTATTGTATCAAGGAGAAGAAATGAGCAACGAAGCAGTATCCGCAAACCCCCTTGCCTCGAAAAAAGTCCTGGGCCTCTTTGCCCTCGCCATGATCAACGTGGCCGCAGTCTTAAGCATCAGGAATTTCCCGTCAATGGCAATCTACGGATGGTCGTGTATTGGCTGGTATATCATCGGGGCGGTCCTCTTCCTCATCCCGATCTCCCTTGCGGGGGCAGAGCTCGCAACCGGCTGGCCGCAGGGAGGTGGTGTCTACGCCTGGGTGAAACAGGCATTCGGGGAGAAAGGCGGTTTTACCGCGCTCTTCTGTGAATGGTCGAACAACCTTGTCTGGTTCCCGACCGTGCTCTCGTTCATAGCATCAACGCTCGCCTTTGCGCTGACCCCTGCTCTTGCGAACAGTTCCTGGTACATGTTCACGGTGATGATGATCGCCTTCTGGGGCACGACCGCGATCGCTTACTTCGGTGAGGAAGTCTCAACGAAGTTCGGCAACGTGGGTGTAATCCTCGGGAGCATCATCCCGTCGATCCTCATAATCCTCCTCGGGCTCTGGTGGTTCGGGTCCGGTGCAACCATAGTCCTCCCGCCGCTGAGCCTTGGAGCGATGGTACCCGTGATCAATTCCTCGACCCTGCCGTTCTTTGCAACGATCATCCTCCTTTTTGCCGGTATGGAGATGGCAGGATTCCACGCGCTTGAGACCAAAAACCCGCAAAAGGATTTCCCAAAGGCAATGGCCCTGTCGGCAGTCATCATCGTGATCTGCACGGTCCTTGCAACGCTTGCGATTGCAGTTGTCATTCCCGCAGACCAGCTCAATCTCGCCTCCGGGGTCATGCAGGCAATCGAGTACTTCTTCAATGCAGCCGGGGTCTCCTGGCTTGTCGCCCCCATGGCGGTGCTGATCACCCTTGGCGGGGTTGTCTCGCTTGCAGCCTGGCTCATCGGTCCGGCCAAGGGGCTTGGCATTGTTGCTGAGGAAGGGAACATGCCCCCCATGTTCGACCGCACCAACAAGTACGGGGCACCGGTGGCGGTCCTCGTGATCCAGGCGCTGATTGGCTCGGCTATCTCGCTCCTGTATGTCTTCCTCCCGTCCGTCAACCAGGCCTACTGGATCCTCTCGGCAATGACGGTTGAACTTCTCTGTATTGTTTACATCCTCGTGTTTGCATCCGTGATCAAACTCCGGTACAGCCAGCCGGATACCCCGCGTCCGTTCAGGATCCCGGGAGGTATGGCCGGCGTCTGGATTGTCGGCGGGCTTGGGCTGTTTGGCACGGTCTTTGCCTTTATCGTCGGGCTCATGCCGCCGTCGTACTTTGCCACGGGAGGATTATCGTATGTCGGGGCTGTGCTGTTTGGGACATTCATCCTTGCCGTCCCGCCCCTGGTATTCCTGAAACTGAAAAAACCCGGCTGGCTGAAAACCCCGGGTGAGCGGAGGTAATTGAGATGACCATGCTTTGTCTCACACTCAACAATGGAGGGCAATTATGAGCGGAAGTATTACCCTTGAACACGGCCTGATGGTTTTTCTCGTCGTGATGTTCCTGATACCCTGCGGTATCATCATTCTTGTATCCCAGGAAGCAGCCTATTTCCCGGTTTCCGGTGAACCCGTCGTGGACGCTGCAAACCTGACCGGTATCACTATTACGAGCGTCAAGGCCACTCACTGGAACCTTACCGGTTCATCCGGGGGTAAGACCTATGTCCTTGCAGATACCAACGGAAATACCCTTACTCTCTCAACCCAGACGTTTGAAAGTGCAGAAGCCCGCGATGCCGCCATCCGGTTGTATAATTCACACCCGGTAGGCCGCGGCAAACCTGTGAGCAGTCTGCATATTGTCGGGCAGCAGCTGGTGTATGCCAACCCGGCGAACAGCCCGATTCTCGAGAAGATAGTACCGGTGTTAAAAGAGAAGGCCCGTGCGGTTCCAACCGGAACATAATTTTTTGTTTTACTGTTCTCTTGAGATAGCCTGATTTTTTCGTTCTTCAATGGTGTCCTTTTTCCCTGATTGTGTGACCCCCGGTCGGATACAAAAATTCAGGTTTTTTCCCAAACCGGGGGCCCGGATGATCCACTTCCTTTGGACATCCTCCGAAAACGGTCGGGAACTCAAAATCCCTGATGACCCCTGATGAGTATCTCCCATTAATATGCCCCGTTTTCCGGATCCAGCCCGGGTCAGGATTCCGGTTCCTGGATATAACCCCGGATTGCCGTCATTGTCGTGCTGTCCAGCAATACTGAGAAATCGAGATCAACCACATAGACCGGGAACGTTCCAAAGATGGTATTCTGTTTGACCTGGTAAATTCTGGATTCCAGCAGCAGGGTGGGTTTCTCATACGGGTTGATCAAAGCACCTGGTTTATCACCGGTGTGCTTCACCATGAGGCGGTTCAGGGAATTCTCCTTGTAATCCAGGAGACGACGGGCCATAAGCCGGCTGCTGGCGCCGTGGATAGAGCGGATGAGAAAATACTGGCTGACTGCGATAATAAAAATAAGGCCCGCAAGGTGCGCGAGTTCGGCAAGGGTGGATTTGGTCAGGAAGGCCCCTACCGTCATACCCGGCAGCAGGATGATCGTTACCAGGATCAGGATTACGACAAAGGCAAAGGCGCCCATGAATAAGGCCGAGATCAGGAGTGGCGGGATATTCCGGTCCGAAAGCCGGGTTTTCATTCCTTCAACATTTCTGGCAAAGGTATCCGAGAAGGGTTCGATCTTCCAGATCAGGAAGTAGAAGATTGCAATAACAATGCACTGGGAGATCACGATGAGCGCCCCGTCCATGGAGACATCCTTTATCTGGAACGCGATAAGGGTGAAGAAAATATCGATGGTGAAGATCATGCCGATGCCCAGGGAAAGGGCCCGGCTGTTGATAAAGAACGCATTGAGAAAGAGGCGGGTGAACCGGGTGGTTCCGGCTTTTATCCCGATGTCCTGAAGCCAGGAGAGATATTTTTTAAAATCTGCCTTGTGGATGCTTGCGTATTCGCGGCTGGTGGGGATGAGGAGCGAGATAAAATAGACCATGTTGAGGTAGAAACTGGCGGCAATGAACAGGACAAAGTAATCCATCCGGATGGCAAGAAACAGCGCGTTTATCAGCAGGCAGCAGAAAAGGATCACGCCGTGCAACGGGCCATGCGCCCCCTTTTTCATCAGGAGGTCACGGCTTTTTTGGACACGTACCAGTTCGTCTTTGATTGCCTGCTGGAGGGGATTCTCATCCAGTGCAGTTTTTTGTTGTTCTGATCCTGACACCGCTATTTCCTTTCGGGATTCTTCGGTCTCCCGTACACGGGATACAATACCCACGAGCAACAGGGAAATGAAGAGCATGTACCTGCCGCTGTGGTGGGGAGCTTCTCCCCCCGGTTTTCCCCGGTGTTCCGGATACCGATTGTCATGACTGACCCCGAATTATCGTGGTTTTTCTGTATGTTGTGGTTCCGTGCCGATCAACCTTACGGTGGTTTCTGGGAAGGGGATCTCGATACCCTCAGCTTCGAGCGCAGTTTTTATCCGGGGGAGGAACTCGGTTCTCAGTGAGAGATCGTCCTGGGTATTGGCCCAGACGGACGGCACCCAGAACCGGGCCTTGACCTGGATACTGCTCGGATCAATTCCGCTCACAAAAATTTCCGGTGCCGGGTTCTTCAGCACGAACGTATGGGATTCCACAATTTCCCTTATGATCGCAATTGCCAGATCCGCATTGTCCTCGTACCGGATCCCGGTCTCGTACGAATACCGTCGTGCAACGTGCGCGTGAAAGTTGGAGAGTGTGGTGCTGTAGAGCAGGTTGTTGGGTATCCGCTCGAGAACCCCGCTTGGCGTGCGGATAGTAATTGAGAGGAGGTGGACTGCAACGACCGTGCCGGAAACCTCGCCCACCTGGATGAAATCGCCGGCAGTGAAGGTATGTTCATAGAGAAGACCTACTCCCGCGGCAGCATTCCCGACAACCGCCGAGCTGGACATGGCAACAGCAATGATACACCCGACAAGAAGCAGAAAGACAATCGTCATACTCAGGTGGAAAATCCCTGGCAGTGCGAGGGCAAGGGCAACAAAGATGATGAGCACCCGGACTACCATTGTTGCAAGTCCGAGCTGGTCCTCCTTCAGCCGGTGACTGAACCGCAGTTTCATGAAATGGGCGACAACAAGACCGATAACATATGCTGCGGCAAACAGCAGGAGAACGAACACGAGATCTCCCCAGGTAAAATCCGAGGTGATGGCATCGGCGTTCTCCGTGACCTCGCTCATCGTAGAGGAGAGGTTAAGGTAATTCCCAAGAATCATATGACCCCCGATTCCATGTAGAATCCCTGTTCGGGAATGATAGGCAGTTTCCGGCTCGAATAGAGATCGATTCCCCGGTTCGGACAATCCGGTGGGGGTGTTTCCTCAAACGATGTGACGGCAATAGCGGATGAGATTATCTCCATGGTCACGTTCATGCCGACATGCGACCCGTAAAACAGTTTCATGGCATGGCACTCGAAGACTGCCCGCGACACTTCGACCGCCCCGGCATAGCGGTTCTTAATGGTAAGGGTCATAACGCCCTCGAAGTGTGGATCGGTTGAGGGGGGCTTCTGGTATATGTCGCTCTCATAATAGCGCGTGATGAGCCCGGTTACCGGCTTGCCGTACAGGGAATATTTTACCGGGTTTTTGGAGAAGATGTCGATAACTGACGTGTCCGTGCCGGTCAGGAGGAATACGCCGATCTCTACCGGGAATTTCAGGTTGACTGCCATGGATTCGCCGGGCTGCATGACAATTGTCGGGAAGACGATCTCGAGATGATGGGCGATCTCGATGGGGAGATTGACCGGCTCGACCGGGCTGATGGTTATGCCTGCTTCCGGACTGATTGCAAGGATCTTTTTGATCTTTTCGTTGCCGCACTGACGCTCGTACCGGGGAACCGGGCCGGACCGGTCGAGCGTGAGTGAGAAGTCTTTTTCAGTATAGGAAAAATCCCCGGGATGGTGTCCAAACACAAAAAGGGGTGGATCTGGTGGGCAATAAAGGTGACGTAACCGGTCCGGCACAGGGCCGGTATCCGGCAGGTTTGTCTCCCGCGTTCCTGATCGGATCCGGCTCTTCTCAACCGGATGAATTTTGTAGTTGTATCACAAAACAGGTATACAGAAGCGAAGATCTCGCTGATTTAAAAGTATAGGTGAAACTATGCTGGACACAAAAACGTCATGCCTCCTGCGAGGCATTTTAGGGGTAATTTTCGGGTTTCTTGCCCTGATGCTTCCGGATATCATCATTGGGGCATTCTATGGTTTTTTCTGGATACTGATAGGTCTCGGTATGGCGGTATTCCTGTTCCTGGCCATAACCTCCCGGAACGATGAGGCCACGATGTGGTTCGGCCTTGCCGCAGTCCTCCTTGTCCTTGGGGTAGTCTCCTTTGTCTTCCCGGGATTTGTTGCCCTCCTCTTCATCCTGATCGTGGCGGGTATTGCAATTTATAACGGGTTTAACGATATTACCATCGCCCTCACGCACCCGAAGACCAAATATATCCTCATTCCGGCAATGATCCTTACGGGTGTTGCTTTCCTTGCGGTGCTCTTCTATTACTTCCCGGGTTTTGAGAAGAACCTCTTCCTCTCGATTGTCGGAACCTTTGCTCTCATCTTCGGTCTCTACTCGATCGTCCTTGGTTACTATAAATCCGAAAGTTCGGATGAACCTGAACCGGCAGTACTTAAGAACGCTGTCTGCACGTTTGGCAAGAACAAAGAGAACAAATAACCGCCACCCGTTTTCCTTTTTCCCGTGGTGAATTTCTCGGCAGATACCTATGACGTATGATGTGGTGATTGCCGGTGCTGGGCCGGTGGGAAGTGCGGCCGCAGGAGAGTGTGCCCGTCTCGGTCTCTCCACGCTCTGCATTGAAGAGCACGGCACGATCGGCCACCCCGTCCAGTGTGCCGGCCTCCTCTCGAACGCTGCGTTCTCCGAGTGCCGCGTTTCGGAGCGTACCGTTCTGAACCGGGTAACGGGTGCCCGGATCTTTTCAGGAACCGGTCCTGGCCTCCTTATCGATGCCAAGAGGACCATGGCGTGCGTGGTGGACCGGTGCGCCCTTGACCGCGAGATGGCCGGGCACGCAGCCAACAGCGGGGTGGAGTTCCGGCTCAAAACCAGCGTCTGCGGGATCCGGGGCAACACCCTGCGGACCCGGGGTGTGTACGGCCCGGAAGAGATCCCGTTCCGTATCCTGATCGCGGCCGACGGTCCGCGGAGCAGCATCGCCCGGTATCTCGGGATGGAACGAGCCCGGATGTTCCTGGCAGGTATCCAGGTGGATATACCCCGTGCATCAGATCCCCGCTATGTTGAACTTTATCCCGATGCAGCGCCGGACTTTTTTGGCTGGGCAATACCGGCAACTCCTGACATAACCCGGATCGGCATGTGCACCGGTGCAGATATTCCTGCGAGGTTTGAAGCGTTTCAAAAAAAATTCGGAGAGAACTCGCTCCATCTCGTCACCGGCACGCTCCCGCTTGGCGTTATGCCCCGGACCTACGGCCACCGCACCCTCTTTGTCGGGGACGCGGCCGGTCTTGCAAAACCGACATCGGGGGGTGGGATCTATACCGGTGTCCGCTCTGCCCGCCACGCTGCTGCGGTGGCTGCCGAAGCCTGCGAATGCGATCGCTTTGACGATCCGGTTCTTGCCGGGTACGAGCGCCGCTGGCAGGCCGATTTCGGGAGCGAACTCGAGCTGGGCTTCCGGCTTCTTGGCATGCGGCAGCGCATGACCCCTGCGGATGTAAGAGATATCCTTGCAGCGCTCGACGACCCGGAGATCATCCGCACCATCGAAGAGTACGGGGACATGGACCGGCCCGGAACGGTGGTAAAAAAACTTCTCCTAAAACCCGGGATGCTCCGGCTCCTCGGGCCGTTACTTGCCACGGGGCTCCGGTCGTTTTTTTAAATCCGGCAGAGCACGTTTTTCATGCATCCTGGTGGATCAGGATGTGGCAGCGATCGCTCTTCTTGTTCCCGGGAAACCGGAATGCACCCTGGGGGACATGCAGTTCGAACCGGGCCCCCCTGCGGTACTCCCCGGTCTCCCGGATGGTGATTCCCGTAATCGAGAGGATCTCCTTGACCAGGAAGAGGCCCAGTCCGGTATTTTTACCAAATCCTTTCGTGAAGATCTTCTCCTTGTCAAACGGCGGGACGCCAATGCCGTTATCCTCGATGGTGATCAGTGCACATTCCTTGTTTTTGACAACGGAGATCCGGATCTTGGTGACAGAATCCCCGTGCTTGAGCGCATTCTCCACAAGATTGTAACATGCCCTCTCCAGGAGCGGGTCGGCAAAGATATCTATTCCCCCGGTATCCGACTGTACGCAGATCTTCTTGATGTCCACATGGGTGCAGGCATGGAAAAAGACCTCGTGGACATTCTGCCAGGAAGGTGCCGTTGCCCCGAGGTTCTGGTACAGCCGGGTGAACTCGATGTTCTCGCCGATGGTCCGCACCGTCTCCGTGATCTTCCGGAGATACATGGAATACTCCGGTTCGTCCGGCCGGTCTGCCACGAGATCGAGATATCCCCCGATGACTGTCAGCTTGTTCCGGATATCGTGCCGTGTAATATCCGAGAGCAGGTTGAGTTTCCGGTTTGAGAGCTGGAGGGCCTCCTGGGCCATCTGGATCTCTGATATATCATGGAAAATTCCCATGACACAACGCCGGTCTCCCTGGTAAATCGCGGTTGCGTTGATGATGACCGGCACCTCCCTGCCGTCCCGGTCAATGACCGGGATCATCTGCGACCCGGTCCCCATCTGGATAACCTGTTCATAATATTCCGAGAGGGAATCACGGACATCCTGGGGGTGGAGTTCAGTGTAGTGCATGCTGCGGATCTCTGCAAGGGTACGCCCGATCAGGTCCTGGGCTTTCTTGTTTGCATCGACCAGCAGATTGGTCTCTATGTCCGCAATGAAGATCGCATCGTTGGCATGATTCATGAGCCCCCGGTTCTTCTCATTTTCTATGATGAGTTCGCTCTCAACACGCTTCCGGTCGGTGATATCGATCGCGGTAAAGGTGATCCCGCGGGAGAGATCCCCGGGGATAAGGGGTGCGGAATTGAGCAGGATATCGAGAATGGTACCGTCATTGCGCTGCCAGCGGGTCTCGATCTTTGCATGGCCGCAGTTCCGGATCTGCCGGTCCCGCTCCCTTGTAACAAACTCATGCTCCTCATCGTCGGGGTAAATCATGCGGGAGTTCCTGCCAACCAGCTCCTCCTTTGTGTACCCGAGCATATCGCAGCAGTACTGGTTCACCTCGATGAAGAGCTGGTTGACCGAGACCCCGATCCCGCCCGGTGCTGCCGCAAAGACACTCCTGAGTTCTGCCTGGCGCTCCTGCAGGGAGACCTCGTTCTTCTTGCTCTCGGTGATGTCCCGGATGGATTCAATGGCACCGGTGACTTTGCCGTTCTTGTCATAGAGCAGGGATGCCTTTGCCTGGAAGATGATGGGCTTTTTTTGGGGGCATGGGGCGCTTGATTCCGCATATAGGACCCCGCCCTCTTTCTGGAGGATGATGTACCCGCTGTCCTCCACCTTCCCGACCGGTTCGAGAAGAAGGTCGATGAGCAGCGGGCGGCGTTCCGGGTAAAACGCATAGGAATATTCGTAGTTGCCTTTCCCGATCATGGATTCCGCCGGAATCCCGCTCATCTCCTCAAATGCCTTGTTCCATGCTATCACTTCTCCATCAGTATTGATAGCAAACGTTGCGTCCGGTAAAAAGTTGATGATGTCTGCAAGGCGCTGCTCGGAGTTGCGGAGTGCGTCAACTGCCCGCCTCCGGTCGAGTGCAATGAGGAGTTTGTGCCGAAGTTCGGCAAACTGGGCTTTGGGATCCCCGCCTTTCTGGAGATAAAAGTCAGCACCGTTGTTGATAGCCTCTATCACTACCTCTTCCCGCCCGCGCCCCGTGAAGAGTATGAACGGGATCCCGTTGTACGTTGTCCGGACCTGCTTGAGGAAATCAATCCCGTCCATCACCGGCATCTGGTAATCGGAGATGATGGCATCGAATGCCTGGCGGCTGAGCAGGTCGAGCCCTTCGGCGGCAGAAGATGCAACCGAGACAGAAAAATCTCCGCTCCTTTCGAGGAAAACCTTGCCAAGCTCAAGCAGCTCCGGCTCATCATCCACGTAGAGGAGCGTTATCATTCAATGTACGTTCTTGTGTGGCAATGGAAAAACCTAATTTTATTACCCGGTTTTATATTTTTTGTTATAATCGCGACAATGGATAATTCCCGGGGAACTCTGCGGTCTTTCTCCGGTATTTCCCGGCCGCTGCAATCCCTGCCGAAAACCGTTTTTTCGGGGGCGCGTAGACCGGTTAATCCGGATCGCCGTTACCTGACTGCCAGGTTGTCTAAACAAAAAAGAGTAAAAAAATTCAGCTCTGCTGTAAATCCGCATTTCATTTTGGTTGTCAAATCTCAAAAGAGGAAGGAGCATGACCCCCACACACTCCTGTGGGGGACGGCTGTCCGGGGGATATCCCCTTGACCCCGGGACAAATTTTTGTCTCCCCTCAGGTTTTGAACAGAGCCAAAATCCGAATCCCGGCTTAACCGGTTTTTTCCTTCATATCTGCGGATGGTTCAGCGCTGGCCCGTATGGAGCGGTACACGCCAATAATGATGGAAACTACCGCAAGAAGCGAGATCCCGATGATGGCGTAGATGATGTAACTGAAGTTCTGCTGGACAATCGGGATACGGCCAAAGAAGAAGCCGGCCAGGGTGAATGCGGTGATCCAGAGAATTCCCCCGACAAGGTTATACGTGATAAACCAGCGGTACGGCATCTTGCCGACCCCGGCAAGGAACGGGGCGAACGTTCTTATGAACGGGATGAACCGGGCAATGACAATGGTGAAACCGCCGTATTTTTCAAAATACTCGTGCGTCTTTTCCAGATGGTCTTTCTTGATGAAACTGTACTTCTGGTCAAGGAGCTTCAGGCCGACTTTGTTTCCTATCCAGTAGTTGAGCGAGTCACCCAGGACTGCAGCGATGATGAGCGATCCTATCAGGACCTCGGGGTTCAGGTAGCCGGCACCGGCAAGCGCCCCGGCAACGAAGAGGAGCGAATCGCCCGGCAGGTACGGCAGCACGACAAGCCCTGTCTCGCAGAAGATGATCAGGAACAGGATGAGGTACGTCCAGATGCCATAGGTTTCGATAATACCGGGCAGGTACTTGTCGAAATGGAGGACGAGATCAATGAACGGAAACAACAGATCCATTTCCGGGTATCTGGGTTTTTTTCGGGCATAAAGGCATCCCTGGAAAACAACCGGGCCCGGATGGTACCCGGGCCGTCCTGCAATGCAGCTGGCCGATGAAATGTTATTGGCCCATTATCACCATCCCTGATGGTCAATTACGGGTCTTAAAAAAAAGGGATGGTTATGCCGGCTGTGCAGTTTTCCGGGCGAACCAGGAGCGGTACGCAAGCCGGAGGATGAATCCGATGATCAGCACGGATGCGGATACAATAATGATCCGGATCCACTGCTCAGCCGAGAGCGGAACCGTTGCAAAGACTGCTCCGCCGTACTGGACGATTGCGATCTGGATGAGAACAATCGCGCCCATGACCCCGAAGAATGTCGGGTTGCCCCGGAAGAACGCGGGCATCTTTCCGTCCAGTGCCCGGCAGTTGATCCCGTTCCAGACCGCAGCCATGATGAATGCCGCAAAGAAGACCGTGCTCACTTCGGCAGGCGTGGAGCCCCCGAGGAAGCCGGTCTGTAACTGGAGGATACCTGCAATGATGAGGAATGCTGCGGTTACCGTGATCGAGAGCCACATGAACGGCGTGACGATCTTTGCATCCTGCGGGACCGGTTTATGGCTCATGAGCGCGCCGTGGGGAGCCTCCGAACAGAGCGCAAAGGCTGCAAGCGTATCCATGATGATGTTGATCCAGAGGATCTGGATGATGGTAAATGGCTCGGGAAGCCCGAGGAGCGGGGCTATAAAGACGAGGAGGCAGGCACAGAAGTTGATGGTGAGCTGGAAGAGGATGAACCGCTGGATGTTCTCGTAGAGCGACCTGCCCCACCAGACAGCACTCGTGATCGATGAAAATGAATCGTCGAGCAGGATGATGTCGCTTGCTTCCCTTGCAACTTCCGTTCCGGCAATGCCCATTGCAAGGCCGACATTTGCATGCTTGAGCGCCGGGGCATCGTTGGTCCCGTCACCGGTCACGGCAACAACCGCGCCGGTCTTCTGGAGCGCTTCGACAAGCAGGAGCTTGTCCATGGGTTCTGCCCGGGCCATCACGTCGAGGTTCCGGGCAGCCTCAACCTGCTCCTCTTTGGTAAGCACACGGAATGCTCCGCCGGTCATGACGGTTCCGTCCTTCAGGATCCCGGCTTCGCGGGCAATAGCCCGGGCGGTCTCGGGATTGTCCCCGGTGACCATCCGCACGCGGATGCCGGCGCTGTGGCAGGTTGCAACCGATTCAGCAATCTGGTCCCTGAGCGGATCGCGGATGCCGACAAACCCGTCCCAGGTAAGGCCGGTCTCGCTCTCGTCCCCGTTGAGGATCTCCTTGTGCGCAAACGAGAGGGTCCGCATTGCGCGTGAGGCAAGAGTGCTCACCCCGCCAAGGTCGGGTTTGTCGGCACAGAGCGCTGCAACGATCTCCGGGGCACCTTTGACGAGAAGGAACGACCGCTCTTTGAGATGGATGACGGTTGACATCCGCTTCCGGTTGCCGTCAAAGAGATACTGTTTGGTGACATGATTCTCGGATCTGATCTGCATGTAATCGAGCGACTCGGAACGGAGCCACCGGAGCAGGGCTCCTTCCGTGGAATTTCCGATAACGATGACCTTTCCCTCGCGCTCCTCAAGGTGTGCCGTCCCGTTCACGGCAGCATTGAGGGTGATCCATTCCGCAGGGGACAGAGGGATATCCCGGGGATTGACCGGTTTTCCGGTGGAGGATTCCGCGACTTCCATCTGGTTCTTTGTCAGCGTTCCGGTCTTGTCCGTGCAGATGGTGGTTGCCGACCCGATAGTCTCGCAGGCAATCATCCGGCGGACAAGGCAGTTGGCCCGGGTCATCTTGCGCATGGCAAGCGAGAGCGAGAGTGCAACACTCATGGGAAGGCCCTCAGGAACCGCTGCAACCACGATCACGACTGCGAGCATGAAGTACTGGAGGATATTGTTGGCAGTATCGAGGTTGAACCCGGTCACGTCGCCAACGAGGACGCCCCGGATAAAGAGCGTGGCACAGATGAGGATGGCCATCGCGTACCCGAATTTGCTGATAACACCGGCAAGCGACTCGAGTTTCTGTTCAAGCGGAGTTGCGGTGGCATGGTCGATTCCGAGGGAAGCCGCGATCACGCCCATCTGGGCCGAATCACCGACTGCTGCTGCGATCATATGCCCTTTGCCTGCCGTGACAAACGCTCCTTTCAGTACCTTATCCCGTTCCGCTTTCTGGACCGGCTCCGTCTCACCGGTGAAGGCCGATTCGTCGGAGCAGAGATCGTCGGATGCAAGGATCCAGCCGTCGGCGGGAATCGCATCGCCGGCTTCAAGAAGGATCAGGTCCCCGACAACGATCTCCCGCGAGGGGATGGAGGCGGGGTGGCCGTCCCTAATCACCTTGATCGCAACATCGTCCCGGTGTGCATTCAGGACATCGAACTCCTTACTGCTGCGGTACTCGTTGAAGAATGCGATACCGGTGGCAAGAAGGACAGCGATGATGATCCCGATAGTATCGAGTAGCCCGCTTCCCTTGAGCAGTGATACAATGGTCGAGACTGCGACTGCAAAGAGCAGGATCCGGATGATGGGGTCGTTGAATTTCTCCAGGTACTGTTTCCAGAGCGGTTCGCGCACCGGGGGAGTCATGGCATTAGCGCCATGCGTTGCGCGGAGCCGTTCAGCATCCTTTGAGGCAATACCGGCAGTTCCCGTGAGGGTGGCCAGTTCTTCGATGGGGATTATTACGGGTTCTTTCATATAATTTCCACGCGGGACAAAAATCTGAAGTAGTATTGGGTTTTTGGGGATTATATCTGTTCGGCGGAACTCCGTTTCCTCCGGTACCGGTCAAAAGATCCGGTGCCGGCGATAAGCGGGCGTATTGTTGTTCTATGTCATGATTGCCCCTCGCGAGCCCTTCAAAATTTGGGATCATACCAAACATTCATGTGGAACGCCGGACAACCTGATTCCATGGAAATCCGTGACGGTCTTGGTCTCTCTCCCCGGAAAGCCGCTTATATCCGGTACATCCACGAGAAAGGCGGTCAGGTCAGGACCAATGAGATCGCAGCACGTTTTTGCGTGGACCCGTCCACCGTTACGAAAACGATTGCTGAGCTTGTCGAGAGCGATCTGCTCACCCACACCCCGTATTACGGAGTCCGCCTTTCCGAGTCAGGCCGGTGTTATGCCGGGTTCCTGGTAAAGCGTCACCGCATTCTCTCCCTCATCTTCACGCACTACGGCCTCTCGGATGAGCAGGCCTGTGAGGAAGTCTCGCGCTTCGAGAGTTTCGTATCCAAGACTGCCATTGACCGGATGTGCAATGCCATGGGGCACCCGCGACAGGGTGTCTGCGGTGAGATCACTCACGACACCGGGTGCCTGGATCATGTACGGTAATCGCTTTTCCCGGGCCATCGTCAATACAGTGTATCCAGAACCGCGAGGCAGCAGATCATGAGTTCCGCAGCATTCTCCCCCCACATACCCGACCTCGACCTCATCACGTACTATGCCGAGAAACAGGCCTCGTTCTTTTCCCGGGTGAGCCCGTGGACAAAGTTCGGCTGCCTGATCTTTATCGTGCTTGCCATCACGCTCACCCGCAACCCTGCGATCCTGCTTGGGATGTATATCGTTGTCGTATCCCTGTATGTGTCTGCCGGCCTGCCGGTAAAAAAACTCGTTGCCTGGTATGCCCTTCCCCTCCTCTTTGTACTCTCGCTCATAGGTCTCATGATCTGGAGCGAACCCGGCGTGCCGCTCGCGTCCATAACCCTTGCGGGCTTCACCCTCACCCTCACGGACAATGGCCTCCTGCTCCTCGCAACCCTGACGCTCAAGGCGTTCATCTCGGTAACCTTCTCGCTCTTCTTCTTAATGACCACGCGGTACCAGCACTTTGCTGCCATGATCTCGCGCATCTTTCCCACGCCGCTCGACCAGATCTTCCTCATGGCGTACCGCTTCCTCTTCCTCACGCTGTCTATGACGGCGTCGGTCCTCAAGTCGGTCCGCTCCCGGGGCGGAGGGCTTCTCCACAGCGTACGGATGCAGGGCCGGCTCTTTGCCGGTGTCTTTGCGCACGTCTTTATCCGGTCCTTCGAGCGCGGGGAACGGGTTCACAAGGCCATGACCGCCCGGGGATATACCGGGTCGTATGCCTCGTACGGCGAGGTACCCCGCCCGGCGCTTTCGGGGATTACTCTCCTCGTTGTTCTTGCCATTGTATCTGCAGCCCTCGTGATCACATCGCCCTACCGGGGGTGGTAATTGCATGGAAGCCCCCGACAAGATCCCGATGGCCCTGGCTCATCACTGCCCTCCCTTTGACCCGGAGAACGAACTGATCCATGTTGACTGTGCAAGCCATATCTATCCCGACGGGAGCGTGGGAATTCACGAGATGTGTTTCTCGGTAAGGAAGCACGAGATCGTGGCACTTTGCGGCCCCAATGGATCGGGCAAGTCCACGCTGATCGAGCACCTCAACGGCCTGCTCCGGCCAACCCAGGGCCGGGTCTGGGTGAACGGGAAGTCCATATCGGAAGGCGAGCAGGCCAATCTCTGGAAAGAGGTTGGTCTCGTCTTCCAGCAATCCGACGACCAGCTCTTCGCCCCGACCGTGCTCGATGACGTGATGTTCGGGCCGCTGAACATGGGAATGCCTGTGCGGGATGCATCAACCCGCGCCCTCCAGGCCCTGGAGACGGTCGGGGCCGGGGATCTTGCAGCCCGGCTGCCCAATTACCTGAGCGGCGGCCAGAAACGGCTCATCTCCATTGCCGGCATCCTTGCCATGCAGCCGCTGGTCATTGCCATGGACGAACCGACCTCCGACCTGGACCCGGTCCATACCGGCATGGTCGAGTCGATCATCCTGGACCTGCGGGACCGTCAGGGCATATCGGTAGTGATCGCCACTCACGACCTGGACCTGGCAGCCCGGATCGCGGACCGGGTCTGCCTGGTGCAAAACGGGGCGGTATATGCTCAGGGAACCCCGCAGGAGATCTTCTACAACCCGAAGCTTGTACAGGATGCGGGCCTCTCTCTCCCCTCAACGGTTGGGACCTACCTGGACTTCTGTACCGCTGCGAAAACTGCGCCTATCGATCGTCCGGTCCGGCGCGAGGAACTGACAGAGGCGCTCCTGAAGATTCGGGCCCGGAACCCTGCAGAGTAATGTTTGGCCTCACCCCAAAAATCCCGTAACCTTGATATCCGCTCCCGAGAGATGATTGGAACAGATATCCCGGCGGGCAGTGTCCCGTCCGGGTTCATGAGGTCTCCCCGGTCATGGCGCACATACATCTTGAGGACGGCTCCTTTTCCCTCCTGTGGGTGATCGTCTGGTGGGCGTCTGCCCTGCTCCTCCTTGGGATCGCGTTGTACTTCCTGCGCACCTCCAAAAAGCCGGACCCCCGGCGCATCACGATTGCCGCGTTCTGCACTGCGGCCGCGTTTGCAGTCTTCCAGGTCGACATCCCCATTGCCGGCGGTGTCCACATCAACTTAACCCCGCTCATCGGCATCCTGACCGGCCCCATCATCGGGTCGCTCATCGTCTTTATCAGCAACATCCTCTCTGCTGCTATCGGCCATGGCGGCTGGGGGATGATCGGGGCTAACACGCTCGTCAATTTCTCAGAAGTGGTTGTCGCGTACGGGGTTTTCCGCCTCTTAAAGCGCTGGATACCCGACCTCTTCTCGCGGGCAGGCATCGCCACTATCATCGGGCTTTTTGTAGGGAACTGCGTGATGATCGGCATCATTCTCGTCTCCGGTATCCAGGGCGTAACACAGGGAACGTCCCAGATGCTTCCGGGGCTCTCTCTTATCTTTGCCATCAACATGGGAGTAGCCGTTATCGAGGCCTTCGTGACCGGTCTCGTTGTCGCCTATATGGGCCGGGTCCGTCCCGACCTGCTGGACGGGGAGAAAAAATGAGCGGACCCGGTGAATCCGGCACGCGGTACGGGATGGCACTCTTCCTCCTGCTTGCAATAGCAATGGTTGCAATTGCCGTGATAGCGGCGGGAGTGACCGGCCCGATGGGTATCGAGGAGCGTTTCAACTCTGCAGTTGGCATTCACGGGGATCCAGGGATTATCCATGAAGAGGAAGGATCCGAATTCTCCATCGAAGGGCATCCCCTGTTCTATGCAATCCTCCTTGCAGTTCTTGTCATCGCATGTTTCTTTCTGTATCGCAAATACCATATCTGACCGGAACCTCAGGGGTGACCGTATGTTCCGGTGTTCTGCCAATTGCCGGACACGTGCTCTCTCTTTCTGGGCAGATCCTGATACAACGGGCTTGACCCTTCTTTCCCTGTTGGCCGTGGCATTCCCGTGAGAGTCACCCATTCACTTCCTGCCGGATGAACAAGCAAAAAACCAAGGACCGACAATACCCTTTGCCCCTTTTACCCCGCTGTCCGCAATCCACGGGTTATTTAAGCCATCGGATAAATCACTCCTCTGATCATGAAACGACACCGCACCGTGGATCTCAGGGCCATTGCCAGGTCGGCTATGGAGAAATACGGCTTTAAGCCGGATTTCCCGGAAGCCGTTGTGAGAGACGTCGATGCCATCCGGGAGACCGCCCCTTCGGACAACGGGGAGGCTCTCGACCTGCGCCCGCTTCTCTGGTCCTCCATTGACAACAGCGATTCCATGGACCTCGACCAGATCGAATACTGCGAACAGAACCCGGACGGATCGGTCCATGTCCGGGTGGCTATCGCGGACGTTGACGCGTATGTCCCGAAGAACTCCAAAGCGGACCGGTATGCTGCCCACAATGGTACCTCGGTGTATCTTGACGTTGAGACCTACCCGCTCTTTCCGGACCGGCTCTCCAAGGGGATCACCTCACTCCTGCCGGGCCGTGACCACCGGGCGATTGTTATCTCATATACGGTCCTCCCCGACGGAAGGTTCGAGCCTGAACTTGTGTACCGTGCCCTGGTGCGCAACAAGGCAAAACTGGTGTACGAGGAAGTTGGTGACTGGCTGTCCGGGACCGGCACAATCCCGGGGGCTGTCCGGGACACCCCCGGTATGGAAGAGCAGGTCCGGTTGCAGGATAAGACTGCCCGGCTGCTGAAGGAGAGGCGGCTCGCGGATGGAGCGCTCGATCTCGATACTATTGAGCCAAAAGCCGTGATCGAGAACGGGAATGTCCGGGAGATTATCGTTATAAAAAAGAATCCGGCCCGGAGCATCATCGAGGAGTTCATGGTGGCGGCAAACGGGACCATGGTCCGGTTCCTTGCACGTGCGGGTATTCCCATGATCCAGCGCATTGTGCGGGTGCCCAAATACTGGGACGAGATCGTGCTCACTGCCGCGACCTGTGGCGAGCACCTCCCGGCTTCACCGGATGTGAAGGCACTCTCCGGGTTCCTTTTCCGGCAAAAAGCTGCGGACCCGGCCCGGTTCCCCGATCTCTCGCTCACGATCATCAAGCTTCTCGGCCCCGGGGAGTACCTGGCGCTCGATCCCGGCATGCCGCCAACCGGCCACTTCTCGATGGCAGTCACTGACTACACCCACTCAACTGCCCCCAACCGGCGCTACGTGGACCTCATCAACCAGCGACTGGTCAAAAGCGTGCTCGACCATGTCCAGAGCCCGTATTCCTCCGATGACCTGGCAGAGGGTTCGGCCTGGCTGACCGACCGGGAGAGATCTTCCAAGAAAGCCGAGCGGTTCATGCGGAAAGCGGCCGCGGCGGTCCTCCTCCAGGACCGGATCGGGGATACGTTCGATGCGATGGTGACCGGAGCTTCGGAAAAGGGCGTGTACGTCCGGCTTCTCGATCCGCCTGCCGAAGGAAAAGTTTTCGGGAACGTGCACGGGCTTCGGGTTGGCATGAAGATCCGTGTCCGCCTGTTAAAGACCGATCCGTACAGCGGGTTCATCGACTTCGAACCTGCGGGGAGCAGGGCGCAATAACCGTCAGCGTTTTTCTCTCCCTCTCACGAATCGTTTTTTACCCGGCCGCCAGGGTCGGGAAAGAGCGATCTTCTTCAGCCGCCAAATCCCCGGCGCTTCCATCCGCGGGATCGCTCCTTCCTACGCCAAAGTATAAATGATACGGAAATACATCCCCACATACATATCTTTCCCGGGTTGCACGGGTAACCCGGGTACTCTTTGGGAGATGCAATACCCTGAAGGGTGATGCCGGTTCCCCCCCGGGGGAGTGAGGTGCAGGATGGAGTTTACCGAAATTCAGATGGATGCGATGAGGGAGCTCTCGAATATCGGGGCAGCCCATTCGGCAACAACTCTCTCGCAGATGCTCGATACCCAGATAGGTATGAGCGTGCCGGAGATCAATATTGTTGATATATCGCAGGTGGGTGAGTTCCTCACCGATGAACTGACCACGCTTGTCATCTTTGAACTCCAGGGGGATATCCCGCACGGGGGTTTCCTGGTCCTGCATTTCCCAAGGGATTCGGCACTCCGGACTGCAAACATCCTCCAGGGCTCCGAACAGACCGAGCATCCGTTCAACGAGATGGACCAGAGCGCGATCCTTGAAGTGGGAAACATCATGGTCTCCTCGTTTTTGAGCGCAGCATCCGATCTGCTCGGGTTCATGATGCTCCCCTCACCCCCGGTCCTGGTCTTCGACATGGCCCATGCAGCCATCACGTCGCTCATTGCCCAGATGACCGTTGAAGTCGATGACGTGATCCTCTTCCGGGTCAAACTCACTTCAGAAGAGCACAATATCTCCGGTAACATCCTCATCTTTTTGGAGGTCTCGGCGCTCCAGAAAGTTGCAGCCCGGCTTGAGGAACTGACAAAACAATAACCATCCACTCTTCAGGATCCGCGGGCCTGCATCCATTGCGAGATGCACGGTCCGTTCTTTTTGGGCCGGAATTCCCACTCGTCTCTCTTCAGATCTCGATGAGTCGCTGGTCATGCAGGGCCAAAGCAACATTTATTTAACTAAAACAAGTAAAGTTGTTTCCGAGTTACTATGCATATTATGGAAGGTTTCCTGCCCTGGCAGTGGTGTATCGTCTGGTGGCTTATCGCCCTCCCCTGCCTGGCCTATGGTGTCTGGCGATTAAAAAAAGTCATTGACGCAGATCGCGAGGCGCTGCCCCTTCTTGGTGTCACCGGTGGGTTCATCTTTATCCTCTCCTCCTTAAAACTCCCGTCGGTTACCGGCAGCTGTTCGCACCCGACCGGTACCGGGCTCTCCGCGATCTGTTTCGGGCCGTGGATCACGTCGGTGATCTGCGCGATAGTTCTCCTCTTCCAGAGCCTGTTCCTGGCCCACGGGGGGCTTTCCGTCCTTGGGGCGAACATCGTCTCGATGGGCATTGTCGGCCCGATGGTCGGGTATGCCATCTACCGGCTGCTCCGTGACACTTCCGTGAGCATTTACATCACGGTCTTCCTTGCCACAGCGCTTGCGGATATGTTCACTTACGTTACCACGTCGCTCGAACTGGCCCTGGCATATCCCGCTGAAGTCGGCGGCTTTGCGAGCTCGTTTGTGCTGTTCCTTGCCATCTTTGCCGTTACGCAGGTGCCGCTTGCGATCGTTGAAGGAATTGTACTTGCGCTGGTCTTCAAGTACATCATCGCCCTCAAGCCCGATATCCTGATCCGGATGAAGATCTTCTCCGAGACGCAGATCAACAAAGCCCGTGGGGAAGCCTGATGGCGAAGAAGTACACGCTTGAAATCCTTGCCATTGTTGCCATCCTCGTATTCTGCGGGCTCTTCCTCTACACCAGCTCGACTCTCCAGGGGGCCGAGTTTGCCGGATCCGACAACGTGGGCTCGGGTAAGATTGCCGAATTATCCGGTAAACCGGTTGAGAGTTTTTCACCCCTTATTCCCCAGTACGAGCCGCCCAGCGGCGAGATCGAGTCCTGCCTCTTTGCCCTCCAGGCGGCCTTTGGCGGGATCATGATAGGCGGCGTGTTCGGGTACTGGATCGGCCAGAAGAAGAAAGCCTAATCGCTCCCTGAGGGAAATGAATTGATCCATGTTTGAGGAACTGCTGGAGGATGTTGCCCAGAATAACGGCCTGCGCGAGGTCAATACGACCGTCAAGCTCGCAGCAGGCCTTGGCGCAATCATCCTCTGCCTTCTCTCGACCGGGTATCTTGCCCCGCTCCTGATTGCCCTGATCCTGTCCGGTGCAATCCTCCTGCTCGCCCGGGTTGACGTAAGGACCTATGCCGAATTATTTTTTGTCCCGCTCTGGTTTGCCGCGCTCAGTGCGGCAGTTATCGTCCTGATCTCGGGAGGGAACCAGGTCTTCTGGAGCTGGAACCCCCTGCCGTTCCTGTCGCTCTCCGTCTCCCGCGAGAGCATCAACATGGGTTTTTTTATCCTCTGCCGGGTGATTGGCGGGATGTCGGCCCTCCTCTTCATTGCGCTGACAACGCCCATGACCGACCTCTTTGTCGTGATGCGGAAATGCCGCGTTCCGGACTGCGTGATCGACCTTGCCATGATCATCTACCGCACGATCTTCATCCTCATGGACCAGGTGCAGCAGATCTACCGGGCGCAGGTGATGCGCCTTGGGTATTCGGGCTGGCGCGAATCGATCCGGACCTTTTCCTCGATGTGCGGGGCGGCCTTTATTGCAAGCTGGGATGCCGGCGATGACCTGATCCGGGCCATGGATGCCCGGTGTTTTGACGGGAAGTTTGCCCTTCTCGGCGAGAACCGTCCGGCCGGGGTCCGGTCGGTTGCGGCCCTCTGCCTCTTCCTGCTCGCCGGGTCGGCAGCCGTGTATGTGTCGCAGGAGATGACGTTATTATAGGAGATCTGTTATGAGCCGTATCGTTCTTGAAGCACGGGATGTCAGGTACCAGTACCCCCGGAGCCGCGAGGCCATTACCGGGATCAGTTTCCATGTACGGCGGGGCGAGAAGATTGCGCTCGTTGGCCCAAACGGCGCCGGTAAATCCACGCTCCTACAGATGTTCAACGGTATGATCCGCCCGACTTCAGGGATCCTGCTCTTCGACAACGAGCCGGTCCGGTACGATACCCGCTCGCTCCGCCAGATCCGGCGCCGGGTCGGCTTCCTGCTCCAGAACCCGGACCGCCAGATCATTGCGCCGACCGTGTACCAGGATGTGGCATTTGGCCCGACCAACCTCGGGTACGACGAGGCAGCCGTGAAAGCGGCGGTGGAAGTCGCCCTCCGTCAGGTTGGTCTCGAGGGATTCGAGCGGCGGCCCCCCCACCATCTCTCGGGCGGGGAGAAGAAGCGGGTGGCAATCGCCGGCGTGCTCGCAATGGACCCGGACGTGCTCGTCTTCGATGAGCCGACAACGGGGCTCGACCCGTCCGGTTCCGAAGATCTCATGGAACTGCTCGACGAGCTGAACCATGCCGGCAAGACTATCATCATCTCCACCCACGATGTGGAGCTGGCGTACCCGTGGGCGGACCGGGTCATCCTCCTGGCCGACGGCCGGATTATCCGGGAGGATGTGCCGGATGTGGCGTTCGGGAACCCGACCTATGTCCGCATGGCGCACCTCTCGGTCCCGACCCTGCTCGAACTTTCCGTTGAGCTGGAAAAACGCGGGTTTACGATTCCGAAACGCAAGCCGCGGAGCGTGCTCGACATGGTGCATATCATCGAGAACCACCTTCATGGCTCCTGCGGGCACCCGTCGCCCGGTACGATCACGGTCTGCAACGTGGACGAGGGCGATACCGGAACCCTTGCGTCATGGGTGAAGGCCCGCACCATAGTGGTCGGGGCAATGGGTACGCGGGCAAAACAGTGCGCCGAACGGGAAGCTTTGCCCCTTGAGTTCACCTACGGGGTCATCGACAAATGCATCCTCCGGGCGCTGCGGGGTAAGGACTCGCTGATCCTCACCACCGGCAGCATGGTGGGCCGGGTGGCAGTCCGGGTGGAGGCGTACGCAAAGGAGAGCGGCACTACCATCCGCGTAGTCAGCCTGGATCCCGACGGGCAGCCTTCGCAGAACGGATGAGCAACCGTGCAGAGAAACCACGTATTCCCTGTCAGAAAATCCCGTGGGGATCAGTCACCATTTCTGATAGTTCTGATACCTGCGCTGAATATCCGGTTTTTGTCGCTGCTCTCGTCCCTTCTCTCATTCTGTCTCCTCACTCACCGGTGCCGGCTCCACCGCAGTTCTGGGATCCCGTGAAAGGAAGACAAAGAGGATCACGGGGATCATGTAGAGGTACATAGCAGGAACCTTCGAGAACGAGACCGTCCAGCCGTCAAGGATCATTCCCACAACCGCCATTGCCGGGAAGAGCAGCATGCGCAGCGAGAGGTTCCGGACAATCGCGGGGTCGAGTGCGGGAACACAGAGCAGGGATGACCGGGATACGTACCGCCAGAGGCCGAAGATCAGTATACCCGAGACGAAGATATTTGCATGGAAGATCACGCCGTACGGGATCGGTTCTGATGAGAGGGAATAGAGGAGCGATGTTAACGGTATGAAGAGGATCGAGAGAAGGAACAGAAACGTCAGGCCGACCATGATCCGGTCGATGATCCGGTTGTGGCCCATGATCTCGAAGAACTGGATATAGAAGAACGCGATGACGATGAAGAGGAAGAGGAAATAAAGCCCGTCGTTGATGATGTTTCCGATATAGGAGCCAAAGAAGACCACTTCATTTGCAGGAACGCTTGCCGGGAGTTGTATGTTGTTCCGAACGATCAGGGTCATGGCAAATGCAAAGACACCGTTGACAAGAATCTCGAACATGTCCTTTGGAACTATTCCGTCTACTGCCCCTTTTGGCGTGCCTGTTTCCGGTATAGGAATTGCATCCACCTCATCCGTCATGACATTTCCCCCAGGAACTTCTTTACCCGTCCGGTATTACCAATCGCGATGAGGATGAGGGCAAGGATGGTTGCAATGTAGATATACTGGGAACAGGGGATATCGAAGTAGATCATCAGTAATCCTGCGAGAGCCGTTATGGGGATGACGAGAACGTTCGCACTGGTTGCGGTCCGGTCACCGGCCGTAACCGCGGGACCGACCAGCGCCGGGTTCCTGATGCAGTGCAGCCATTCAAGGGCGATCACGATCCCGATTGCGAGCATGTTCAGGTGGAAGAGGTAGAAGACCTCCGGGACGCTGGAGAACAACAGGGCATGCTGGCTCGTGATCGGGATGAAGATGATGAACATCAGGAGAGCGAAGTGGAGGTACAGGTACATCCGGTCGAAGAGACGGTACTGGTGAAAGACATGGAACGCGACTATCCAGATTATGGCGAGGATTAAAAAGACGTTGAGAAAATTGAGGAGGACCGGAGCCTGTCCCATCCCGAAATCGTGCGCAGTGGCATTTGCCACCCAGTCCTGGTAGGTGGGAAAACGGATGAGCTTGAAGAGCAGGAAAAAGGCAAAGACAAAGATCGTATTGGTGAGTCGCCCGATATTGGTCTTCGTCACCGGCCCTTCAGCATCAGTTCCCGGCATATCGTCTTATTTCTCTATCGTTCCGGATGAAATAAGGATCGCGATCAGCGGGCCTCCTGAAGATCATCCGCGGGGTGCCTGGTGCAAACCGGCCGGATGCCCCCCTCCCCGGGAGGTGTTCGCATGCCGCGAGGGGCTACAGGAAAAACCGGCAGTTTCCGGAGTAGTTTTTAAAAAAAGGATATCCTGCCAGCTGATACCGGCATTTCAGGAACAAAATAGTTCCTGCCTGTAGTCCTGGATCCCTTAATGGCAGACCCCGTTCCAGCATCCGTTAACCGGTGTGGGGAGTGCCGCCTGCAGGGGAAGATCGACTGCGAAATACCATGCAAATGCCACGATTGCTCCAAGAATTGCCAGTCCTATGACGAACAATACGAGGTTCTTCATCGGGTCTGAAGGTTGTGCTCCGGTCATGATGTCACCTTGTTATAATAACAGAAATGTCGGCTCGCAATATATCGTTTCGCGTGCCGGGACAATTCTTCTCCTGCGTACGATCGTTGTTCTCATACCGGGATCCGGCATCCCCCGGTGCGTTTATTGCCCGGAACTCCGTATGTGTGCCGTAAGGGATTCTCATGAAACGCATCACCATCAATGCAATCATCGATATCGGCTGCCTGATCGCATTCATCCCCTCGCTGTTTACCGGGGGTCTTGTACTTTTTCCTCCCCTCCGGTGGGGGAAAAGGCGGCAGCTGGGTTACGTGGATGGGAATAACCCGGCATGACTGGGTCCTGTATCATGATATTGCAAGTTTTGCCTTTGCCATCCTGCTCGTCCTCCACCTGCTCCTGCACTGGAAGTTTTTCCGGCATATCGGCAGGCGCCTCAAACCGGAGGGAACGGATCCGGAACCCTGTTCTCCATGAGATGGTTCTTTCCGGGTCTGGCTGACCCTCTCACCCCGGAAAAAAATTCGTGAATCCGGGCATTCTCCCCTCCGGGTGAAAATATCCGGTTCGTGTTTACATTATTTATTTTATATTTCATCAATAGAAATTACAATTAATTAACTATAATAAGAAATACTACCCATATGAGCGATATGAAAATCCCACGATTTGTGATTATCTGTACTCTCCTTATCGCCTGTACACTATTCGCAGCAGGCTGCACTTCAGCGTCGAATCCGGGAGCCCAGCCCGCAACGGTCACAACTCCAGCCGGCACTCAAAATACCCTCCTCATATTTGCCGGTGCCGGGCTCAAAGCCCCCCTTGATGAGATCGGGCCGGCCTTTTCGCAGAAATACGGCATTCCGGTCCAGTATAATTACGGCGGTGCAGGCACCCTTGTCACCCAGATGAACTTAACCCGGAAGGGCGACGTCTTCATCCCCGGTTCAACGGTTGAATTCCAGACCGCAAAAGACCAGGGCCTGGTCAATACGAACCAGCTGGTTGCGTATCATGTCCCCACGATCGCTGTCCAGAAAGGCAACCCGAAGAATATCACGAGCCTCAAGGATTTCGCCCGGCCCGGCCTGAAGGTAGCCCTTGGTGACGCCAATGCCACTGCTATCGGGAAAGCCGGTGCAAAAATGTTCAAACAACTCAACATCACCGCAGCCGTCGAGAAGAACGTGGTTACCCGAACCCCGACCATCAACGAGCTGACCGTGATCATGAACCTCGGGCAGGCGGATGCGGCGCTCCTGACCCTGGACCAGATCGATTCTGCCAAGGTGGATGTAGTTGTCATCCCGGTCAAGGAGAATGCTGTCCTGATCACCCCGATCGGTGCGACAACGTACTCGCAGAATACCGATGCGGCAAACACGTTCGTTGCCTATGTCGCCTCGGATGAAGGAAAGGCATACTTTGCAAAGCACGGGTTCCCGATCTACCCGGACCCGGTATATGCCGGTGTCAAGCCATGAACGCACCCGGTGTAAGGAGAGATCTTCTGTGACAGAGTTCATACCTGTCGGGATCGCCCGCTCCCGGCTCTCAACCGCCGGGGCCCCGCCATTCCAGAGCGTATTCTCTTCGGAGGAAGGCGAGATCGAGGTATTCCCGGAATTCCAGGCAGGACTTAAGAATATCGAGGGCTTCTCCCACCTCATCATCCTTTCCTGTTTCGACCGGGCAGAACGGCGTTCACTTACGGAACAGCCGCTCCTGGATGCAGAAATGGATCATGGGATCTTTGCCTGCCGGCACTTCAACCGCCCCAATCCGATCGGGATCTCGTACGTTGCCCTGACAAAGGTGAACGGATGTACCCTTTCTGTCAGGGGCCTGGATCTCCTCAACGGCACGCCAATCCTTGATATCAAGCCCTATGTCCCGGCCTTTGACAGTATTCCCGGGGCCCGGTCCGGCTGGGTATCCGAGGAACATATCCGGCGCATACGCGAAACAAGCCTCTGTGCCGGCCAGGATCCGGGTCAAAAACGCCGGCAGGGATAACCCCGGGATGATGGCAGATGCGAAAGATCTCTCTTGCCATCACCCTCATCCTGTTTTTCGTCATCAGTGCAACCCTTCTCTGCCTGATCCTCTATTCCCCGCTTCCGGTTCTTGCCCAAAGCCTTCTGAATCCTGAGATCCAGTTCGCGATACTGTTAAGCCTGGTCACGAGCGTGATATCCACGCTCATCTGCATTGCGGTTGCCATCCCGGTCTCCTATGCTCTTGCCCGGTACCCGTTTACGGGAAAACGGATCGCAACCCTTGTCCTGACCATTCCCTTGACGCTTCCCCCGCTGGTTGCCGGTATCGCGCTCCTTCTCTTCTTTGGCACGACCCCGTGGGGCAAGGCCCTTGAGAGCGCCGGGTTTTCCGTGATCTTCACCCCGCTTGGGATCATTGTTGCCGAGGTTTTTGTGAACCTTCCCTACCTGATCCGCATCCTGCGATCCACGTTCTCTGCGGTGAACCCGCGTTTCGAGTACGTTGCAAAGACGCTCGGGTGCACGGATACCGGCGCTTTTTTCCAGGTCACCCTGCCGATGGCCCGCCCCGGTCTCATTGCCGGTGCGGTCATCACGTGGTCGAAGGCAATGGGGGAGTTCGGGGCGGTGCTGATGCTTGCCGGTGCAACGACCCTGAGGACCGAGACGCTGCCGATTGCGCTCTACCTGAATATATCCGGAGGGAACCTGGATCTCGCCGTAGCTGCTGCAACCATCCTGATCCTGATCTCCCTTGTCACCCTGTGTGCGGTGGAATACCTGGACCGGGATGTACATGTCTTTTAGGAGATGACCCTCGGTGTTGCGCATTGAATCCCTGTCCATAACCTTAGGCGAATTCACCGTACGGGACGTGTCGCTCGAGATCCATAGCGGCGAATATTTCATTATTCTCGGCCCTACCGGGGCAGGAAAAACGGTTCTTCTGGAGACCATAGCCGGGATCCATACGTCGGATACCGGCAGAATAATTCTTGGCGGAAAAGAGATAACCTCGACAGAACCGCGTTTGCGCACTATCGGGATGGTATACCAGGACTACATGCTCTTTCCTCACCTCACGGTCAAGGACAATATTGCATTCGGGCTGCGCCAAAAAAAGATGCCCGCAGACGAGCAGCATGTGCTCGTCGAGGAGATGTGTTCACTCCTGGCTATTGCTCACCTGTCACACCGGTATCCCGGGACACTGAGCGGCGGCGAGCAGCAGCGGGTTGCCCTTGCCCGGGCCCTTGTCCTTAAACCGGCAATCCTGCTCCTTGACGAACCCATGAGCGCCCTTGATGGCTGTACGAGAGAGCGGATGCGCTCGGAACTGTCCCGGATCCGAACGCTCACCGGTACTACCATCATCCAGATCACCCACCATTTCGATGATGTCTTTGCGCTTGCTGACCGGATCGCGATCATGCGGGAGGGACGGATCGTCCAGGCCGGGGAAACCGCAGATGTCTTCCTGCATCCGGCCGATACCTTTGTTGCAGAGTTCCTTGGTATCGGCAACATTATCCGGGGAACCTCTTCCAAATCCGAAAACATCACCCGGATCACGCCGGCATCCGGCCCGTCATTCGTTGCCGCGTCCGGTATTGTCGGGGACGTTGTTGCAACCCTGCATGCCGAGGACATTATCCTGTCCGAAGAGCCGTTTGCCTCCAGTGCCCGCAACTGCCTGCCGGGAACAGTTGTTGAGATCATCCCATCCGGAAGTACCGTCCGGGTCATTCTTGATGCCGGGTTCCCGCTCACAGCGCTCCTGACCCGCGAGAGCTGCCGCGACCTGCAGCTTGAACCGGGATGTCGGGTCTATGCAACTTTCAAGGCATCGGCAGTCCACGTGATTGCGGTTACCCCGGACAGGGACGGACCGGGCCGGTAACACGCTGGAACCGATTTACCATGCGAATTTCATCCCGACGCCGACTTCCTGCATCGGGCAGTACTCCGTAAGGGCCTGTTTTGCCGGAAGCGATGTGCAGTGACCGGCATGCAGGGCGCTGAGGTGGAGCCGGTTGAGGTACTTCCCGGTCTTCTGCATTCGCTTTGGACTAGGTGTCAGTAGGTGGAGTCCTCCGATGATATCAGCAACCCTCCGCTCTCCGCAGACTTCGCGGGCATATTCCGTGATGTTGCAGATCCCCGCGTGCGAGCAGCCCGTGATGATGACGAGTCCTTCTGCTGAACGGAACGCGAGAGCCGTGTCATCGGGCAGGGTATCCGGTTCAATTTTTCCGTCAGGACAATGAACCGTCCGCTTCTCCGGGTCGGCCTGCTCGAAGGGAAATCTTCGCGGGATCTCTCCGAGAAAGACCAGGTCATCCGTGATCCAGACGGGTTTTGCGGAGAGGCTGATCGAAAACTGCCGGCCTGCTTCCTCCCTGCTCAGAGCTGAGCCGTTCATAGTCCCGTTTTTTTCTTTCTGCCAGAAGCAGCGGGGATGGGCGATGAGTGCCGGCACCCGGGATTGTTTTCCTTCCGGCGCTGTACCGGCAAGGTGCACGGCAAGCGGGGCCAGTCCCCCGGTGTGATCGCTATGCCCGTGCGAGAGGATGAGGAAGTCCAGGTTTCGCAGGCTGATTCCCATCTTCTCTGCATTGGTTAAGAAGAGCCCGGACAGGCCGGTATCGAAGAGGATCTTTTTCCCGCCGGTTTCAAGGAGGAACGAGAGCCCGGCCTCGGCAGTGAAATTACGGTCCGCCGGGGCAGTATTATCAACAAGGATCGTAAGGGAGAGCCGGGGAGTCATGGAAGAATATCACTCATAAAAGGGATGAGCCTTTTCTTTTTCAAAGATTATTGATGTTCCTGGTGGTGATGATGGTAGTCCGGCGCTGAATCCTGGTATGGTTCACTGATACCCTTTTTCCCGGAGGGTCTGACACCTGAAGGAAAATACGCCCTATACGGGCTCTGTTTCCCCTTTTCAGATCCCGGCCCCCGCGGGAAAACCCCGTAAAATGCCCCGTTTTGGTCATCATTCAAAAGAACGATATTTCGGAGTTATTTTGCCAAAATACGGCTGGAATCCACCTCATACAACGGGGCATATCATTCGTAGAATCGAGGTTGATTTTTATCGGTAATTTACTCCAACCGGGCACCGGAAACCTTGCCGGAACGTGGGATATGAAGGTCATATAGTATGAATAAAATAAAAAAACCGGTGGTATGAATGATTCCCGGTATTCCCGATTTGTGATCGTCCTTATGTTCTCTCACCTGCCGAATGATTCGGAACGGGGAACCCGGTCCCCCACGGATCTGCAACCCGTTTTTGTCCCTCCGTTTCCGCTGTAATATGGCTACATATGACCTCTCGTTTTCCGACGTAAAAACATGAAAAAAACATGATAACTCTCCCTCTTTTTCGGGTAATATGACCTCCCGGATCCGGAAAATGTGCAATCGGGACCATGTACGGGCTCCGATTGGCCTGTCCTGGAAATCCCCCTTTTTTATGAGGGTGACGCCCGTCCGGTAAGTCCAATCTCCGTGATCCTGGGAATCGCCATCAAATAAAACCGGGGCGGGTCCGGGGATTGCCCGGAGACAAACCACATCGCGGTACCGGGTCTCACTCCACGCCGCAAGGGGCGCCCTGATAACCATCCGGTTGTTATCATGTTTTGATAAATTTGTAACGTTAAATACAAAATAGTAATTTTTTTATAAGATTTGATGCTACTTAGATCGAAATTCGTATGAAGAATATTATGATAACCCCCCTGATAATTCTGGCAATTCTCGCCCTTCTCCTCGTATCTGCAGGATGTACCGTACAGAGCACTCCCCAGACCACTGCAATTTCCCCTTCTAAAAATCCCATGCAGGTGGATTCCGGGACAATTACCCTCACCGATATGGCCAACCGGACCGTTGAAGTCAAAAATAACCCCCAGCGAATTATCGGTGTGGGAGCCGGTGCCCTGCGGATGATTGCGTATCTCCAGGCTGCGGACCGTGTCGTCGGCGTGGATGATCGGGAACAGAAAAAGTACAATACCTCGGGCTTCGGGATGCCGTCCGGTATCGACAAGCCGTACAATCTTGCAAACCCGGAGCTTTCAACAAAGCCATTCATCGGAGGTAAAACGGGCGACCCGGAACTGATCGCAGCCCAGAACCCGGATGTGGTCTTTTACACGTTCACCACGGGTAAGGATGCCCAGACCCTCCAGGAAAAAAGCGGCCGGCCAGTGGTAGCCCTGACTACCGGAGATCTCGGCAGGAACAAGGAGGTCTTCTACCAGTCGCTCAAACTCATGGCAAAAATCCTTGGCAAAGATGAACGGGCGGAGACAGTAACGACCTACATCGACGCGACCATAAAGGATCTCAATGATCGGACAAAGAATATTCCGGCAGATAAACGACCCCGGGTGTATGTCGGCGGCATTGCCTACAACGGAGCACACGGTTTCCTCTCAACCGACCCCGGCTACTCCCCGCTGCTGATGGTAAACGGCAACAATGTTGCAGCATCGGTAGGAACGAACGGCCAGATGATGATCGACAAGGAAAAACTGCTTGAGTGGAATCCCGATGTCATTTTTGTGGATGAAGCGAGTTATGCCCTCGTCACCGAAGATCTCAACGACCCGGTCTACCAGTCACTTACGGCAGTAAAAACCGGACGTGTGTACGGTGTGATGCCCTACAACTGGTATGCCAACAATTATGACACCGTCCTTGCGGATGCATATTATGTCGGAAAGACGCTCTATCCCGATCAGTTTGCCGATGTGGACCCTGCACAGAAAGCTGATGAGATCTATCTGATGCTTGATGGAAAGGCGGTATATAGTGACATGAAGACACTCTTCGGTGGCTTCGTACCATTCTCAACGCTGGTGAAGTGAGGATGCGGCGATGTGCGACAATACGCTCCCGGTTCCTGATCTTTCGGCAGTGCCGGGCATATCCCCGGCAAACCCGCTCTCCTTCCTCGACCCGGCGCTTGCGGGAGTGCGCCAGTACCATGCGGTGATGGCAGCCCTCGATCTCGGGCTGTTCAAGGTTCTCCGTGAGCCCAAGACCGGGCCGGAATGTGCCTTGGCACTGGGATGCAGGCCGGAGATTGTCACGCTCATCTGCGAGGGGCTGGTCTCCCTTGGTCTGCTGGAAAAGACAAAGGAACAGTACCGCGACAGCGGGATCACGCTGGAGTTACTGGTTGAGGATGCCCCGTTTTCTCAGCAGCATGCAATCGTATTCCAGCGGAAACTGGCCGGGTTCTGGGCGGATCTCCCCCGGATTGCCAGAGACGGCCCGGTAACCTGCGACCGTGCGCAGATGTTCCGGGATGTTATCATCCCCTCCATGGCGGAGCATTGCCGGTGCGGGCTCCTCCGGCAGGTGACTGCACGCGTCGAGGCGGTCCCGGAATTTTCCTCTGCAAAAAAGCTGCTTGACCTGGGCGGGGGTCACGGCCTGTACTCAATTGCATTCTGCCAGAAAAATCCCGACCTGCATGCCGTTGTTTTCGATCTTCCTCCCGTAACGGGAGTCACACGGGACTTCATCAGCCGGTACCGTGCTGACCGGGTAAGTGTCCTTTCAGGAGATTTCTTCAAAGATCCCATAGGAAGCGGATATGATATCATCTTCTCATCATCAAATCCGGGGGGCAGGGTACCAGAGCTGATCCCAAAAATTGCCGATGCCATAAGACCGGGTGGCCTGTTCATCAACAAACAGGCAACCGATGATGCAGCGTTCGATCCCTGGCTCAGTCTTGAATGGAATCTCTGGACCTTTAAAGGCGTACAGAAACAGGCAGCCCGGTACGTCTTTGCCAACAGCGTACCGGTTGCGGAATATAACCGGTTGCTGTCAGTCCACGGTTTTGTTGTGCGGGAAATTGTTCCGATCGATGCACAATCGGCCATGACCATTGCCGAGAAGGTAACGTCATGACCATTCGGCCGTTTGGGCGGACGTGAACTATGCATCTTGATATCAGTGCCGTGAAAGAACCCGGGGCATATACTGGCTATATCCGGAAAAAGATCCTGTTCCTCAGCACGTGTACAATTGTCCTGGTCCTTCTGGCATTCATTTCTGTTGGGGTGGGAAGTGTCATGATCCCCTTCTCCGATGTGGTCCAGACGCTGGTTTATCCCTCAACAGGAAATGCCGAGATGATCATCTGGAACATCCGGCTTCCCCGGGTAATCGCCGCGACAGTATGCGGTATCGGTCTTGCAGCCGCCGGCGTTGTCATGCAGTCTGTGTTGCGCAACCCGCTGAGTTCTCCGTACACGCTGGGAGTTTCCCAGGCAGCGGCATTCGGGGCTGCTGTTGCCATCACCATGTTCGGTGCAGGTACAATCGGACGCCTTATATCGGACGCAATTGTGGTCAACAACCCGTACCTTGTAACGATATGTGCATTCCTGTCATCGCTGGTGGCAACCTCGGTAATCCTGCTGGTGGCAAAATACCGGAGCACGACTCCTGAAGTGATGATCCTTGTGGGAGTCGCGCTTGCCGCGCTGTTCACTGCAGGCACAACGTTCCTCCAGTATTTCTCCAGCGCTGAACAGATAGCTGCGATTGTATTCTGGACGTTCGGCGATGTGGGGCGGGCAACATGGAGCGATCTTCTGATCATTGTTGCCGTTATCACACCCTGCGTTGTCTATTTCACGATAAAACGCTGGGACTACAATGCGCTTGACAGCGGGGATGAAACGGCAAAGAGCCTCGGGGTCAATGCAGAACGCATCAGGACCGTGGCAATGTTCCTCTCATCATTAATAGCGGCAGTCGTAGTCTCGTTCCTCGGCATTATCGGATTCATCGGTCTTGTCAGTCCTCATTTAGTGCGGCGCATCATCGGAGACGATCAGCGTTTCCTCTTTCCCGGCTCCTGTATTGTCGGGGGGATCATCCTTCTCGGTGCGGATACCGTAGCCCGTATCATCATCGCACCCGCGGTGCTCCCGGCAGGTGTGCTCACCGCATTTCTCGGAGCCCCGCTTTTCATGTACCTGCTGATACGGGGGAAATCGTTATGATCATGAGCGTACAGGATCTCTCGTTCCGGTACAATAGTCAAACGGTTCTCAGGGATATCCGGTGCGAAGCCCGGCCGGATGAGATTGTGGCAATCCTCGGGCCGAACGGAGCCGGTAAAACCACCCTCTTACGTTGCATGAATGCAATGCTCCAACCAAATACCGGTGCAGTTATGCTCGGAGACCGGGACATACTTTCCTTATCCCGGATGGAGATCGCCCGGTCGATCGCCCATGTCCCGCAACACATCGAACCCCCGCGGGTAACTGCGTTCGATGCGATCCTGCTCGGCCGGCGCCCGTGGATTGGCCTGAATGTGCACAAGGATGATATCTTGAAAGTCCAGGCGATTATCGAACAGCTCCACTTGTCCGCTCTTGCGCTCCGGCATGTGGATGCAATGAGTGGCGGGGAGCTCCAGAAGATTGTCATTGCCCGTGCGCTGGTGCAGGAGCCCCGGGTCCTGCTGCTTGATGAACCTACCAGCAGCCTTGACCTGAAGAACCAGCACGAGATTATGCGGTTCATCCGCTCGGTTGTCCACATTCACCATCTCACGGCCCTTATGACCATGCACGATCTCAATCTCGCGCTGCACTACGCCGACCGTTTTGTCCTGCTCAAAGAGGGCATGGTCTATGCAGCGGGGGGTGAAGAGGTGATCACGCCGGAACTGATCGAAGAGGTGTACGGTGTACCGGTAGCGATCCAGCGCTGGGGTGGGAGGAATGTGGTTGTCCCGCATGCGGATACCGGGGATGTTCCGGAATCACCGGGGATTTCCAAAAGGACGGTGATCGGCATGTGAATCCCCGGATTTCTCTAAAAATCGCCTCAAATTTTCAAACAATCTTTTTAATCCCATTTTCCTGAAAGTAAAAGAGAACAAAGTAATTCACGCAAAAAAAAGAACAGACTAATCAGATGATCCTATGACTCAATCCATAAAATCCTATGACGAAGCCGTAGCATTTCACGGGCATGCCTGCCCGGGGCTTGCACTCGGTTACCGTGCAGCAGAGTACGCGATGGATGCCCTCAGGGCCGGCCGCTCCGATGACGAAGAACTTGTCTGTATTGTCGAGAACGATGCCTGCGGGGTTGATGCGATCCAGCTGGTTGCGGGCTGCTCGGTGGGAAAAGGCAACCTGATCCTGCAGGACTTCGGTAAACACGCCTACACGTTCATTGACCGGAAATATAACCGCGCTATCCGCCTGGTCCAGAGACCGGAACCGGTTGTCCAGCGCATTGACCCGGTGGCATCAGCACTCCGGGAAAAAGTGATGGCCGGAACTGCAACACCCGCTGAACAGATGGAGTTCCACGAGCGACAGGCTGGAGTCATCGACACGATCCTCCGGATGCCGGTTGAGGAATTGTTCCTTGTTGGGGAAGTCAAACCGGAAATTCCCGTGCGGGCAAAGATCTTCGCTTCTGTTCAATGTGCAAGCTGTGGCGAGATGGTTGCCGAACACCGGGCCCGGGTCCGGGACGGGAAATTTGTCTGCATACCCTGTGCCGGGGAGTACGGCAGAGGGTGGTGAAAGGATCCCCTCTGTTGGGAAATCGGTATGCCGCCAGGAGGGTCTGAACGTTTAAGGAAAATAAGCCCAATACGGGTTCCGATTCGCATTTTCTGGGATCGTCCCCTTCTGGAAAACCCCGTAAAACGGCCGGTTTCGGTTTGTGTGGAAAATACGTCAAATTTAACCCTGTATTAGTAAAATACGAGCGGAAACGACCCCTTATAATGGCTATTAATGGCCCTGGAATCGGGACCGGTATTCCCCGGACTTATGCCCCATCCGGCACATGGAACTCCTGCCGGAACGCGAATATGAAGGCCGGTTTTTTTCTGACCCCTCGTAAAATCTTCAATCCCTGAACAACTAAGCAAATTTTATTTAGTTAAAGCAAGTTAAGTTGATCCTGTATTATCATGCACATCATGGAAGGATTTCTACCGTGGCAGTGGTGCGTGATCTGGTGGATCATAGCACTGCCCTGCCTTATGTTCGGAATATGGCAACTGAAAAAAGTTCTGGATGCAGATCGGGAGGCACTTCCCCTGCTTGGCGTGACGGGCGGTTTTATTTTCATCCTGTCATCATTAAAACTCCCGTCAGTCACGGGCAGTTGTTCCCACCCTACCGGGACCGGGCTCTCGACGATCTCGTTTGGACCCTGGATCACGGCAGTAGTCTGTGCAATTGTTCTCCTGTTCCAGAGCCTGTTCCTTGCCCATGGCGGGCTTTCGGTTCTCGGAGCCAACATCGTTTCCATGGGAATTGTCGGACCCCTTGTTGGGTATTGCATATACCGGTTACTCCGGGACACTTCGGTAAATGTCTACATTACCGTATTTCTCGTAACCGCTCTTGCTGATATGTTTACCTACGTAACAACGTCGCTGGAGCTGGCGCTTGCCTACCCCGCAGAGACCGGAGGTTTTGCCACGTCATTCATCCTGTTCATGGGCATATTCGCAGTAACGCAGATCCCTCTTGCGATTGTCGAAGGCGTTGTCCTGACACTTGTATTCAAATACATCGTGGCGCTTAAGCCCGATATCCTGATCCGACTGGGAATATTCTCCGAAAAGAAGATCGAAGCTGCACGGAGTGAGATCTGATGGCATACAAGTACCTGCTTGAGATTCTCACCGGGATTGCAATTGTTGCATTCTGCGCATTGTTCCTGTACACGAGCGCTACCATGAGCGGGGCGGAATTTGCCGGTTCTGACAATGTTGGTTCAGGACTTATCGCAAAACTCTCGGGTATCCCCCTGGAAAATTTCCAGCCCCTGGTTCCCCAGTGGGAACCCCCAAGCGGGGAAATTGAAGCCTGCCTCTTTGCCCTTCAGGCAGCAGTGGGCGGGATTCTGGTTGGAGGTGTATTTGGTTTCTGGTTTGGCCAGGCACACGGGAGGAAGGTCTCATAACCTGATTCCTCAATTTTCATCATCTTATTTCCTATGGATCTCTTCAGGATCATGGGTGGGAATAACCCGGCACGATGGGGTTCTTTATCCCAATATAACGAGTTTTGCCTTTTTCTGTCTTGCTCATCATCCGCCTGCTCCTGCATTGGAAATATTTCCGGACTATCAAAACGTGTTTCCGGGCATCTGAAAAATAGCTGTGTGATCTGCCGGAATAATCCGGACAAGTATTTTTTGAGTTACCCGAAGTCATTTCAGCCAGATCTATTTGAATCCATTAATATCTCTGATTTTTTCCCATGCGTCAGCTGCTTTCTTCCGGAAGAACCCAGGTCTTCCCTTAAAACAGGAACACGAGACTTTTGTGAACCCGGGTTTTGTGGAGCAAGTAACCCCGTCTTAACCTGATAATCGCACTATTCCAGAAAAAACCGTTAGTATTCAGTTAAAAAAAAAGGAGTATGCAGGTTGTGGGACGGCAAAAGTTATGTGTTTACTAACGTACTGCCCGATTCCTGCACCGGGTAATAATGAACGCGGCGACCGTCGCGGACTTCGGTCACGACGCCTTCGCCAATCAGCCGTTGGGTCCAGCGGGTAATGGAGGGACCGGCAAGCCCCAGATCGGCAGCAATCTCCCCCCGGGTGATACCGGGGTTCTCCCCGATGACCGTGAGGATCCGGCAGGTTGTAGGATGTCGGCGGTAGAGGATCCGCTGCTGGTCCGCCGGGTTATACCTCCCGTGATTCTCAAAAAAATGGTACCCCCCGCCCTGCTCCCTACAGGCAATCTTTTTCATATGCATAAGGTATCCCAGGTGATAGCGCAGGGTATGAAGATTGATACCGGTCAGGGTGGCAAGTGCCGGGATCTCGATGCCGGGGTTCATGAGAATCGTGGTGTAAATGAGCTGGCGTTTCTCGTGTTCGAGAATATTTTTCCCAGACAGCCTGCGGTATCCGTGGAACCGTATCGCGCGAACCGGTGTATTCCAGTCAAACGGGTCACGCTGGAGTTCCTGCTGTACCTGCGACCCTTCAGGACGTTCGTGACCATGACGGGCACCTGGTGTAGATGGCATTGCAGTGCCTGCTCCCCGCATCATACCATTTCTGGCATCAGGCATCGCACCGGCCATGCCGTGTCCGTTCCGGCATGCGAAGCACTCTCCGCTGCCATCCGTGGATTGCACAACACCAACAGAGCTGCCGCTGTATGGCGCCAGAGGAAGCACAATGAGCGCAAGCATAAGAAGAGCAAGTACGAAGATTACGGATTTCATTGTTGCTCAGGACATGGTACTGATGTGATATATAAGACGAGAGAATGAGGCAGTAAACCGGCGACAGAACCGTTTTTTATCCCCTCCCTCCAAAACGCAAACATGTAGCTGTGTGTCCGAGAAATGGTTTATCTTCTCCTGTTGACCGATGATGCAGGACCGGCAGATAGCAGAATTATGAAAATTTCTGCGGGCCGGCAACTAATGGAGGAAATCAACCATGATAAAAAAACTTGTAATCTGTGCGATTCTCGCACTCGTCCTCGTACCTGCTACCGTCATGGCAGCAGGATTCGGAGGGCAGAACAACGGTTCGACTCCCGGGCAGGGGCAGTACCTGCAGGATGGCCAGAACTGCGCGAACCAGTCATGTGCAGCAGGATCGGGAAGCCAGATCCAGTGCCGTAATGGCGGACAGCAGAACGGAGAAAACTGCACTTGTGGTTCCCAGGACGGCCAGTGTACGAACGGACAGAAACACACCGGGTCCATGGGCCGTCTTCACGATGGTGCCTGCACCGGATGCAAAAATGGTGCAGTAACAACGCCCTGAACATTGTTCCGGAAATCCGGACCCCCCATTTTTCCCTGGAATGCGTCGGTCTTTCGTGCCTGCGAATCGCAGGGGTAATGGATGCGACCAAGATCCTTTCTTCTTATGGCCCTGACGACTTCAGGGATATCGAGTACCGGAGAATGACCGGTACAGACAGAAAATGAGATTATCCGTTTGGAAATTCAACCCGGGTAATTCCAACCGGTTGAACCTCCGGGTCCGTTCCGGTACGGATGAGAGGGAATCGTTATGAACTGCCGGTTCGTCGCCAGGTTCCGTCAGGCACATGAATCTCAAACCGGGCCCCTTTTCCCGGTTCCCCGGTTTCTGTAATCGTTATGCCGGTGATCGAGAGGATCTCGCGGGAGAGGAAAAGCCCGAGGCCGGTGTGTTTTCCAAAGCCCCGTTCAAAGAGCCGTCTCTTATCCTCAGCGGTTATTCCAAGACCATCATCTTCAACAGAGACCGTTAAATTCTGGCCGAATATCTGGTGGGAGAACCGGATCGTGGTCATAGCCGGGCCCCCGTAATGAAGAGCATTGTCAATGAGATTGTAGAACACTTTCTCAAAAAGCGGATCGGTAAAAATCTCCAGACCGGCAATCTCATCAACAACCCTGATATCCCTCATCGGAAGTGCTCCAACTGCTGATTTCAGGCAGGATGAAAGATTCTGCCAGACCGGTTCTTTCACACCGAGGTTCTGGTATTCTCTGGTGAAGACTATCTGGTGCTCAATCGCACTCGCCGCGCGGTCAGCCTTGAGGAGGTATTCAGAAACCTCTGCAGCATTATCAAGGGATTCTTTCGAGAGTTCAAGGAATGCTTTTAAGGAGAATAACTGGTTGTTGATATCGTGCCTTGTGATACTGGAGAGGAGGTTGAGTTTCTTGTTCACCTCGCGGAGGGCAGTCTCCATCTGTTTCCGCTCGGATATGTCCCGGATGATCCCGACAAGGAATTCCTCGCCGTCCCCATTGATGTACAGGGATTTCTTGGTGACAATCGTGTGTCTGTTACCCTGCGAGTCAGTCAGGAATTCCTCGCTCTCGTTGTTCATACGGGAGCTGAATACCACCTCATCGTTTTTGCGATAAATGTCTGCCTCGTCTTTGGGAAAGAAATCATAATCGGTTTTTCCCTGGAGTTCTTCACGGCTGTGGCCGACGAACCTGCAGAATCCGTCATTCAGTGTCACAAAACAATGCCCACGATCCTTGACAAAGACCGGATCGGAGATAGTGTTGATGATGGCATCGAGATAGTTCTTCGACTCCCGCAAGGCCCGGGCTATCGTTTTCTGGTGAGTGACATCCCGGAGCGATTCAATTGCTCCAACCGTCTCCCTGTTATGGTTGAAAAGGGGCGTTGCTGTAACCCAGAAATCGATCCGTGTGCCATCCGGTCGTACGGTCTGAACCTCGGAAAATATCGTGTGCCCCTGACGATGGCAATTCGGGTACCTTTGCTTTATCTCATCCTGCTGATCATGCAGCACCAGGTCTATCAGAACCGGCCGGGATGTTCCATAGAACCAGACCGCGTAGGCATAATCTCCTTTACCGAGAATTGAGGCCGCGGGTATCCCTGTCAGTTTCTCCATGGCATGGTTCCATGCAACGAGCTTCCCACCTTTGTCGATAACCATCGTGGGATCAGGAAGAAAACCGATGATGTCGGAGAGGCGCCGGTTGGCATCCCGCAGGTCATATTCCACGCGCTTGCGGCTGGTAATGTCCCGGTTGCTGGCCCGCCTGCCAATGAATTTCCCCTGGGCATCGTAAATCGGCGTACAGACATGGCCGATCCAGCGAATATCCCCGTTCCGATGAATGATGCGGAAATCAACAACGCCGGGCTGCTGCCTTGTCAGCCCCTGCGACATGTGGTGATCGAGCGCGTGGATATCATCGGGATGAATGATCTTTTTGATCAGATCCTTGTCCTGTGCAAAATCCCGCCAGGTGTACCCGGTGATTCGTTCGCAGGAGGGCGTGGTATAACGGATAGTTTCGTCCGGTGCTATCCAGTATTCCCAATCATAGGTATAGTCCGCAAGCATCCGGTATTTTTCCTCGCTCTCGCGAAGGGCATCTTCTGCTTTTCTCCGCTCCGTGATGTCCCGCCCGATAACCTGAATACCGGTAATGTTCCCTGCATGGATGATGGGGGAACCCTTGAATTCAATGATGGCATAATCCCCCTCCTTTTTCATCATGCGGAGTATGATCTCTTCGGGAGCAGAGTCTCGGGCAATATGCAGGACTGCATTCTGCAGCACACCGATATCATCCGGATGAATGAATGACTGGGGCATCCTGCCGGTAATTTCCGCGGGATCGTATCCCAATCTCCGGACCGATGGGGACACGTACAGCGCTCGTCCTTCAGAATCTGTGAGCAGGATGATATCGGAACTCCGTTCAGCCACACCCCGAAACTGCCGCTCACTCTCCTGTATCCTCAGGGCAAGGAACGAGACCACCGCGGCAATCAGGATAAACAGTACGATCCGTCCTGCCGCAAAAAGAAGTTGTCCGGGAAAGACCGGATTCAGGATGAATGTCATGCCGCAGTACATGGCCGAGAGTGCGCAGGTGAAGATTACTCCCCGGCGGGGGAAGAAATATGCCGTGAGGATGATGGGAATATAGAAGAGATGCGGAAGGACATTGGTGATCCCGATAGTGAGCCCGTAGCCGTTCAGAACCAGGACTCCTGCTGAGATGGCAGCGATGATACCCGCGAGGAACGCTGGTCTTTTCTGCAGGGTTGGGATGAGAGACTGGTTCATGGGATATCACTTCAAGGTCCTGATGCCAATGGTCTGTTATTGACAACGGGAATAAAAAACTTGTCCCGTCTTTATACTAACTGTCAGGGTGCAATCCTTTAAATGATTTATGCGCATATGAGTAAATATCGTACGACAACCGTACGGTTGGTGAACATATGCCCAAAAATACCCACCCCGCATCCAGCGATTCCATAAAATCCAGCACTGAAAAGAAATCCACGACCCTCCACACCTGCGCATGTGGTGAAACCCATGAGAATCATGAAGAGGGCATAAGCCACCGGGATGAATGCACGTCTCCCCAAAAATTCGGCAACTCCTGCTGCTGCGGATCCGGTACGGCCGCAAAAGAGGCCCGTACCCGCTGCGGCCACGGGCCCCGGTGCCAGTAAGAATCACCACTCTCTTTTCCCTTGCCACAAATGAATCTGCCATGACCCGACATCCGGAATTCCCTGAACTGCTGGAGCGGTATATGGAGGATTCCGGCCGGTCTGAACAATGGCTCACGGTGCAGGAGATCCGTACCTATTTTCATCTGGGAGAATCCGACGGACCGGCAATTTCCGGCTTCTTGAGTAAAATCAATCACGGGCCGTTCGTATCCTGCCGGTACAGGGTGGCACGCATGGAAAAATTCCAGGACACACGTCCACCCTACCGGATCATCAAGAAATATCTTGTACAGGAACGTCCGGTCCAAAGACCGCATCATGGCACCGATGTAAAGGAATCCGCCCGATAGGCCCGGCAAGCATGTTATACTATTCCGGATACAGTATATAATCAGGAACCGGCTATGGCAGCGGACGAAACCACGGAGGGAACGGAGTGCCCGCGACGGGGAAGGCCACGGCTCAGGCGCACGATTGCCGGTAACCCGGAATCCCGCTGCTACAAGCCCTGCTGTTGTCCTGAACTGGAGGGACAGGGCATCTCATTGCAGCCCGATGAGATTGAACTGATCCGGCTCATCGACCTTGAAGGGCTTGAACAGGAAGAGGCGGCGGAAAAACTCGGGGTCTCGCGCAAGACCGCGTGGCGCGATCTTCATGAGGCAAGGCGCAAAATTGCCGATGCACTCGTCAACGGTAAAGGTATCGAGATGGCCGGCTGCACCAAAGCGGCGGAAGGCCGGTGCCCGAAGTGCCCGCGGTAAGATTTTTTTTTCATCTGAAGCAGCTGTTATTGTCCATTTACCAATGTTTAAGTATTTTCGCTCATATGGGTAATTACCGCTCCTGATACGAGGAGCACGAGGCAGAAATATGAGCAACGAACCTATGAAAATCCCTGTGAATTATGTCGAGGCATCGGAAACCCTCAAAAACGTTTTGGGCCTGAAAGGTTCCCCGGTGGCTGTCAAGTTCGCAACAAGTAAGGAAGAGATTCCGGCAGGCATGGATGAACTCGACAGGATCATAAGGCACTGCACCATGGTGAACCTTGCCCGGAGCGAGGGAAAAATATTCTATGCACCTGCCGGAAAACACGAATGTAATGGCGGGGCCTGGGCACTGGGTCTCAAAGAGATAACGCCAACATTAAAGACCGGCGACTTTTACTTCAAACTCGGAAAATACGACAGCGCTGCGGCCTGCAAACGGACCATCGACAGGGTTCCCCACCTTGGCTCCGGGGATACGTATGCAACCCTGTATTCCCCGCTCGAAAAGACGCCGTTCACCCCGCACGTCATTATGATCGTGACGACCCCCCGGAACATGCTCAAACTTGCCCAGAGTACACTCTTCCGGCTGGGCGGGAGGATTTCGGCTGAATTCTCCGGGATCCAGTCAGTCTGTTCCGATGCAACTGCCCAGACCTACTTAACCGGGCATGCAAATTTCTCGCTCGGGTGTGACGGTTCGCGAAAATTCTCCGGGATTACTGATGACGAAATGGTGATGGGATTCCCGGCCGAGATGCTTCCCGAGATCACCGCAGCGCTGAAGATCGTAGTTGGTGCGCCGGGTTCAAAATAGATCGTATCGGACCCGTGTCGTAGCGGAAGAGGAAACGCCGGCGTGCCGGAGCCAAAGGTGGCGTCCGGGAGATGCACATCCGGAGTTCTTCTTCAGAGTTCTTTTTTTGTACCGGATCCTTAAATCTTTATGCTCATATGCGTAATAATTCCATATGAGCAATCATGAGGGTTTTCCATGCCGAACTTTGACGGGAACGGGCCGCTGAAACGGGGCCGGGTAATCGGGCGGGGTCGCGGGCCCTGCACACCGGGTGACACGGGATGCGGGCGCCGTATCCTCAACGAAGAATCCTCTGAGAAGAACGAGAAACGGACTGAATAGTAAGGGACAATACATCATGCCACAACCATTCATCAGCGTCAACGATCTCTGCATGGATTTTGAGGACACGCGGGTTTTAAAAAACGTATCCTTCGAGATCCCTGAAGGAGAGATCATGGGTGTCATCGGCAGGAGCGGGGCCGGCAAAAGCGTACTTATGCACCTGCTCCGGGGTGTTGAACAGCCCCCGACGAAAGGCTCCATTGTCTACCACATGGCAGCCTGTAACCGCTGCGCCTTCATGGACGTCCAGAGCCGGGCCGGTCAGAAATGTCCCGAATGCGGCGGCGAGCTCGCTGCTGTGGATGTTGATCTCTGGGACGAGACCTCTAATGGCATGAAGTCCCGGGTCATGAGCCGGACCGCCATCATGTTCCAGCGGACCTTCGCTCTTTACGGCGATGACCGGGTGATCGAGAACGTTCTGCACGCACTCGATGACATCCGCTACCCGCAGGAGCTTGCGATCAACCGGGCTGCCGACCTGATCGACCAGGTCCGGCTCTCGCACCGGATGATGCATATCGCCCGCGACCTGTCCGGCGGCGAGAAACAGCGGGTCGTGCTCGCCCGGCAGCTGGCTAAGAACCCGGCCATGCTCTTTGCCGACGAACCCACCGGAACGCTCGACCCGGAGACTGCCCGGCTCGTGCACGGTATGCTTACCGGGGCTGCGAAAAAGAACGCCATGGGCATGGTCGTCACCTCGCACTTCTCGCAGGTGATCGAGGACATGGCGAACCGTGCGATGCTGCTCGTGGATGGCGAGATCGCAGCCATCGGATCGCCAAAGACGGTCATCCGTGCGTTTGCGAAAGACTATCACGAGATCGAGGAGCAAATCCCGGTGGAACTGGGGGAGAAGATCCTCTCTGCCCGGGACGTGACCAAGCGCTACATCTCGGTGGACCGGGGCGTGGTGAAAGCCGTGAACCTGGCAACCTTCGATGTGGCAAAGAAGGAGATCTTCGGCATTATCGGGAGGAGCGGGGCCGGTAAGACCACCCTTTCCCGGATCATCTCCGGCATCATCGAGCCCACGAGCGGCGAGATGAACGTCCTGATTGGCGACGACTGGGTGGATATGACAAAGCCCGGCATCGACCAGCGGGGCCGGGCCAAGGAGTACATCGGGCTTTTGCACCAGGAGTACGATCTCTTCCCCCACCGGACCGTGCTTGACAACCTCACCGATTCGATTGGGCTGGAATTCCCGAAGGAGCTCGCGATAAGAAAAGCGGTTGTAACGCTCCGGATGGCCGGGTTCACGGAAGAAAAATCCCGGGAGATCCTGAACCGGTTCCCCGGCGAACTCTCGGACGGCGAACGGCACCGGGTTGCCCTTGCCCAGGTGCTTATCCGGGAACCCCGCCTCGTGATCCTCGATGAGCCGACCGGCACGATGGACCCCATAACAAAACAGGATGTGAAACATTCGATCCTGCATGCCCGCGACGAGATGGACGAGACGTTCATCATTGTCTCGCACGACATGGACTTCGTGCGCGACATCTGCGACCGGCTGGCCCTGATGCGGGGCGGCAAAATCATCGACATCGGCCCGACCGCAGCCATCCTCGCGCAGGTCACCGAAGAAGAGAAGTGCGACTGATACCGGGAGACGAGATCTCCCCATTTTTCCGGATAGGATACTATGACTGCAAAACCCGCAAAGAAAGAAGAAGCCTGCGATGAGAACTGCACCGACAACTGCGATACCTGCCCGTCCGCACAACCCCACGCACCCCCAAAAGGGCTGCCCCCGAAAGCAAAGATCGACGTAAAGCACGTCATCCTTGTCTTAAGCGGGAAAGGCGGGGTTGGAAAATCCACGGTCTCGGTGAACCTTGCCTCTGCACTTGCTTCGCATGGCAGCAGGGTCGGCCTCCTCGACCTCGACTTCCACGGACCCAACATTCCCAAGATGCTGGGCATCGAAGACCAGAGGCCGGCGGTTCTTGCACATGCCATCGAGCCGGTCCATGTGACCGGTAATCTCTCTGTGATCTCAATGGCATTCCTGCTCCCGGACACGAGCACGCCGGTGGTCTGGAGGGGGCCGATGAAGATGACGGCCATCCAGCAGTTCCTTTCGGAAGTGCACTGGGGTGCCCTCGATTACCTTGTCGTGGATCTCCCTCCGGGAACCGGGGACGAGGCGCTCACGATTGCCCAGCTGGCCCCGAACGTCCGGGGAGCAGTCATCGTGACCACTCCCCAGGATGTTGCGGTCATGGACGCGATGCGGGCGGCAAAGTTCATTGAGAAACTGGGACTGCCGGTCATCGGGGTCATCGAGAACATGAGCGGGATGGCCTGTCCCCACTGCGGGGAGATCGTCAACCTCTTCGGGGCCGGTGGTGGAAAGAAGGCAGCAGAGGATCTCGCTGTCCCCTTCCTCGGAGCCATTCCCCTTGACCCGGCAATGGTAAAAGCCGGCGACGAGGGCCGCCCGTATATCCTCCGTCATGCAGATTCCCCCACGTGGCGGGCGGTGGATGCCGTTATGAAGAACCTGGTCACCGAAATTGAGACCGATCCGGCGTAACTGCCGTATCCCCGGCCAAAAATGTTCGCTCGCAACCCATGATGAGAAAATATAACGGCATACCGGAACTGCTGGAGCAGTTCATGGAGGAGCAGGCCGCTGAGGCGCAGTGGGTAACCGTTCAGGAGCTGCGGGACCGGTTCAGCCTGACCCGCTACCAGTGCAACACCGTTTCCGGCTTCCTGCGCCGGCTTAAGTATTCGTCATTCGTGCAGTTCCCGTATATCGTGGTGCGGATCGAGACGGTGGATACTGCCCGGGTTTCGGATCCCCGGCGATGCCGGTATCTTGTGACCCGGAAGAACGGAAAACCAGTAAGGCTTCCGGAACTACTGCCCCTGGCCATGCCGGCACGGCAAAAGGCAGCCCGGCCGTGAATCCGGGTAAGGGTGCGGATACTCTTATCTCTCTCCCGCGCAATGGACGCATATACCGGATGGTGGAAAAATGAAAATTACTGATGTAGCAACCGTAGTGTCGGGCCCGAACCCGCACCATGTGGACGCCCGGAAGATCTATGATACGCCCCACGCCATGGCAGTTGTCATCACGCTTCAGCCCGGCGAGGCCCTGAAGAAACATATCACGCCGGTCGATGTCTTCTTTTACGTGCTGGAAGGTACAGGCATTGTCGAGATCGGGGATGAGAAGAAGACGGTTGGAAAGGACATGCTGGTTGAGAGCCCGGCAAAAATTCCCCACACATGGAAAAACGAGAGTACGTCGGTGTTCCGGGTGCTTGTTGTCAAGGTGCCAAAACCAACCGAAGAGACAAAACTGCTCTGAGACTTACCGGGGTGGTCCGGGTAAGGAGAGATAAGGCCTTTACCGGGCCCGGGTCAGAAATTGAAGAGATGATGCATGATGGTATTGCATTCATCCGCAAGGCACGGGAAAATTTCTCCCGTCTCACCTTTTGATTCATGTCTTTGATACGGTGGCAATTTTGCCGGATTTTATGACCGGTGAAATTTTCCGGCCGGTTGACCGGAACGCCGGGTGATCGATCGTTATGAGCAGATCGGATTCCTGGAGAGATGAGGGAATCTTTGAAGAGATAAATGCCACAATAACATCCTGTTCACCTTCATGGATTATAAGTGCCATCCGGAGCTTTGAACCGGAAAGATCGGAAAAAAGGGAAATGGACGAGAACAATTTTTGATTTCATTTGTACCGCACTTTCAGGTCCGATACGGTGTAAAGGTCAGGTTCAATGTTGGGGAGGTTCCGTGAGAGTGTATCATGGATCCACGGAATACTTACCCGAAAGTTCATTTTCCAGTTCTTCAATAGTCGGCAGACTTCCCCGCAGCTGCTCCGGAAGCGATGCCATAATGCTGGTACGCCATTCTGATACCCCTATTGGTTTCCCCATATCACGCAGGGCATACTCGACCGTCAGATTTTTTTTGGTTTTGCATAACACGAGACCGATCGATGGCAGGTCCCCCGGTTGGCGCAACCGATCATCCACGACAGACAGATAGAAATTCATTTTTCCGGCATGTTCCGGAGTGAACTCTTCCATCTTAAGATCGATCACAACAAAACACCGAAGTTTGAGATGATAAAAGAGGAGATCGATGTAATAATCGCCACCCTCAATCTCAAGCAGGAATTGTCGACCGACAAAAGAGAATCCCACCCCCAGCTCAAGAAGGAATTTCTGGATGTGATCCATCAGGCCCTGTTCGAGATCCCGCTCCCGTGCCGATGAATCAAGCGTCAGGAAATTAAAAATATAAGGATCTTTGAGCGTCTGCTTTGGCGAGGTCTGACTGAGGTGCAGGAAGCGTATCTGAAAAATTCGTAATTGCTTTACCCTGTCGCGTATAGAGATCCGATTCTATCTGGTGATGGAGAATCGCACGCGACCATCCATGCTCGATTGCCTGACAGGTATACCATACCCGCTGTGCAGGATCTTTTACTTTCTCTATATGGACTACGTTGTGACCCCACGGGATATGCAGGACCGATTCTGGCAGAGAACTGTCGGTTTGTCCCACAGCCTGTGGGACAATTGCCGGGGTTACAGAATATGCTGCATAGAATGCCCGCATGCGGTACAGGTTAGTCCGCGAAAACCCCCCGGTGCCGGGAAATTCCGACTGGAGATCCCGGGCGAGAGTGTCGATGACCTTCGCACCCCAGCTACCGGCATCAACTTTTCCCCCGATTTCCCGTCCGATATGCCAGTAGAGAAGGATCAGTTCACGGTTAACGGATACCGCGGCTTTGATCTGCGCTGACCGGATACGATTCTTCAGGTTGTGAATAAATTCCGGGTAGCCTTCAGGGAGATTCGCTGGTGACGTTGTTGTGGTCCTGGCTTTCATTGGTGAATCCACTTCCTTATCCAGTGAGTCGGTACTCGTGAGGATAAGGAACCCGGTTGACGGGGTGAAAGTGCGGGGAAAAATTGGTGAGAATTATTTGCAGAACAAACCCGCGGGTTCAACACCGGTGGGGCGGCCGGGCAGGTACTGGCAGGGCTTCATTGCACCATTTTTCGTAATTGGGGGATGCCGAGATGTGTGATCCGGGGTGCGGGGAGGGGACACTCAAGTGGGGCTTTCGTGCATGATGAGCGGGTTACGATCCGGGACCGGCTGGTGTGGGCCGGGTTTTGCATTGCGATTTTGGTTATTGCGGGGTTACCCCCCGGGGGGATGAGAGGATGGACGCTCATTGGGGCTGACGCCCCAGCCGCGTGGGCTGGCCCCATAAGGTTCTATAAATAAAAAATAGGTCGAAATACATTAAGCCAAAACAAATTCAGAATGTTAAATCCAAAAGAATATCGATCAGTATATTCAACGCCTGTTCTGGTACCACATGGCAAAATTTTTAGACGGCCCCGGTGTTCAGGCATCGTTGACTGAACTGATAAAAAATACCGATAAGGAATTGTTCATCATCTCGCCCTATCTCAAAATTTCCACGATGATGAAAAATTATCTTACCAGTATTGACAGGAAAAATATTCCCATCACGATAACATACCGCCCCCCGGATTCAAACATCAATGACGGTGATCTTTCTTTTTTTCAGGATCTGAATCATCTCAAATTATACCAGTGCGAGAACCTCCATACAAAGTGTTTCATCAATGAAAATGTGGGCATCATCACCTCAATGAATCTCCACGAACACTCCCAGACTCACAACTGGGAGATGGGAATAAAATTTTCACGGAAGGATGATCCGGAAATCTTCGCTGACGTAACAAAAGAATTGCGGACTATGGGCACGCAGATGAAACTTCAGACGCTCCCAAAAAAGGTTGCTGAACCTCAACAAAAATATCATGCGGAATCATCTTCAAAGACCCCCTATAAACCCCCTCATAAAGCAGCATACAAACCAACGGAAGCCCCTAGTAAAGGACTGATCACAAAAATTCTTGACACCGTTACCGGGGAGTCTGCATATTGTATCCGGTGCGGCAAGGGCCTCCCAAAATTTGATTTGCAAAAGCCGTATTGCGATAAATGTTATGCAAGCTGGGCCCGGTACAAGAATATAAAATACAAGGAAAAGTTCTGCCACGGATGCGGATTGGATGATACCAAGAGCGTAATTTCATTTGAAAAGCCTACCTGCAAGAGTTGTTTTACGGAATATTTCAGGAAATGAGGCACGACGGGTCTATTCGAAATTGTTCCGGAACGGTCACGCCCGATACTGAGGGTAGGGACAATTATTTTTTGATCCTGCGTTTTGTTGGAGCGGGATCCGGGGGAGGCCGGGTTCTGTATCGCGGTTTTGGCTGTTGCGGGGTTGCCCCCGGGGGAGATGAATCCGAATGGCATCATCTCACAATCGGGATGGAAATATGCCCGATACGGCCCCCGTTTCCTCTCCCCGTACCAAACCCCCTCCCGGAAACGCCCGTAAATCGCCCGGATTTAGTTCCCATCAAAAATACGCCCAAATTGCACCCTGTTTCCAAAAATACGGCTGGAATCGACCTCGTCTTTTGGCCCTTACTGTACATAGAATCGATGTCCTTTTTACCCGTATTTACGTCCATCCGGCACCCGGGACTGCCAAAAGAACGTGGAATATGAGGGTCATATATTATGATGTCGATGAAAAGAACCGGAAAAATTACGGGAATAGGGTTACCGTCTCATATCCACAATACTGTCCCGGAGTTTCTGGATAACAACAAGCTTGTCGTTCACTTGTTTCCTCTTCTCCTTCTCAATCATTTTCTTGTAGGGTGAAAATAAAAACGTGCTCTCGATATTCCAATCTCAAGGTAATATCAAGTGAGGTCTGTCCCTTCCCCCTACGGGGATTGAGCTTGATGCATGTCTCATATGTCCCATCCGGGTTCCATTTTTTCCCGTCCTGATAATGCCGACTGAGGTCTGGCCCCTTAGGCCCCTTTATGGCCCCTTTCCTCTTCGGTTTTTCGATTATTTTCAAACCGGTTTTTTAGAATCTTCGGTGTAAGGAAATTTATTATGGCCCCTTAGGCCCCTTTGAGGCCCCTTTGCTCAATGTATAATATGTGCCTTTTCCTGTAACACTTCCGGGCTTTTCGAATATTCCCTTATCCAGAAGTTCTTTCAGATCGCGGCTGGCTTCCCGCTTCAGAACTGCAGTCACGTTCTGATATTCTGTATTCGTTATTCGTCCCTTCTCCTTCACAAATCTGACGGCTTTAATCTGGCGTTCTGATAGTCCAAATTCCGCCAGCACGGTTTCTGTCAGCCAGTTCCGCCAGAGTGTGACAACAAATTCCCCGCCGCTCTGAAAAAATTCGGGTTCCGGAAGCCCCGCATCCCTGCATCCGGTTGTCATCTGGATTGTCCCGTATCCGATCTTCTCGATATAGTGGGTGAGATAAAGAGGAAGAGCGATCCGGTGATTGCGTGGCCGGGAGCTGTGTTTGATTTTCAGGTCTTCGAACGTAAGGTCCGGAGGAAGGCTGCCGGGATTTCGTACTTCAATCCGATCTGAAAAGACACTCACCTGCACACTTGCAGCCGAGGTATAATCCCGGTGAGCAACGGCATTGACAACCGCTTCCTGAATTACTTCTTTTGGGATCTCGTACCTTGTTTCACTGACCGGTGCTGAATCGCGGGGAGGAACAATACGATTGATTTTTGAGAGAATGAAATCTGTTGCCTGGTCTGCCTGATCGAAAAGTGAACCGGTGAATATCTGGTAAGAAGGTATCGGCTTTGCAACAACTGTTCCGTGATAGTGCATGCATTTGATCTCTGATGTCGGGATAAACTTACGGGGTTTGACGCCGAACAGGAGAATTGCCGCATTGGTGGGCTTGTTCCCCTCCAGTAAATCCAGATGTTTTAGTACTTGTTCAGTCGGGGTTCCGGCATTGAGGGGGAACCCCCGTTCCTTTTTTGCAACAGGGATAAACCATGCAACTTTTTCATCGGAGATATCCGTGAGCGTTGATCCGGGGCAGGCGGATTCATCGAATGGTGTGCATGAAATAATTTTGCTGTCACACAGGAACTGGACTAATGCAGCATACAACTCTTTTTTCAATTCGTCAATCGTGGTGAAACGCCGTCGCACAACATGAGGTGTTGCCCTTCTGATGAGGCTCTGCATCTTTGAATGACGCTTGCTGTCATCTTTACCCTTCACAAAAATTAACCGGTATTTGCTCTTCTCTGTTGCCCGCCCGAATTCACGTTCTACCGGGGAAATACCCTGTTTGTTCTCAGGGCCGTATTCGGTACCAAAAATTCCCAGGTATATGGAGCACCGGTCTACTTCGTCCAGATACAGTTCGTCAGGTTTTCGGTCGAGTGCCGGTAGATCCTCAAAGAGGAATGGTTCAAAATAAATTCGGAGCAACGGATCCGTTTTGATGTAATCACGGATTGCCGCCCGCTCCTCATTCAGTTCCTTTTGCACACTGCTGACAAATATGCCGATTGTTGTTATCGTCCTGCTTGTTGTTGCCATCATTGTCATGCTCGTGCGTGTCATCAACGGGGATCAGAGAATCCTGCTCAGGTGAATGAAAGATATTGAGTGGCTGAGGTAAATATGCTTTTTAATATAATGTGCGATTTCATCATCACGCTCCATGTTCCCCGTCTTCAGTAAATACTAAGCCCGGGGTCTTACCGGTGTTTCTCAAAACCGATCCGAAATTTTCCTGAGGCAGAGATGACCGTCCCGCCAGTCCTTCTTTCGCACGAGAGTACAGAACATTGTACGCCGCAGTATAGTCCCGATGCGGTGATCGCCTGCATGGGTACGATCAACCTCGAACCGGTTAGCAACAGCCGGGAGATCCCGGACGTGCCGGCAGCGAGGCATTCCACAACTCCGGCGAATGGGCTTGCAGCTGCGTGAATGCGGATGGGGGGAAGTGTTGGGGGTGGGGGGATGAGAGGATGGACGCTCATTGGGGCTGCCGCCCCAGCCGCGTGGGCTGGCCCCGGATTATCCGGGATCTAGCTAAAATGGAATTTCTCCCTCTTTCCATTCTTCATCAAAACTAGCAAAGACGCAACCGTCAAGTTCAACCGGTAAAATACTACATCTGCTACTTAATTCCTGTAGCTTGTCGAGAATACTATCATACCAGTATGGAGTCGACAGACGAGTATTGATTATCTTTCTTTCAAGAGAACCAATGTGTACTCCATCCAGATATAAGGGAAATTGATTTGCGATAATCCAGTTTATGAACCGGCTGTCAATTGGTATTTCGTACCGCGTCAATCCTAAAAGCTGGAGATAGTTCCTTGATTGTTTTGGCCCAATTCCCTTAAAATAAAAGGTAAAGTTATTGGCGACTTCTCGCTCAATACTTTTGTGCGAAAGCTGAGGTTTTATTTTCCGTTGTTCCCTTAAAGGCTGAAGCCATCTGTCAATTTTCTCCCAGCCTCCATCTTTTTCTAGCCACGTTAGATTATGTGCAGCGAAGTTTGCGATTTTATTTTTGTACTGAATACTAGGATTTGTACCAATTTGGTTTCGGATATAATCCTCAACGTTTGATTGTTGAACGCAGATATCATACGTGAGAGGATAGGGTTTCTGATTCTGGAAACGTGCGATAGGGGAATTCGGCCCGGATTTTTGGCGAGTCGATAAGAGGCAGTCAAACATACATTCCCAGATGACCTCCCGATTAATTTCTGGAGGTGGAAAAGAGATATTATCCTTGACTCTTTTTCTTGCATATATTTTTGATTCATTTTGTTTGATGAAGTCAGATGTTTTCTTGACATCGTCCTGAGATATTTCCCAAATGAGAGGCACCGTTTCACCACAGTATCAGAATAAGTCTCAATAGCAATTCGAAGAGGGTTAAGGTTGGGTGTGAGAATGATAACTCTCTTTCAACTTGTTCAAATGAGTATATTTGATAATTCCTTCGTGTTGCAATCGTCCGACAACAATACCTGGGTGAATCTTGATCTTTGAAGCAAATTCCAAGACTGATTTCTCACTTTTTAATTTTTTCAATTCGTTCGAATATTTGGGGGGAATCAGGAACTCGCTTGCCCATTTATCCGCATCACGTTCTTCTTTCAGGTCCACTCTTTTTCCGTCAATCTCGTCAAGAAAAATTTCTTTTTTATCCTGTTTTAAAAGGTGAGCTATCTCATGGAAAAAAGTGAACCAGATTCGATCATTTGTCTTGCCATAGAGAGATAACTGGATTATTGGTTGATTGGGTTTCAACCACCGGGCAATACCACTCACATGTGCCCGGGGAATAGACGGGATGATTACTAAAATTACACCGGACTTCAAACATATTTCTTTCAAAGTTTCTTCAATCTCATTAAAGTGAGAAAGAGTAAGTGGTCGAATAGTTTCTAAAGATTCTTCAAAAGTGCTTTTATTGAATTTTGGACTGTCGATCTTTTCCGCTTCAATTTCCCCCAGTCGGATCCAAGACGAAATCGCACCGAAATCACTCTGATCAGCCCGGGTGCATCTGAATGATCCAGACATTTTCGCAGTATGTGCTTCCCATGCGGCGGGAGATGCTACCTTGAATAATCGTAAAAGATCATCGACAATTTCAGCGAAGTATTTTTTAGCTACTCTTCGAGTCGGAATATATCCATGTTCCATCAAATCATGGATTGGCAATTTTTTTGCCCATTCACCCCATGATTCAAGGCGCTTGGTTTCATGTAACCTGGCGAGATTCTGTTGATATTGTTCCTCCCGGTTCAACCAGAATTCCGCTGTACTGCCGAGCACACGTTCGAGTTTCAGAGCGGTATCTCTTGTTATGGGTGTTTTTGCTTTGATGATTTCATTGACATGTTTCTGAGACAACTCCATCCTCATAGCAAATTCAGCTTGCGTCCAACCGCGTTCTTCTAAGAGATCGGTGATGGTCTCTCCGGGTAATGAGACCCAATCCGGCGTGAAACGCTTCATTTTAATAGTCATGGTAATTTCCGATATATTCAATGGTGACTTTGTTCACTTTGGACCAGTCAATCCTGCCATCTTTTGTTGGAACTGGTGAGTTCGCCGGTACGAATGTTAATCGGACAAGTCCAACAAGAGATAATGAATACTCTCCAGCACGCTCTCTTTTAAGTTCATGAGGATTTCCGGCGGGTAAATTTGTCGCAAAAGGAGCAGCCTGAATTTCTGAAAGACGAGTTCTCAATTTTTTTGCACAGGGAGCACCGAGTTTACGATTGGCTTCTCTTTCGCTTTCACAGATCGCCTGCAGCTCCGGAGTTTTAAAGCCCACGATGTCCATTTACGGCAAGATATTATTTACCTTGTAGGTAAATAACACTGTCGCTAGAAACTTACTGATTTGTCAATTTGAAATTCTAATGGCGAGGTTTGGGATGAATTGAGATTGCTCTGTTACGATCAAGATCCAAACGGAAACCCGGGACAAACTTGCGGATACCTGGAAAAAATCGGAGAGCTATGACACAACTCACATTCCGTAGAGGTTCCAACAAAGCTAAACATTTTGCTAACGCATCCCACGGGAGTGTCTCTCGGGCATGCCAATACGGGCCCGATACGGGTCCCGATTAGCCGTTTCCGGATCCAGACCATCCACTTACTGCAAAAACGCAGCCATTTGACCCTCCCTTTACCCGTGGAAATCTGCGGATTTCCGCCGGAATTCCATCCCCCCTTAACCATCCCCATATGGGTCAATTGGGATGGCGGAAGTCTCCTCAAATCGGACATCTGGGGGGGACCGGAGATTGGAGCGGGGTCCGGGAGACCTCTCCCCGGTACCTTACCATCATATGACGGAGATCGGTTCATGGTGGAAAAACGTGAGGAAGATCGGGATTTTGGGAACGGGTTGTTAAAAAAATTGCTCTGTAGAAAAGATTTCTTTGAGTGAGAATCGAGCAGAGATTAACCAAAAGATCTAAGGTACGGTGTCTCCTTACAATGTTATGCGAGTAACGAATAAGGAGACAATAAAGAAATCGTCAGGCCGGTTTATCAGTTTTATCAAACATGCATTCTCGTTAGTACGTTCATCTCATCTCTCGCTGTATTCCTGCAAATATTCGAGAAGAGATTATACCCAGCATCAACTTCTGACATTACTTCTCTTCAAAGAATATCGAAAAGAAGACTACCGAACGGTTATCTGGAATCTCGAAGAGATGGACCGGATCCGGGAAGCCTTGGTCTTACGACAATTCCGCACTTCACCACGCTTCAGAAATTTCTCTGCCGAATCAAACCCATCTACTTCGATATTCTCTTAAAATGTACCCTGAAACTATTCTATTTCCCCGAAGACACAATTCCGATTACTGCCATCGATTCATCCGGGTTTACCAGCGGATATTGCAGTCATTATTACTCGGAAAGAACCGGAAAGATCCGAAAACATTTCCTGAAAACTTCGATTGTTGTCGATATCGAACTGCAGGTTATCATCGGATTTATGATATCGAACAGCCGAGTCCATGATTCCCGACATGCTTTCTCTCTTCTGAAAAAATGTCACAAACTCCTTAAATCGCAGTGTTATGTCATGGACCGTGGATACGACTCCGAGAAAATGCACCGGTTTATTCGCGAATCTCTTCATGCAGACTCGATTATTCCAGCTCGTTCTCATCAATTTTCCACGAATGTCTGGGGGAAATATCGAAAGGAGATGACCGAGAATTTTGATTCAACTCGCTATCGAAAACGGTTCCTGGTCGAAACCAAGTTCTCCGTCATCAAACGGAGGTTCGGAGCTGACCTGAAATCCCGAAAATTTCAGACCCAGATGAAGGAAATCTCTTGCAAGATCATTCTCGCTAACATTGACAGGTTCATACAATTTGTTTGGAGAATGGTTTTCTACAGAGCAAAAAAATTATGCGTGACCAGGAGATCTGAGAAATGTTGGGTTGAAGTATTCTTGTGACATTTTCTATTTGATTATTCAATCAACAAATTCGGCCAATTTTTTATTTTTTGGAACAGCTTTCGATACAATCTGTATCATATCTCCGATACCTTTTGCCTTGATGAATCTAAATTTATTATTTACTAAATTTCCGAGAACAAGTCGATACTTATCCCCAGCAATAACCGCGATCGTATCATATTGAATGAGATCTTGTTTCAATTTAATTTCAACATTCGGGCGGATTTTTTCCACGTCACAAATAGTATTTAGGCGTTGATCATAAGTCTCTAGGGAGAACTCTGGAGTTATTAACCCATGTTTTGCTGAAATAATACGATAGTCAAAATGCATAGCTTCTGCATAAGCACGTACTTTTTTAAACAGGGTTCCTTGGTAGAGTTCTTTTGCCATTACCTTGCCGTTTGATCCCTCTTCACAAGTGAGTTTGTTTTTCGAGCACCCGGTAATTACTAAAACATTTTCTTTCCCTTTTAAAAAATCCAGATTTGTTCGTTCGAGTGATCTGATTTGTTTCTCTAACTCTTTCTTTTTACACCGTTCCCATTTTGCTTTATCTTTCAAAATTTCATTAAATACGAACACATTATGAAAACCTCTCCTCCGGTTGCGATTATTTCCACGAAATATCACGACATCAATTTTAATTTCCTTGCAAATTGGGCAGGAGCATTGTTTCCAAGGTTTAGATTCCAATGTCCGTTGATAATACTTCAATAACTCTGGGTCTTCATGCATTCGCTCAATAAATTTTTTTAATTTTTCCATGACTTTCTTAAGAGAGATCTCATCGTCATCGAATTTTCTTAAAGAGTTAAGACAATCGTTTGATAAACTCGCATATTCATCAGGGTCGATGAATTCTAATTTTTCTTTCGTTAACTTTGATGGTATCCGGATTGCTGAATACCCTGTCCACGATTGATCTATATAATTAAATTCTGTATGTGCAGAAGTCAACCACGCTTTTCGGAGATGTGATGATGAATCAAACGACGTGGAAATTCCCATATCATCAAGCTCTTTGAATTTAGAGAATAGTGAATATCGTGCCACTCCGAAAAAATGAATTAACTCTGGCTTCTTTTTTGTTTTATTGATATCTTCAATTAAGGCCTCGATTAGTTGAATAATAAATGTGGTTTGTGTTCGTACCAAACCACCAAATGCGAAATGTCGAATTCCATTTTTGTAGAACTTATTGAACATTAGAAGATAATCACGAATTTCAGCACCTTGAACCGCAACGATTAGCTGAAAATCTTCCTTATACTTATTTTTCCACTCATTATGTGCTTCAACACCGTTTTTGAATGTAATTTCTATACGTTGTTTGTTTTTTTCCTTATGCATAGGAACAACTAAATGGTCAATGCTAACTCCATAATTGAAATCTAAGTCGCTGTAAATTTTTAAAACATCGGATGTTTTATAGGGAGGAATTTCTTGATCGATATATGAAAAAGCGCCACAATCCGCGAGAATTTGAAAATCCTGTGGTAGTCCTAAAAAGCTATGAATGCCTTTATCGAGAATCGATTTGTATTTTCTTGTGTTTTGCTGAAGATTCGCAATAGAGACAAGAACTCCATCAAAAGGGACTTTTTCTTTCTCGAAGATATCCCACATATAGGAGTCGTTTTCCATAGGATTTGCATTATGCATCGCAGAATGGGAATCGGTTGAAAAATCATAGCCGGGATCGACCCGGTCGTCCCACTCGGGGATGAAAAAGCGCATTAATATGATTCTGTTTCGGATAGTGAAATTTGTTTTTATTTTATGTATTATGGATGAATTACGGATATCTTAACTCATGAGGACTGCTCGGACAATCCCATCGTTTATCACAAGTTGTACAGGTATCATCTCCAGGAAGGTTCTCCGCAGTTGGAGCATCCCAACGTTCAACTTGTTTACAGTGTTCAATATTTTTAACAGTATGGTGAAATTCGTCGAGCGCTTCATGAATATTTTCTATATTTGCGGGATCAGTAAAATCTAATGAAAAGATTGCTTTCTGTCGCATCATTAAAATTTGTTGTTCTGATGGATTTGGAATTGCTCGACTGGATAATTCATTTAAAAAATATAATACTCCTTTTTTTGGGTATTTTCCAGTTTTCAAATGATACATATAAGCGTAAACAAGTAATTGAAAACGATAATTTTGCATTCTTCTTTGATTTTGTTGATTTTGTGGTTGATGCAATGGATTTTTTGCAGCTTTATAATCCCAAATTTCTACTAGATCATATTCTTCTGGGATCTCTTCGTCAGATGTATCTTTTAGTACGTCAACAACACCCTGTAAGATATACCCATTCTGTTGATTCTGAAACCGGTATTCAGTATCTCTAATATTGGGATAAAGGGATGCACCTTCGATCGCATTAAATTGCTGTAATATTCTTAAAGCATGTTGTTCGTCGCCATCTCGGTCTAATGTTCGACTATATGATTTAATTCCGCGAACTCGCAAACTTTCATTTATCTGAATAAAAAAAACTTCAACATCATTTTGGGTGGGGAGTTGTCCTTGGCGTTCAGGATTCAAACGACCTTGATATTGTTGATGTAGTTTATCAAGAACCTGATGAATAATTGTTCCAAACCACAGTTGAATATTATGAGCAGGGGTATAACCTCGTTGTGAAAAAAAGCCATACTGTCTTGGACAGGTTTTATACGCCAAGATATCTCCAGTGATGCTATATGTGGGTAATGGTTCGTGAAGATCTCTTCGTGTTACAGTTATGGAATTAAATTCTTCAAATGGCATGAAATTCCCCCTAAATAAAATGAACAATTTGTCGAAAACGATTTGGATCTCTTCCAATAATACCAAATCCAGTTTGGTTATCACCAGTTCGACTTATCCGAAGTTCCTGTTGTGTCAATAAATGAATCAATGCGCATCTTGCTCTTGAATAAGCTACAAAATAAAATCTTATTTTGTCTTGAGCGGATTTGTCGTGACATGCAATATTGTTTTGAATTTGGTTTTGACAAAATGGTGCATAATCACATTCAATATGAATTGATTCATCTTCATCGTCTTCTTGTTGACTTAATCCCCAAATAAAAACAAAATCGAATTCTAAACCTTTTGCTTGGTGAACAGTCATAATTGGTAAGTGATTAGGAGGTGCGATAATCTCATCATCCTCAGGATCATTTTCGCCGTATGCCATTAGACGAGTAACAAAGAGTTTATAAAAATCCATTAACCATTTATGACTGGCATACCCTCCCCGACTACTCGCCCAAATTTCTCCACGATTCGATCTTCGATTTTGATCAAAATAAGGTATTGCAGAAAATTGTTCAAATAATGATGATAATTTTCCTAATCGGTACGTTCGTTCAGGATCTTCTTTCCAGTTAGAAAACGGTTGCCGAGAAATAATAAGATAGAATAATTCCGCCATTGACAGTTTTAGTTTTTCTTGAGGTTGTTTTTGTCGAATACGCCTAGTGGCTTCGTTAACATACATCGATAATTCGGCAGAATTAGGTGCAATTCGTTGATATTCCTGGATCCATTGCTGTACATTTCTTCCAATATTATTTTTTACCGCCGTTCCTCCTCTCATATACCTAATTCCTTCCAGGTCAGGATCAATAATTGATATAAATGCTCCAAGAGCAACCGCAATTTCTTCTTGAACCAAAAATTGTCGAGATCGGGGGTTATAAGGAGTGATTCCTTGATTTTTTAATTCATTTACAAATTGTAATGCATGTCTACTCGTCTCTCTAACGGATTTCATTAAAAGAACGCATTGGCTATAATCTTGAATTTTATTATTGTCATGTAACCATTTGACCATCGAAGCAAACTGACGTGCAGTATCAGATTTTGTATTCGTGCGAATACAGGTAACAGAGGGATAATTTCCATGAACTTGTGAACCGAATACCAATCTCGGTTTGTTTTGGATTCGAGCTCCAGGCATATTCATTTGAGGAAATGAAAGAAGATATTCGTTACAATATTCAACGATTTTTTCATGTGAACGATAATTTGTATTTAAGTAACGAGATGTACATTCGACGCTCCATTGTTGTTGACATCTTTGACTAAAATTAACAATGCATTCAACAGTGCCTCCTCTGAAACGATATAAGGCTTGATCATCATCACCAACAATACAAATATTATGAGGGGCATTTCGTGACAGAGAGAAATAAATTAATTCCTGGATTGGATTTGTATCTTGATATTCATCAACCATCAAATACTCAAGTCGAGGATACATTTCATAATTCTCGGGATCTCCATCGACAAACAACCGTCCGTGAGGGGTGTTAAGAAATTCTAAAAATTTTGATTGTAACGTTGAAAAATCACATCTTTGAAAATGTGTTAATTGTTCTTGATATTGCTCGAATCCCTCAACAAGAAGTCGCCACGAATCCCCAGATTCGCGCATTAAATTTAAGTTAATTCGATATTCTGTAATCCGGTTGAATAAATTAATTGCAGCTCTCGTGAGCGCCCATTTATTTGGTGGATATTGATGATTATTCCACCCTCTATATCCACTTACGGGGTCATATTTTTCAAATAAATAATCAAATTGCTCGTAAACAGGAAGATAATGATCATCTTCTTGAACGAGATTCGAATGTTCAAATGTGAAAAGGAATTGTTCAAAGTCATCCATTAATCGGAAATTTTGATAATCCGGTGAATGATATTCTTGCATCACATCATTACAGAGACTATGAAGAGTACAAATTCTAAGATTGTAAATATCAATTGATTCCTGTAATTTTGGATGGTGCTCAAAAAAATATTCTGCGCCAGTGATAATCCTTTCTTTGATATTTTTTGCAGCCTTTTCAGTGAACGTTGTAACAATTATTGATTTGGGATCAACATTTCGAACAAAAAGAAGATAAAGCGTTCTTAAAACAAGCGTTTCAGTTTTTCCCGACCCAGGACCAGCAATTATGTGCAATGGACCATTTGTGTGAGTGATGATTTTTCCTTGTTCATTTAATATAATCTCACCGGCGGCATTCGTATTATAAATTCTATATCCTAAACGAGGTTCCAATAATTGACTGAATTCTTGAAATTCCATGTTATCCATCCGGTGGTTGTACTTGTTTATTACGGATGTCACCGATAAACTTATTCATTTGGTGACCATTTAAACGAAAATAAGTTTTTAGGGGAATGATTATCATCAAAATATGTAAAAGTTAATCACCGAAAAAATTTAATTAGAAATAATCGAAATTAAAACATCTTGCTCTATCGATTTTTTATCCAGATCTAAAGATACATCTAATGCTTGACTGGAAAGCGAAATGACTCGTCGTGTATTTCCCTGCGAATGGATGTAAATTTGTTCAATGGATCTCTCAGTAAATGGAGAGAATGAATCATTTTTCTTTGTTCGTTTGTTATTCAGATAGGATATCAAGAGCATCCGGATCTTTTCCTGATCAAGAGGTTTGAGATTCGCTTCTTTACCGATTCGTTCTGAGAACGCATGATACTCAGCAACAATATTCTGCCAGACTTCCGGTGCACAAGCGATGATGAGGGATAATCCCTCCCCGTTGAGATCGATAACGTGCCGGAGATAATTGAGCATTTTTTGTTTCTTCAATGAAGGGAGTGTTTCTATGTATTCAAATTCATCAATGAGAAGTATGAGCGAAGAAAAACCAAGCTCCTTAAGAATAAATTTTAGAGATCCCAATGCTCGAATTGAATTGGTATCATTGATATTTTTTCCAAGAGAAAGCTCCTGCCGTTTTGTATATTCTACACCCTCCCCACATAGCCACTCCCAAGAATAGATGGAGTTTTCTTCATAGGATAATGCAATGAAAGCACGTGTATAATCGACGAATTTAATTCCATCATTAAGTCGTTGAATAGCCTTTGGAACAATATCTGAGATAAGTACATCTCCTTTTTCAATCTGTTTCCAACCTTGTCCTTTCCGGATTTTTTCTTCGATCAATCCTTCTTTCGATAATTGGTACGCGATAAGGCCGAGATATTCTTGGGAGATATGTTTGACAAATGAATATCCAAGATCATACATAAATTTTGTATAGATATCGAGAAAATTCTCACCAGGTTGAGAGACATATCCAACACAGATCGGGGTATCGGATTTTTCCGAGAATTGATCTCGGATATGAGATTTAATGAATTTCAATGTATGACTTTTTCCATTCCCATATGAGCCTGTCACAATTATATGATTTGACTGTCCAGTGAGGACTGTCGATGATAATACCGAATTAATTTTTGTGAGAACCTCATCCTGTCCGATATACACATTGGGATGTTCATCAGGAACCCCGGAAAACGGAAAGGGGTTTCCAGTTAGCCCGTACTTTGAGTAATCTTTATTTTTTAATGTCAAAGTAAATTCAGTCAATTAGTTCACCGCCGTGATATGCAACATAGTAGTATGATTTTGGTCCAACATTCAGACCGTTGAGATACTGATTTGAGGATAGTTTCATCGTTATTTTATCAGGGAGTTCGAGGAAATGTACATTCTTCACTTTGTTAGCTGATCGTTTGGCGTGGGTTGTGACCGGAGCTCCTGCAAGCTCAATCTTTCCGATATTTTTCATACACAGCTGAATGAATCGTGAATCAAAGGAGTCCCGGGAAATCCTCATATTCTGGCAGATATACTCGCGGATCTTGGGAATTTCTACATATCTTTGCCGGAGAGAAAGTCCGGTTTTGATATTGAGCGATTGATAGGAATCGAGAAAGGCGGGGATAATAGAGGATGATAACTCAGTGATGGTAAAATATTGGTTGGTGAAGATATTACGTTGAATGGATCCGATACGTTCTCCCCAATCGCATAATACATCACAGGAGGCCTGATTGAAGTGAACCGGAGAAGATTGCAGGCAAGTAAGAATCTCTTCAGGTGTGGAAGGTTCAATTGATTGAAGTTGAGTGAAAAATGTCTGATAAAATGAGTAATCCATCATCAAATTATGAATACTAATCCAATTGTTTGTCCGAATATCATCTAGAAATTCAGAACCTTTTTTTGTTTCATAATATTGTGTCCCATCTTTTTCTAACAACCCAATATTCACAATCTCATCAGCAACATCTTTTCCGCGCTCTTCAGAAGATTTTAGAAATGTCGTTAGCTCTTGTTTTGAAAACGCTCTTGTCATCTCGGCGAAATAAAGTGTTTCCACAACACGACTCAACGTGACCGGGCGCATCGTAAGCCTCATACAAAACCTCCGACTTTAGATTTTGCATATTTGTACGCAATTTTAATCTGAGCGCTATTCATGAAACGATAATCAAGGTACGATTCAAGATCGCCTTCAAGAATGTGCATCTTCAATTTTCTGATTTCATATGAGATCATCCAGAGGTTATGCATCCCGATAAGTCGTCGTTGAGATCGAACTTGTTCAAAGGAATTTTTACTACAAACCGGACAAACACAGGGAAGCATTTCAGTTTGTGGCAATTCATTGAATGCAAATGATTTCTGTTCCGGAGCAAAGTATACCCGATTTGATCCGGCGGATAGGAAGGATGATGAATCGAATGAATCAACACCAAGGTATGTCAACAAGGGAATCATTGCTGGTCCACCTAATCCGAACACATGCAATGGTTTCTCCCCGGTCCGTTTTCTGATAGCGAGGATAAGGTCAATAAGATGACGATAATTCGATCGTTTTAAAATTAATCCCCCGATTGCAAATCCATTAAAATTTCCTTTACGGTTGAGATAATCGATCATATTCGTCATTACTTTGATATCATTGCCGTGAATGACTGCATAGAGGAGCATATCTTCTCGCTCTCGGTTTTTCGAAGCGAGGAGGGCATTTTTTACTGTTCTTTGGATATACTCAGCATGTTTATCGTCAGAAATATTGTCAGTGATGAAAACAGGTGCATCGAGTGTTGCGGCGATATCGGCGCCAATTTCTTCCTGGATTCGTAAAATTTCTAGTGGATCTATAATTGCATTATTCAAACGACTTTGTAATCCGCCACTATCTGCAAAAAAGATCCCGTTAAATTGGAAATGGTTATGAAGTCCTTTTGTACTTATTCGTTTGAATTTTTCTGATTTACTTATATAATGGGCATTCACAAGCATTGTTCTCATTTCAGGAATTTCATTCCAATATTTCGGAAATGATCCGGTTCCTTGTTTATTCAGATGAAATACAGGAAAGAAGATCGGAGTTTCTAAGTTACCGTGCGCAGTTTCTATAATTTTAATATTAAACGGCATTTGAAATACACCACTTATTGATTAGCCTAATTTATAGTTTAGCTAATCATAACTATAAGTATCTTTTGAAATAATGTTGTGAAGGATATGGTATCATTTATTCCAAAATTTCTTTTAACAGATCTCGCGGTGTTATTTTCAAAATTTGGTTACAACGAATTTGCTTTTCAAAATGCACTCGAATTGCTTTCACATGATTATAGATATACCTCAATAATTTTATCAAAACTTGAAAAATCGGGATATATTTCAAAACGTCAGGATCCTTCAGATGGGAGAAAAAGATTCTACAAAATTAATAAAATTAATTTTGAGGATATCATGAAAGAAATAGGAGGAAACAGGAGGGAGAGTAAATGAACTCACGTGCTGTGATAATTCTATCCGGGGGAATGGACAGTACAACTCTTCTTTATGATCTCATCAACCAGAAATACTCAATCCATGCAGTCACTTTCGATTATGGACAGAAACATAAAAAAGAGATTTCCTATGCGATAAAAACCTGTGAGCGATTAAAAATTCCACAGAAGATAATTGATATAAATATTCTGAATGATCTCGCACCATCTTCACTAACGCGAACCGATTGGGAAGTCCCTGAGGGGAATTATGCAGATAACAACATGAAGCAGACCGTTGTTCCCAACCGGAACATGGTTCTGCTTAGTCTTGCTGCAGCTTTCGCAATTGGGATCAAAGCCACTCACCTATATTACGGTGCACATTCTGGAGATCATGCAATTTATCCGGATTGCCGACCGTCATTCGTTAGCGCAATGGCGACTGCATTTCATCTCTGCGACTGGGATGATCTGACCTTATCTGTACCATATCTTCAGATGTCCAAAGGAGATATTGTCAAACGCGGATTGTCCCTCGGTGTTGATTATTCCAATACATGGACGTGTTACAAAGGAGAGGAAAAATCCTGTGGAAAATGTGGCTCGTGCGATGAACGATTAGCTGCGTTTCGGGAAGCAGGTGTAGACGATCCGTTGGAATATCAATAATTTCCCATTTTTGCATATCAATCTCAAATTAATCACCGGATTTAAATATTTGATTCGCATGATTGTTAATTAAAAAAAACCATCGTGTGATGATGACCTATGGGTAGATATGGAGAATGTGCAATTCTTGCAACAAAATTCTTAGCAGAAAAGAATATAAAAAATCCAAGGGACGCATGGGAACTAGCTATTTCTAAATTAGTGAAGAATGACCCGAGTGAATGGGTCATGAAGAAGGGATGTCCAAGAGCTGCATTCCTTAGCCTTTGTGAGGAGGGCCTTGTTCGAGGAGTGGACTGTGGAAAATATACGAGATCAACTAAAAATTAGGCATATGCATTAAATGCTGTAAAGGAATTAGGTCAAATCTCAAAACCAGTTAAACAATTGGAATTATGGCGAAAAATAGGAAATCAATTTGCTCATTCAGGACAGATGGACGTCGTTCTATCCCTATGGGACAATGATCTAATTTTGAAAAAATAATTTTTTTGGGATCCAGTCCTACACGGATCTTCTTTATTGGTGTTAAATCACCAGTCATCTTAAAAATTATATCTCTTTCATGCTTCTTCATCCAATCAATCCCCGATTATCCAACCATAACAATCTTCCCCCCCCCGCCCCCACAAGCGCCGCATACGTTGTCTCCATCTCAACCTCATTCGGCATAAAAAGAAAAACTCACCCGGCCCCGAGTCCAGCCGAAAGTTATTCACTAGCAACCGGTGGGGTACTTCGCCTAAATCCCCTTCCCCGCCTTCTTCATAAACCACGCCGGAATCTCCGCATCCAACCGCCACACAATACTCATCGGCTTACTCCCCTCGTGACTCACATACCTCGCCGTACCTAAGCACACAAACGGCTGCGAAACATTCCCGACCTTATTGAACTCCCGGACAAACAGCAGCACCTTTGAACCACTTATGTACCGCTGCCCCGTAGGAGACGATGCCGATGTTGTGCTCTGGGACTGCCAGTGAAAGAGCCGCTCGCTTATCGCGTAATCGTTGTACATCGTGGACGGCGAGAAATGCTTCTCGGATTTATTGAGCGTGATGAAAAACACATCCAGATTCTTCTCCCGGAGATACAACACACCCTCGCGTTTGCCGGCAACGCTGATCTGGAATGGCGTCCAATGCCCGAGCCCCGCAAAGATCTGGTCGCGGGAATAGGTACAGTGAAGGGACAACCCGGCGGGGAACCCGAGGTCGAGCGGGCCTTCGAGCACTTCGGTCTTATCTTCCAAGTACGCAAGGAGGCTGTCAATCTCGCGGGTCATCCAGTCAACCGAAAGGAACGGCTGCATACCCGTGAGGAGATCCGTGGTCCCCGCAAGTGGCTGCGTGTGGAATGAATAGTAGAGTATCGCAAGACAGGTGTCACGCCGGGGATCTTCCTTTCCGGCAAACTCAAAACTTTTCATTGCAAGGAACTGTCGGATGAACCGGATCATCGAGACCGAGTTGAGCGGCAGCAACCGTCTCGCAGCAGTGACAATGCGTTCCTCCTCATCGGGCGTAGGAGCGGAACACAGATGAGCCTCAGCACACAATTGCCGGAAACTCGACCGCCCGTAGATCTCCCGGGGTTCGAGCACAAAATATTCTAAGAAATTCCCAACCTCCAGCGCCTTCCCGGACTCCGCTTCGAACCGGGCAATCTTCTGCACCAGCCCCTTCCGTCGGGTGAGCGATTGTTCAATATGCGCAAGGACCGTCTGTTGCGCAACCTTCTCCAGGCTGATGAAACAACCCCGGGGAAGGGAAAATGTATTCTCCCGAATCTGCTGCACGAGCGGCACATGCGCATCCGCCAACAGGGCCCGGTACTTTGCATCGAAATGATAATTCGCATGCTGCCGCCCGACAAAATCCAGCACCGTGAGACATTCCTTCCCCTCACAGAGCCGGAGCCCCCGGCCCAACTGTTGGAGAAAGACGGTCATGCTCTCGGTGGGACGGAGGAATAGGATCGTGTTCACTTCGGGAATATCCACACCTTCGTTGTACAGGTCAACAACGAAAATAAACCGGATCTCTTTTGCCCTTAATTGTTTCTGGACCGATCTCCGCAAGTCATCCAAGCTTTCGGAACTCAAGGAGACTGAGGGAATACCAATTTTCGTGAAGATCTCCGCCATATAGTTTGCATGCTCGATACTCACACAAAACCCGAGGCCGATGATATCGTCAATATCTGTGACATATTTCTTGAGCGAATCCGCAATAAGACCCGCTCGGGTATCATTCCCCGTATAGCGTTTCGAGAGTACGCTCTGGTTGTATCTTCCTCGGGTCCATTCCACATCATCGAGATCAACCGAATCCGCGACACCAAAATAATGGAAGGGTGCAAGGAGATTTCTCCCAATGGCTTCCGCAAGCCGAATCTCCGCTGCAATCCGGCCATCGAAATATCCCATGATGTCCAGATTATCCATCCTCTCGGGAGTTGCTGTCAGCCCCAACAGAATCTTCGGCTGGTAATGGGATAGGAGACGCTGGTACGATGCCGCTGCCGCGTGATGGAATTCATCCACGATGATAAAATCATAATGATCGAGTGCAGTCCGGTCGGAAAATTTCGTACTGTTGAACGTCTGGATCGACATGAAGACGTGATCGGTCTGCGCAGGAATCCTACCCGCGACCGCAATATCCCCAAAGTTCTGGTCTTTCAAAATTCCCCGGAATGTCTGGAGACTCTGCTTTAAGATCTCCTCGCGGTGCGCAACGAAGAGCAGCCGGGCCCGAGGATTCTTCTCCCGGAAGCGGCGGAAGTCGAATGCCGAGATAACGGTCTTTCCGGTTCCTGTTGCCGCCACGACGAGGTTCTTGTAATGGTTGTGGATCGTTCGTTCCGCTTCAAGGCGTTCGAGAATCTCTTTCTGGAAGGGGAATGGGGTGATGTCGAAAAAGTACGAGTTGCCATCATCTCCGGGTACTTTCCGTTCCTTGCGAACCGCCTCTTCAAAGGTTGCCCGGTCGTTCTCTGTATATCTCAAAAACTCCGGGTCATTCCAGTAACTCTCAAACGATGCCTGGATCTTCCGGATGAGCGGCTTTGCATCTTTCTCCGTCAGCTTGACGTTCCACTCAAGTCCCGACGTGATAGCGGGATTCGAGATATTCGATGACCCGACATATGCGGTCGAGAACCCGGACTCCCGTTCGAAAAAGTAAGCTTTGGCGTGGAGCCGTGTATGTGCTGTATCGTAGGAGATCCGTACCTCTGTATTCGGTAACGAAGAAAGGAAATTGATTGCCTTGATTTCGGTTGCACCCGTATAGGCAGTCGTGATCACCCGCAACCGGCCCTTTGTACAGAATTGTTTCAGTTCCTCCATGAGAAGCCGGATACCACTCCATTTAATGAATGAGACGAGGAGATCAATCCGGTCAGCCGACAGGATCTCAGCCTTAAATTCCTGAATCAGGTTGGGTTCAAGTGAGGAGCCGGTGAACAGGCTGCTTTGCGCAAGGGGGGTGACGGGCCGGGCTGATGATCCTTTTTCGTCGCCGACCGAAAAGAGAATTTCTCCATCGCCCGATATCACACACTCGCCAAGACATTCTTCGTTCGTAATCGATGCAAGCAGTCTGATGATCTCATTACAGCAGGTGATTTGTTCTGTGGCTGACCCTTCTGAATTCTCCAGGAACGTGAGAGACTTCTTTAGGATCGGGCCGAGGTACTGAGCGAGAAGAACGGGCGAATCGAAATTTTTCAGGGTGTCCTTGCGGATTGTTTTATTCTGCCCACGAAGTTTTTCTTCAAGATGAGTGTTGATCAGTTGTTCGTAGAGACCAGGAGGGAGTGATTTCATCAGACTTGCCTTTTAGTGAGATTGTATTTGGGAGTGATTAAGATGTCAGGTTTTACTTTTTTTCACTCAATCCGATCTCCTCAAATTATCCTTTCATATTTTTTATTTTACTCTCAAAAACGTGGAGTTTTTTTAAAATCCTAAAATCACTTCGTCACCATCACATTTACAGGATGATTCAAGTGTTCCAACCGGTTTACGTCCAGCACAGGCTCTATGGCTTATCTATACGGCCCCAGTTCTCTCTGGCCGGGGCAAAGCCCCCTGGAGCGTCTCTCCTTCAGCAAAACCCAAGCCCCCTCTTCGCGAGAGTACTATTCCAGCCCACGGGCCCGGGGGCAAAGGAGCCAGCGAAAACAGGGCCGATTTCGTACAGACCCGGGGGACCCGGAGAGCGGCTCGCAAACCCGCGACCCCCATTGCAGACGTGGCAGCGTTTAACACGATCGTCCAGTCGGTTCTTCCCGACAACCCTGCTGCGAGAAATCATATCAATTTTTAATTTCAGGGACGCCCACCCCGGCCGGGGCAAAACCCCGATGAGCATCAAACCCCCCACCGGTCCCCACCCAGAATTGCACCCTGTTTCGGAACCACCGTTTCCTCTGTAATATGGCTACATATGACCTCTCATTTTCCGACGTAAAAACCCTGAAAAAAGATGGTTACTCTCCCTCTTTTTCGGGTAATATGACCTCCCGGGTCCCCAAAGTGGGCAATCGGAGCCCGCAGAGGGCCCGGATTAGTCTATCCCAAAAACAGGGGTTTTCCGCAGGAGAGTGGAGTTTCCGGAGGTGATGGGCGAAACCCAGATGAGCGTTACTCCTCCCCCTTTCCCTCCATCAACTCCAAAACGGTCTTCCCGGTCTCCGTAGTCCGGTAATACCGGCTCATCTTCTCATCCGGTGTCAGACACTCCACGAGCCCGACCTTCTCAAGCGCCTGTATTGTCCGGCTGACAGATGACCGGTCAATATCAAGAGTTCTCGCAAGATCCGTAGGAGTGTTCGGCCGGAAAAGGCCCTTGAGTACTTTTTTTCGTACACTGCCACGGGAAACGAAACTTACGAGATTGTACATCAAAAAAATTGTATGTACGAATATGTGTAATACACGCGTATTATTGGTGTTGTAGTGGTGTTGCAAACGTGTGGCAAAATTAATGGGCTAGTACACCCAAACATCTCCTGTGGATGTGTGCCGGAGAAGAAAAATGCCAACCGCCCCCAGAACCAATCCCCCTACGCATAACCCCGCGACCGATATTTTCCTCTGCCGCTCCCCACCGGTGTTAAACGGTCCCGTCATGCCGGAAGGGAACTGCACGAGCCTCTTCGCCCACCCGGAGCCTGGAGGCACAACCTCCTTTTATCTCAGCTACCGGCTCGACCCTTCCGAGCCACTCTTGATCCGCCTTCTCGATGACCCGGTCGATGCAGCCGCATACCTCCTCGGCATGGCAGGACCCGGGCTTGCGGGAATTTTGGAACCGGAGCGGATCCGGATCCGGGAATTTTTCCCGGGATGGTTTGGTTGCGCAGATGTAAAACACGATAAACCCGAACAGGCCGCAGGAGAAAATCCACGCCGCCCCGGTCAATCATCTGAACCCGGGCTCACAACCGCCCGGCGCCCGGAAATACCGGCAGGATCTTCTGCAACCGCACCGGTCCTGGATAATTTCCCGAAACAACCATCCGGACCGGATTCCTCCGGAGGCCCGGAAATACCGGTGGGATCTTCTGTGAACACCCCGCCCCCGGATAATCCCCCGGAACCACCGTCCGGACCGGATTCCTCCGGGTGTCCGGAAATACCGGCAGGATCCTCTGTGAACACCCCGCCCCCGGATAATCCCCCGGAACCACCGTCCGGACCGGATCCTTCCGGGTGCCCGGAAATACCGGTGGGATCTTCTGGAAACGCACCGGTCCCGGATAATCCCCCGGAACCACTGTCCGGACCGGATTCCTCCGGGTGTCCGGAAATACCGGCAGGCTCCTCTGTGAACACCCCGCCCCCGGATAATCCCCCGGAACCACCGTCCGGACCGGACTCTCCGTCACCCGCATTGGACATGGAGAGTTCCATTATCCTTTACCGCTCCCTGCGGTACGACCTCCGCACCGGAGAGAGAAATAAACACGGCACAGATCTCTGCGCAACACGGGAGGAGGACGGATCGATCATCCACTGGTTCCGGCACTGGACGGCGAATCCGAACGAGACCCCTGTCCGCGTTATCACGTCCCGGAAAGAAGCGGCCGGTTTTATCCGGGAGCAGTTCTCACAACCGGGCCTTTTTAGTGGATGGAACCACAAAGGTCTGCACGAGTTCCTGCCGGAAGTCTATAGGAAGAAGTGACGGGATGAAGGAAACTTACCGGCGGGTCTTGTCATGGAGATTTATCCGGCTGATCGTCCCGGTCCATTTTTTCCGGCAGTTCTGTCTCTTTTAGCATACGGTCAAAATCGCTTTCAAAAAGCCGGTCCTGAACAATACGGTATTTTTCAAATTCAGACTCCGCAGCCTCTTTTGCCCTCTCTGCCGTTACTTTCCCGCCATCTTCAAGCAGTTTACGGTCATCAAATAATAGGAACAGGTCAAGACGTTGTGCCCAGTCTTCCATGGTCATTGGTATCTGTCGTCTGGCACGATTTTCAGCTAGATCCAGCCAGGCATTGACAATCCGGCCGAGTGATTCGAGCTCTTGCGAAGTCAGGTAATTTTTCGCAACCAATACATCGGTTTTTAAAATTTTTCCGTCGGGACTGTTCTCCCACGATGTCAGTCCCATGTGATCGTTTCTGCTGTCGGCTCGCTTTATTATCAGTTCGGCTGCAGTATGGCCGTGAATTGCGAAATGCAATTTGTTCTCTTACTTTTGCAAAAAAATCGCGGGTTGTCGGGGCATTCCTGCTGTAATCAATACTCGTGGCATATATGTCGGTGATCTTCTGGTAGAACCGTCTCTCGCTGAGGCGGATCTCCCGTATCTCTGCAAGTAAGCGCTCAAAGTAATCTTCACCAAGAAACGTACCGTTTTCCATCCTTTTTTTATCAAGTACGTATCCCTTGATGGCAAATTCCCGCAATACCCGGGTTGCCCACTGACGGAACTGGGTGGCTCTCGTTGAATTGATGCGGTATCCGACCGAGATTATGGCATCAAGGCTGTAGTATTCCAGATTCCGTGAAACTTCACGGTTTCCTTCAGAACGAACTATTAGGAATTTCCTAATAGTTGCCTCACGGGTCAGTTCACCGCTCTCATAAATGTTTTTTAAGTGTTCGTTTATTGTCGGAATCCTTACATCAAAGAAAGCCCCACTGCGACAAGTCGTTCCTTCGTCTGGAAATCTTTGGCGAATGTCACGCTGAACCAATCCGGGTGTGCAGGAAATTCCGGTACGGGAATCCCATGATTCAACACCATCCGCCCGTGCAGCGGGTTATCCACGTCATGGGTTATCCGGTGTGAGTGGCTCCTTCCCGGTTCCCCGGCCATGATAAAAAAAGAAGGATTATTCAGAATGCGAAGCTGGTTTCGCCTGTTTTTGCATCTCTGCGATCTCACTGCATATCTCGTCGAGATCATTGCTTAACTACTGCCTGCGCTCTTTGGTATAATCTCCTTTTCCATGATCAAACATCTGGATGAACCGGATCATGTCAACGGGACCAAGTGTCTTTCGGAGGACATCAATTCCTTTATCATGAATTTCATGCAGTGTCTTCACGTTCATTCCCGGTCACCTCCTCGTACCATGCAGCAGGGTTTACGATTCGTATGGAAATTATATCGCTGTGGTTGCTCATAATGTTTTCAACGCATCATCAGTCGTGACAAGAACCATTGCACCTGCCCTCTCTGCGCAGGCAATGTGCAATGCATCAAGAGCTTTTACTCCGGGGTTCATGATCACGGTTGCCCGTTCCTTTATTGCCGGGTCCACCGCAATATTCGTCGTTGTCTTTGCTGCGATGGAACTGATGTACTGTTTTTTGTCGTGATCGGGAATTTTGGCAACCTCGTACGTGATCGCGGAACTCCAGACCAGTTCCCAGTCCCGTGAACACCGGTTAAGGATTGCTATAACCGCTTCACTCTCATACCGGATTCTCGGGAGGAGCTGGTCATCGAAGATCTTCCCGGATTAAAACCATCAATTGAAAACGCGGTAAGAAAAACCGGGCAATAAATTGTCCCGGATCGTGTCCGTGTATTACAGGAAAACCCGGACGCGGCACGAGGGCGTCAGAGTATCAAAACTGATTTTTATTCCTCTTTTCCTTCAATGATATTGACAACTTTCTTCCCAACCTCCGTTGTCCGGTAGTAGCGGCCCATCCGTTCACCCGGCGTCAGGCACTCGACGAGTCCTTTCTCCATGAGAATAAGAATTGCCCTGCTGACAGTGGAACGTTCGATATTCAGCTGCTTCGCCAGTTCGGTTGGGGAATTTAATTTGAAAAGAGCCTTGAGTACTTTTTTCCGGACACTCCCCCTGCCAACGAAACTCACGAGGTCATACATCTACGGTGAATGGGAAAAAATATGTGATGAATTTACGTAGCAAATACGTAGATTATATTACCTCCACAGACATCAAACTATTTAACCGGATATGATCCGGAGATGACCCATGCCCGAAGAACCCAGTCTCAAAATCCCACCGCCCGATCCTGAAAAAGATATCCGCCTCTGCCGTATTCCTCCGTCCCCGCACAGCTTCGGCATCCCGGATGAAGATGACACTGAGATCTTCGCACATCCGGTCCCCGAAGGCCCGCCCCTCTTTTACCTCCGTTACCTGGATGAATATTCCGGCCGACAGATAATCTGCCCGTTTGCCTCAAACATGGATGCAGCCGCATTCATCACCGGCCTGGCTGGGATCGGACTCCGGAAGATCCCTGAACCGGACCAGGTTCGGATCCGGGCATTTTTCCCGGGATGGTTTGATTGCGAAGATGTGGAGCACGATGATCCGGTAAACCTGGCGAGTAAAGATTCCTGCAGCCCGGTGCAATGTCATCATGCCGGGGATAAATCTCCCATGTGCCCGGAAATTCTGGCAGGACCTTCTGGAAACGCACCGATCCCGGAAAAATCTTCCGGACAACTCCTCATACCGGATACCGCCGGACCCCCGTCATCGAAGTCCCCCGATTGCACATGCCGTAATTCCCCATCGCCCGCTTTGGACGTGGAGAGTGCTGTTATCCTTTACCGTTCATTGCGGTACAACCTCCACAATGGTGAGAGAAATGATCGCGGCATGGATCTCTGCGCCACCAGGGATGAGAAGGGAGCCAGCATCTTCTGGTTCCGGCACTGGACGGCAAAACAGGACGAGACCCCCATCAGGAAGATCACATCGCGAAAAGAGGCGGCCGGTTTTATCCGGGACCAGTTTTCACAACCGGGTCTTTTTTCCGGCTGGAACCACAAAGATCTGCACGAGTTCCTGCCGGAAGTCTATGGGAAGAAGTGATGGGATGAAGGAAACTTACCGGCGGGTCTCGTCATGGAGATTTATCCGGTGCAGAGGGAACAAACCCGCCGTGGAGAAGACAAAGGATCGCATCGCGGTACCGGGATTCCCTTTCCGGAAGCGGGCAATGTAGACCTCGGTTCATCAGGATTGGGATCTGGCTGACCTTCAGGCACTTCCCTCATATCCGATATGTACGATGATAACCCCGCAAAACGCCCGGTTCCGGTTCCTGCTGGAAATACGTCTCATCTTTGAACCGATTGCCAAAATACGGGCGGAAACGCCATCGTTTAATGGCCGTTAAGGGCCTTCCGGTTGAGGTTGTTTCAGTCCTGTAATTTACTCCATCCGGACAATGGAAACCCTGCCGGAACGCAACTATGTGGGTCGTTTTTTCCGGGGTACTCGTAAAAAAAGGCAGGACCGACGATTTCTCACGGTATTTTCAACTCATGTCCGGGAAATAATGCGGGTCTCTCATAAAAAAAATCCGTGAACACCGGATTAAAGCAATATTTATTTAATTAAAGCAAGTAAAGTTGATCCAATAAAACCATGCATGCCAAGGAAGATTTCTTACACGATGAAGGTGCTGCTTGACACAGGGCGTCAAAGACCCCCTCACGTCTATCCTGCGGAACAAGCGGGAGGTTTCCCGTTTCCAGATTCTCGCAGAGATTGCTGAGCACCAGCCGGCCGTGCGCCAGCAGGAGATTGCCGATAAACTCGGTGTCACCCCTCAGGCAGTCTCGGAATATATCCGCGAGCTCGCAGAGGAGGGCATGGTCTCGGCAAGCCGCCGGGGCAACTACGAAGTAACAAAAGCCGGGGTCGAATGGGTGCTGGCGCATGCCGAGTCCCTCGAATCCTATGCCCGGCATATCCGGCGCGACATCATCCAGCAGGTCTCGATCTGGACCGCCATTGCTGCCGAGAATCTCAAAGCCGGGGACGAGGTGGGAGTGTACATGCAGGACGGGTTCCTGTATGCAGCGAAAAAGCCTGCGGCCGCGACCGGGTCCGTCATGGCGGATACAATGAAAGGTACGGAAGCCGGGGTTGCGCACTTAAGCGGGATCATCGAGCACCACGAAGGGACTATTCACGTCTGCAAGGTGCCCCGGATCCAGTACGGCGGTTCGCGCAATGTGCAAAAAGAGCAAATCAGGGAAATTATTGCACATACCGGGCTGGTTGCGGCAGTGGGCCTCGAAGCCTATGTCGCCCTGAACACCGCTGGCCGAAAACCCGACATGTTCTTTGGCGCAAGGGAAGGCGTGATCGAAGCGGCCTTCCATGGTATCGACTGCGCAATCGTGATCGTTGACGAAGAGTTCACGGACCTTATCAAACGCCTGGATGGGGTGAAGCTTGCGTACGTGATCCATGACCTGATCGTACCATGAAGATTTCCGCCCGGCTCCGGATAAAAAAAACAACCTACCGGAAACCGGTTGTATCTTTTATTGAAGAACTGATGAGAGGGCAGGCAACGGTATACAGAGGAGCCGGCTGCCCCCTCTGTGAAAAATTCGCAATCAGGCATTACCAATAAACAAAATGTCCGGTACTATCCTGAAATATGGATCGCCGGTGAAGATCTTTGCCTTGTTTTTGTACAATGTATACATTATACAAATAAATATTCCGACGGAAGATGATTCAGGTAACTATCACGTTATCAGGTGAGTATACAGGGTTCATCAGGGAAATATATCCGGTTAACTCAGTATGCGCTTATTTCAATAGTCACGACGCTGAGCGTGACATTGACCGGACTCACGTCCTTCCGGATGGAGTATACACTGAAATCGTTACCGGAATACTCCGGCCGGTACGCGATATTGTTCTCACAGGCAGCGGCGAGCTTGCTGAAACTTGCATTCCAGTTCCTGAACGTGGCGTTTCCAAATGGGTTCCCGCCGGCATAAAACGTTATATTGGAGACCCCATAATACGGCACCGCAGTTACATTGGTGGATACCTGGAGCGTCCCGAATCCATTGCTGCTGACGAACCGGTGATTCGGTGAAGCCGAGAGGTTTACCGCAGAGAGATCAATGCCGGAACAGGTTCCCGCAGGCGGGGTAAAGGTGAACCGGTTGTTGATCAGGTCCGGTGTCGTGTTCTGGACCGGCGTCCGGTTAATCGTGTATTCAACCGCCACAAATGAACCCGCAAATACTGCGAGAGATCCCGCATCCCGGAAGTCGTTGGTCACATCGGTCATGTTGTAATACCGTAACGGGGACCGGAGCGTGCGGTGTTTGGTCACATTGAGGTACCCGTACTGCCAGCGGTATCCCTGGTCCTGCCAGAAATTTCCCTGCGGTTCGTACGAGATAGTGACCAGCGTTCCATCCATCTCCCCCATAACCCGGTTGTTCGCATCATAGTGGGTAAGGTAATACACCGGTTCGGACTCGTTCCGGACCGCGAGGGAACCGCTGGACCGAAGCGTGTTAAAGAAGAACTCCCCTCCCCCCAGCGGTACCGGTTCGCTTAAGGTCAGGTCATCCTGCCGTGTCGATACTGCCCGATCGATATCCGATGAGATGTGCAGGAACGCGGATTCCACGGTCTGGAGGTGACTCACTTCAGTAGATTGTTTCATGGATGGGACATAGACCGCATTCCAGATTGAGAGGAACGTGACAATCGCTGCAAGGATCAGCATCACGGCAATTACCGGTGCAACGGCATCGTCCGTCATGGCAATCCCCGCCCGATCCTGCCGGAGAAGATTACAGCCCGGTCGGTTGCAAGGACAACCTGCTCGTCCCCGATGAGCGGATGGCTCCGGATTATGGTGATGTTGCCGTCCAGATCGAAAGCCTGTGTGCCGGGTACGGGAATGAATGGCGGGGTACTCCTCATCGTAGAGACATTTGTCATGCCGTTTGCATCGGTGATAATTACTTTCAGCGCATCCGTCTTTACCCAGTCCCCGCCTTTATGCCAGAGGGTGATATTCCCTGCGGTGTCATTGCTCATCAGGATGGTCACGGTCGGGCTGCGTTCGGATGGCAGGTAATTCGAGAGCGAAGCAGAGAAAACCGCAACGAGAATGAGGACAATACCTATCATGAGCATCTCCCCGACCACTTCTGAAACTGCGGTGCCGGAACTGTCAGTTGTACGCATCTCTCTTCCTCAAACGATGAATACAAACATCGCTACCGTTGCCGCGAGCAGGACGATGCTGTGCTTGAACCCGGCAAGGATGCTGTTCGAACTGAACTGCCCGGCCATGATGCCTGAGAACAGGCCAAGGATGATGCCGATCCCAAACATATCGGTGATATTCCGGGCAAGATTGAAATTGAGATTGTACGTTGTGAAACTCGACATGAACGGCCCGTTGAGCTGGTACGCCGTGTAGAGGTAAATGCCGAAGGACAGGTAAATGATCATGACGTAAACGATCGCTGTATTGGATCGCTCGCGCTTCATCCGGAGATAATGTTCAAAGTCGGTAATGGCGATCAGGATTATCTGGCTTAAGTTGGAGGTGATCTCGCTCGCCTTGACCAGCAGCGAGATCGCCCGCTTGACCGAGATGAGGCCGATGCGCTCTTCCATCCGCACCAGGGCAAAATTGACATAGGCACCGGTGCCGACATCCCGGGATACGTGCGAGAGCTCCGAGCTCAGAATGCCCAGTTTGGCGGAGGAGATCCGCGAGATGGCATCCGGCAGCGTGAGCCCTATATCTTTCATGTCGGAGAGTTCCCGCAGGAATTCCGGAATATTCTTCTCGATATTATTAACATACCACCGGCGCCCTTCATACGCAAGTGAGACCGGTGCCATGAATCCGATCAGGATCAGGCAGATGGCCGCGTAGAATGCGTTTTTCGGGAAAACAGATTCGAATGAGCCCGTAAAAAGAACCATTACAAAAAGCCCGGCACAGGCAATGCCGGCAATAATCCCGTAGGTGTAATGGGAAATGTAGGTGCGAAGCGGGTGACGCAGCTGATCGCAGAGACGGAATCGCTTTTTCTTCGCCTCGATATGCTGGTAAAATTTCTGATCTCCCCGGGCATCTTCTGCCAGTACGGGAACACCCTCACCGGAATCATATTCCACGGTCCCGTGCCGGCTGATCTCAAGATTTTCCGAAGGCAGCATGAGGGAGAGGATCCAGATCATGAGGATTGCGCCTGCAGGTATGCAGAGGTACATGAACGGCACGAGCCAGTCCATTGTTCCCGCGCTGGTCATGCCCTGTGCAACGATCATGATGATGAGCGCTATCGGCCCGGCGACAAAGGCCGAGACGTACACTTCGGCCATGATCTCGATCGTCTTGAGCACGAGGTCGAGTTCCCGCCGTGCCTGTTCATGGAAATAATCTGTTTTTGACGAGAGGTATGCGGTGATGTCGCCCCCCCTCTCAAAGACGATGGTGAGGTCGTTGAGAAAATCCCGCATGACCGGCGAGGGGGTGGTCTGCTGGAGATTCTGCATGGCGGTTATCAGGTCGTCGCCAAACATCTCCACATCCCGCACGATCTGACCGAACTCACAGGAGACTTCCCCGAACATCGCCTTCTCTTCATAGATTCTTCGGATAACTTCGAACGGGGACATGGTTGTCGAGAGTGCCTGCATGTAGGAGACGGCATAGGAGAGTTCGAGATCGATCCGGGTCTGCCTGCCCCGGGCAAGAATAACCGGGTAATAGACCTGGAACAGGTACAGCCCGGGCACCATGCCAATGAACAACAGCACCCAGAAGAGGACCGGCGGGATGAATCGGAAGAGGCCGAAGTCGTAGCCGGTCGATGAGACCAGCGCGAAAAATGCAAGGAAAATGGCAGCTGATGCTGCAAGATTGTTCCGGGTTCTGCGGAGGTACTGCCCTGCGGTCACCGGCAGGTGGGCCGACATGAGATCCCGGCCCAGGTGTGCGCCGATGAGGACCATCTCGAAATTCTCAAGACGGCTGCCGGTGCCTTTGAGGAACGACAAAACGCCCATATCAGTCACCGAGATCATGGATAGCATTCGCGAGATCGTGGATATCCGGGATGGGAACTTCGAGGGCGGTTATGAGAAACTCCTCGCGTTTTTTCAGGGCATCGGTCACCTGCTCAGGTGTCCATCCCCTTATTGCCGCAATCTCGTCGAGAACCCGGGAGTGCCGGTATACTTTCCGGAATGCATCGCTGTTGACATCCCACTCGTACAATTTCCGGGGGAGGATGGTATCCCCCTCCACCGCGATCTCATGGATGGCCTGGCAGCGGCGTATGCGGCTGTTGCCGTACGTTGACATCGACTGGTTGATCACCAGGTCGAGCGCGGTGAACATGACAGGCGGCACGCTGATGGGTTCATGGGTGAGCCGGTTGATCGTTTCCTGGACGCTGCCCGCATGGATTGTCGAGAGGGTTGCGTGGCCGGTATTCATTGCCTGGAAGAGCGTCTGGGCTTCCCTGCCCCGCACTTCCCCGACGATGATATACTCGGGGCGCTGCCGCATGGAGGATTTCAGGAGCGAGAAGAGATCGATATCTCCCTGCACTCCCGGGTTGCTGAGTTCCCGCGTCCGGGTGGCAAGCCAGTTACTGTGCGGGAGCTGGATCTCGTGGGTGTCTTCGAGCGATACGATCTTCGCGTTCTGGGGTATGAAGAGCGAGACCGCATTCATGGTTGAGGTCTTCCCGCTTGCGGTACCCCCGGCGATGACGAGGCTCCTGCGGTGCTCGATGACCAGCCAGAGAAATGCGAGGATCCCGGCGCTGTACGTACCGAACCGGATCAGGTCGAGGGGAGTCATCGGTTCGGCACGGAATTTCCGGATCGTAAACGAACTGCCGTTCAAGGATACCACATTGCTGTACGTGACCTGGACCCGGGAACCCCCGGGAAGAGTTGCGTCCACCATAGGGTTTGTTAAGGAGATCTGTTTGTTGGCTTTCTGGGCAAGTTTTAAGACAAACTGGTTGAGTTCGCCTTCCCGGAAGAGGACACTCGTTGGCAGGCTGCCCCAGGTGCGGTGAAAGATGAAGACCGGCATGTTGTCCCCGTTGCAGCTGATGTCTTCGAGGGCCGGATCATGCATGAGGGCTTCGAGCGGGCCGAATCCCGAGAGATCGCGCCGCAGGTAGTAGGAGAGAACATCCAGCCGGTCAGCGGTTATCTCCGGGTGGAATTCCCGGATGAGGCGATGAATGAATATCTTGTCAAACGAGTCCCCTGCATTTTTTCCGGGGTTATCGTATACGATCACTTTTCGTAAGTGAATGGCAGTCTCGCGCAACACGATCTGCTCCCGGGGAGTGATCGCGGGCTCGACAACGGTGTACGTAAATCCCTGGTTTTTCTGCCGGATTATCTTTATGTACACATGTGGGGCTTCGATCCAGTAGGTATCGAGCGTCCCGACAGCCCGCTCTTCCGGTAGTTCCGCATGAACCGGGCCGGGAAACGGCTTGTGTCCGGCAGTTATTGCCGGAGCCGTTTCCGACAGGACCGGCGCGGTTTGTATGACGGGTAGTAATCGCTCCAGCTTTCCCGGACAGAACCGGAAGGTCAGGGCGACAGAGGCGAACGCCAGTAACACGAGCGAGAGGATCCCGAGAAGCGCAAGGAAGAGGACCGGCATATCAATGAAGAGGCTGGTATATCCCGTGACGATCGCACCAATCCCGGATACCAGGATCAGTACATCGCCCCGGATAGTCCGGCATCCCATTGACCGGGGAAGTCTGGTGATGAAGGCCGTGAGATCATGGAACCCTTTCCGTTCTGTATCCGAACGGGTTCGTGAGACCGGAGATATTCCGACTCCGTTGGGAGAGGGATTGGAGAGCCGGGCCCGGGCCGCAGCTGCAAACAAGATCAGCGCGGCAAGAGAGATGACGGACAATACGCCCATCAGGATAATGGGCATATCGACGAAAAGCACAATGGCACCGGTCCCAAACGCAATGAGCGCAACTGCAATGAGAAGGACAAGCCCCTGTATCGTCCGGCTGGCAAGAGCTGCAATGGCATCCGGGAAATATTTTCTGGACCCGTCACGAGAACGCAAATATGCCGGAAGCATCATTCACCCCCGCTGTCGGGTCTCATGCCCGGGGGAAACCGCCGTACCGGTGTGGATGAAGGGACCGGTGTTATACCTGCCGAAGTCTGTTGTATCGTATTGATGTCCGGTGAGTCTCCGGTGATGACCGATACGGTCACATCGAGATAGTTGCCGGTCATCGTTACCTGGAACTGCCCCTCCCGGTAAATGGCAATATACCGGGGTCCCGCATAGGCAACGACCGTCCCGGTATTCTCGGTGGGATCATCCCTGATTCCTGAATAAACCGTCCTGCCATAATTACCGGTGTCCGAACTATACTCCCCGGCATACCCGTTTTCAGCCACGATCTCATGGGTCTCGTTGTCCCGCACGGTTATGGTCAGGTACGGGCGGTTGACCGGGATGTTCAGGGTCCCCCTGCATGAGTCCGGATCTTTGAGGCAGTCGTGTTTGGGGGTGACGTTATACCGGATGTAGAGCGGGCCCTGCACCACGTTCACATAGAGGCCCGCCGCACTCCCGTTCAGCGTGTATTTTTTGGTAAACGCCGGCTGCCGGTAGAGGAATGGATATGATGACGTGGAATTAACCCGGACCCCGTGGATGACCGGGTAGGGATCGGGTGTTGGAACGGGTGTGAACTCCGATACCCCACTGGTTTTTATTGGCGTGGGTTGTGACATGTGACTTTGTGGTGCGGGACGCGGTGTCTGCAGCGCAGGTGCCGGTGCGGTTGCATTTTCTCTTACCGGGTCTGAGCCGGACGGTGTCACGATATATCCCCCTTCCGGGGATTTCGTGATCATATTGATACAACCGGCCGAACTGAGCATGAGCATGATGACCGTGGCAAGAATAACCGGGATATACCTCACGGGGCTGTTCCTTTTTTCCGGGCTCATGCGGTATCCCCCGCAGCATGGGTTTCCGACAGAATAATGAAGCACGGGATGCTGAGCAGGGCCCGGATGAAATGGATGAAACAATCTTTTTGCCGGTCTGATTTGCGAGTATAATCTGTCGACATTGTGCACTCTCATTACCCTGAAATCCCTGGAGCACTAATGGGTTGGGCCGCCGAATTAATAAAGTTTATTTGTTTTAAAACAAATTAAAATGATCAATTAAAATAGTTTTAACACAAGCTAATTTGTTCAAGTCATCTACGGTTGGACCATGTGGTCACTGGCGCCCGCACGGGTGTCTTTACTCATCGCATGATGGCCAGGAATTGGAGATGAAGAATGAAAAATAACAGAAAAACGGTACAGGAGCACGCAGTGTCGCCCGTTGTCGGCGTGATGCTGATGCTCGTAGTGACGATTATTATTGCAGCGGTTGTCTCCGCGTTTGCGGGGGGGATGGGATCCGGGGCCCAGAAGGCGCCGCAGGCATCGATTGAAGTAAAGATCGATTCTGCTGCCGATAACACCATGGGGTCATCCAGCACTGTGATGACATTTACCGAACTCAGTGGCGATCCTATCCAGACAAAGGATCTCGCCATCATTACATATTACAAGAATAAGGCTGGAAAGACGTACAAGAACAAGCAGACCATAACCAGTCCTGCAACAGTACTCTATTCGTATCATACAAACACACCCACCAGAGTACCCTTTCTCAATGATATGAGATCCGGATATAACTATGACAATCCGGCAACAATGGATTTCGGGAACTTCACGTGGAAAACCGGGGGCATACTCAGCACAGGTACTACTGCAGGAACGGCGTCTCTTCTTGCGATAAATTCCACTGCAATACCCGCGACCATCGCCGATAATGACTTTGGTCCCGGCAGTATCGTGGATGTCAAGATCCTCCACATACCCAGTGGCCAGTACATCTTCAACAAAGAGGTGATTGTCCAATGATCCCGCATAAGGATGCAGCGGTATCGCCCGTTGTCGGCGTGATGCTAATGCTCGTTGTGACCATCATTATCGCCGCAGTTGTATCAGCATTTGCCGGGGGTATGGGAAGCGAACAACATAAGACCCCTCAGGTGACGATAAGTGTCAGGAGTGATATTCATAATATCCAGGGCACCATTTCCCCGACTTCTCCTTATACTTTAACCTACCCGCCAGGGTTTACCGCTGCCAATGGTCTGCTGTTTGAGAATACCGGGGGAGACACTTTTACCCTCAATGATATTGAAATTCAGTTGCAGCACGCAGATGTCATGTACCTCATCAAGCCGACCGACACACCATCTCCCGCGATTGCCTCGGAAGATTATCCCGGAAGCATCCTGACACCGGGGATCACAACAGGCGGGTACTTCGGGAAGATCGGGAACACCTCGACTTCGGATATCACAATCGCACCGGGTGACAAGTTCAAGCTTTATGCCGATGGTTGTGCACAGGCTGTCACCTACACGTGGGCAGGGGGTTCGAGTTATTACGGTCCGAAACTATCCTGGAGACCAACCGGCACAGAGAGAGGAATTGCATTCTACCTGGACGATAAGATCCAATATAAACTCATTGACCGGGCCAGCAGCCGGGTTATGGCAACCGGTGAAGTTGTTCTGACATAGCCCAAAACAAGGACTCATTCCATTCTATTGTCAGGCTGGATCATCTTCCGGGGCGCCAGCCAGCCCCCGGGATTTTTTTCCTGAACCAACCCGAGAACCCGAGATGTAAATGGAGGATTATCATGTCAAAAATCATCGGAATCAAACCCCAGCCGGCCACAAAACAGCTCATCGAAAAATTCGAAGACGAAGTGGTGATCCGGCACAACAACCAGCAACTCATCGGCAACGTATACGTGGACATGCAGCCCGACCGGTGGGCGGTTGCATTCGCGTACAACTACACCCGCAGGCCCGGCATACACGGGCACGAGAACCCGCTCGAAGTGCGGTATTCCTGCCCGGCGCAGGAACGCGGCAGCGTGCGTATGTTCCGCTCGGATACCGCGGATGAGAAATCCCTGGAGACCACGCCGCTCAAGGATGGCGATGAATTCATCCGGTATGTCCTTGCAGAGGAACGCTCGCAGGTCGGCAGGGCCGCATAACCGGGGGTATACGTACGACGTACGGATGTTCGCGGGGTACCTGCCGTGGCTGTAACCAGCCGTGCCGGATGACCGGCAGGCCCCGGACCCGGCATATCGGCTGCTTCCGCATTGCGAACCGGTGTGCAGCACCGGTGTTCCCCCGGGGGATCTGCTGAACCAGAAGAAAACGGAGTGACTGGATACTTTGACCCGAACCCTTCCCCTTATTCTTGGCATGATTGTCGCTGCAATCCTGACCATCATCCTCTGCACGTTCATCGGCCCGGCCGGCTTTGGGATACCGGCGGTTGGCCCCGGTACCGCAGATATCGTTGGCGGCATCCGGCTTCCCCGGGTTCTCTCCGCATTCTTTGTCGGTGCCAGCCTCGCGGTTGCCGGAGCCGCCATGCAGTCGCTCTTCCGGAACCCGATGGCCGATCCCTACATCCTCGGCACATCGTCCGGCGGTGCGCTGGGCGCATCCATAGCCATCGTCTTTTTCGGGGGATTTTTCGTCCCGGTCTTTGCCTGGGCCGGCGCTGTTGTTGCGATCCTCCTCGTCTGGTCGATTGCCAGCCGTCAGGGCGTGGTCTCCGTAGAGACCCTGCTGTTGACCGGCATCGCGGTCTCGTTCTTCTTCTCGGCCCTTGTCTCGTTCCTGATTGCAATCGCCGGCCAGAACGTTCACCAGATCATCTTCTGGCTTATGGGCGGTTTCTGGAATGCATCGCCGTCCGACGCGATCCTGTCGGCCTGCATTCTTCTGCCGGCCGGTCTCCTCCTCTTCTTTATGGGCCGCGACCTCAACGCCCTCTCGCTTGGCGAGGAGACGGCAGCCCATCTCGGTATCGACGCAACCCGGGCACGCTGGACGGTGCTTGGCGGCAGCACCCTGCTCGTTGCGGGAGCCGTCTCGATCGCCGGCTCAATCGGGTTTGTGGGTCTCGTCACTCCTCATGTGGTCCGGATGCTGTTTGGCCCGGATAACCGCATCGTAATCCCTGCCAGCATCCTCGCCGGCGGCATCCTTCTTGTCCTGTCCGACACGCTTGCCCGCACGTTCTTCTCGGACCTGCCGGTTGGGATCATCACGGCTTTTATCGGCGCCCCGTTCTTCATCTGGCTCATCTACCAGCGGGGGTCGGTTACATGAACAACCGGACCCGCAGCATCAATGCCGACAACCTCCACGCGGGGTACGGCACTGATGACATTGTCAAATCGGTCAGCTGCACCTTTGCACCGGGAACCTTTTCCGGTATCATCGGCCCGAACGGTTCGGGCAAGACCACGCTCCTCAAGGCGTTCAGCCGCGTGATCCCGTCAAGCGGCATCCTCGAACTGAACGGAAAAGCGGTCAGCGACTATACCTCCCCGGAACTCGGCATGGCGCTCGGGTTTGTCCCGCAGGACGAGGGCCGGCCGTTCTCCTTTACGGTGATCCTGGTTGTCCTGATGGCCCGGTATGCCCGGACCAGCAGGCTTGCCTCCCTCACACCGGGCGATTATGCCCGCTGTCACCGGGCCCTCGAAGAGACCGGGATCGCTCATCTGGCCGACCGGTCGATCCGGGCCCTGAGCGGCGGCGAATGGCAGCGGGTGCTCATTGCCCGCGCCCTTGCCCAGGACACCCGGGTCCTCCTCCTTGACGAGCCGACTTCCCATCTCGACCTGTCCCACCAGGCCGGGATCCTCTCGCTCATGCGCAGCCTTGCGGCATCCGGTTCCACCATCATCGGGGTGTTCCATGACCTCAACATGGCTGCGCTCTACTGCGACCGGCTTATCATGATCCGGAACGGGCAGGTCGTTGCCGATGATATCCCGGCACAGGTGCTGACCCCGGAAAAGATTCACGAGGTCTATGGTGCGGACGTTGTCACGTCCCTTCACCCGGCAACCGGCCGGACATTCCTGATGCCCCTCGATACCCCGTGCCAGAGAACTGCACCGGATACCAACCGGAATATCCTTGTGATCTCCGGCGGGGGGAGCGGCACCGGTCTCCTGTACTTCCTTTCCCGACGGGGATATATCGTCTCGGCCGGTATCCTTGCCACTACCGACACCGATTACATAACCGCAAAAGCGCTCGCGATTCCCTGCATTGAGGTCCAGCCCTTCTCGCAGATTACAGCCCCGTTGCTGGAAAAATTCCGGGCCCTGCTGGTCCGGGCTGACCGGATTATCGTGTCCGTCCATCCCGTGGGGACCGGCAACCTCCCGGTGATTCTTGCGCTATCTGAAGCATTCCCGGCCCGGATCATCCTCCATATCCCCGAAGGCCGTGATTTCGCTTCCTTTGATTATGCCAAAGGAGCAGCGGCAACAGCCTTCTCCGGCCTTTGTTCTGCCGGCGCACACTGCACTACCCATTTTGGAGGAATTCTCCATCTTCTGGAATCAACACCTGCAAAAAATGACATCTCTCGGAATGAACCATGAACACATCACCCCTTTTTATCTCCACGTTCTGCTGTATCGACCATCCGCTCGACACCGCGCTTGAGACGCTTGCCTCCCGGACATCCCACGTTGAGATCCTCTCTGACGGACTGCATGATCTTCTCACGGACAGCTCCCCGTGCCGCGAATACCCGTTCGCGTACAGCGTCCATGCGCCATGCAGCGAAGTCAACATCGCCGCGGTCCATGAACGCATGCGGGAGGCTTCGATTGCGCTCCTCGATGAAGTTCTTGCCGCATCAGCCCGCATTGGCGCAGAACATCTCGTGGTCCACCCGGGCTTCTCTCCCTACGAACAGGTGACGGATCGCTCTATTGCATCCCTGCTGCGCTCGCTCGATGACCTTGTCCGGCTCCAGGAAGAGCACGGCGTCCGGGTCTGTATCGAGAACATGGGAACCTGGGAATGCTGCCATTTCCGGACCCCCGCATTCCTGCCGGAACTTGCTGTAAGGGACCTTGGATGCACTCTCGACATCGGCCACGCCCGGCTCAACGGGAATCTCGATGAATTCCTGGCAGCCGGGGGATTCTGCCATGTCCACCTCCATGACAATGGCGGGACCGTTGACGATCACATCGCATGCGGTGCCGGCACCATCGATTTCCCCGGACTCCTGAGCCGGCTCCCTCAGGGGGTAACCCTTGTTGTGGAGACACGGGAGCTTGCTGCTGCCGGAGAGAGCGTCCGGTACCTTTCATCGCTTCGGAACGGGGAATCGTAAATGAATCCGGAACACTTCCCAAAAACAAACCTCCTCATCCTGCTCATCTTTGCTACAGCGCTGGCATTCTGCATCCTGCCGGTATCGGCAGTAACTGTCATTGATGACTCCGGCACGGTCATAGTCCTGAACGCGACTCCCCTTAGGATAGTCTCGCTCTCCCCGTCCAACACCGAGATCCTGGCAGCTCTCGGCCTTGCCGATCAGATTGCCGGGGTGACCGATGTCTGCGATTATCCTCCGGCTATGAAGAACAAGACCCGTATCGGGGGTTACTCAGCTATCAGCATCGAGAAGGTAGCCGCTGCCAGGCCGGATCTCGTGCTGGCTTCCGATCTCACGCCAAAGGAGACCGTGGGCCGGCTCCGGGATCTCGGCCTGACCGTAGCGGTCATTGCGCCCCGGAATACCGATCATATGATCCGCAATCTCCTCCTGGTCGGAACACTGACCGGCACGGAACGCCGGGCCGGCGAACTGGCTGCAAGCCTGTCAGACCGCGTTGCCGCTGTCCGCCCCTGCCCCTCCGCAACCGGCCGTCCGACCGTTGCCCACGTAGTCTGGCACTCCCCGTTCTACGTGAGCGGCAATGATACACTCCAGAACGATGTCATCACCATGACCGGTGGGGAGAATGCCTTTGCTTCCATGAACAGGTGGGGAACGGTATCGCTCGAAGAGTTCCTGGCAAAGAACCCGGACATCATCCTTGTGAATGGTGGCGGCGGGATGGATGCATCACAAAAAGATGTAATCCTTGAAGCGTTCATGAACAACCCGCAGTACTCGTCACTCTCTGCGGTGAAGAACAAGCGCGTCTATGCCGTTGATGCCGACATCATCAGCCGGCCGGCCCCCCGTATTGTTGATGCAATCGAGACCGTGGCACAACTGATACACCCGGAGTGTTTCACGCAGGCCTCACCTTCCCCAGAGGCAACAGCGACTTCCCCGGTAAAATCGTCCGGGTTCTGTGCGGGAAGTGCGGTTCTGATAATCTCCCTGATAATTCTCCTGCACCGTGGAAGGAATGACTGATGGAACAAAGTATCAGAGGCTGGCATGGCAAAATCCGTCCCTGTTTGCCTGCGGAAACCGGCGTGCCGGGAGCATTTACCGGTATCGCCAGATGGTCCCGGCGTGGGGGGTTTGTATGCCGGTAACCATCCCACGGATCGTTATTGCCGGAACGCACAGCGGCTGCGGCAAGACCACCGTCGCCAGCGGCCTGATGGCCGCACTCACTGAACGCGGGCACCTTGTCCAGCCGTTCAAGACCGGGCCGGATTTCATTGATCCCTCCCACCACGCCGCAACCTGCGGCAGGGTCTCCCGCAATCTCGATCCTTTCATGATGGGAGAGACCGGAATCCTGCGGACATTTGCCTCTGCATCCGGCGATGCGGATATTGCGGTTATCGAAGGGGCCATGGGCCTCTTTGACGGGATTGATGGCACGGACTTTTCAAGCACAGCCCATGTTGCCCGAATCCTCCATGCGCCGGTCCTTCTGGTTGTGGATGCATACGCGGCGTCCCGCAGTGTCCACGCGGTGGTCCGGGGTTTCCAGACCTTTGATCCCCGCATACGGATTGCCGGCATTATTTACAACCGGCTGGGATCGTGCAAGCATCGTGAGATGATTGCAACAGAGGAATTTGTTCCCGCACTCGGGTGGATTCCTCACCAGCGGGGATCGGAAGTGGGAAGCCGTCACCTTGGCCTCGTTATGGCGCACGAATCCGATGGGATGACCCGGTATGGCCGCATTGTCCGGGAGTCGTGCGATCTTGAGAGGATCCTGGATGTGGCACGGAATGCCCCGGTGCTGATCGTTCCTCCGTCAACGAAAACACCCGTGGTTGAGAGAAAGGCGGTCATAGGTGTTGCCCGCGATGACGCGTTCTGTTTTTATTACCAGGATAATCTCGACCGGCTCGTCCGGGCCGGATCAGAGATCCGGTTCTTCTCACCCATGCAGGATACCCTGCCGGACGTGGACGCTCTCTACCTTGGCGGGGGTTACCCGGAACTGCATGCCGGAAAACTCGAAGGTTCCAGGTGCCGGCATGCCATTCACGACATGGCGGGCAATGGCATGCCGATTTATGGCGAGTGCGGCGGGCTCATGTACCTGTGCAGATCGGTTACCACCGACCGGGATTACCAGATGGCCGGCGTATTGCCCGCCCGCGTCGAGATGACGAAAACGATCCAGGCACTTGGGTACGTGAAGGGGGCTTATTATGGGACATCAGGATTGTGGGCAGGGACGGTAGCTCTTCGTGGGCACGAGTTCCATTTCTCCAGGGCCGTATTCGATCCCGATGCACGGTTTGCAATCCAGCTCGTGCAGGGAAATGGGATCCATGAGGGAAAAGACGGGCTTCTCGAAAAGAATGTCATCGGGGCATACACTCATGCATATTTCAGTGATTCATTCTGCCGGCGTTTCGTTGCGGCTGCTGCGGAGTTCCGGGGGACCCGTTGATGATGAAAGACGGGAGCAGAATGACTTTCGGATCCCCGCACCATGATTTGAGGACTCCTCTGGTTTTCTCACAGATTTTTGGGAGCCGGTTCATATGATTCTTTCAGGAAATGAAGAGATAGAGCACCGCGAATCCTCGCTTATTGTCCGCTTCCCCGAACCCCGGGACGTGCTCTCCACATCGTGGATGAACGGGGGATACCGAAAAAACCAAAAAGCGATCTTCAATCACCAGATTCCGCTTGAAGCCTGTGAAGCCTGCCATGCCAATGGAGGCGTGAAAACGTATCTCGAAGGTGTCGCAGAGTCCCTGTTACTGGACCCGGCCAGCACAAGCGGTCTCCTCACCCGGGCAGAGATGAAGAATGCAGCGATAATCTCGGAATCATTCCGGGATCTCACGGTTACTGCGATCGTGACCGCCGGTATTGACAAGAACGGCGGGAGGGCCGGTGATCCGGCATCATATTACGAGAATGGGGATTCTTTTGAACCGGTTGGCGGGACCATCAACACGATCCTTCTCATCAGTGCCGACCTCCCGGAGTACGCCATGGTCCGGACCATGATGACTGCCACCGAAGCAAAAACCGCAGCGCTCCAGCAGCTGATGGCCCGGAGCATCTACTCGACCGGTATTGCCACCGGGTCCGGGACGGATATGATCGCGGTGGTTGCAAATCCCGGCTCATCACTCCACGTGTCCGATGCGGGGAAGCATTCGAAACTGGGGGAACTTATCGGGAAGACGGTGATAGCTGCCACGCAGGCTGCACTGGAGATGGAAACCGGTCTCTCCCCCGGATCACAGCGGGATGTGCTGGTACGGCTGTCCCGGTTTGGCGTGACCGTGGAAGATATCTGGGATTCCGCCATGGTACGGTATGGGGAAATACTTCCGGAAAAGCTGTCAAAAGAAAAATTCGTTTATTGTTTTCGAGAAAAATCACGAGACGCAAACTTAGTATCGCTGGTATCTGCTGTCCTCCACATTGTTGATGAAGCGACCTGGAACCTGCTGCCGGAGGATCAAGCAAAAATCACTGCCTGCCGCGTGATCCGGCAATTATATGATCCTGAACTGATGATTCATGGCAACAACAGATCAAAACCTGCACAGGAAGAGATCCTTTCGTGCCTTGTCAGGGCATTAGCCGATCTGGTTCTCCATGAGATCAATGACGGGATTTCCATTTCGGGTTGAAGCCGGATAATGGCACTATCCGGGTCCGATTAAAATACGCCCTGTATGGGTCCTGATTCCCTGTTTCAGGTACCAACCTCTCCTGGAAACGCCCGTAAAACGCCCGGTTTTGGTTCGCGTGGAAAATGGGCTTGAATTAGGGTCAGAGTGCCAAAATGCGGGTGGAAACGCCCGCTCCGGATGGCCGCAAACGGCCTTCCGGTTGAGGTTGTTTTCTCCCTGTATTTCACTCCATCCGGCCACCGGAAACCCTTAAGGAATGCGGGATAACGAGGTCATATATTATGAAGAAAATGAATAAACGGCTGGCAGGTGTGGTTTCAGGAATTCCCTATATATGATTGTCTTCTGTTCTCTCACATAATGAATAACCCGGACCTGGGATATGGTCCCCCAAATCTGTACCCTGTTTTTGTCCCTCCGTTTCCGCTGTAATATGGCTACATATGACCTCCCCTTTTCCGACGTAAAAACACGAAAAAAAGATGATTACTCTCCCTCTTTTTCGGGTAATATGACCTCATGGGTCCGGAAAATGGGCAAACGGAGCCCGCAGAGGGTCCGGATTAGTCCATCCCGAAACTGGGGTATTCCCTCCCTTCAGCAAAATTCAAGACCCCTTTCCTACAGAGTACCTGTTTTAAGCCCCGGGTGCCGGGGCGAGGAGCCTGTACAAAAATGGCAGATTTCGTAACGAAGAGGGTAGTAACAAGCGGGATTTGTGAACCCGCACATCCGATTGTAAACGTATCGACGATCAATCCGAATGTCCTGCCGGTCAATTCCGACAACCTGTCAGCCTGTGCTGCCGTTGCCTGTTTTATGAGTCGCACGACTGCACAATTCGCGTGTGGTTGTAACGGTGAAATGACGGAGTCCAACTCATGACCCGGCTCACCCGTCTCTCCCCCGCTGAACGGGAAGCCCGTAATATCCTCGTGTCCGAAGGATACCGGGTATTGCCGGCACGGCGCTGTTTTGTCTCGCGCTATAAGCCGGTCAACCTGATTGGGATGAGGGGACCATATGAGATGATCTATCTCCGGCTGAAGTATATTGCAGGTATCCCGGATGATCCCGCTGCGCTTGCTGACTTCTGCCGGGAGGAGGGAGAGTCCCTCCGCACCCTCTTCCCGCTGGAGACCGGGTTCATCCGGCTTCACCGGGAGATCTGGGTCCGGCCCCGGTCGGGTGGATTTTGCTGTTTTGAGATCCAGCCGGATGGGATGATGGCAGTGACCCATGGAGGGCCGCAGAAGATCCCGGGTTGACGGGAAATGAACCCCCGGACTCTCCGGCATCCGGGGATTATTTCACAGACCGGCATTACATACCAAGTACAACTAAGCCATCCGTTTTTTCAAAACCTTAAAAAACTATCAGCAATGATATTCACGTACTGATATGACTATGGATGACGATCTCTCACGGATTGGAATATCACTTCCCAAGAATCTGCTCGACCGGTTTGATGAAATCCTGAACTTCCGTGGTTACTCCTCCCGCTCGGAAGGGATCCGCGATGCCATCCGGACCTACATCACCTATTACAAGTGGATGTCCGATGTCAAGGGTGAACGCGAAGGCGTCATCACCATGGTGTACGATCACGAGCAGCGCAACCTCCTCACCACCATCACGGAAATCGAACACGATCATCACGAGATCATCAAGGCCTCGCTCCATTCCCACGTCACCCACGACCGGTGCCTCGAAGTGATCCTTGTCCATGGGGATGGCGAGCAGCTCAAGTCCCTTGCCGAGCATCTCATGGCCCAGAAAGGAGTAGAATCGGTAAAACTCACGACAATCAGTGTTGAGGATTAAAGAATAACCCGTGCCGGGATTGCATTCCCTTCGGTTCCGGTATTCTGGCAATATCTTTTATTACCTTTTTTGGGAGATTACCTGGTTCTCATTTTACCTGTATTCCTGGTTCCGTAGCACCCTGGTGAACAGGAGTTTTTTGATGCCCTCTTAGAACCCGCACCCCGGTGTGTAATATAAATTTAAAAAATTTACATATTTAGTGCTACAAAAATAAAAAAGTATAATAACGACGACCTCCAATACAGGAAGCAGGGTATGACTGAATCTTCAGGAATCACCCGCACCTTCGACAAGTGCATCGCATCAGGGCTGTGCTGTACAGCCGGTTCCGGGAACCGTGGGGAAACGGGTTCCGGTTACAGCAGGAGTTGAGTTGATGAAGACAATTCTGTATGATGGCAGCCGGAAGACCCGGGTCGATACCGGACACGACGAATGCCTCTATTCGGCACCGCGACCCGCAGGTCATCTGCCCGATATCCAGCGGCAGGGAAAAGATCTTTACATCCACACCAATGCGGAAAAGAAGATCACGTATTACCTGCATCTCTGGTCATTTGGAAAAAAGAGCGCTGATAAGATCATGCCGGTCTCACCGGCTACTGCGGAACGGTTCCTGCGAAGCAAGGGACTTGTCTGCAATCTCTTCCCGAAAAACGATCCCATAGCTACCCTTTATGCCTGGGGATATGGTATCGCGGAAGAATTCTGATCTTCCTCTCCTCATTTTTCCGGTTACAGCGGATCTTTCCGAACCGGTTTTTGCAACGTAAAAAAAAATCCGGCTCCCGATTGATGAGAATCGCTGTTCTTCCCTCTTGAGGAAGTATTGCACATCCCCTTTTCCGGTGCTGCGCAAAGGGCAATAGGCCCTGTAATACGGCATCGTTTCCGCAGAGAACCGGTCAAATAAAGGCCATACCGGCGGATTTTCCCGGCCGGTCCCAAACGGAGCCCGTACAGGGTTTTTCCCCGGTTCACCTCAGGGAAAATACGCCCGTACAGGGCCCGGTTTCGTGCATCCCCTCTCTTGTGGTTTCCAGGTTATGCCACGTCGCTATACGGTCATTCTCCGGAAGACATGCGTGCAGATCGCAAGGACAACACCACACAGGACGACAAGGATCCCGATCTGGAGGAGCGGCACAACGCCGTATTCCACGGACCGGATTGCATCGATGGCAAAACTCAGGGGATTGACGCGGGCAATTGCCGCGAGCCAGGGGGGCATAACACTGTAGGGCATCAGGGCGCTCGACGTGAAGAAGAGCGGCATCGAGATCATGGTATTGACAGCAGCGTACGAATCATGATCCCCGACATAGAGCGCAAGCGTTGTCGCAAGGCCCGAGAGGAGGATCCCAAAGAGGATCAGGATCAGGTAGATCATAGCGTACTGGGAGAGAGACAGGATGGTCGCGCCGATCAGGGTGGCCACGATCAGGATGACGGTTGACTGGATAACGCCCCGGATGGTGATGAAGAGGATCTTGCCAAACAGGATGTTCTCCCTCGGGGTAGGGAGCGCGAGGAACTTGTTAAGAAAGCCTAAGATCTTGTCGAACATCAAAAGTGCCCCGCCCTGCATCGAGGACGCAAGCATGGTCATGACGAGGATGCCCGGCGTGATGAAATCCAGGTAATTCCCGGTGAACGTGACCGGCAGGGCAAGGCCGACAAAAATGAGCCACGCAGCGGGCATGACAAGCAGGGTGAAGACCGCGATCTTCCCGCGCAGCCATTTGATCATGTCCCGTTCCATGTAATACCAGAGGCCGCTCATTTCCGCCTCCGCAGCATGGTCCGGAACTGCTGGTCGTTGAAGGACCGGGGCTCATCCTGGTTTCCCACCGCATGGAGAAACACATCATCGAGGCTTGGTTCCCGGAGCGAGAGCGAGTGGATAACCGCACCATGATCGGCAAAGGCCCGGGCAAGGATCGGCAGCGCCTCTTTCCCGTTCTCTGCGGCAAACGAGAGCTCGTCTTCAACCTGCCCGACAAGACGAATCCCGTCTATTGCGGGAATATTGAGCGGGCCGGAGATCCTGGCCGTGATGACATCGGTCATCAGCCCGGATTTCAGTTCGGACGGTCGGCCGAGCGCAACAACCTTTCCTTTGCTGACGATACCGACCCGGTCGCAGTACTGGTCGGCCTCATCCATGTAATGGGTGGTGACAAAGATGGTCATCCCGTTCTTCCGCAATACCCCGATGTGCTCCCAGATCTTTTTCCTGGCTGCAACATCGAGTCCTATCGTGGGCTCATCCAAAAAGAGCACTTCGGGTTCGTGCACGAGGGCCTGGGCGAGTTCGAGCCGCCGGCGCATTCCGCCGGAGTAATTCTTGACCAGTTCGTCCGCCCGGTCGGTGAGTTCCATGATGGCGAGGACCTCGTCAACTTTGTCTTTTGGCCGGGGAATACCGTAGAGGTGGGCAAAGAAGAGCACGTTTTCCCGGCCGGTCAGCTTGATATCGACTGCCATGTCCTGCGGCACATAGCTGAGCTGTTTTCGGACATTTTCCGCATCGCGGACAACATCGTACCCGCAGACGCTCGCCGATCCTTCAGTTGGTCGCAGGAGCGTTGTGAGCATCAGCACGGTCGTTGTCTTGCCGGAACCGTTTGGGCCCAGCAGGCCGAAGATCTCGTTGTCGACCGAGAGGGTCAGGCGATCCACAGCACAGAGTGCATCGTAATACCGGGTGAGGTCGTGGGTTTCAATTGCGTTCATCGATCATCCTTTTTCTCGATAACGCTGTATGGCACTGCGATCATCGTGAATGTTTTGCATGCACCTGTTTCAACAGGTCTTTCATGGTGTTTCCCCAGAGGGCGTTGTCGTCCATAGTCACGACATCCACGTTCCCGCCCTGGTAATCCCCCGCTCCGGACTGGTCCTCCATCCAGGACTCGATCTCCAGGTAATTCTTTTTGAGATCGTCGAGCACGCGGGGATCTGCGTCCCAGAGGCTGCGCTGGTTTGCCTCAAGAAGCCTTCTCGCGATCTCTTCGAGCGCATGGGGGTTGTTCTCTTCAAAGAATTCCCGCATCTCCTCGTTGTTGACGAACGTATCGGCAATGTCGTTGAAGATCCAGTCGTCCACTTCCTGCGTGGATGCCGACCAGCCGTACACCCGGGTCACCCGCTTCATGATATCGGAGGCCCCCTTGTACCCGTGGTCTTTCATGCCGTTGATCCATTTAGGGTTGAGGAGTTTTGTCCGGACAACCCGTCGGATCTCGTCGGCAAGATCCCGCACTTCAACATTCTCCGGCTCGCGGGTGTCGCCGTAATACGGTTTCACGTCATTGCCCGAGTAATGGCGGGCGGCTGCCGTAAAACCCCCGTGGGTGCCAAAGTAACAGCAGCAGCCAAGGAGGTCGTGCTCGTCGGATTGTACCTTGTTGAACGTGACCGATACGGTCGACAGGCTGGAAGCGAGCTGCTCGTGGGCATCCTTTCCCTGGACGTCCCGGCCGTACGCGTACCCGTTGTACGCCACAAAGATATCGGCAAGGTCAGCCTGGGTTTTCCATGCGCTGGAAAGGACTGCAAGATTTACGCCGCTCGCATACGAGCCGGGCCGGGAGGAGAAGATGCGCAGCGTTGCATCCCGGAACCCGGCCCCCTCCCCGACCATGCTCTTCTGGGCATGCCTGCGCACGAAATTCTTTTCCAGCGGCTCATCGAGCGCTGCCACTGCCTGCACGGCATCGTCGAGCAGTTCATAGCAGTTGGCAAAGTTGTCCCGCAGGATGCCGGTGGTCCTCACCGTGATATCGATCCTGGGGTGGCCGAGTTTATGAAGCGGAATTATCTCAAAGGATCTCACCTGCCCGTTCTTCTGCCAGACCGGCCGCACGCCAAGGAGCCAGAGCATCTCGGCAAACATCTCGCCGTCCGAAGCCATGATGTCGCCTGCCATCCAGTAAAACGCGACATTCTCGGGAACCGATCCTTCTTCCCGGGAGTATTTTTCAATGAGAGCATCGGCAAGGCGCTGGCCCACCCGCCATGCAGCTTTCGTGGGAACGCGGTACGGGTCCAGGGAATAGAAATTCCGGCCGGTGGGAAGCACATCCTCGTGCCCCCGGGTGATCTGGCCGGATGGCCCGGCGGGAATATACCCCCCGTCCATACCGTGCAGGAGGGATTCAATCTCCCGGGACTCATCGATCCGGCGGCTGATATCGATGATGCGGGTCCGGAGCGAATCGAGGGTTTCCACCAGCCCGTTCGGGATGCGTTTCCCGAAGATCAGGGGAATGGGAAGAGTGGGATCATCCAGCACGGAACTGATGAACCGGTCCAGTTCCAGATCGACCCGTTCGAGGATTGCTCCATAGGACATTTTGTGTTCTTCCGAATACCGGTCCTGCCCGGAAAGCAGGTCGGTCAAGTCAAATCCCAGGACGCCGGCGATAATCCTGCGTGGGGACGCGTTGCCGCTGTCGAAGCGGACAATGGAACTGATGAACCCGGAACGACGCTCTCCCGAGGGTACTTCGCCAAATACATGCATCCCCGCCTGGATCCGGGTGTTCCGGATCTTCGAGAGAACCTCGTGGGCTTTTGCAACCATCTCGGAAAGAGGCATCCCGTGGCTTAAGTGCAGGTCCTTGTCCAGGTTTGCGCGGATGAGGGTATCGTTAAGCTGGTGCTGGAGGGCATGGGCGCGGGCGGGATCGTTCTTAGTTGTCTCGTACTCGGTGAGCAGGGTATCGATCTCCTCCAGGTCATCGTACAGCCCGCTTACGGTCATCACTGTCTGCATGTGGTCGACTATCGTTGCATAGCTGCGCCTTTTCGCAATGGTTCCCTCAGCCGGGTTGTCGGAGTTGTAGATGTAGATGAACGGGGTGGTCCCGACCGCAATATCCGGGTAACATTCCTGCGAGAGACCTACACCTTTGCCCGGCAGGAATTCGAGGCTGCCATGGGTACCGACATGGACGATTACATCGGCCCTGTGGATCTGCTCTATCCAGTAGTACGTTGCCAGGTACTGGTGCGGAGGGGGACATTTTGGATCGTGGAGGATCCTGCAGACCGTGCCATCGCACCGCGAGCCGTAACACCCGCGTTTGGGCTGGACGTGCACGGTGGCATTGCCAAACGAGAGACCCGTGATCAGCATTGTCCCGTCGAGTACCATCCCCTCGCCCGGGGGTTCACCCCACGTATTGGTAACCTGCTGCTGCACGGATGCCGGCAACGAGCGGAAGAACGGGAGGTAGGTGTTGAGGTCCATCCGGGCCAGTGCACCCCCGTTTGCCACGATGTCCTGGACGCTCGTCCACCGGAACTCCGAGATCGCCTTCTTTTTCTGGATGGTTTCAACAAGTTCCTTCCCGGAAGCCGGAGGGGAAACCGCATACCCGGCATCCGCCATCTGCTTAAAAATCCGTACAATGCTTTCAAGTGTGTCGAGGTTCGAGCCGCCACCGATATTCGCTTCGGTCCCGGCGCAGGGGTTGTTGTTGAGGATGAACGCGACTTTGCGTTCCGGGACCGGTTTTTTCGCAAGGGCAATCCATTGTCGTACTCTTCCCGCAATCTTCGTGCACCGGTCCGGCACAGCCTCACGGGTCTTTCCGCCATCCGGTTCGCTCCGGCTCGTGCCGATGAAGACCGGCTCGATCACGCCCTCGAACTCCGGGAGTGAGACAGCCCACCCGACATCCATGGAGAGGCCCTCCGAGGACTGCCATTGATCGAGGGTCATGTACATGGAGACCACGGGGGAGAAGACCGGGACATCGAACAACCGGAGGAGGTCGATACCTCCCGAAGTATCTGTCCTGCCGGATGAATTGTCGCGCACCGATCCAAAGAGGAACGGGATGAGCTTGACGAGAGCATCCACCCGCGGGGATCCGTTTTTAAAAAGGTATTCAAAAACCACCTGCGTCATTCCCCGGGCACCCAGGGCATCGTCCTGGATAGCATAGGTAAAGACCGGGACAACACTGAGGCCCTCCTGTTCGAGGCTGTGGATGAGCATATCTTCAAGGGCAACATTCCCTGATGCCCAGGATGTCCGGGAAAAGACGAGGCCCACCCGGAATTTTCCGTAATCGCGACCGGCATACCAGGCCAGGTACTCGTCAACGGTGCCAAATACCCGCGGGGCTTCCGGATGGTACAGCCCTTCCCAGGGAACTTCTGCAGGAGGAGCAACCGGGCCGTCTTTTGCGAAGAGTTCTTTTTCAATATAACGGAGAAGGTTTTCAAAATTCTCATCGCCGTTATTGGTGATGTAACGGTGACAGGTCGTGACCATTGGCGGCTCGACCGTTGACTGGGCCCAGAACGAGGGATCGGGGCCGAGCGAGATGACAGGGACCGTTTTCCGGATCCCCTCGATATCCCGGTTCATCTGTTCCCAGAACATGTCGGATGTGTGGTACAGGAGGATAACATCCGATTGTTTCATGGAGGCGATTGCCTCGTCCCGCTTTTCCGGCATGTCTTCCAGCACCCGGGTAGGATAGATGGTACAGTCGATACCACAGGTTCTGGCTGCTCGTTTGAGTACCGGGGCATAGGATCCCCACATGATCGAGGTGATTTTCATGGATTTTTCCTGCCTGTTTCCTGATGTGCGGAAACAGGTGTATAACGTACCTTGAAATGTAATTCATCTTTTGTTAATAATTTTTGTATTCGTGCTATCGAATTATAACAAATAGAAAAAGGTAATACCATTTGATAATAATATGAGAAATTACATTATCTGACATACCCGGAATATCCCACAGACAAAAACACCGGGATAGCAGTATCCGGTTTTCCAGGAGATCCGCCGTGAACCATTTCGAAGCCATCTACCCATTCTCAGCGATTGTCGGCCAGGAGCAGATGAAATTCGCGCTCATTCTCAATGCCATCAACCCCGGTATCGGTGGCGTCCTGATCCGGGGCGAGAAAGGTACGGCCAAATCCACGGCAGCCCGGGCGCTCGTGCACCTCCTCCCGGAACGGTGCGTTGTGGATGGCTGCATGTTCGGGTGCGACCCCTGCGATACCAAACGGATGTGCCGGGAATGCCTGGAGAAATTACCGGCCCTCGTCTCCAAATCAGTTCCTATGCGGGTAGTTGAATTGCCAATCAGTGCTACTGAGGATAAAGTAGTGGGCAGCCTCGATATCAGCCACGCTCTCAAGACCGGGAATAAGAAGTTCGAGCCGGGCATCCTGGCGGAAGCCAACCGGAATATCCTCTACGTGGACGAAGTGAACCTCTTGAACGATCACATCGTGGATGTCCTTCTCGACGCAGCGGCAATGGGGATGAATTTCATCGAGCGGGAAGGTGTCTCCTACTCGCACCCGTCATCGTTCATCCTGATAGGAACCATGAACCCGGAGGAGGGAGAACTGCGCCCGCAGCTCCTCGATCGCTTCGGCCTCTGCGTGGATATCGAAGGGATACGGGATGTCGAGACCCGTATCGAAGTCATCAAGAGAAGGCAGGTCTACGAGAGCCGCCCGGAAACCTTCGTACCTTCATGGGAATCGCAGGAGCAGGAGGTGCGAAAACGTATCCTTACGGCAAAGAATCTTCTGCCCCGGGTCAGGGTGCCGGATGATATTCTCCGGATGATAGCCCAGGTCTGCATTGACATGGCCGTTGACGGCCACCGTGCTGATATCACGATGATGAAGACCGCTGCAACGATAGCGGCCTGGAATAACCGGTTGGAAGTGAACGAGGAGGATGTGCGGGACGCGGCAAACCTCGTCCTCTCGCACCGCATGCGGCGCAAACCGTTCTCGGAGCAGAAGATGGACAAACAGAAGATGGAACAGTCCATCCGGAATTCCAGGAACGAGCACAAACACCCGGAACAGAAGAACGAACCGCCCGACAACCCGCAGTCCGAGGAGTTACGGGTGCCGGACAGCTCGGCCACCACCGGATCCGCTGAAGGGTCTCCGTTCCGCGTGGACCAGCAACGTCTTGACCTTCCGCACCGCATGGACTCCGCCAAACGGGATGGAAGTGGAAAGAGAAGCATAACCGAATCCCGGGACGGCCGGTACGTCCGGAGCCGGGTACCGGAGACGCCGAATGCGGATATTGCCTTCGATGCAACAATCCGAGCCGCTGCACCGTTCCAGAAAGGACGGGCGGGAGATCTTGCCATCAAAATTGAACTCTCCGAGCTGCGCGAGAAAGTCCGGGAACGAAAAACGGAAAACACAATCCTGTTTGTGGTCGATGCCAGTGGCAGCATGGGGGCACAGCAGCGGATGACTGCTGTCAAGGGCGCCATCCTCTCCCTCCTGATCGATGCCTACCAGAAGCGGGACCGGGTGGGCCTCGTGGTGTTCCGCGGCTCCGGTGCAGAACTTCTCCTGCCGCCCACGTCAAGCGTTGAACTTGCCCGGAACTGCATGCAGACACTCCCGGTCGGGGGAAAGACGCCTCTTGCCCACGGCCTGGCCAAAGGGCTCGACGTTTTGTTACGGGAACAGTCAGTCCGCCACAACACCATCCCCCGGCTTATCCTGATCTCGGATGGAAAAGCGAACGTTGGCATGGGAACCGGGACTCCCCTCGATAATGCGAAAGAGATTGCCTCGCACATCCGCGACGCACATATTCCCTCGCTCGTCATCGACCCTGACCAGAATTTCCTCTCGTTTGGCTATGCAGAGGCACTTTCTGACGAGCTGGGCGCACGGTACATCCGGCTCGAAGACCTGGAGGCCGGGCAGCTGGCAGGTCTCATCAAAGGTATCGGGATGTAAGCCGGCATTTGGCGATACCGGCACTTTACGCAAGGATCACATCCAGAAAATAAAACGACACAGATATCATGGCTACTGACTCATCTGCGGATATCCGGGAAAAGACCAGCGTACATTTCCTGTACCATGCCGGCAGCGCACGACGCATTGCCCTGATTGCGGGCCTCACCGTCATCGTGATCGTCTCTGCAATCCTGTCCGCCGGTATAGGAACGGTTGCCATCCCGCCCGGGGATACGATCCTGGCAATTGCCCACCCGCCGGCAGCAGCCCTCAATGATTTCCTCTCTTGCAACCTGCCGGTCGGGGCATCCGTGTTTTCCGGCATCCTGGCTGTCATCCCGGCCCCGGCCAACCCCCAGGCAGAACTCATTGTCACCGGTTTCCGCCTGCCACGGATCCTCCTCGCCATTCTCACCGGTGCAAGCCTCGCTGTTGCCGGGGCAGTGATGCAGGGACTCCTGCGCAACCCGCTCGTCAGCCCTTTTACCCTCGGCCTCTCCTCCGCTGCCTCGTTTGGTGCCGCTATCGCGATCGTGATAGGCCCGGGGATCCTCGGGGCGTGGTTCCTGTTGAGCGATGATATCTTCATCGTGGTCATGGCGTTTGTCTTTGGCTGGCTCTCCATGCTCCTCGTGTACGGGATCTCCCGCTCCCGGGGAACCAACCAGTCGACTCTCATCCTGGCGGGCGTGGTCATAGGGTACCTCTTCCAGGCGGGGGTCATGGCCCTCAAGTACGTGACCAACAATGACAGTCTCCGGGATATCGTGATCTGGCTTATGGGCGGGATGTGGGGTGCGAGCTGGACTGCCGTCCTCCTGCTGCTGCCGATGTGCCTGATCTGTTTTTTCCTGCTCGAACGCATGGCCTGGGACCTCAATGCCCTTGCGGCCGGGGACGATGTGGCAAAGAATCTCGGCATCGATGTAAAAAAATTCCGGCTCACCGGCCTGATGATAGCAACATTCGCTGCTTCGTGCTGCATGGCATTTACCGGCATCATCGGTTTTGTCGGTCTCATGGCACCACACATCTGCCGGATGTTCATCGGTACCGATCACCGGTACCTGATCCCCTGCTCTGCCCTTCTCGGGGCAGCCATTCTCCTGATCTCCGATACGGTGGCCCGGACTATCATGAGCCCGGTCGAGATTCCGGTGGGCATCATCATGTACATAGTAGGGGGAATTTTCTTCCTCTTCCTGATCCTGAGGGGACAGGGACGGGGCCTGTATTGATGGAGATCTCATGGAACTCAACGTTGAACATGTGAACAAGGAGTTTGGAGATCAGCGGGTGCTTGAGGAGATCTCGTTCTCGCTTGGGCCCGGGAGGATCCTTGCCCTTGTCGGCCCGAACGGTTCGGGCAAATCCACGCTCATCAAGAGCTTAACCTTAATCCACGAACCAACGTCAGGATCGATTGCGGTTGACGGGACGGACATCCGCAGGATCGATCCTATTGATCTTTCCATGAAAATCGGGTATGTTCCCCAGCATTTCACGTATACCCTCTACTCCACGGTTTTCGAGACGGTGCTTCTCGGAAGGCGGCGGTACATAAAATGGTCGGTCTCCGAAGAGGAACTCTCCCGCGTACAGGGTGCACTCGATGCCCTTGAGATGGGGGATATGGCAGGGAAGTACATGGACCAGCTCTCGGGCGGCGAACGCCAGAAAGTGTTCATTGCCCGGGCCCTTGCCCAGAATCCCTCCCTCTTCCTGTTCGACGAGCCGACAAGTGCCCTCGACATCCGGTACCAGATCGAGGTGATGGAGACGATGCGGCGCATCACGCTGGAGCAGGGTTCGTCGATGATCATTGCCGTTCACGACCTCAACCTCGCATACCGGTACGCGGACGAGGTTCTTGTTCTCAGTAAAGGCCGTATGGCAGGTTTCGGGAAACCTGAGGCTGTCCTGACACCGGACTGTATCCGTACCGTATATGGGGTCGAATCGGTGGTGATCGAGAACGAGTACGGGAAGTTTTTTCTTCCGCTGCGGGCAACCTGAGCAATGCCTTTTTTGTTTGCTGGGTTTCCCGGCTGCCGGTGCCGGGAAGAGAGCTGCATGCGTCACAGGGTGATGGTGAATTTCTCACCAGCGTTACACTCAGTAATTTCACAATAGCCAGGAGGGTTTCCGGCGTCTGTTGGTTTGTCAGAACCAAAAAAGATGATGGATCCGATGGCGCTACCAGATCTCCTGCTGCCTCTTTCGTTTTTTTACCAGAACAACCGCTGCCGACCCGATGATAATGAGCACGATGCCTGCAATGATCCACACAAGATTGCTGTGCACACCGGCCGGCACGTCCCGGAGGATTGAGTGTTCCGGTGCAGCCGGCTGGGCTGCCTGCGGGGTGCCCGGTTCACCAGACTGGGCCTGCTGGATGACGCCGGAACCGGATTTTACCGTGACCAGGGTGAAGGTACAGAGTCCCTTTGGGGATTTTGCTCTGAAGACAATATATTTGCTGTCCGTGTCGTACCGTGTGAACGCTGTATCAAGAATTTCAGCATTTGCTTCATCGTCTATCCTGAGAACCTTTACCTGGGTGATCCCGCCGTTTTTCTTCACCCATTCCTGCGGTGCGCTCATCTCGATAACCGCATCCTTTGTCTCCGTGATGCCCTCCTCATTGACAACCATGGAGTATGCGACCTCGCCGATCTCAAGCCCCCGGGAAGCGAGGGCTGACCGGTACAGGGACCGGGTCTTGTCAGGAAGTGCCTGCACGATGCTGGTCGTGATCCTGCCGCCGCCATCCGGTTTCTTGGGGATATCCACGGTCCATCTGGCCTGGATCTCCGGCATCGTCCCGATCTCGGCAGTCAGGGGCTGGCATCCGAGTTTTCCATTCTCTGTAACAGTGGTCTTCTGAATCCATGCATATGAGGTGACCGGAGGAGCCGCATAATCGTAAACTTTACCTCCTTTGCTTGAACTGCTGCTTATATGGCTGCCGCCGCTGTTTCCCCCGCTGTCTCCGCCACTCCCTCCACTCGATGAGGTAGCTGAGACCGAAGACAGGATGAACGTGGAGAGCCCATCGGGAGAAAGGGCGGTAAATAGTTCATTCCCGCTGGCATCGATTCCCGTGAACTGCGTTGTGAGGAACCGTGTCGTGCCATCATCCGCTCTCCGCATAATCACGATATGATCGCGGCCTCCGTGGGCTGTAACCCAGGCCGAGCTGACCGCCATGCAGAGGGTGGCGTTGAGGATAGAGCCCCCGCTATCGTGGTTGGCGAGGCTGGTTTTGTTAAAATTCACGGAATACGCGGTTGCATCTATCTGTTTGCCGGCACCGGTTGCCGCAAGCGTGAATGCACTTTGTGCGGCAGCATCAGGATCTTTTGTTATGGTCATCGTGATCTGTGCCGAACTGTCCGGAACTTTTCGGAGATTGAGGGTATAGTTGACAGACGGTGTCCCGACATCTACGATCGGGACGGTTACCGGAGCTCCACGGGCAATTACTGATGCGACCGAACCGGTGAGGCTGGTTCCATTATTCTCCGGCAGGGCCGTCAGGGTAATATCCATGATGTCCCAGCCATTGCCGATGCCGGCCATGGATACCGTTTTTCCGGATACGGTGGTATTCACTATACCGACCGTGACATTCTGGCCTGCGGCAGTTTCGGTAGTGGTCAGGTTCGCTACCGCAAAGGATTGATTCGCGATAGTATGGGCAATGACCAGGACCGTTGTTGAGTATGTTGTGGAACCGGCAGTGTTTGCAGCCGTGAGTTTTACCGAATAGGTTCCTGCTGAAGAATACGTATGGACCGGGTTCTGTATCGTTGATACCGGGCCCTCTCCAAAGTCCCATGACCAGGATTCCGGCTCTCCTGTTGTTGTGTCGGTGCATTCAATGCTCAGCGGTGCGTCTCCGGTAGTTTTGTTGACCACAAACGATGCAACCGGGATGGGCTTACTGACGGTGACAAAGGAATTTTTCGTAATTGTGTTACTTCCTTTGCCATTGGTTGCGGTGAGGGAAACGGAGTAAGTGCCGTAGTTTGTGTACACGTGGGTTGGATTCTGCCCGGTTGCATTTGTGTTATCGCCAAAGTCCCAGAGCCAGCTTGTCGGTGACCCCGCTGAGAGATCCGTGAACCCGACTGCCAGGGGTTTTTGTCCCCGGGTCACGTTCGATGAGAAGGATGCAACGGGCTCCCCCGCTGATGCAGATTTGTATTCGACTTTGAGGATTGCGAGGTGCGGTTCCATGTCCATGTCATTAGCAATGAGGCTCCGGAATCCAGCCGTGTTGCCGGTCGATACCATGTATGGCGTGACATCGGTGGTGTTCACGCCAATCTCCGGGCCGGCCAGGGTCCAGTAGTTGGGATATTCACGGCCATTGAAGAGCATCGTGCCCCGGGTATCTCCGGACAAACCCTTGTTGATAAATGTGGTGAGCACCGCCTTGTTGACGCTGCCCAGGTTGATCGCAGGCCCGGTGAATGGAGCGTACGCTGTTGCGGTCTCTTCCGTTGTATAGTACGTGGGGGAAGCAAACAGGAGATCGAAACCTTCATTGACGAAGATCAGTTTTTCGGTTGCGGTCGGGTCTTCATAGATTACCACCAGTTCCATTCCCCGGATAGGGGGAATTCCGCTGGCCGACACAGAGTTGCCGGCCGCATTGAACTGGCCGGTTACATCGTAGATGATCACGCCGAATGGATACGCATATCCCCCCCAGTTCTTCTTGTCGGAGTAGAAGGCGTCGTAGGATTTCAAAACCCCGTTGAAGGTGGTGACTGCCGCACCCGGCATCGCATTCCCGTTATCCCAGCAGTAGGTGATATAGAGCCGGGCATCCTTCACGGTCGCCCCGGCCGGTATCGGCAGGTCACCTGCCGTCCAGGTGGCGGTACCTGACCCGTAGGCGCTGTTCCCGAGGGAGTATATGATATCGCCATGAATGGCAGTAGTTTTCGTTGTCGTGATATCCGGTCCATCTCCCCAACGCATACCGGCATACCCGTTGCGGATAACGCCTGCACGGTATGAATACTGGTTATTGGCTTCGTTCGTCTCGGCAATGACATTTTCAGCATCGGCAGCTACCGTGACCGGTACGGATGTCCCGACTGGCCGGTCCACGGTATCAGAGGTACTGACAACCGTGCTGGCACCGGCTGCAAGTGCTGCAACATTTACCCGGGTTACGTTCCCGTCGACATTGAAGGTAATAGTGAAGGAACCGGCACTCTGTCCACCCTGGTTCTTAACCGTGGCGCTGATGCTGTTGGCGGTGTAGTGGGCGAACAGGTTCGGGGCCGGTGATGAGGCGGAGGTCGGACCTGCGGATACAGTAAGGTCCGCATTGGCAGCAGCAGTTGCGGGAAAAACCAGCAACGCACTGCACACCATGATCCAGATAAGAAGCACAGCAATAGCAAAAAACCTGGATTTATGCCGGGTTTTTTTACCGTTTACTCCGTGTACAATGCCGGACCTGTTATAACAAATTTTAAAATTCATAGCATTCAATCGCTACTTAAGTAATAATTGTATGAACAATTAAAATGTTTTGAAATAATATTGTAAAAAATTGTTACCGTGACATCACTGCAGCGCCCGCTGGATTGTCTTGCTCTACCCAATCGAGCATGGCCGAAAAAAGATCTGTTATCCGCCTTCTCGCAGTCGTTTGTAAGATCCTCCGAATTACATATGGGGCCGGTCGCTGCTGCTGTTGCCTTGCGGGGCATTTCAGGGCCTCGTTTCCAGGGTGATTTTAACCGATGGTGCCCGAACTGACGTTTGTTTTGGATGGAATTCAACACGGGCATAATACCATCGTTTCCTGGATGCACCCGTACCGGAAAAGGAGAACCGGGGGCCGGTTCGGGCCCGGCGTTGAGCGGGATACTCTGACATCCCGGTGTCACATACCCGGTTCAGGATGCAGGGTACGCTTATAAAAAAAAGGGTTTTACTTATACTCTTTGAAGAGTGCGGGGTTCTGTCGTCTGACCCACCAGCGTTTGCCGATGACAACGGCCATGATAAGGACAACGATTCCGGCAACTGCGACAATGAGCGTGGGGATGGGGAACCCGGCAGAGGGTTCGGGGACCGGAGCCGGAGGTGCGATGGTTGTCTGGGCTGCGACGGGTTTAGCGATCGTTGCTTTTGTGGTGACTGCGGCGGCCTGTAATCCGGAAGTACTTTCAGCCATTGGTGCAGCCGTTGTCGGGACGATGGTAGCGGCAGCGGTGACGGATGCGGCCGGCGTACTCTTGACCGAGATTGCAAAGAGCGAGAAGCCGGGGGTTGTGGCGGTATAATAGTACGAGTCGCCGGACTGGGATTCGAAGGTAGTCGGGAGATCGATCCACTGTCCGTTGGTATTGTGGACGAGCACGACATCCGCCGGAGCGATCTTGTTGGCCGTGAGCCACGAGCTGCTGACCGCAAACGAGATGGTAGCGTGGTCGATGGCAGACGGGCTGACGCCGACCGGTACGATCTTCTCGACGCCTGCGACCGGTCTGCCGAGCGTAGATGCCAGGTTGCCGAGGGGGTAGTCCTCGACGATCAGGTCTGTCGAGCCGAGCGTCTTCGATGGCACGATGCTGACGGAGCGGATGCCGGCCGGGGCGCTGGCTGAGACCGGCTGGGAGACCGTGAACGTGGTGGTCTGGCCGGCCAGGGCACCGGATGAGGTGACGGCAGAGGATGAAGCCCTGCCGGCGGCCTTTATCACAACGGTCGGGCCATCGGAGCCGCCGTCCAGCACGCTGCTGCCGGCAGAAGAAGAGCCGGACGAGACTGCTGATACGGATGCAACCGAGAAGGTCGAGAGCCCGTTGGGCGAGATGATGATTAAGATATAATTGCCGGATGCGTCGGGGCCGGATATCGTGGGTATCAGGATCTGGTCGGCACCGCTCTCCGGGTGGCGGAGGATTGCAAGAGCACTGGTGCCGCCATGGGCATCTACCCAGGTCTTGCTTACGGTCATGGTCAGGGTGGCGGACTGGATGATACCTCCATCGCCGGCGTTTGCCAGGTTGGTCTTCTGGACGTTTAAGGTGTAGGCGATCTCATCGATCTGCTTGCCTGCCGAGCTGGCGAAGAGACTGAACGAGGTCTGGGCGGTTGCGTCCGGGTCTTTTGTTATGGTCTGGGTGATTGTCGCAGTGGTACCGGGCATCCCGCTCATGTTGAGCGCGATCTGGACCGTCGGGTTGCCCACGACCGGAATGGGTGCCGTGACCGGCTCGGTGACGGCCCTGACCGTTTCAACCGTGCCGTTGATGGCGGAGCCGGAAGTTTCCGGAGTATTATCCAGGGTGATCTCCATGTGGTTCCACCCGCTGCCGACATTTGTCATGTTGACGACATTGCCGGTTTGAGTGACATTTGCACCGGTAATGATCGAGACGTTCTGGACGCTGCCAGCGGTGGTTGTCTGGACTCCGGGGATCGTGAAGGTGTTGGTCTCAACGACCGGTGCAATCACCGATATATATCCGGTTCTGGTAACCTGGTTGCTGCCGGCGGTGTTGGCTGCCGTCAGTTTCACGGTATATGTCCCGTTATTCGCAAACGTATGAACCGGGTTCTGTTCGGTGGATGAACCACTGTCGCCGAAGTCCCATGTCCAGGATGCCGGTGAGTTGGTTGAAGCATCGGTAAATTTCACGGCCAGCGGTTTGTCACCGACCGTCTTGTTGGCGCTGAACGCCGCAACCGGTGCGGTTACAGTACTCGTAACGGTAATGTACCCAAATTTCACGAGCGAGTTGCTGCCACCGGCATTGGTTGCCGTAAGGTTGACGGTGTATGTTCCTGCTGCTGCATATGTGTGAACCGGGTTCTGTACCGTAGCGTTGGTGGAATCATTGTCGCCGAAGTCCCATGTCCAGGATGCCGGCGAGTTGGTTGAAGCATCGGTAAAGGGTACCGTGAGCGGAGCGGCCCCGGATGTTGAACTGGCAGAGAACGCTGCAACCGGTGCCCCGGTAGCAGCTGTTACCGTGAAGAGGCTTTTTCCCTCCGTGAACGACCCGGGATTGGTCACGTCAACTTCCCAGAGGCCCGGTGCTGCACCGGTCAGGTTGAACGTGCAGGTGATCCTTGTCGGGGACTGGACCACGACATTGGTTGCATTGATAATGGGCTGTCCCTCCCTGACCAGGTCCACGATAGCCCCGGAAGCAAAGTTGGCTCCTTTCAGGTCGCTGATAGTGACCGTTCCGGCATTGGTCCCGCTCGACGGGGTTATGCTGGTGAGCGTCGGGGGCACAGGGGCTGCACTTACGGTGATGAAACCGGACTTCTCGAGCGAGTTGCTGCCACCGGCATTGGTAGCCGTGAGGTTGACGGTGTATGTTCCTGCCGATGCGTAAGCGTGGACCGGGTTCTGCACCGTAGCGTTGGTGGAATCATTGTCCCCGAAGTCCCAGATCCAGCTTGTCGGCGAGTTGGTTGAGGTGTCGGTGAAAGTGACCGTTAATGGTGCGGTACCTGAGGCTGGCGTTCCGGAGAATCCGGCAATTGGTGCGGATGGGGCGGTCGGGTATTTCACCGTGAGGGCAGCGAGCGTTGTTTTGAATGAGGAACCAACCGCGGTGAATCCTAAATTACTGGATGATCCTGCGATCAGATTGTTCGTGACATCGAACGAGTTGTATTTCCAGTACGAACTCGATCCGAGAGAGGTTTTCGTGATGCTGCTCGATGAATCCGGGAATTTATAGGTGGCATCCGAGCTGGAGAATGCAACGTTTTTCAGATTGGCACTTGTCCACCCGCTGGCGATTGAACTGGTATCAAAGGTGGTAGAACTGCTGGTTCCGGCCGGGCCCATCCAGTCATTGCCGTGATTCACGACATATTTCACGACATCGCTGTCGCCATCGTTGTAAGCGACCACAAGGGTGATCCCCTTGATCCTGCCGTCAAACAGATAGCCGGCAATGGCGGTATCGGTGACCGTGACAACCGGGCTCGCTGAGCTGATCCGATCTTTCACATCATAGACCGCTTCGTAGTCCGAGTAGACTTTCATGACATGGTCGTTGACCGGGTAAGCGGTACCGTTTGTCTGGGAGGCAACGTTCAGGGTCTCGGTACCAAGAACGGTCCCGTCAAGAGTGACAACGGAAGTAGCGCCGTAACTGCTGTTTGCATTGCCCGAATAGGTGGTAACGTACAGCCGTGCCCAGGTAATGTTGTTCACCGATCGTGCCGGCAGGGTGAATATCGTAGTATTCGATGTCGTCCATGGACTCACGGATTTCACATAAAGATCTCCGCTGACTGTTCCGCTGGAAACGGTGGCCAGGTAATCGTGCGCCGTTCCTGCGGCAAGTACGTGGGTTTTAGTCAGGGTGTTGCTCCCGGCCGCGTTGGTTGCCGTGAGCCGGATATCGTAGGTTCCTGCGGCTGCGAAACGATAACTCGTGTTCTGTTCGGTCGAGAACTGTGTCCAGGCACCGTTGTCGGCAAGCCGGAATTCCCATTTCCATGAGGTGGGGGAGTTGGCCGAGGTGTCGTTGAAGGTTGCAGAGACCGGAGCAATGCCGTTCGTGACTGTAGTGTTGAACGCGGCGACCGGAGCAACTGACCCGGTATTCACGGTGATGAAATTCGTGCTCTTCTGGCTATTGCTGCCGGCAGCGTTCGTTGCTGTCAGGTCTACTGTATAGGTTCCAGCCGATGCGTAGGTGTGGACCGGGTTCTGCACCGTAGCGTTGGTTGCATCGCTGTCCCCAAAGTCCCAGAGCCAACTGGTCGGCGAATTGGTCGAAGTGTCGGTGAAGACAACCGTGAACGGTGCGGTACCGGCGGTTGAGGCTGACGTGAACGAGGCAACCGGTGCTGTGGCTCCCGGGTATTTCACCGCAAGCGTAGCGAGCGTTGTCTTGAATGAGTCTGATCCGAGGGTATACTGGAATACATTATCGGTTGCAGGGTTGACAGCACTGGTCACCGACCAGGTGTGGTTCTCGAAGTAGTTGATCGGGCTGACCGGGTCTGCATTTGGCTGGGTCACTCCGTTAAAGGTATATGAACCGTCTTTGCTCGACAGCGCCACATTATGCAGGGTTGCATCGGTAAATCCTGAAGGAATACCGGCGGTTCCGAAGGTTGTCGACGAACTTCCGGAATTGATCCAGTCCCCGCCGTGATTGACCCAGTATTTTACCTGGTCTGCGTCGCCATCGTTATAAGCAACAACGAGCGTGACTGCCTTGAGCCGCCCGTCAAACTGGGTCCCGGTCTTCTCGATTCTGACATGGACGGCCGGGTTCCGGGAGGTGATGAGGCTCGTGACATCGTACTCGGTCTCGTAATCCGAGTAGACCCGGTTGGTGTGATCGTTGAGCCAGTAGACCCTGCCATCCTTGGAGTAGGTGCTCATGCTCATGTTCTCCACGCCAAGGACGGTCTCGTACGTGCCGTCGCCGTTGCCGTCAAGCGAAGTGGTTGTCCGGGCGGGCATGTTCTGGGATCCGGAACCGGAGTAGACATTGACGTAGACGTGTGCCCACTGGATGTTCGTATACGCCGGGAGGGCGAACTGCTGGTCAAGATTCCGCGATGTGACCGTGTTTGCCCCGGGCTGGCTGGCGAATGCGACCGGCTGGAACGCACCCACGTACAGGTCACCGGATACCGTACCGTTCTTCGCGTTCGTGAGCGGCAGGGTTGTACCGGTGACCGGGCTGACAGTAACGAAATTCGTCTGGATCGTGGTGTTGGTTCCGCCCGTTCCCGTAGCGGTCAGGGTCACGTTATACGTGCCGGCATTCGTGTAGGTATGTGCCGGGCTCTGCAGGGTCGAGGGTGTGCTGTAATCGCCGAAGTCCCACGACCATGCGGTTATGCTGCCGGCCGTCTGGTCCGTGAACTGGACAATAAGCGGGAAGGTGCCGCTCGTGGGAGTCGCGGTGAAGGTTGGGATTGGATCGGTGGATCCGCCGGACCCGGCACTTACCGTGATATACCCGGATTTCACGAGCGAGTTGCTGCCAGCCGTATTCGTTGCCGTCAGACTGACCGTGTAGGTTCCAGCCGATGCGTAGGTGTGGACCGGGTTCTGGACTGTTGCGTTAACGGAACTGCTGTCGCTGAAATCCCACAGCCAGCTTGTCGGGGAGTTGGTAGACGTATCCGTGAAAATTGCTGTAAACGGCGCTGTTCCGGATGTCGGTGTGCCGGAGAATGCGGCAACCGGTACTGATACAGCCGTACCCTGATACTCAACGTTCAGGATTGCGAGGTATGGTTCCATACCCCAGCCTTCATTCGCGCTCCGCATCAGGACCATGTTGTTATCCGCGGTGAGGTATGGCGTGACATCGGTTGTATTCACCTTCACCTCGCCGGCTCCGGTAGTCCAGTACTGCGGCCATGACGTCCCGTTGAACAGCATTATGCCTTTGGCACTCCCGGCAGTAACTGATGTGATAACCTGTGCAGCTTTCACACGGCTCATATCGATCGATGCACCGGTGAACGGGGCATATGCTGTCGCGGTCTCTTCGGTTGTATAGTAATTGGATGATGCAAAGAGCATGTCGAAGCCTTCGCTGATGAAGATCTGCTTCTCGGTCGCGTTCGCATCTTCGTAGGTGACCACGAGGTTCATTCCCCGGACCGGTGCATATGCATGTGTGAATGCGGCACTGTTCCCGTTGGCATTGAACTGGCTGGTCACATTGAAGATGAACACGCCGTAGGCATAGTCCGAGTACGATCCCCAGCCTTTCTGTTCGCGATAGTGAACCTCATGAGGTACTGTAACCCCGTTGAAGGTCATGGTGGTTGTTCCCAGCATGTTGCCGGTATGGTCCCAGGTATACGGTACATAGAGCCGGACATCTTTTACGGTCGCACCGGCCGGGATCGGCAGGTTGGCTGCGGTCCAGGTTGTCGTATCCGATCCATACACGCTGTTTCCCAGGGAATAGATTGTATCCCCATGGATAGCGTAGGTCCTGTTTGTCGTGATATCCGGGTCGTCACTCCACCGGTGACCGGTGTATCCGTTCCGGATAACCGATGCTGTGTACGAGTATGCATTGTTGCCCTCATTGCTCTCGGCAACGGCACTTTCAGCATCGGCGGTCACCGTGACCGGGACGGATGCGCCGACAGTCCTGTCAACGCTGTCCGTTACACTGACAACGATACTGTTCCCGGCTCCCAGCTCCGTGACCCTGACACGGGTCACGTTCCCGTCAACATTGAAGGAAACATTGAATGATCCGATACCGCCTGTCCCTTGGTTCTTAACCGTGGCACTGATAGAGTTCGCGGGGTAGTGGGCGAACAGGTCCGGGGCCGGGGACGATGACGATGTCGGGATGGCAGAAACGGTGAGGTCTATCGTCGTTGGCACGTCTGCCGGTTCGTTCACGGCCGGTTCGGTATCGGCAAGCTGGCGCACGAACACCCAGTCGTAGTAGCCGGTTCTTCCTGAAGAGGTTGAGGAATACAAGTAAGCGGGCAATGTTGCTTGGGTAAAATTCATACTTCCGGTACTCGGAGGATTCGTTCCAACCGTCAACGTGGTTTGTGTTGAATTCCAAAGCAGTTCCGTGGTCAGATACTGATCGGGTAAAGATCCGATTGAACTGGTTTTGGATGTCTCATCGAAATATTGCGTAACCCCATTGACGTATGTCTTTAACGTTATCGCATGAGAAGATATGACACTAACTACTGTATAATTTCCACTATTGGATTCGCTTTGGAAACCTGCAGCTTGGTTATGTCCATACAGATTCCCATAAAATCGCAGCGATGCATTGTTGCGGAAATATGTATTGGACTGGATACCATTTCTTCCCTTAAGAGCTAACTGCGAATTGCTGACCGTATAAGTACCCGTACCGGAGACCCGTGACCACTTGGTCGTGTCCAAGGAGGATCCATTGAAATCATCGAACAGGGCAAAGGTTGCATCGCCATTCGCTGCACTCCCGATGGTGGCGTTCCCATAATAAATGTCGATGGGGACCGTGTTCGCGTACCCTGCCGGGATTGACGGCATCTTCACCCAGAAGGTGGCGTTGTCCGTGCCCACCGGGGTCTCCATCCAGTAGGTCAGAGAAGTGCCGTCACCGAGGGCGAACCGGACATCATTGAATGTGGGCTGGGCAATGCCCGGCAGGTGGATATTCTCCGAGGAATCCGTGCCGGTCGCGTTATAGAGTACGAATTTCACCGGGTAGTCCGTAAGGGTGGTGGCGGCCCCGTGGATGTTCGCCCGTGTGTGGCCGGTGAAATCGGACGGAGACCAGTCTGCGGCCGATGCGGATGCGCAGAGGAGCATGACCCCGATGAGGGCCAGCATCATGAGCCGGGAGGTGTTCAGATACGGGGCGGGAGGGGTCTCCCGCAGGAGCTGGGTATCATTTGAGGAAAAATTCATAATATTCCGGGTGAGAATTTAACATTTATTCATATATAAAGTAAGACTTTTTGAATTTTGGTAACACTAAATTAGAACAACCTGGTGTAAAACACAATCTGTACCACGGGTTTAACAGAGTGGGCGCCCATAACCCGGGCAGATCCCGTCCCGGTCAATATCCTGTCCGCATGATCCCGCGCTCCCGGAACGGGTAGTGCCGGAATCGCATCTCCGGAGGGAAGCCCATCTGTTCGTGAACTGCCGGATGCCAGAAGGCCCCGAAAAAAAAAGGTGAGGATTAATACTTGACTTTCAGGATGGCAACTGCCAGCTTATACCAGCTGTTGGTCCCGGCCCGGTCATAGGTAAAGTCGTTATCAGTGTCGATGTCAGCAGGATCAATAGGAGTAAACTGGTTGAGCCGGGCATAGCTGTTGGATCCGATCGTGCTCGGCGTCACGGATGCCGAGTTCCACGTGTAAACCCCATTGGCCGATGCAATGTCATCGGTATAGAGGGTGGCACTGGTGATGTAGTCGAGGTCCGGTATTCCATTGAAATTGGTTACCCCCACGTAACTTGGATCATCCTTGGTGCTCGGGTCCTGGCCTTCGTTAATCCAGTACTTTGTCTGCGAACCGCCTGCCTGGTTCCAGCCGTACACAAGTTTGGCTTCCTTTATGCGGCCATCGAACCGGCCGGAGACGTTAGTCGTGCTGATGTCCAGCGTCACAGTCGAAGCGGTAATATAGTTCGTCACATCGAAGACTGCTACATAGTCGCTTGTGACCCGGTTGAGCTTCACCAGGGGTGATGATACAGACGTGTTCGGAGCCATGCCGGTCGAGTTGACGTATGCCAGATCCAGCGGCTGTTTGTTGGCAAGAACTACCGGGGTACCCCCGCTCGGGGTGAGGGTGACGCTCAGGGTTCCCTGCCAGTTTTCAGTCATACTTGCGGTGTACGGCACAATGTACAGTCGCGCGAACTGGACATCGGAAGTTGTCAGTCCCGAGAATGTTGCAGTCGTGTTGTCGTTGTTGATCGGGTTGTCGGTCTTCCAGGTGTTGGCAAACTTTGCATCTACATCACCGGTAACGGTACCGGTAATTGCCTGGCTCGGCGCCGCGCCTTTCCAGTAGTTATCCGCCGACACCACGCCAGCGAACGACAGCATCGCCACGAGCACCAGCGCGATCATCAGCACATGGTTCCTGCGCGGTTTCGCTCCGCCATTGAGCAGGTAGGAGAACCTGCCAAGTCTGCTTTCATTGCTTGTTTTTTTCATTGAGAGTTCCTCGTATCCGCAAAACAAGGTTGCGGACGAAATGGAATCAGCTCACGAGCTATTTAACACTTTTTTTAACATTCTTAACACGAATTTATACAAATATTTTTTTTGTGCTACTAAACAGGGGTGGAATAAAGAAATGGAGAGGAGAGATGTCACCGTCTTTTCAGGAAAGACCTCTCTCCATCACCCGTATTTCCGAAAACTTACCCTTTCCCGAACTATCTGAAAATCTGAATCTGTTGTCAAAAAAAAGATCCCGCTATCCGCATTCCGGCAGCCTTTTAATCCCCTTGTGGGCAAAACATGGTGGCATGTCTCACCCCCAGCCGGAACTGCATTGTGGGGCATTCTATGACATCGTTTCCGCTCGTATTCTGGCAATCGGGGGCCGTATATCAGAGTTTTTCAGGCCAGATCCAATCCGGGCCTTTTACGGGCTTTTCCCGTTCGGTCCGGAAAGCGAGTCGGGAAATCAGGAGCCTGTAAGGGTCCGGAATGCCATTTGTGGGGGTAAATCCGGGTAAGGGCTTCATACCCGGTTTCATCTTTCAGAGTATCATTAAATACACATACATACACAGAGCTGATCATGTCCACAAAAACCATCAGCATAACCGAGGAGGCGTACGAGCGGCTCAAGGCATTAAAAAAAGACGAAAAGACGAGTTTCTCCGATGTGATCGTGCACTATTATCCGGTGAAACGGAAACTCTCTGATGTCCTTACCGAGCTGGGGGACTGCTCGGAGCTTGCGGATAATGTAGAAACGGTATCCCGCGAAATGCGGAAGGGCCGGATGCACGAGGTCACGTTCTGATGCCGGTTGCCGATACCTCGTTCCTTGTCGACCTGATGAGAAGAGATCCTGGCGCACTCCGGTCATATGCCGGATTTGAACAACAGGGGATTGCACTCTCCACAAGCGCAGTTACCGCTATGGAGTTATACAAAGGTGCATATGTTTCAAAAAATCCGGACAATCCCCTCAAGGTCAGGACCATCCTGGAATTATTCACTCTTCTGCCGCTTGACGAAACCGTGTACGAAGTTTTCGGCAGGATTGCGGCGGGTCTGTACCTTGCCGGTACCCCGGTCGGGGATTTCGATGAAGTGATTGCCGCAATAGCGCTTTGTCATGATGGAGAAATTATCACCCGGGACGCCCATTTTAAAAAGATCCCGGGCCTCACCGTCACCGGGTATTAATTTTTCAGCCGGTTCCGGTTAGTTCCCACCCCGTCCGGTTACTGCGCAGATCTGGTTCCTGTTATCCCTCATTTGTACAACGTATATGGATATTGCTGTAATACTGATTAAAAATTTTTCAGATTATCTGTACTCAAATAAAAAAGTTTATCCGAATTGGTATTATTAATTTTATAATACGTAATACAAAACGGGTAACAATTATGAATTTTCGCATTTTCAGTACGCTCGTCATCACCATTATACTCGCCGCAATCCTCATCGTCCCCGTGGCAGCCCAGTATGATTTCGAGGGGATCCCCCTCACGGTCCATGCGCAGGGTGCCGTGAACGGGGATGTTCTCACGTTCGGAAAATACGGCCTCAACAACCCCCCGTGCGAGCTCCAGTTCGAGCTCCCGGCCGCCCCCACGTATGCACGGGTTTATACCGGTGTCTGGGGAGGAACCGAAAAATATACCGGCTGGACGGAGCTCACCATCAACAACCTCCGGAAAGCAAAGTATGTATTAAACGGCGACCGGGACCGGAACCGGGAGGTGTACGAATCCGGTCACGGTATCTACTGGATCGGGTACGACACGACCGGAGTCCTGAAGAAGGGAAACAACGTGATCACGGTTGCGACCAGCAAGAACGATCCCGGCAACAAGCTGGACGGGAGGGTCTACGGCATCGTTGTCGTGGCCGTTGTTGAAGATCCGGCCGGAGGGTCAACCCAGTACTGGATCGCGGAAGGCAACGAAAATCTTCATGGCGAAGGATGGGCCGGGACCAATCCCACAAAGCACGATGAAACGAACGTGACGTTTTTTGGTGCTGACGTTCAGGGCATAACCCGGGCAAACCTTACCCTCCTCCTGCTTGCCGGCGGGAAAGGACAGCCGGATTACGTGCAGTTCAACAACCGCTACTTGGGAACACCTGTCCGGCCGGTCAAAGGTTTCAATGTCACCGATATCGGGGACGAAATTTCATTCAACGCGGACGGGGGAAGCGGCACCGAATCGCGGTACGTGGATGCAGAAACGTTCCGTGTCTCTCCCTCCGTACAAACCACAAATACCGTCCGATTCATACGGGGAATCGACCTGGATGGTGACGGGACCATTACCACTACGGGAGATTCTCCTGAGGGCGAGGATTATATCCACCCCGTGCTTGCAATCCTCTCCATAAAAAAGAGTGGCAACTCCCCGGCAACCGATCTCGCCATTGAAAGCCTGAGTGCCAGCAACGCGTACAACGGCGACGTGGCCACGCTGACTGCGGAAGTGCGAAGCTACGGTGTCCAGCCAAAAGATCCCGTGCCGGTTACCTTCTTCGTGGATGGCCGGGCTATCAACACCACGAAAACCGTCCTGCACCCGAGCGGGATAACCCTTGTCAGCGTACCCTGGGATGCGGTGACGGGATCGTATGCACTATCCGCTCAAGTGTCGGCCCCGGGGGATTCCCGGTCCGGTAACAATGCTGCAAACAACCAGGTCACGATCGGCACTCCGCCGGATCTTTCCGTTTCTGTGGGAGCACCGGCCCATAAGGACGCCGCACCCGGCACCGGTACCACAAAAGCGCCGCTCACCCTCATCCCGGTTGTTCTCGGGATCGGTGTCCTCGCATTCCTCCGGCGCCGGGGCCCGGGATCAGCACTTGTGGTATTTACTCTCACTCTTGCAATCTTTGCGGCCACGATCGGCCTGGTTGCTCCGGCTGAGGCAGTTTCGGATATCCAGGAGTATTCCCTGCCGGTCCAGATTGCCAACAACGGGGGGAGCGATGCCCCGTCCTTCGTGGTATCGGTATATCTTGACGGCGAAAAAATAGCCGACAAGCAGGTCAGCGATGGAATAAAAGCACATTCGTCAGTTTCGATTAACATTCCCATTTTTACCGCACCGGGCACTCATGACCTCAAAGTCGTAGCCGATGAAGCCGGCCTCGTAAAAGATCCGTCCCGGTCGAATAATCTTGTGCAGGGCCGCTATGATTTCCCGAAATAGGATCGCAGTGTCCATGGTTATGGCCCTGGTCCTCATGGCCCCCGTAGTGGCAACGTATGCCGGTGATAAACCGCTCACTACCGTGTATGCGGGAGAGGAGAATGGCGGGTGTATCTTCTCTGTCGGGAACAGCACGTACAGCGGAACGCTCCACCCGGGCGAGCATTACCCGGTCTCGTTTGAGGTAGATCTTCCAAATGATGCAACCGTCCGCTACCAGCGGTATTATCTCTACTGGGCCTGGAGCCGGAAAGACCAGCAGGCCGTCCATCCCGCTATAACGGCAACCCGCTGTCCGGGATCCGACCGCAGTGCAGCGCCGTTCGTGCGGTACGTTGACAACAAGGGGTTTTCGAGCGCAAGCGATTTCTATTCCGGCATGGACGCATTCACCTGCGGGAACCTGTCGCCCGGGAAAAACACGGTAACGTTTGAGATAGAAAATACCGGCGAGGGCAACAGCACGTTTGTTGTCCAGGGAGCCGGTGTCCTTGCCGTATATGAAAGCCCCTCGTCCCCCCCGGGTTTCATCGAGGTCCGGGAGGGATGCGACATGCTCTACAGCAGTTATGGCATAACCCCGGAAATGGCGACAAGCCGTATGGATTTCAGGGAAAACATCGACATTTCCCGGCTCTCGAAAGCAACACTTGAGCTGGTGGCGCCTTCGGGCGGGTATACCCGTTCGGATATCATCCAGAAAAATACCCTTTCAGTAAACAGTAAAAAAAGCGATACGCTTCCCCAGTTCATCACAACTGTCCTCAACCTTGTCTTTCCAGAAGCGCGGGGAAAGGAATGGGTGGATGTTTTTGACTCCGACCAGCAGCAGCAGATCGGGATCGAGACCCGCGACGTAACACCGTACCTTGTTGGCAAATCCAATTTTGCGGCGGTCCAGGACCGGGGGGATTATCTCCTCCTGACAAACGCGATACTGAAAGTAGACTATAATTGAGGAGATACCATGCCGGGAATTATTGAAGCAGACCAACTCACCAAAACCTACAAGGGAACTGTCCCTGCACTTACCAACGCGAGTTTCCATGTGGACAATGGCGAATTCGTAACCCTGATCGGGCGGAGCGGTTCGGGAAAAAGCACGCTCCTCAACATTCTCGGGTGTCTTGACCGGCCGGACTCCGGCCAGATTAAAATTGACGGAATAACAGTAGATTATAATGATCCGGCCCAGCTTGTCAATATCCGCAGATCCAAAATCGGGTTCATCTTCCAGCAGTTCAATCTCCTGCCCTACCTCACGGCCCAGGAAAATGTCGAGTATCCTCTCCTTTTCAATTACCGCGATCCTCAGACCCGGGCCCGGGCTGCAGGGGAACTGCTCCGGCGCGTTGGGCTGTATGACCGGCGGACCCATCACCCCTCGGAGCTGAGCGGGGGCGAACAGCAGCGGGTATCCATTGCCCGCGCCCTCATCAACAATCCCCCGATCGTATTTGCTGACGAGCCGACCGGGAACCTTGACCAGAAGACAAGCGAGGATATTTTCCGGCTGCTCCGATCCATCCGCGAAGAGAGCAAAACAACATTTTTCATTGTCACCCACGAGCGGGATTTTGGGGCATTTTCAGACCGTTCGTTCCAGCTTAAGGACGGGCAGGTGATCGATACATGGTAAAACTCCTTGATTACGCCCGGCTCTCCGCCCGGCAGCTCCAGAAAAAACGGATGCGCATCCTCCTGACAGCGATCGGGATTGCCATCGGCATCGCGGCAGTTGTCGGCATCATTTCACTCGGAGAAGGAATCCGCTACCAGGCCATCGAGACCGTAAAACAACAGTCGGATCTCTCGCTCATCGAAGTCACCGGCACCGTAAAGGATGGGACCGTCATTCCCATCACGGAATCCAAAGTGGCGCTCATACGGGCCATACCACATGCAGAATCGGCAGGCCCGGTGTACCGGGCCTCGTTCTCCACGCTCCGGCAGACATATCTCGGGGTAACGGGTATACGCGGGGAAGATTTCCAGGCCCTTTTCAAGCCATCGTTCTCATCGGGAGCATTCCCGGATCCTGGTTCCAACCAGGTTGTTCTTGGCTACGATGTAGCGGAAAAACTCCGGAAATACGAGGGCATCCGGTCGGGAGACCTGTTCACGGTCGTTATCCGCGACTATGACCAGAACGGTGCACCGATGGATCGCAAACTGGCGTTACGCGCGAGCGGGGTTCTCAGGGAACGGGGTGACTCGCTCGATAACATGGTGATCATGGATCTCGATGCCGTAAAAGAAATGTCGGGTGAGGATACCTCGTACAATTCGATCTACGTCCGGGTCGATGATCCCGAACATGTCTTTTCCGTAGTTGGCGAGATCCAGTTGCTCGGGCTTACGGCAACCGGCGCATTCCAGCAGATCGAGTCCGTGAACCGGTTCATGGACCTCGTCATCCTCTTCCTCTCCCTCTTTGCGGCCATCTCACTCGTTATCGGGGCACTCATGATCGTCAACACCATGGTCATGTCCGTATATGAGCGGACCCGCGAGATTGGTGTGAGCATGGCCGTAGGGGCTTCCCGGAGCGATGTTATGACGCTCATCTTAATGGAGTGTTTCTATATCGGGATCATCGGCGGGCTGCTCGGCGATTTCCTCGGGCTTGCGTTCTCTTTCTGTCTCAACACGCTTGGGAAATCGTACCTTATGACTCAGATGGGAGATCTCTTCTCCGGGTTTGCCCGGTACGATCTCTCGATCGTAACCCCGGGGATCCTTGTCATGGGGTTCCTTGTTGCGGTTATCCTCTCGCTCTTGTCGGGATTGTATCCCGCGATGAAGGCTGCCGCTCTCGACCCGGTCGAGGCAATCCACCACACGTGATACTATGAAAAAAATACTTCGAAGGTATGAACCGGATTATGGCAGATCCAGAAAAAACCACAGACCACGAGATGAACGAAAAATGATCCTTCAAATGAATTCCTGCAAACCCCCCCGGATACTTGCGATACTTATTGTCCTTTGCCTGGTCCTTGCAGCCGTGGCAGTATCCGGCTGCACAACCTCCCCGTCGTCGCCCACTTCAAAACTGCCGGCAGCATCGCAAACACAAAAAGGTGCTACGCCGGTTTCTTCTGTCACCACCGGCCCGAACTATACAATTCCCGTGGAGCGGATCATTGTAACGAACGCGAATTCTGCTGAACTTCTTATCGCGATCGGTGCCAAAGACCGGATTGTCGGCGTTTCCGATACGGTGAAGAACCACCCGGTTCTCGGCATGCAGTTTACCGATGTGCCGAGCATCGGGTCCTGGCAGACCCCGGATATCGAGAAGATCTTATCCCTCCACCCGGATGTTGTTATCTGTTATTCGAGTTACCTGCCCAGGAACATCGACAAGATAACTGCCAGCGGTATCTCAATACTTCCGGTCGATGCCTACAAGATCGATACGATGGCTGCTGATACAAAAAAACTCGGCAAGATTACCGGCAGGGATAAAGAGGCAGCGAAATACATAACCTTCCTTGAAAAATATGAATCCCTCCTCCAGTCCCGCACGGTTGGGCTGCCGGAAGCGGAGATGCCCCGTGTATATTTCGAATCCTATTCCGACTATTCCACCCTGACCGGCGGGTCGGGGGCGGATACGCTCGTAACTATGGCCGGGGGAAGGAACATTGCCGCACTGCTGCCCGTCTCGTCGCCGAAAGTGAATGCCGAGTGGCTGGTTGCCGAAGATCCCGACATAATCATCAAGACAATAGCCTCATCCCGGACGGATCAGGATTTCAAAGGACTGCAATCGAAAATCCGGAACCGGTCGGGCATCGGGAATACCAGTGCAGTAAAAAACGGCCGCGTGTACATCATCTCGAACGATATCGTTTATGGTCCCAGGGCCATCATCGGGGCGATGTATCTCGCAAAAATCCTTCATCCGGAACAATTCAGCGATATCCGGCCGGAAAAGATGCTCGATGATTATGCAGGGGATTTTGCACCCGGAACAAATACCACGCAGTGCATGTATCCGCAAATTGTCGGATGATACACCATGACACGCACATCACATTCCGCCATGGATCGATCCTCCGGGCCAACTCCGGTTTTGGGACGTCATCACCGGTCCCTGCATGCCATACCTCCGGCAGCAGGTTTATTGTTGCTTGTTGTGGGATTGCTCGTGCTGGTTCCGGTGGTCCACGCCAATACGTATGAAGGGGGTATACCGCTCATGACCGAGAAGAAGGGGGTCGTATCCGGTGGCCTCTGGTTCGATGCCTACCCGGGCTTCGCCACATCAGCCGAGAAATATTTTGTTGTCCCGAAACACACAACGATAGACTGGGCCAGGGTCTATGTTGGCGTCTATGCCGGTCACAAGCAGAACAATTACCCGGGTATCGCCCATGTCTCTCTCGACCGGGAAGGGGATGGAGATTTTGAAACACCGCTCGGGGATGAAGAACTCAACGTGCCCTACAAGTATCCGGGAACCGGGGGATCCGGGCCGGTCCGGGTGAACGACCATTGCAACCGGGTTACCAGCGATTACCTTATGTGGTACGATGTCGGGGATAAACTGTCTGGCAAACCTGTTGCCGTAAAAGTAAAAACGGAAAAAACCGGCAGCTCTTCCTTCGATGGCCGCATAAAATTCATTGCGCTTGTCGTTGCTTACAATGACGATGACCAGGATCTCGTGTACTACTGGGTCAACCAGGGACATGACCCCCTCAACTCTGAAGATGATGACGGGTATTATGGCGAGACTACGTTTGGCACATCCACGATCATTACAGAGAACGAAGAAGAGGAGGATAATCTGGAGGCTACCTTATCCACGCTTTACATGGCAAGCGTTGACGGGAAATATTCGTTCAATGGAGAAGATTTATCGACTGAAACACCTGCCGGTGCATACTTTGGATCAAATACATGGGATGTCCGGGATCAGATCATCCTTGGCGATGACAGCACCCTCAAGTACGAAGAGTCCGGGACCTATTACAAAATTCCCTTATCTCTCCTCACGGTCCGTATCCCGGAGCGGGATGCCGGCACCCTTGAAGTGACATCCAATCCGCCGGGGGCAAAAATCACTCTTGACGGAGAAGAATCCGACCGGGTGACCAATGCAACCATCACCGGTATCAGCACCGGGGAACATTCAGTTGAGGTCGAGCTGTCCGGAAACGTGAGTTACCGGAAACCCGAAGAAGCCACGGTTGTTGTCAAACGTAATGACGTATCCAGCGTGCACTTCCGGATCCCACCGATTAACGGATCGATAAAGATCACTTCGGAACCAAAAGGGGCATGGGTTTATCTTGACGGAGTAAACCAGTCCGTCCGGACAGATACCACGCTTGAAAATACCCCGGCTGGCAACCATACCGTAGCCCTGGTAAAAGACGGGTTTGAAAACCGGGAGATCCCGGTCACGGTGGGAGCGGTGAATCCGGGAGTGGTTGAGGAGACACTTATTCCCGGTTTTTCAAATTCAACGGCACTTATCAGTAACACCTCGGTTTCCAGCGGGTACAGCGGCACTGCCCTGACCCTGTACCGGCATGAAACCATTACCGGGGGTCTTACCATTGCAGATTCCAGTGCCTATTCCGGTCTGCTGGAAAAAAATTCGCGTAAGATTTATCCCGTTAATGTGAATCTCCCGAAAAATGCCACCGTAAAGGATGCCCGGCTGTATGTGTACACGACCTGGTGTTACAATACCGCCGAGCTCAAAGGAAAGCCGGCATCGCTCAGGGTGGATTATAATGACAACCCTTTGATCCGGGATATCGGTTATCTCGATCGGAAAGGATTTGGCACGTATGATTACCCGGCCGAAACCCATTGCTATTCGCTCGATCCTGCAACCCTCCAGAGCGGCACTTCCCAGATTGCCGTTGTGAACACCGGCCAGAACAAGGACACGTTTGCCGTTTACGGTGTTGTAATGGTGATCGTGTATGAAGATCCCGCCGCCCCGCCCACGGAGTACTGGATTGGTGAGGGATCGGATATGATCTATATCCACCCGGAGATCTCTGCCGATGCAGCGAATGCAACGACCCGCATGGTGTTTTCAGGCCGGAATGGCTCCCTGGATTCCGTGCACGGGTCACTGATCGCGATAAGTACCGCGTCCTCGGGCAGTGCCGGTGACGAGAACCGGGTCACCTTCAATGACCAGGCATGGACCAATTCGTTGACCGGAGGATCGTCGGCCATAAGCCTGGCCCGGCTCGATGTATCCGGCGTGGTTCTTCCCGAGGGTAATACAGCAACAATTGAGAGCCTTACTGCCTCAAACAAAGGGGATTACATGGAAAACCGCAATATAATCCTGTATATCCGTAATGTCAGCCCGGAAGGTACAGGGGATTCACCGTCATCATTCTCCCAGGTAAAACGGGAGAAAAAAGATATTATCTCAACTCCGGTTATAGCAAACGAGACCACAACTGAACCGGCAGAATCCGGCCCGATTGAAGTGAACATCGATCCTTCGAAAAAGACCTATGCCGTCAGGGTTCTCTCAAACCCGCCCGGAGGACTCATCTCTGTTGATTACCGTTACAGCGGAAAGACGACTCCGGCCACCATCGAACCTCTTGCCGGCGGCAATCACACATTTTCTATAGACTTAGAGGAATTCAAAACCGCAGAACAGAAAGTATTCATCACCAATAACGAAACCCTGAAATTCTCCCTTGATGTGAGCGGGTCTTCAGTATTTGAGAAGATGAAGGTAAGTAACGGGTCCGAGAACCTCCTTGACCAGGAATATTATGGCGGGGTTTATGTCACATCGAACCCTGAGAACGCTGATATTTACATTGACGGGAAAAAGACCAGCTTTGTTACCCCGGCTATCGTGTACGGTCTCAATGACGGAAAACATGTGGTCAAGGTAATGAAAGGATCCAGTAAAGCAAAAGTTGCTTTTCCCGTAGAATCCAAGGAGGTTTACACCGATGACGGGACTATTACGCCAATATCTTTCTCGGTGAATGAAAACCCGTATCTCCTTAACATATCGGTCACTTCGGATGAATTTTCCGGGCGGGAATTTACCCTCAACGGCATGCGGACGAAATATAAAATTCCCGTAACGTTAAACCTGCAATATTCATCGGAAAATTTTGTCACGATAAAAAAGGATGATGCGTACCTTTCCGTTCCCCTCACTATTTATAATTCGATTGAGCAAACCCAGGAACTTCGATCGATAACCTCTACCTACCATGATCTCTCTGTAGCATCCGAGCCCTCCGGTGCAGGTATCTATGTTGACGGTTATTCTACCGGTTATTCAACGCCGTACCTGATCCGGAACCTGTCGGAAGGTCACCATGTAGTCTATGTCACCAAACCCGGATATGTTCCTCTGTCCAGTACCGTGTGGATGAACAATGAAGATCTTGTCCGCCGGTTTATCCTTGAAGAATATCTCTACGGGATGCTGAAGATTACGAGTATTCCCGAGGGCGGAAAAATTTACATCAACAACAAGGATACCGGTGAGAAAACCCCGTTCACGTTCCAGTACATGGAGGCAGGACATTATACGATCAAAGTAGTCCAGAACAAGACTCAGGCCATTGCACAGGATGTTTCCGTAGAGCCTTTCAACTGCAGGGAAGTAAATCTCACCCTTAAGAAAAAAGGGGTAAAATATGGCACACTGTGATTGCGAAAAACACAAGTCACTTTTTTTATATCCGGATACCCGCGTCACCTGGTCGTTTGCGAGGAACAATAGCAGTTGTGTGGGTGGATGTTACCACTCATGTCGGTTACTATTCTGTGCATCCATCGGAACGATAACAAAATGTCCTTTCCTATGTTGTAAATTAGTATTTTTTAAAAATTCATACAAAAAAGTAAAATTATTATACCTTTCCCCCCCCAATGGTGATTTGGTGAGATGTATCACTGCAGTCAGTAGGTCAGGAAGCCGGCAGCTTACTTTCTCAATGCATGTCCTCTAACAACAGAATCCATAACAACTCTTCCCTTAATTCTCTTTTTGATAATATAAACAAATCACACCTATTCATACAAAATAAAAAATTTTTATTACTGGCCCCGGCATAATTGTATGCGGGGTGATGATACCTGCTCTTCATCTGTCTGCCCGGAGACCCCGACTGTCTGGTGAAGCGTGCTTTCTGATCTCATCCCCCGGATGTACTGTAAAAACCTGAGTAGTGGAGTTGAAAACCGGATGGGTGAAACCAGGAAAAAACCAGAAGTCAGAACGCCAGAATCCAAAAAGGCAGAACCGAAGAAAGACAATCCAAAACAGACCTCATCATCCAGACCTGCAGCAAAACCTGCTGTAAAATCCAAAAAATAACTTTTTCAAAAATTTGTCCGGACCTCCGGACCGCACCCTTGTCAGAAATGCGAAACGGGAAGGTGCCCGGTGTTTATCCATCCCCCGATTCCGGTCGTTCAGGAACACTTCCTTCTTCATGGTTCCCGGTTTCCCCGCCCCAAATCGGCCTGTACGGGCCCGGTTTTCTATCATCCCCTTACGGAAAACCGCGTATCGGGCCCCGATTGGGCATGCTGTCAGGAATCGTCCAATATGGCCGTTTTTGCCAAATGCATTGCGGAAACGCTACCAGAGAAGGGCATCCACTGCCTCTGGAATCGCATCCGGAAATGTCCTTTCCGGTTACCCATACGGCCGGAGTCTGACGGAGCGCGATTGTGAGGCTCATTTTTCGGAGGGGTTTTGCCGGATAGTAATGCTGGTATTGATTGTGCGGAAGGGTAATTGCCACCGACTATATCCATCGTTTCTTAACCCGGGAATGCAATCCTTGTTTTTAACAAAAATCTGTTCCATATCCAGATTTCAATTTTTTTCTGAAATATTTCAGATCTGATAACCAAAGAACAACCTTTTTAACATTTCTGGTGCTACACAATTGTATAATTGTAATACTGACTTTTAGGTGACCCCATGCACATACCCGATGCATTCATTCCCATCTGGCAGGGCGCAATCTACTGGATTGTCGCCCTTGTCTTTATCGCCCTTGCACTGCGGTGGGCAAAGAACGAAATGAACGAAGAGAAACTTCCGCTTGTTGCGGTCCTTGCAGCAGCCGTCTTTGCCCTCCAGTCCTTCAATCTTCCCGTCTCAATGGGAACAAGCGGGCATCTCGTGGGCGGGGCCCTCGTGGCAATAGTTCTCGGCTCGCCGTTTGCAGCCGTCTTCATCTTAACGATGGTGCTCATCGTCCAGGGCGTCCTGTTCGGCGACGGCGGCATCACGACCATGGGTGCCAACATCCTCAACATGGGCGTGATCGGCGGCTTTGTCGGGTTCTACTCGTTCAAAGGAATCATGGGCATAACGAGAAGCATGCCCGTTTCGGCATTCATCGCGGCCTGGCTCGCCTGCCTGATCCCGGCGCTGGCCTGCGCAGTTGAGATGTATTTTGCCGGTACGTTCCCGCTCCGGGAAGGGCTTATTGCCATGGGACTCTACCATGCGATCATCGGCATCATCGAAGGTCTGGTCACGGTGGCTGCCATCTACCTGATCACCAGTGCCCGCCCGGACCTTGTGGATACGGGAGTAAAACCAGCAGACGCACCGGGGGCTGGTACATCATGATGGATAACAAGACCTTCCTTGCAGCCGGCATCATCATCGCCCTCCTCATCGGCGTTGTGGCGGTCTTCACGGCCTCGGGTGATCCGGATGGGCTCGAAAGCACCGCACTCGTTGTCCAGGGACAAAAAACCATAACCGGAGCAACCCCTCCCGATGCCGAGATCAAGGAAGACCTGAACGGCAAGTTCGCCTACTCCTCACCCATGCCGGACTACTCGCTTGGGGAACAGATGGGATCGGCCGGAGGACTGGTTGCTATTGTCGTGGGTACGATACTTGCATTCATTGTGGTGCTTGGAATCGCCTATGGTATCAAGAGATGTTCTGGCAAACCGGCAAAATAAAACCAATAGGACTTTACCTTTTTTCAGCCCAGTTCCTATACTCATGCACCTGATCGAGACCCGCGACCTCTGCTATGTTTATCCCGGGAAAGTCACGGCCTTAAACAACATCAATTTCATTGCCCCGCGAAATGCCCGCATTGCGGTCATCGGATCGAACGGTGCAGGAAAGAGCACGCTTTTCAAGCACTTCAACGGTATTTTCAAACCAACCTCCGGTTCTGTGCTTGTCCGTGGCGAACCGATAACCAAACAGAACATAAAGGAGATCCGGAAATTCGTGGGCATCGTCTTCCAGAATCCGGACGATCAGATCTTCTCCCCGACTGTTGAGCAGGACGTTGCCTTTGGCCCCACCAACCTCGGGCTTGATGCAGAAACCATCCACCACCGCGTGCATGAATCCCTGCGGGTCGTGGGAATCGAGCACCTGGCCGGCCGGGTGCCGCACCACTTAAGCGGGGGCGAGAAGAAACGGGTTGCCATTGCCGGCGTGATTGCGATGGAGCCGGAAGTCCTCGTGCTCGATGAACCGACCGCGGGGCTGGATCCCAAGGGGGTTGCCGATCTCAACCGGTTCATCAACACCCTCTCATCCCAGTACGGTATGACGGTCATCTTCTCCACCCATGATGTAGGTCTCGTTCCCGAAGTTGCCGATTACATTTATGTCATGGACAAAGGACGGATCGTTGCTTCGGGAACCGTTGAGGAGATCTTCGTGCAGCCGGACATGCTCAAATCCGTGCGGCTGGATGTGCCGGTCCTGCCCCGGCTCCTCCGCTCCCTCCAGGAGAACGGGGTCGAAGTATCGATGGCCTACACGTATAACGAAGCCGAAGATGCGCTTCTTAAAGCATTTGGCAAACGATCATGATTGAAGAGCTCTTCCAGATCGAGCGGGATGCTTACCGCGACAGCATCATCCACCGGCTCGATGCCCGGGTAAAGATCGCAATCGCATTTGCTGCAATCATTGCGCTCGTTGCCGTGCCCTACTCGACCATGATCTATACGGTGGGGGCAATTTTCTTTCTGTTTTTCATCATCCTGTGGGGCTGCTCCCGGCTCTCCCCGCTCACATATATCAGACGTGCTCTTACCATTGTCTCGCTCTGGGGAATCATCATCTTCTTCCAGATCTTTTTGAAGAACAAGTATTACACCGATTATCACGTTGTCATGAACCTTCCCTTCGGGATCTGCATCTACGCCGAGTCCATTGAGTTTGCGTTCATCCTGCTTGTCAAGTTCGTGGTATGCATCTCGTTCATTATCCTGTTGTCCTCGACAACAAAGATGCACGACATGCTCGAAGGGGGGGCACGGATGGGGCTGCCGGCCGAATTTGCGCTTGCCCTCGGCATGATGATCCGGTACCTGTTCGTTTTCGGGTACATGTTCCGTAAGATCAACGAGACATTAAAGACAAAATGCTTCGATGCATTCGACCGCCATCTTCCCTACCGCTACCGGCTCACGCAGCTCGGGTACACGATTGGAACGATGTTCATCCGCTCGTACGAACAGGGCGAGCGGGTGTACACGAGCATGCTCTGCCGGGGGTACGGGAGGGACAGTTTTCTCTTTGTTGCACGAAAACCGTTACGGAGAACTGAATGGACCTTCCTGTCGCTGTCCCTGGCGTTTATCATCATCGTACCCGTGGTAACCTGGATAACCTCGTTTACCCTTTTCTGATCGTGCCCCTGCACAAACCTTTTTTTGATCTCCCCCTAAAAACACGGTCATGACGTACCCGTTCGGTCATGGTTTTGTAACAAGCATTGTCCTGATTGCACGACATTTTGCCCTTCCTCCTGCCCAGGCCTGGCCCGGGGCCGGGGATCATGTTGCCGGCCTCACCGTTCCGGAGAAATTCCGGGGAACGGAGATTGAGGAGCTCACGACCCTGCTCCGGAAAAAAGTGATCTGGCACCAGCCGGGAACCATGGATGCCGAGGATGCCCGGGACGTGGTGATAACGCTCAACCGGCTGATCGTTGCCCTCGATAAGGACCTGGGCATTGCGGATGCCTGCATCGGGGACTTTTTCTGACCAGAATGGATACCCCGGTCTTTAAATTTAAATAGAGGAATGACGTGTAACCTTCTTGCCAGAAAATAACCGCGAGGACCGGAAAAATCCCGTGAGAAACGGAGGTGCGTATATCGTGAGGACATTTGAGCTGAGAAAATTCGTTGCCCCTGAATTTATCTTCGGGACCGGTGCCCGCAGCCTTGCCGGGCGGTACGCGAAAAATTACGGGGCAAAAAAGATCCTCCTGGTGACCGACCCGGGGGTGGAAAAGACCGGCATTGTTAAGGATGTTACGCAAAGCTTGGAAACCTCCGGCATTGCCCATGAGCGGTTCACGCATGTTGTACCGAACCCCCGGGCTGCAAATGTCATGGAGGGTGCCGGCGTATTCGAAACGGGCGGGTGCAGCGCCATTGTAGCTGTTGGCGGCGGCTCGGTCATTGACTGTGCAAAGGGCATTGGCATCGTCTCCTCAAACCACCGGGATATCGCCGAGTTCGAAGGAGTTGACCGGGTGAGTGTACCCTGTCCCCCGCTCATCTGCATCCCGACAACGGCCGGATCGAGTGCCGATGTCTCCCAGTTCGCCATCATCACGGACCCGGCGCGGAACGTCAAGATGGCGCTCGTGAGTAAAGCCCTGGTTCCCGATATTGCGCTCATCGATCCGGAGACCCTCCTTTCGAAGCCCCCGGCGCTCACCGCCCATACCGGCCTCGACGTGCTTACGCACGCCATCGAAGCCTATGTCTCCAACGCGAGTTCACCGGTCACGGATCTCCACGCCCTGGAAGCGATCCGGCTTATCACAACGTACCTTCCGGGTGCCGTTGCACATCCCGGGGAGATCGGGTACCGGGGCGAGACCATGCTTGCGAGCCTCCATGCGGGCCTTGCCTTCTCCAATGCGAGCCTCGGGGCCGTCCATGCCATGGCCCACGCGCTCGGCGGCTCGCTCGATCTCCCGCACGGGCTCTGCAATGCCCTCCTCCTCGATTCCGTTATCGCCTACAATTACCCGGCATCGCAGGAACGGTACGATACCATCAATGATCTCATGAAGGCCTGCATGGGACCGGATAAAACCGGGCAGGAATCGCAGAACCTTACCGCCCGCATCCAGGAGTTCAGAAAAACCCTTGGCATGTGCGAAACCCTGGGATCGATCGGGGTCCGGCGCGAGGATATCGGTAATCTTGCAAAAAATGCCCTCCGCGATGTCTGCATGGCCACCAACCCCCGGCGTCCCGCAGAGGAAGATATCGAGGCAATCTATGCAGCCGCCCTCTGACAACAGCCGTGACTGGGACGCGATGCGGGAACGCATCATCGGGATGGGCGAGAGCTCCATCCATAAAAGTTATTACCCGCTCCTCCAGCAGCGCCTCGCTGACCTGGAACGGTTCCGCTCCCTCATTGACGAGACAAACGATCTCATCCTCGTTATCCAGGCCGGGGATGCGCCCGCCGTGGACGCAAACCGTGCCTGCAGCAACCTCCTTGGCTATCCCATGGACACGATCCGCACCATGCCGGTCGAGGCGCTGGTTGCTTTCGGAGAGCGGGACCGGTTCTGGTCCCTCATCAGCAGCGCCGCTGCATCCCGAACCCAGGAGAAGACCGAGCTCAATCTCATCTCCGCGGACGGACAGCAGTATCCCGTGGAACTCTCGATCCGGTTTGTTACGTTCGATGAGAACGACTATGGTGTGATCATTGCACACGATATCCGCGACCGGAAGATGTACGAAAGGGCTCTTCTCCGGGCCCAGAAGAAACTCAACCTGATCAACTTCTTCACCCGGAACGAGATCCAGAGCCAGGTCTTCATTGTCCGGGCATACCTGGATGTGCTCAAACAGATAGCAAAACACCCTGAAGAAGCAACGATCCTTGGAAAACTCAGTTCAACGATCACCGAGATCCAGCGCCATATCTCCTTTGCCGAAAATTACCGGGATGTGGGTGCACAGGAGCCGCTCTGGCAGAACTTCAGCGAAGTGGTCCTGTTAGCCCTCTCCCACCTCCCGCCGGTTACCCACTCCAGGGCGCCTGACTTAAAAAAGTACGAGATTCTCTCAGATACGCTACTTGAAAAAGGGCTGGTGCACCTCATAGAGTATCTCTACCTCCATGGCAGCATCACAGCGGAGATCACGATCACCCACAGCGCTTCCGCTGAAGGCCTGCTCCTCACGCTCGAAAAAGAGGGCACGGGCATTCCCGAAAGCGAGAAAGAGAACGTGTTCTCCTGGGAGAATTCCATTGACAAGACCCACAGTCTCTTTTTTATCCGGGAAGTTTTGGATATCACCGCCATTTCCATCCGTGAGGCCGGTGATCCGGGGCACCTCCGCTTCGAGATCCTGGCTCCTGCCGGAACGTTCCGGACTGCTACGGAAAGAGAGTCTCCGGGCTGATTTTTTCTTCAGCTTCTTTCCGCCTGAAAAACAGCTGGGATTACCCTTAATATCTGTGCAACCCAATATGTATTGTGATAACCACAGGGTATTATACCTGTATTTTTTTTAGGAGTTGTTTTCCTTGACTGAGACGTACGATGCATCGCATATCACCGTACTGGAAGGCCTCACTCCAGTCCGCGAGCGCCCGGCAATGTATATCGGGAGCACTGACACACGGGGGTTACACCACCTTGTGTATGAAGTCGTGGACAATTCCATAGATGAGGCACTCGCTGGTTTCTGTTCCCGGATCGCTGTCGTCATCAACCGTGACGGCTCCATCTCCGTTGTGGACAACGGGCGTGGTATTCCGGTGGACACGATGGAGAAGACCGGCAAGAGCGCCCTTGAAGTGGTGCTGACCGTCCTCCATGCCGGTGGAAAATTCGACAAGGCAACCTACCAGGTATCCGGGGGTCTCCACGGGGTTGGTGTCTCGGTTGTCAATGCCCTCTCCAACTGGCTCTCCGCAACGGTCTACCGCGACGGCCGGATCTACGAGATGCGGTTTTCCCAGGGAAAGATGACTTCCTCGCTTATGCAGCGTGAGGAAACGTTATCTGAGCTGCTCGTCCGGTACCAGCAGTGGTACGGCGAGCCGGCCCCGTTCACCCCCACGGAGGTCCCTCTCCCGGCAACGGCCGGGGGCCAGCAGGACCTCTCCGCAGCACCGGTCATCGATCCGGTCGAGACCGCCCGCGAGAATCGGGCCCTGTTCCTCTCGCAGTTTGGCGTGAAGATAACCGGTACCCGGATCCATTTTGTCCCGGATGCAACCATCTTCGAGACCACAACCTTCGACTACGATGTCCTTGCCCACCGGCTGCGGGAACTGGCCTTTCTGAATGCCGGCCTCACGATCATCCTCTCCGATGAGCGGACCAGCGACACGGCTACCTACTGTTACGCGGGCGGGCTCACCGAGTTCGTCAAGTATCTTAACGAAGGTGCCGAATGTCTCCACCCGACGCCAATCGATATCTCAAGAAAAGACCCGGAGAACAAGCTCGAACTCGAGATCGCCATGCAGTACACCACCGCGTACGATGAGAAGATCTACTCGTACGTGAACTCGGTCAATACCACTGAGGGCGGGACCCATCTCGAAGGATTCCGCAGCGCCGTCACCCGCACGATCAATACGGTAGCAAAGAGAAACGGCCTGGTCAAGGAGAACGCCACCCTCCAGCTTCGCGGCGAGGATGTGAGGGAAGGCTTGACCTCGGTTGTCTCGGTCAAGATGGCCAATCCCCAGTTCGAAGGCCAGACCAAGCGGAGGCTCGGGAACAGCAACGTCAAGGGTTTTGTCGATTCGCTTGTCTATTCGGCGCTGAGCGAATATTTCGATGAGAACCCGGCCGTCCTCAAGATCATTATCGAAAAAGCGCTCTCTGCGGCAAAAGCCCGGGAAGCTGCACGGAACGCCCGCGACCTTGCACGGCGCAAGAGTACCTTCGAGAGTGCAGGCCTTCCAGGAAAACTGGCCGACTGCTCGGAACGCGACCCGGCAAAGTCCGAGATCTATATTGTTGAAGGAGATTCTGCCGGTGGTTCGGCAAAAGGTGGCCGGGACCGGAAGTTCCAGGCCATCCTTCCCCTCCGGGGGAAAATCCTCAACGTGGAGAAGGCCGGCGAACACCAGATCTTAAAGAACGCCGAGATCCAGACCCTGATTTCCGCCATCGGGACCGGCATCGGCGAGAAGTTCGATACCGAGCGGGCCCGCTACCACCACATCGTGATCATGACCGATGCCGATGTGGACGGGGCGCATATCCGGACCCTGCTCCTCACGTTCTTTTACCGGTACATGCTCAAGCTCATCGAGGCCGGTTACGTGTATATCGCCCAGCCGCCTCTCTTCCGGATCTCGAAAGGAAGGGAAGAGGTGTACGTGTACAAGGAAGAGGAGATGCAGAAAGTCTCGGCCTCCATGGGCGAGAAAGGAGTCTCTGTCCAGCGGTACAAGGGTCTTGGTGAGATGAATGCCCAGCAGCTCTGGGACACGACCATGGACCCCGAGAACCGGATCTTCCGGCAGGTCACGATCGAGGACGCGATGGGAGCGAACGAGATCTTCAAGACCCTGATGGGTAAAGACGTGGAGATCCGGAAAAATTTCATCACCCGCCATGCAAAGGAGGTGACCAACCTTGACATCTGAGAAAGATCTGCCACCGGCATCGGGGCCGCTCACCCACAGGATCGAGCCGGTCAGCATCGAGCAGGAGATGAAGACCTCCTACATCAACTACGCGATGAGCGTCATCATCGGCCGGGCCATTCCCGATGTCCGCGACGGGCTCAAACCCGTCCACCGCCGGTCGCTCTTTGCCATGTGGGAGATGGGAAACACCTCCGACAAGCCCACCAAGAAGAGTGCGAGGGTTGTCGGTGAAGTGATGGGTAAGTTCCACCCGCACGGCGATTCGTCCATCTACGACACGATCGTCAAGATGGCCCAGCCCTTCTCGTACCGGCACATGCTCGTGCAGGGGCAGGGGAACTTCGGATCGGTCGACGGCGACTCTGCGGCAGCAAGCAGGTACACCGAAGTCCGGCTCTTCCCCTATGCAGAAGCTCTCCTTGAGGACATTGAAAAGGATACGGTCAAGCTCCTCCCGAACTACGATGAGTCGCTCGAAGAGCCCTCGGTCCTCCCGGCAAAAATCCCCAACCTTCTCGTGAACGGTACTGACGGTATTGCCGTTGGTATGGCAACCAAGATGCCGCCGCACAACTTACGGGAAGTCTGCGCAGCGGTGGATGCATACCTTACGAACCCGGAGATCCCGGTCGACGATCTGCTCCGCATCATGCCGGGCCCCGATTTCCCCACGGGCGGGGTTCTCATGGGCGTAGAGGGCGTCAGGAACATTTACGCCACCGGCCAGGGACGGGTCATTGTCCGCGGTGTTGCCAATATCGAGGAGTCTGAAGGCGGCAACCGGGGCGACCGGATCATTGTCACCGAACTTCCGTACCAGGTCAACAAGGCCCAGTGGATCACCATCATTGCAGAGATGGTCAAGGACAAGAAGATTGACGGTATCACGGACCTCCGCGATGAATCGGACAAGGACGGGATACGGGTTGTCTTCGAGCTCCGCAAGGGAACCATGGCGGCAGTCATCCTCAACAACCTGTACAAGAACACGGCGCTTGAGTCCAGTTTCTGGGCATCCAATCTTGCCATTGTTGACGGCCAGCCCAAGATCCTCAACCTTCACGGGCTCCTTGGGAATTTCGTCCACCACCGCATCGAAGTGATCCGGCGCCGGTCAGAGTTCGACTTGAAGAAGGCAGAGGACAAGGTCCATATCCTCAACGGGCTCCTGGTTGCTCTCTCGAAGATCGACCAGATCATTGCAGCGATAAGGGGATCCGATACCGTTGACAATGCAAGGAATGCCCTGATTGTCGGGTTCGGGCTTGACGAGCCCCAGGCAAATGCGATCCTCCAGATGCAGCTCCGTCGTCTCGCGGCACTGGAACAGCAGAAGATTATTGATGAGAAGGCAGGGCTCGTTGCCGAGATTACCCGGCTTGAGACCATCCTGTCGAGCGAGGCCAACATCAAGGACGAGATCCGCCGCGAGACGCGCGAGATCTCGACAAAGTTCGGGGATGCACGCAGGACACAGATCGCCCTTGATACGAGCGACCTCTCCAACGAGGATCTCATCGAGGACAAGACGGTTCTTGTCTCCATCACCACGGCAAACTACATCAAGCGCATCGACATCGACACCTACCGCCAGCAGAAGCGGGGAGGTCACGGTATAACCGGTATGACCACGAAGGACGAGGACTTCGTTGATTCGGTCTTTGTGGCCGGCATAAAGGATTACCTCCTCTGTTTCACGAACCTTGGCCGGATTTACTGGCTCAAGGTCTACCAGATCCCCGAGAGTTCAAGGATTGCAAAAGGAAAACCGATCGTCAACCTCCTCAACCTCAAGGACGAAGTGGTGACAACCGTTCTCCCGGTCCGCGAGTTCCGCGAGGACAAGAACCTCCTGTTCGCCACGAAATTAGGCCAGGCCATCAAGATCAAGCTCAACGAGTTCCGCTACCCACGGTCCACCGGTACCAACGCCATCCGGCTTCGGGAGAACGACTCGCTTGTCGATGTCATCCTGACAAACGGCAACAACGAGCTCATCCTCACCACCCGGTTCGGCCAGAGCCTCCGGTTCCACGAGGAGACCGTCCGGACGGTTGGCCGGAATGCCATCGGGGTCCGGGGCATGAAGCTCAAGGGCGAGGACACGATCGTGGCAGTCACGCTCCTTGAGAAGGACCACCTCCTCACCATCTCCGATGTCGGGTATGGCAAGCGGAGCGAGTTCGACGAGTTCCGGGGTCACGGCCGGGGAACCATGGGCGTTCGCAACATGCAGCTGGAACGCGATGCCGTGATCATCGAGTCGCGGGCCGTATCCGATACCGACGAGATCGTTGCGATGACCGCGTCAGGTGTTGTCATCCGCATGTCGGTAGGCGATTTCCGGATCATCGGTCGCGGGACCAAGGGAGTCCGGGTCATGCGTCTCGATGACAAGGATAAGGTTGTCGGCATTGCGTTTGTCCCGGCGGATCCGGAGGCCGTGATCGAAGCGGGACCGGATGCCGGAACACAACCGGAATCTGCGGCTCTTCCCCCCGCACCGGATAATTCCTTGGAATAATTCTTTTTTGGGTAATGTGCCAATCCAGCACCTAACATCTATCTTTTACAATAGTCCGCCCCCCCTTTGCGCCAGCCCTGCCCCCATTGGGGGCGGGGGCGCATGCGATTCCCCGGTAGTACCAAAAATCCCGATTCAGGTAATACAGCACTATCGCAACCGGGGCGCCATAGCGGCGGGGTGAAGCCCCTGGCGCGTCAGAATTTCCGCTCCAAAACGAATTTACTTTTTTGGATTAAATTTTAGGCAGGTTTTTTTTACCTTTTTTCACTCCGTAAACCCTTCCTGGATTCAGAGACTGGAATAGTACATTACCTTTCTTTTTTTTAGCTGGCTGCCCCGGATCGGAAGGGCTCACATCTCCATGAAAAAGGGGTGGGCCGGATATGACCCGTGGGGTGTTACCGTGCGGGTACTTGCGATTACGATAAATGTCATCCGATGTGGTGGATCCCGTAAAAAAAGGCCTGCCCCGTTCTGTCCCGGAGATGTCGAACCCGGGGAAGATTCGTTCATGGTTCCGTTTTTTTTGGAAGTCGAATCCTAAAAAAATATGATGTGACCCCCACGTTCCCCCCGTCGTAAAGGTATCCCGGGCGGTTCACCACCTCTTCCCTTACAATTTTTTTTCAGCAAAACACACTCCGGTGAATAAGACCGGGATTATTTCCCGGAGAAATGATTTTCATCCCCGGCGCAATACCGGCTCTCAGGAGAAATCATGTTCCGCACCACCCTGAAAATTACCTCTGAACGGGAAGGAGATATCCTCGACATTACCGGCCCTGTACGCGATGCGGTCAGGAAAAGCACTATAAAGACCGGTCTTGTCCACCTCTTCGTCACCCACTCGACCGCAGCCCTTACCACGATCGAATATGAGCCCGGGGTCCTTGCCGATCTCCGGCGCTCCCTTTCCCTAGTAGCCCCGGAGGACCTGCCCTATGCCCACGATACCCGGTGGGGGGATGGCAACGGCCGCTCGCATGTCAGGGCAGCCCTGGTGGGTCCTTCCCTGATGATTCCTCTGGAAAACGGTGAACTGCTGTGCGGTACCTGGCAGCAGCTCGTTCTCCTGGAACTCGATGTCAATGCCGGGCGGGAACGGACAATCATCTGCACGGTTACCGGCGGATAACCCGGTTTTTCCCGGCGTTTTTAACCATGTCTCCGTACTATCCATTGATGAAGACATGGTGTATCCCCCACCAAATTCTTTTATCCCCGTCAACGACATGGTACCAGTATGAGCGATGAGATCCGCGACCGGGTTGCCAGTATGTGCCGGCACCTCGATATTCCCCTGGTGGGTTTTGCGTCTGCCGGACAATGGGACAATCCCCCGTTCGAACCGTGGGTGCCCGCAGAGTTCCGCCCGAAAGCGATCTACCCCGAGACACGGACCGTGATTGTGATCGGCCTGCCGGTGAGCCTTCCGATCCTGGAGACCGCGCCCTCGATCCACTACCACGAACTCTATCGTACCGTCAACAGCCTGCTGGATATGCACGGGTACCGGATTGCCGAAGCCCTGACCCGGCTCGGCCATCCCTCGATCTGGATCCCCCGCGACGGGTACGGGTCCATAGGCATCCTGAAAGAACGGCCGGTTGCCTTCTTCTCCCACCGGCATGCCGCGTACCTTGCCGGTCTTGGCACGTTTGGGATCAACAACATGCTCTTAACGCCGGAGTTCGGGCCCCGGGTCCGGTTTGCCTCAATATTCACGTCAGCAGAGATAACCCCGGATCCGATACGGCAGGACAACCTCTGCACCCGCTGCATGCAGTGCGTGAATGCGTGCCCGGTCAAGGCCCTGGAAGGGCACGATTACCCGGAAAGCCTAACCGAGAAGAAGACCTGTGCGGCCCGGTCTGAAGCCCTCAACAACCGCTTCATCTCCCCGTGCGGGCTCTGCATCAAAGTCTGCCCGGTGGGAGAGGACCGGAAACGGTTCGGTCGCGAGGATATGGCCATGTACCATGAGGATGACACACGTTTTTCTGCCTATCACCAGGCCTGGAAACACGTGCGATCCTACGGGGGACGGTAAACCGGGGACGTTTCCCCGGCATTTTTTATTATTATTTAAATATCAGGAACTCTAATTCACGGGTATGAATTATATTCATCTCTCGCTCCTGCTCGTCCTTATTGTTGGAATTGCTGCGTCCGGGTGTACCAGCCCGCAACCTGCGCCCGCAACCCCGGTCCCGACCGCCCCGCCGTCGATCGTTCCCACAACACCCACCCCCGTTCCCACCCCGGCGTACCCGGCGAATCTTGCCGGCATGTGGGTAGTCAAGACGATGGCAATCCAGGGTGGTTCCGTCCCGCTCACCCCGACAACGGAGATCACCCTTACGTTAAATCCGGACGGTACTCTTACCGGCTACGGTGGCTGCAATAATTACTGGGCCACGTACAACCTGACTGGCGTAATGACCCCGAAAGGCAGCGGCATGACCGTCGGGCCTATCACGACTTCGAAGAAGTCCTGCATTGCAACCTCCAGTCAGGAAACCACGTATCTCCAGGGACTCCAGAATACCGGTGCCTATGTTGTGAACGGCTACCTGTTAACCCTCACCGACAAGTCCCAGAATGCCCTGGTATTCCAGCAGGCAGGCTCAATGGTTACAACCCAGTATTACCCCCAGCCTGCGTAACCTTTTTTTCCCGGCAGCCGGGTAACAACAATTCCGTCAGATCCGAACATGTTCCAAAGGCATTCTCCTGCGGCATTCTGGCATTGCACGCACACGTTTGCCTTGTGCCAGGGCCCCAATACGGAAATACCGGGAACCGGGCCGGGTTTTTTTCGGCCCGGCATCCGATTTATCGAGAGCAATGTAATAACACACATTATAAAAAAATTCATATAGGTTCTCGCTGTTCTATACAATTATCATTGGGAGTGATATCATGGGTGATACCAGCGGAAACGATCCACCATCATCGCTTACACCCCCGTCACTCCCCCGGGAAAACCGTGATAAAAATCCGATATACTCCGTCCTCTACGTTGACGACGAGCCAACCATCCTGGCCCCTACAAAAATCTACCTGGAAAAACACGGGAACTTCCTCGTCGAAACAACCACCAGCGTTCCTGACGCGCTGAATAAGATCAAGAATTTTTCGTACGATGTCATCATCTCCGATTACCAGATGCCTGGCACGGATGGTGTCCAGTTTTTAAAGATGCTCAGGAAAGCCGGTGACCCGGTCCCGTTCATCATCTTTACGGGAAAGGGAGACGAGGACGTTGTTATCGAGGCCTATGCCGAAGGGGCGGATTTCTACCTGGCAAAAGGCGGCAATCCCCGGGCAATGTACGTGGATCTCATCAACAAGATCGAGCAGATCGTCAACCGCCGGAGGGTGGAGAGCGCCCTTAAGGAGAGCGAGGAACTGTTCAGGACATTGTTCAACAACGCCAACGACTCGATCTTTGTCCACGAGATGTCTCCCGACGGACTGCCGGGCCGGTACATCATGGCCAATGATGTCGCCTGCAGCTGCCTCGGGTACACCCGCGAAGAACTGCTCCGGATGAGCCCGCAGGATATTGTTGCGCCAGCCTTTTTAGAAAAAATAGCCGTCTTGTCCCGGACCATTCACAAGCGGGGACACGCCACGTTCGACATAGTGTACAAAAAGAAGGATGGCACCGAGTACCCCGTTGAAGTGAATGCCCACCTCTTTGAACTGCATGCACGGCAGCTCACCCTCTCCGTTGCCCGGGATATCACGGAGCGCAAGCGTATGGAAAACGAGATCCGTTCAAGCGAGCAGCGGCTGCATGCAATCATCGACGGATCTTCCATACCCCAGTTCGTGATCAACCGGAATCACGAGGTCATCTACTGGAACAAAGCGCTGGAAAGCTACAGCGGTATTCAGTCGTATGACGTGCGGTACACGAAAAATCCCTGGAAAGCATTTTATCCCTCGCCCCGCCCGCTTCTCGTGGACCTGCTGGTTGACGGGAAACTGGAGGAAATTCCCATCCTCTATGAGGGGAAATACCGCCGGTCGCGCTATGTTGACGGCGCTTTTGAATTCACGGACTTCTTCCCGAAGTTTGGCAGGACCGGCACCTGGGTTCATGCAACGGCAGTCGTGATCAGGGATGACCAGGGCATCATTATCGGGGCGCTGGAAACCTTTGAGGATATCTCGGACCGGAAAAAAGCCGAGCAGGAACTCATGAGCAGTGAAAAATATCTCAAGACCATCTTCAACTCTGTCCAGACCGGCCTTGTGATAATCGCTCCTGACACCTACACCATCGTTGACGTCAACCCTGCTGCCGAGATGATGATCGGAAAAAAGAAGGTTGACCTCATAGGATCTGTCTGTTCTGCGATCCTCTGTCATACCGATACGAAATGCCCGGTAACCGATCCCGGCAAGAGCACCGATCTCATTGAATGTGTCCTTCTCAATGCCAACGGGAACCGGATCCCCATCTTAAAAACAGTAATGCCGGTCAGTATCACCGGAAAACCCCTGCTGCTGGAGAGTTTTCTGGATATCACTGACCGGAAGCGGGCAGAGGATGCCATGCAGACTGCCTATGCAGAGCTGGAGCAAAAAGTCCGGGAGCGGACCCGGGAGCTCGCCGATACGAACAGAGACCTCCATACGGAAGCCGGCGAGCGGAAGAAAGTGATGGAAGAACTCAAAGTCAGCGAGGAAAAATACCGGTCCCTTGTGGAACAGACCAATGATCTCGTCTTCCAGATCAATAGCGCGGGCGAGATCACCTACATCAGCCCGAATGTCTCGTCTATCCTGGGATATGCCGCGGAAAACGGCCTCGGGAAAAACCCGACAGACTTCATGCCAAAAGACCAGATGGGAATTTTCTCACGGATGCATGAGAGAAATGTCCAGGTCAAAGAACCGATATCCGGCGTTGAACTCACGTTTCTGGACAAACGGGGCATTCCGCATATCTTTGAGATCAACGGTACGCCCCATTTCGGCCCGGATGGCACTTTCATCGGCTTTAGCGGGATTGCACGGGACATCACCGAGAGAAAAGCCCTCCAGGATAAAGTGGAAGCCTCCTTAAAAGAGAAGGAGATCCTCTTAAAAGAGATCCACCACCGGGTGAAAAACAACATGCAGGTGATCTCAAGCCTCCTCAACCTGCAGGCCCGGCTCATCAAGGATGATGCGAGCAGGGAAGTTATAAGGGAGAGCCAGAACCGCGTGATGTCGATAGCCCTTGTGCACGAGAAATTATACCAGTCAAAAAATCTTGCCGAGATCGATTACCTGGATTATCTCAAAAAAATTGCCGATTATCTCATCCAGTCCTACGGGATACTCCCCGGGACCATAGAGATCCGGATTCATGCCGAGAACATCTTTATCCCCATCAACAAGGCGATCCCCTTAAGCCTGATCATCAACGAGATGATGTCCAACTCCATAAAGTATGCCTTTCCCCACAACCGGAAGGGCACGATTGAGGTTGATCTCACAAAAGAGGACGACCGCTTTATGCTTGTTGTGAGGGATGACGGGGTCGGTCTTCCGGAACATGTAATGCTTGACCAGACGGACTCCCTGGGACTGCAGCTCATCAACTCGCTTGTGGGACAGATCCAGGGGACCATCTCCCTGAACCGTACCGCCGGAACGGAATACCGGATTGATTTTACTATTGAACCCAGTGCAGGTGACCATTATTAGTGACGTAAAAATACTCATTGTCGAAGATGAAGCCGTAACCAGCATGGATCTCAGGAGCAGCTTAACCGATCTCGGGTATGTTGTCTGTGGCGTTGCAACAACCGGCGAGATGGCGGTGAAGTATGCCGGGGAGCTCCATCCCGACCTCATCCTCATGGATATCATGCTCGCCGGCAGGATGACCGGGATCGAGGCTGCCGATATCATCCGGGCCAAGTGCCGCACGCCGGTGATTTACCTGACGGCTTACAGTGATGACAGTTTCCTTGCCCGGGCAAAGATCACCGAGCCGTTTGGGTATATCCTCAAACCCTTCCGCGAACTGGAACTCAAGACGAATATCGAGATGGCTCTCTACAAGTACAAGATGGAAAGTGCCCTGCGGATGAGCGAGGAGACGACCCGCGTCCTCTTAAATGCCATTGTGGATATCATGTTCCTAGTCGATACCAACGGAAAGTTCCATGCCGTGAACACTGCTCTTGCCAAACAGGCCGGAAAGAAGGTGAGCGAACTCATTGGTTCGAATGTATCGGAACTCGTTACCCGGGGAATCCTTTCTCCCAAGATGGCGGGATGGAATGTCAACCCTACCCAGGTTATCCCCCGTCACTTTGAAGAAGAATTCAGTGGGAAATGGTTTGATGTCACCCTCTGTCCGGTCCGGAACCCCAAAAACGACATCGTCTTATATGCCGTGTATATAAGGAACATCACCCCTCACAAGAAACACGAGGAGCAGTCCCGGCAGAACGAGGAATATTTCCGGTCGCTTGTTGAAGATACCTCGGACATCATCGCTATCCTGAACAACGACACAACGCTCCGGCATGACAGCCCGTCAATCAACCGCCTGCTCGGGTATTCGGCCGAACACCTTGTGGGAAAACCCTTCTCCATCCTGCTTTCTGAAGAGGAACTGCCCGTCCTCGGTTGCCTCTTTGAGGAGATCATGAGCAACCCGGGAATGGTGAAACCCTTTAACCTGAAAGTGAAAAATGCAGACGGGGAATTTTTCTGCCTGGAGGGCATTATCAGCAACCTCTACGGGAACCCGGTGATCGACGGGATCGTGCTCAATGGCTGGATTAATCCCTGCTAAAAACCGGTTCACGAGAGTATTCTTCGCACAGAAAATCTTTTTTACGCTGGTTTTTAAAAAAATTATTCGGCCGGGCTCATCGTTTCTTTTGGGGTTTTTGGCAGTTCCCGGATCGATCTCCAGAGGAAGTACCCGACGATCCCGAACGTGATGAGGGGCGAGACCCAGAACGGGATGTGAACCCCGAAGCTGTCGATCACCATGATCATCCCAAGGATGAAGATCGAGTACATGGCCCCGTTCTTGAGGTACCGGTATTTCTTGATGTTCTCGACATTCCGGATGGTCAGTTCCCGGACCACAAATGCCCCGATGCCGTTCCCGATGAGGATGAGGGGCACAGCCATCGTGAAGGCGAAAGCTCCCACAACGCCGTCGATGGAGAATGTGGCGTCTATCACTTCGAGATAGAAGATCTTACTCAAATCCGACATGCCCGGGTTGTGCAGCATCTTTGCCTCTGCTATTTCGGCATTCTGCCGGAACCCGTGGACAATGAAAAATGCGGTTGACCCCATCACCGCACCAAACGCCATCAGCGGGTTTTTCGAGAGGGCAAACCAGACAAGACCCGCGAGCAGGACCGAGACTATGGCAAAGAACCAGACCCCTTTTGCAGCAAAGAACTTCTCGCTCTTCAGGCCGTAATTCTTGGTTTCAAGGAAGAGCCAGTGGAAGAAGAGGAAGAGGAGGAATGTTCCACCCCCGATTAAGAGAATCGGCGCTGACTGCTCGATAGCGGCAATCACGAGCGGGTCGCTTGAGAATGTTGCGGTCAGGGCGCCTAACGGGCCGAGTGACGGCGAGGACAGCCAGACAATGAGCCAGGGAAGGAGACCCCGCACGGCAAAGACGGCAATCAGGAGGCCCCAGACCAGGAACCAGCGTTTTGCCCGCTCGCTCATGGTGGAGAGGACTTCGGCATTGATGATGGCGTTGTCAATACTCGTTATCGTCTCGAACAGGACGAGGCCCGCGATGATGATCGTGATGGAGAAGAGGTCCATAAATCAGGAAAATATGGATCGTATCCCGCTATAAACACTCTGGCCATGCCGCTGGAAGTGGGATGACGGTCTGTCGCCAGAGTATCATCCTGTTTTCATGGCTCCCGGTTCACGTCATGAGGAACAACCATAGGTATTTCTTCTGGCTGGCAGAGATTTTTAACGAGCAACCAGGGGATTATATGGTGGCAAAAACCTCGGGTTCGCCCGAAGAAGACCTCTATCGTGATGCGGAGCTTCGGATACGGGAAGCGGTATCCCGCATACGGGCAGCTGAAACCAAAGGGGATCTTGGGATCCTCCTTGCAAAAGAAGTGCAGTCATTCTCCCTCTTCGATCTCCAGATCATTGGCGGGAAACTCAACAGCGAGGTCGAGAGACTTCCGTCCCCGTACCGTGAGGCGATCCGGCCCTATTTCCGCGAGCAGCTCTTCGGGAAACACCACGAGCTCATCAGGAAGTACCGCTCCGGGGTTTTTACCGGCATGAACGAGCCCCTCCGTAACAAAGAATTGTTCCATACGTTCTGCGATATTATCCCGGCCAGCTGCCTTTCCTGGGAGCAGATGCATGACCGCAATCCGAACTTCCACAACCCGAAGAACCGCCTCTTCTATTATCTCGTATCAGCGTTTGCGATGTTCGTGCTCGATGAGCCGGGACACCCGGTGGGGATGCCGTTTCCGGGAGGGTATACCGTGGAAAAGCGGGGCCGGAATTATTACTGCCTGATCCGGGATAAGGAAAAGGAAGTCCCGACATCCATCTGCAACTTCTGCCCAGCCCTCCAGAAAGAGGACTCCTAACGGACCCGGTAATGGCGGATGACCGGCTGCACCGGGTTGCGGGATGAGGAAAAAGAACCGGTGCAGGAAGCTGCACCGGCGTCCGGACGGGCGTTACCAGGCTTCGGGAAATGCCATGTTGGTGTAGATGTCCTCGAGCCGTGCCTTGTGTCCCCGCTCCATGTTGGCGAGCTGGGAGAAGAGGAGCTGGGTTTCGGTGTCAGCAGCCGCTTTTGCAAGCTGGGTATACATCTGCATTGCCTCAAGTTCCTTTTTGATGGCAATGACCAGGCCGTCGAGCGGCTTTAAGTCGATCGTCAGCTTCGGTGACGGGAGGGCATCTCCTACCTTGTAGTCATGCCCTGCAGCGAATTTCATTTTGCCTGCGTCCTTTGAGAGAAAACCCTGCAGGAACTCCCGGTGTTTCTTCTCCTCGCCGGCGAGTTCATCGAAAAGCGCTTTTAGGTTTTTGTCCTTAACCTTGTCGGCAATGCTGCGGTAAAACGTGTAAGCTTCCACTTCCCGGTCAATAGCGGTTGAAATGATCTTCTTTACATCTTCAGTCTTCATGTGCACACCTCTGGTTTTTAAACTCCTATTATGTGCGGTCGCATATAATACCTATGCATCCCTTAAGGATTACCATAAATTATCGTCCCGGTTCACATTCGTTGCGAAAGTGATCGTGCGGGATGCTGAAAGGATTCCAAATGATCCTGGGAGAAACCATTTCACATCCGGCCCGGAAAATGTACCCATGACCGGAAATCACGGGTTGCTTTATACCCTCGCCCTCTTCAAGCAGCGCTATACGCGGGGAACCTCCTGGACCCAGATCGTGCTCAACTTCGGGATTATCACGGCGAACGCAAAACTGTTCGAGGATTTTTTCTACATCCATTTGGGACTCACCCTGCCGATGGTCATTGCGCTCTCGGTGCCCATCTATATTCTCGTCTGTTACATCATCGGCCACTTCGATGAAAAGAGCGGGTTCTGGCAGATCGAGAACAACCTGAACTACCGGGTAACGCCGTATTCAGAAGAGATGCTCCATACCATCCGGGATATCAAGGACTATATCGATAAAAAAGCCTGAACGGGTCCTGTCCCGTGCCCCAGCCCGATTCCTTTTTTGCGGGGCCGGAAACAATCAGGGACGCGCTTTTCGTTGCCATGAATCCGGTTGGAATGCGCAAAAGCGGGAGGCCGGTGAATCACCACATAAAACCGGTGTCCGCCGGTATTCGGGCGGATGGATCCGGTGAAATGCAAAAAGGTAAGAAAATAAGGATCGTGTCAGTCGAGAGGAATCGTTTCCAGCTGCGACACGAGCTCCCAGATCCGTGTCCGCGCATGGATAGGCATATTGGGATCATTGGAGATTTCATCTATCTTGGAGATTGCTTCCGCGGCGCGTAGCCCCATCGCCTTGGAATTGTTCAGAAGCAGCGTCCGGGTCTCATCAGCTACACGCCGGATATTTCTGGGTATCGAACTGTCTTCCTGGATGTGCTGCAGCATCAGGATACAGTTTTCCATAGTTTTTTCAGGGTTGGGCATGGTATCACCTACCGGGTACCTGTAGTTAATATGCGTGACCGGCATATATAGGTTGAATATCAAACCGACGGTGACCTGATGGCTTTAAGAAAAGATGATGAAATTATGGCAGAGTACCTCCTCAAAGGAGGCAAAATGCTTGAAAAGTCCTGCAAGACCTGCGGCTGCCCGCTCTTTGAAGTCAAGGGCAAGACGCTCTGCGTTGTCTGTGCCGAGAACGGGCCTGCACAGAGTGCCGATACGCACTCCCATGCCGCCCCGGCAGCTGCCGCTCATGCCCACAACCATGAACACGGCGAGTCCTGTTCCTGTGGTATGGATCACGACGAGGATTCCTGCGAGTGCGAGAATGGCGATGAGAGCGGGCTCACGGAGGAGCTGGCCTTCACCATCCACTCGCTCTGCCTGCGCATCCAGAACGAGCGGGACCCAAAAGAGGTTCTCACCCTGATGAACGCAGTGAAGAGCGGGACCGAAGCGCTCGAAGTGCTCTGCAGACTCTGATTTTTTTCAACCGGTTCCCCCTCATGGGTTCCTTTTTTGTTTTTTGGATTCCTGACAAAAGGGAGCTGGTCCCGGCATGACGCCTGACCTGCCGGCTTTAAGCAGAACTTCGCTGTCCGGCCGCGTCCTTGTCTGGTACCTTTCCCTGATCGGGTTCTTTGCCATATTCTCGACAACCCTCTCCAAGAACCCGGTCCTCCCCCTCTTTGTCCAGGCATTAGGCGGGGGGGATTCCGTGCTGGGCCTCATTGCAGCGGTATCTCCGCTTGCCGGCATCCTCTTCTCCTTTCCGGTCGGCGTGATTGCGGATCATATCGGGACGCGGCGCCTTCTCGTTGCCTCCGGGGTCATCTTCTTCCTTGCCCCCCTTCTCTATCTCTTCGTTGTCGATCCGCTCTGGCTGATACCGGTCCGGTTCTTCCATGGCATGGCGACAGCAATCCTGGGACCGGTTGTTGCGGCCATCATTGCCTTGCGGTTCCCGGAGGAAAAAGGCGAGATGCTTGGCCGGTATTCCTCCGCAACGCTCGTTGGCCGGACCCTGGCACCGCTTGCCGGGGGGATCATCCTCTCGGTCTTTCTGTTCCTTCCGGGCCTGGTCCCGTACCGGCTGGTCTATGTTGCCGCCGCCCTTGCCGCAGTGCCCGTGCTGTACATGACGCTGGCGTACCGCGAGGAGGAGCCCGGATCGCTTGCGGTGCTCCGGTTCGGAGCGTTTCGGGAGAGCCTTGTGACATTCATCGCAAACCGCCACCTGCGGGCAACGGCAATGGCGGATATGGCCACGTACTTTGTCTTCGGGGCATTCGAGACCTTCCTGCCGGTCTATCTCTTCTCGCTGGGGTTTGGCGCCTGGCAGATTGGCGTCATCTTTGCCGTCCAGGTACTGATTATCGCCGCATCCAAACCGTTCTTCGGCAGGATCGCCGACCGAATTGACAAGCGCGTCCAGATCTGTTCGGGGCTGCTCGTTACCGGCTGCCCGGTTGCCCTGATCCCGTTCACCTCGGACTTCTTCAGTCTTCTCGTGCTGAGCGCGGTCTTCGGGGCCGGCATGTCGCTCTCAACGGTTGCGACCAGCGCGTACGTGGCAGACGTTGCGAAAAAGGAGCAGATCGGCGCATCGATGGGCGCCCTCTCCTCCATCATGGACATCGGGCATTCAGCCGGCCCGCTGTTTACGGGAGTCATCATCACTCTTGCCGGCTATACGGAGGGGTTCCTTGCCGGCTTTGTTCTCACGGTCATCGTCACCGCGATCTTTGTCCTGTCCGTCCGAAACAGAACCCCGGGTTCTTCCGGGTAATGCCGGTATCAGCGGTCACCGTTTTGGGGCAGGGGGTGAGGGGGTGGCTGAAATTTTTTCAAGCGGGTATGGGGGGGTCCGATCGTTTTGGAAAATAAATGGAGGGGGGGTAACCTGAGGACCCCCCACCTCAAATCGGGGAATGCACATCTGTTGCACACGAAACCTGGTTCCCGTTTCTGCAATCTTCCGGTGTGAGCGCCTCCCGCGATGCCCGCTCAAACCTGACCGGGAAAGCCCCCCGGGTCTGAAGTGGGGAGGGGGTCTCCCGCACACCTCCCCCCTATGCAGGAGGGGGGGTTCAATCGTTTTAGAAAATAAATGGTGGGGGGGTCAGCCGGGGACCCCCCCATGAGAGTGTGGGGTTGGGCAGATTACCGAAATAAGATTCCGGTAATTGAAGCTGCCGCGGGCCGCCCTTCTTGACGGCGACAGGGAATCAAAATTTTTTAGAGAGGGAAATTTATTCCCGTTGAATGATTGTTACGAGATCTTACACGATCGAGAACAGATTGATCGTATGTGATTTGTTGATAAATAATTTAAAAATCATTTTCTATTAAATTATGATAAAAACCTTGCTTTTAATCCATTGTGATTACTTTACGCGCAAAACGCCTCGTCGGGTTTTGCGCTACGCACTTACCTGCCCGTAACAATTAATTGTTATTACTCGACGGAGATTATTTCTTTTTGAGTGGATCAGATGCTCCTATCAACGTCTAAATTTTTTTTATCGCAATATACGGTAATAATCAAAAAATGATTTTCTTTTTATGAAATCAGCTCTCTATCTCACGACACATACGCACACAATTATAAAGAAATAAATAATTGGCATTGTGATATTTCCTTCATGGACTTTATTGACGAGATACGGGCGTTTGCGAAAAATATTCCTGCCCTTTCAGAAAAAATTGCCACTGAAGAAGGCACCAAAAATGCACTCATCATGCCATTTATCAGGATTCTCGGATATGATGTTTTCAATCCGAATGAAGTAAATCCCGAATTAATTGCCGATGTTGGAACGAAGAAGGGGGAGAAAGTTGACTATGCGATTATGAAAGAGGGCATTCCTGTAATTCTTGTCGAATGCAAAGCGGTCAATGCAGATTTAGGTAAAGAACATGCATCTCAGCTTTTCCGGTATTTTTCAGTTACTCCTGCTAAAGTTGGAATTCTTACCAATGGTATTGTTTATCAATTTTTCACGGATCTTGAAGCTAAGAACAAGATGGATCAGAAACCCTTCCTTGAAATTAATCTGCTTGACATCAAAGAGCCCTTGATTGCGGAGTTAAAGAAATTCACAAAACAAGGATTGAATCTTGACGAACTTGAAGATACAGCATCACAATTAAAGTACACACGTGAGATAATGCAGATAATCAACAACGAATTCTCAAAACCTTCTGAAGAATTTGTAAAATTTTTTGCAAAACAGGTATATCCAAAAACGTTGACGCAGCAGGCAAAGGATAAATTCACCCTGATCACCAAAGAATCATTGAATCAGTTTTTATCAGAGAAGATAAATGACCGGTTGAAATCTGCGATGGAACCGCCGACACCAATACAACCTTCCGGACAAAACACTGGTAGTTTACCACTACCTGTCGAAGAAGACACAGAAGAAATTATCACAACTGATGAAGAGTATGATGGCTATTATATTGTTAAAGCGATTCTAACGGAAACAATCGATCCTGCACGCGTCGTGATGAGGGATGCAAAATCTTACTGTGCAATCTTGTTTGACGACAATAATCGAAAACCAATTTGCCGGTTTTATTTCAATACCAAACAAAAATCTGTCGGAGTTTTTGACAATGAGACACGGTCTGAAAATAAAATACCAATCAATAACCTGAATGAACTTTTTAAAATGGCAGATCATTTTAAGAAAATTAGTAACTATTCAGCTCATCTCGGACGATCAAACCGGCAGATCAAAATATGAAGCTCACCACAATCAATAATAGATGGCCGTCAACCGTGAAGAGATTCTGAACTTATGCAGAACCAATCCGGAATCCA